>Ga0118677_10014627_pt1 | contig 11037 bp, 9 predicted proteins | sample AliMusrvi5mmetaG_FD_86154 | JGI IMG/M metagenome (GOLD analysis project Ga0118677, IMG submission 86154)
GTTTCCAAGTTCGCAATAGGTCAGGCTGAACAAATCATCAGGGAACATGTCAGATAGGGATTCCAATGCCGCGATGGGAGGACTCCAGGCGGTGTCGAAATAAGCGATGCCCGTTTCGATAAGTTCGTTGGCGACCCGCAGTTGGTCGGATTCGTCCAGATCCCACTTGGTTCCCCAGGCGTCGATCATGAGTTGGATGACCCGCATGGGTCCGGAGTCCGGTGGCGGTTCGGCAACGGGATTGATTTTGTCGAAGGAGAACCCGTGTTCCTTCAGATAGGCGCTGAGTTCCGGTGTCGCGCCGGACAACGTCAGTTGGTTGTTGCACCAGTTGGGCATAATCGGGTTGGTTCGGTTGTTGCGTTGATTGTTGGTGGTGGTTCGGGGGAGAAGTGGAAACGGGGTGGCGCCAATTGGCGTCAGTCGGCCGTGGCGGAGGGCGCGGAGCCCCGGGACTGCTGAAGGCGGGTGCGCGAAGGTGGGATCCCGTAAACGAGGATTTCGGCAAACCGGTGCCGCAGTAGGAGCGTTGGGTGGCGCTTTGGGCTTGGCGTGACCCGTGTGGATCGATATGATTCCACCCATGATCGGACATCCCAGAGAAGCGCGCGGCTCAATAAGGAATATTCGCCTACAATGAAAACCTCACGAAACATGATCGGTCAACTTGTGACCGCGGCAACCGCCTCCATTTTAGCACTGGATGTTTCCTTGGCAGTTGAACCATCGCCACCACCCGTATCCCCCCCAATGAAACGTGGCTGTGAGGACAATCTCGTTGGCGTCGCGGCAGTCGTTCCCAAGTTGGACTCTCGCCTCTTCAAGACGACCAAGACATCCTATCATTGGCAGATCGTTGAGGATGACGATGGCAATCTGGAAAATACCTTCGGTGGCCAGATCACGGCCGAGGATCTCTTGCGTATCGAGCACACGGCGGACTGTACATCGTCCCATCAAGGCAAGCATTTGATGGAGTTTTGTGACGCTGTGGCTACCGCGGATGGAGTCAATCTGACCATATCGGGAGGAATGCCAGCTTACGCCAGCGACATCGCAGTATCGATTAATGCCAAACTGGAATTCAAATGTCTCTTTTCGGCAGTCTATCCTGGGCCTACAGGTCCCTTGCATTGGAAGGTGACCAAGAAGGCATTGAAGCTAAAGTCCGCCAATCTGAAATCCGGCACACGCCTTCGCGGTTGGATTTCGGTTGAATTTGAAGAGAAAGACGACACTTCCAAAGAGACCCATACCTACAATATAGAGGGTTACTTCAAGCCAGTTATTCAGACCCCGCAAGGAGACGTTCCATCAAAAGAAGGCGAACGACCGGGATCTGGCCAACACGGCTACCAAGCCCGCTGACAATGTTCCCTCGAAACCTCAACCGTCAGCCTACACGTCGAAGGATCTCCCCCGGCAAACGGATGGCAGGCCCGACACGTTCCATGACCTGAGGAAATGTGCTTCATCCTCCACATCGCCTCAAAGCGCCAAGCGCCCCGTGTCGCATGGGACGGGAAGAACCGCCATTTGAATGTCGGGGATATCCATGGGGAACCTGAGCAGGTGCGATCCCATTTCACCCTTCCGGAAGTGGCCTATGTTGGCCCAAGTCTCGGATGCGGATGTGGCTTTCGATCCGTATCCTTCCAGAGCGGAGCCTGGCCCGAGGAGTGGATGATTGACCAGGGAGAGTACGAACCGCCTGAGGACCATATCCAGGATCATCGCGAACTGCACGATCTTGTGATCTCGCTGATGGACGATGATGGATACGTCGAGTTTTATGGATGCTGGGATGGAGATGAGCGAGAAAGGACTGAACACGAGGAAGAGATTCCGGCATCGCGACTGCTGGACGACGGATTCTGGTTCCGGGAACGTGGCCTGTACAGAATCAAACCATGACGCGGCTGGGCAATCCGCTGCCATGATATGGCAATTCCCGAGGTGGCGCGTCGGATTGCCGGCGGTTTTCTAAGGATGAGGAGCGGCGACAGCGGTTGCGGCCTATGCCTCGCGCCTTCGGGGATCTAAACCGAAGCGCCCATGGATGTGGGGATCAACCTAAAGTGGGAAATATATTTCCCACCTGGGCCAGCCTGACGGTGCTTTGAGCTTGGCGCGTCACATGTGATTCGATATGATTCCACCCATGAACGGACCTTCCAATGAAGCGCCTCCCCCGCGGCGGTTGTCCCCTGTCACACCCACGCCGGCATGTCCGGGAAAGATGCCATTGAGCCCCTCAAAATGGAATGGTCCCGGGAAAATGAAGACGGTCGCATCCCTCATTCTGGCAATGATATTCCTGGGAGGTGTTCATGCCTTGGGTAGTCCTGATGGGGACATCAAATGGTGGTCATTGCCGCCGGATGAACTCAAGGAACTCGTCAGCGGTATGAAAACCTTCGAGGCGGTGGAACAAAGTCTTGGCCGCCCAAGCTCATCGGGAACCCTCGGGGACGAATCCTTCTCGCGTTACAAAATCGAAGGCGGCCTGGAACTCTTTTTTCTCGGGGATTGCCCGGACCTGATCTCAAAGAAACCGGAGAAGCGGAACATTCGATTGGTTTGCCTTTATTCGACGAATGGGCGGGACCTTGAGACCGTGTGGAGATTGTCTTTTGATCGGCAAGACAAAATCCGCATCCGCAAGGATTGGTGCGATGATCCGGTATTGCATGCCAATATGTCATAACGGGTCGAGCAATTCATCCGGGCGAATGACCCGCAAGCCCCGCAACCGCCAATTCAATCACAACCTGGCCGTCGATACTTCAGTTCACTCCAACTGCAACCGCCAGATCGAGCCGGATTCCATGGCGGCGCGTGTGTTGCCTCCAACGGATGTGCCTGACGGGCGAAGCGGACGTTTGAGTCCGCCGGTGTGGAAAAACTCCGGGAAGTCGATTTCGACAATTTCCAGGCCCATGTAATAGGTGCCTTTGAGGGTGATCACCGCCTCTTCGCCGAAGGCGGCGGCCAGGTGGGAACGTAACAGCGAGGCTTCCCGGCGACCGAGCAGCAGGAAGGCCGGGGACTCGCCGGATTGCGATTTCCGGCGGAGAATCTCCGCCAGGACACCGGAATCCCAGGTTGCGGCGAGTACCGCTTCGGACGCCAGGCTGACGGAATCGGGAATGTGGGGCGGAATATCGGCAGCGGGATGTTTCATTGGTTCGTGGGCGTTGCTTGCCTTGGGAGGGCGCTTCCGACGTAAGCGCCACTGCTGGGCCTGATCAATGGGGATTCCGGTGACGATTCTGTCGCTTGCGGGCGGATATTTCCCGTGCTGGTACGGATTGCGGGGTCGGCGCTCAGGCGGCGTCGGTCTCACGGATTGGAATTGTCACCGGCTCCTCCTCGCGGATGTGGAGCACGGGTTGGATTCCGGCAACGGAACCGAGCGACTGCCGGAGCAGATCGTCGGCCAGCCGGGTCATGGGCATGCGCCGGCGCTGGCCCTCGCGGTAAAGCGCTCGGACCACGTCGTCGGATAGTTTCGGGGAATAGAGGGATCGGGGCATGGTATGGGGGTGTGGGTGTTGGTTAAACTTGGATGACCGGAACTCACCGGCCTTGTGAATGATGGAACGCCCTTGATCCGGTTCCGGTTTGGTCCGGAGCTGATTGGGGGTGTGCCAAGATGTTATGGCTGATTGAGGGGGATTTTACACCGGGGCACAATGCGCGGAGATGATCGACAACGTCGTCAAGGGTGGCGCGCCCGCGGGTTGCCGCATGCCTCGTCGTGCCCCACTCGCTGGTGCGAATTTGTGGGTTTCCTGTCTGGAATCCTTGACAACCCGGTCAAAAACCGCTCTTCCATCCAACGAAAGTTCCAACCCCGACTGTCGATCTCTCATCAGTCACTCTACCGCACTGATGGATGAAGTCTGTTGGGGAGCGCTTTTCCGGATCTCTCTTGCCACAGATGAACGACGCATCGTGTATCTGCCCAAGGGCGACCGACCGACGAACAATAATGAGGGCAGATCGAGAAAGGAAATATACGCATGAACATCACCTTCGGTAAACACAAAGGGAAGTCTATAGGTTCACTTGTCCTCAAAGAACCGGACTATGTTTCTTGGCTGTTATCCAACGCTGATTGCGGCGCTGCCATGCTCGCAGCGATAAAGGAAGCTTCACGACTGATAGCCATCTATAATGACAAACCCTTCCAAAAGCCCTGTCACGGCAAGAATTGTTCCTCGCAGGCAACCCGCTGCTCTGTTTACATGAGCGCTGTCTCTACGCCCATGTGGTGGTGTGACACCTGCAATCCATATCGTGCAGGGGCTAGTGAAGGGCAACTCCAATCGATTAGGACCTATCAGGACGCGCTCGTCCATATATCTTTGCATTGCAATAGACGTAAACGTTCTTATCGCACTCTCATCAAGAAACTCGCAAAAGCAAAAGGGCTGCCTGATCGGGTCACAGAAAAACAAGTAAGCGGATTCTTTGAAACATGAAGGGCTGACAAGATGCGAGATGTCCGTGGCGACGCAATTTCCTGACTGTGCGCGCCAGCGACAAAATGCCGACCACCAAAACGACCGACACAGCGCGGCGGCTAGCCGTGGGTAATCGGGCAACCGGATTGTCTCGCCAAACCGGCCCGCGGCTTGGTAGCTCTTCCTCGTGAAGAGAAACCGCGGGCAACCGGAACCTGAACGCCTTGAGGCTCTCGCCAGACAGGCGAAGGACCCGGTATCCCGCCACTTTCCAGCCTCGGCCCCAATGGACCCGCGCCATGATCAAACTCCTCAGCACGATGCCCGACCCCCAATTCGCCGCCACCTGCGGCATCCCCTATGCGGCCGTCGCCCACAAGCGCCACACCCCCCGGGAATCCCGGATTCAAGACATATGGTGGAGTAACATGCGCCGGCGGACCTACCCACCAGTCCGGTCGCGAAATTGGCTTTGCCTGCTAGATTTCCGCCGTTTGTCCTTGTGTCCCACCGGCCAAAACTGCTTACCTGCGCCGTAGGATCGTGCGGGGATCCTGGATTTTCCGGTCCAACCTCCGCATTTGTCCGCCCGCCTGCCAATTTCCCTTCGTTCGCCCCATGCCCGCCAAACGCAAAGATTCCGCCACAGACCCGTCATCGTCCGCCACCCGCAGTGTCCAGCACACGGCTCCACAGCCAACTGTAGCTGTGCCTGCCGCAAAAGCTCCGGATTCCCCCTGATTTGACTCACGCAAGCTCACAATCGTTGCCTGATGACTCTACCCGCCAATCTTCCTCTCAAATTCCGCACCGCAGCCAACGAGTTCGCAGATCAGTTGCACGCCTGCTTTGCAAGTAAAATGCCTGCGCAGCCCGAGGATCAGCTCAAAGGTCCTGTGCAAGCGCTCTTGGTGTCTGTTCGTGATGAAGTTCTCACAAAAACCGAGGCGCAGGTGGACGACCTTGGCGGACGGCCGGACATCGGTGTTCAAGTTAGACAGGCACTCTGCGGTTTTGTGGAATTGAAAGCCCCCGGCCTCGGCGCGCAGACGAGGAAATTCAAAGGCCGCGACAAGGCGCAATGGGAGAAATTCACCGCTCTCCCGAACATCCTCTATACCGATGCCTTCGAATGGGCGCTCTACCGCACGGGAGTTCAAACGGAGCAAAGCAAAAAGCCCATCATCGTTCACTTGGATGGCATTTTGGAAAAAGGCGCGGCCGCCCTTGATGACCAGACACTCGTCGCCCTTCACACGCTGCTTCTCGATTTTCTCTCATGGCGGCCCATCGTCCCGCACGAGCCGCGCAAGCTCGCGGAGATGCTTGCTCCCCTCTGCCGTCTGCTTCGTGCCGATGTTTTCGCCGCCGTGGAACGCGAAGGTAGCGCCCTTGCCCATCTTTGCGTCGAGATCCGCCAGTATCTTTTCCCGCACACGGATCACAAGGAATTCTCAGACATTTACGCGCAGACGCTCACTTACGCACTGCTCCTTGCCCGCTTGGAAAATCCTGAAGGCAACTGCGAACTACATGCCGACGAGGCTGCGTCACGTCTCGACAGCGGACACGGCCTGCTCGCGCAGACCCTCCGGATTCTCACGCAATCGGAAGCCCGCGCCGAAATTGAAACCGCCGTCGGACTGCTGGAGCGCGTTATCGGGGAGGTCAATCCCAAGAAACTCGGAAAACGAGGAGATCCATGGCTTTACTTCTACGAGCACTTCCTGGCCGCGTACGATCCAAAACTCCGTGCAAACTACGGCGTCTATTACACCCCTCAGGAGGTCATCGGCTGTCAGGTGAACCTCGTATCCGAACTGCTCGCCGATCCCTCGGGGTTCGACAAGCCGTTCACCTTTGCAGATGAGGAGGTCGTCTTTCTCGACTCAAGCGCGGGCACTGCCGCCTATCCGTTAGCCGCCATCGAGAGCGCGCTGCAACGCGTCGAGGCACGCGAGGGAAAAGGCTCCGTCGCGGGCTATGCCACCCGCTGCGCGGAAAATGTCTATGCCTTCGAGATTCTCGTCGGCCCCTATGCCGTCGCCCACTTGCGCCTGACGAAGCTCCTCACCGATGCCGGGGCTACACTTCCCGCCGATGGCCTCCATGTCCTTCTGACCGACACGCTGGAATCACCCTACACCTTACCCACCCAGACTCCACTCTTCGGCAAAAAGCTTAATGACGAGCGTATGCGGGCGAATACGGTGAAGGCCGAACAGCCGGTCTTCGTCTGCATGGGGAATCCTCCCTATTTCCGCGAGGAAAGCGAAGGCTCCATCGAGGTCGAAAAGACGCGGGGCAAGTGGGTTAGGTTCGGCGATGAGATGAAGCCAGGGGAACACCCCATCCTTCGGGACTTCACGCACCACTTCACGATGCATGATGGTAAGGAAATCGCGACTGAGATCGCTCCACCCGTCCACGTCAAAAACATATACAACCTCTATGTTTATTTCTGGCGCTGGACGCTGTGGAAAATGTTTGAGAACGGCTACGCAGAGCGGCGCGGTATCGTGAGCTTCATCACCGCATCAAGCTACTTGCGGGGGCCGGGCTTTGCCGGGATGCGCCAGCGGATGCGCGAGGCCTTCGACGAATTATGGATTCTTGACCTCGAAGGCGATAACAGCGGCACGCGGAAAACGGAAAACGTTTTCGCCATCGAAACACCTGTATGCATTGCTACCGGAATTCGGCATGCTGCGAACAAGAAAAACCCACTATCCAAGGTGAGGTATGCACGCATAACCGGCACCCGAGAGGAAAAGCTGGTGAAACTTAAAGCAATCAGTGGTTTCGGTGATGTCTCATGGGAAGATTGTTTTGATGGAGCCGCAGAACCGCTGTGGCCAAAGCGCATCGGAAATTATTCCGCGTCGCCGCTACTAACCGATTTGTGGCCATGGCAACTCAATGGCGTGCAGTGGAAGCGAACATGGCCGGTTGGTGAAACTCGCGAGGTGCTTGAAGCGCGATGGCGTGCGCTTGTATCAGCGCCAAAAGACCAGTCCGGTAACTTGATGCGTGAGACGGATGCGCGGACAGTAGCGCGGCAAATTGAACCGTTCCCCAAGCGAGATCATCAAACACCGGCGGATGAGGATGGAGTTCATAAGAAGTTGCTTCCATCAATCGCATCGCTCGCTGCCGATATGCCATCGGTAGCAGCGGAACGATACGGTTGGCGGAGTTTCGACCGGCATTGGATTCTTCCCGACAACCGCTTCTGCGACCGTCCACGCCCCGACCTTTGGAATGCGCATGGGGAGAAGCAAACATATCTCACCAGTCTACTAACCGGCGTGCTTGGAAATGGTCCCGCTGCCATCGCCAGCGCTTATCCGCCCGATCTTCATTATTTCTGCGGACGCGGCGGCAAAGACGTCATCCCGCTCTGGCGTGACGCAGCCGGAACCCGGCCGAATCTTCCTGCGGGTTTGCTGGAATTATTGGGCACTGCGCTAGGCAAGACGGTTTCCGCAGAGGACTTTTTCGCCTACACCTATGCCGTGTTGAGTGCGCCCGGCTATGTGGAAGCCTTCTCCGAAGAACTCACCATCCCTGGCCCGCGCCTACCTGTCACCCGCGATGTATCACTATTCTCACGCGCCACCGCACGCGGAAGGAAGCTGCTATTTCTACACACCTACGGCGAACGCTTCCTCTCCGTAGGGGCGAAACATGGGAAAATCCCCGCAGGCCAGGCGAAGTGCCTCAAAGGCATTCCCACGAAACCGGACGAATACCCTGAGGATTTCACATGGACGGAAGGCGCGTTGCCTGCCGAGGGTGTGCTGCGTGTGGGGGCTGGCGAGTTCTCGCCAGTCTCGCAAGCTGTATGGGAATTCAGCGTAAGCGGCTATAATGTCCTGCGCGGATGGCTCGGTTTCCGCATGAAAAGGCGCAGTGGCAAAAAGAGCAGCCCACTTGACGACATCCGACCCGCCGCATGGACCGCCGCACTCACCACTGAACTGCTGGAACTCCTCTGGGTGCTGGAAGCCACCACCGCCGCCCAGCCGGAACTCGATGTCCTGCTTGCTGAGATCATCGCTTCCCCGCTCTTCACCGCAGCAGATTTACCCACCCCGACCGCCGCCGAGCGCGACGCTCCAGGCGAACCAACAAAGCAGGCCCATCTGGAGCTGGGCCTGTAATTATGCAAAAAGAGGCACCGAGGGAATCGCTCCCCGCGGTGCCGGCATAACCCTTGGCTTGACGATGTATCAGTGAGAATGAACTTCCAGGCTCCTCCGTGGGTTAGCTGCCATAGGAGTAATAGGCCCGCGACCCCGGGCGGACAGTGACCCCGGATCCCGCTTCTAGCGCCTCGGCGTACCTCGAGAACAAGACGCCAGCGATAGTGCCGGAATCGCCGCCTTCACAGTAATAGGCATCGAAAATGAGATTGTACGCGCGTGTGCCGGTATCTCCTTTGCCGTGACACGCGAAATCCTCCGCAAGCTTCAGCGAGATCCGCGCATCTTCACAATCATCCGAGTCGATGATGTCCGCGGGATGGGCGGCGGCGGTGGCAGCCAGCCATTCGTCATAGTCGCCGCCGGGATGCAGCACCTGATGAAAAAGCCGCGCGTCCATATATCTCTTCCTGTCCGGTTTACGGATCACCCAGCGTCGCGCGTCGACATCCCATTCGCACTCCATGCTGAGTCTGTTGAGATCTTCGCTCGCGTCGGGGTGGCTGCGGTCGCACGGGACTCCAGGCCAGAGGCACCAGAAGTCAAACTCCCTGCATTCCTTCTTTCCGGGCCACTCGCCGTCCCATGGAATCCGGGGGCGCCACTTTACATAGCAGTCGCACCCGCTCATTGAATTTCCACAGTAGGGGCAAAGTTCCACGTCGCATGCGCCCTTGTGCATTTCTCCAGGTTTCGCGCCGCAATCGGGGCATAAAGAAACCGAACTAGTCGGCGCGCCCGACGGGTCATCGGTCATTGTTTCGTTGCCCATATCCGCCGGGTCCTGCCTGATGAGTGCCCCGATCTCATGGAGCGGGGCGTTGAATCGTTGCGACTCGGGAAGTTTGGCCAGGACATCCCCCAGACGATCAAGCTCGTCGAAGGCGGCCGTCTGCGCCTCGGATGTGGGCCGGGTGACCCGCGTGATCCGCGTGATCCGCGTGATCCGCTTGATCCGCTTGATCCGCTTGATCCGCTTGATCCGCTTGGTCCGCTTGGTCCGCTTGATCCGCTTGGTCCGCTTGGCCGGCTTGTCGGTGTTCGTAATGACCTTCTCGCGTTGTTCCAGATATCCGATATCCTCCTGCGTCAACGCGGGGAGCGTGGCGAGGGGTGTGGTGTGTTCGGCCGCGGTCGGCCGCTGATGGTCGATTCCCAGGTCACGATTGGACCGGGCCAGTGTGTTGTCTGTGTTTTTCATGGCAGAATGCGGAGAGAGAGAGAGAGAGAGTTATGTGTTTTGCCTTCCGGTGCCGGCTGTGGCGTCGCGGATTATTTCTCGGCCCAGGTGGTGCAGATATTGGCCTCGACTATGACCGGCACCTCAGGGAAGAGCGCGGCCATGGCTTCAACCATCGCGGTCCTGATGATTTCGCGACATTGCTCCGCGGTTGATTCGGGGCACTCGACTACCACCTCGTCGTGGACAGTGGAGACAATGTGTGCCGATTCCGGCAGCCGCTGGTCTATGAGAACCAGCGCGTGTTTCATGCCGTCGGCCGTGCCGCCCTGGACCGGCGTGTTGACGAGTGCGGTGAAGCGCTTCCAATCATTGGCGTTCTCCGGGATAAGTTGGCGCCGGCCGGTGCGGGTGCGGACCTCCGTGACGCCCGCCCCGGCCTGCTGGCGGCTGCGGCCATGCCACTGGTTGATGTGCGAGTATGTGTCGAAGAATGTCTGGCGGATCTCGATGGCTTGGTCGCCGGTCATCGTAACGCCGTAGGATGAGGCGGCATATCTGACGAGTCCCCCGGCTGATTGGCCGTAGAGCAGACCAAAATTAACCGCCTTGGCCAACTGCCTGTCAGCCTTGGTCACTTGATCTTCCGCCTTGCCCAGCACGGTAGCCGCCGTGAGCCGGTGCAGGTCAACTCCTGCCTGATAGGCCTCGATCATCCGGGTTTCCCCGGCGATGGCCGCTGCGGCGCGCAATTCGACCTGCGAGTAATCGGCGACAACGAGAGCGCTGCCTTCCGGCGCGATGAAGGCCTCGCGCATTTCGCCCCGGCCGATGTTCTGAAGGTTCGGTTCCTTGGAGGAGAAGCGCCCGGTAGCTGTACCGGTGGGTTCAAACCGGCCATGGATGCGCCCGTCGGCCTCGATGTGTTTCATCAGGGATTTTGCCTGTTGGGAGCGCTTGCCCGCCTCGCGGTGGGCCAGTACCAGGGGGATGAGCCGGCCGTCGTCCGCGGCCTTGAGCGCCTCCTCGGCGGTGGATTCCAGCGAAAGCCCGGCGGCGCGCAGAGCCGACAACACCTGTTTCACGCTGGCCGGGTTGATCGTCGGGTCGCCAAGGGCGGCACGGAGATCATTGGTGGCCTGTTGGGCCTGGAGGTCCGCCTCGGCAGCGATCGATACCAGCT
>Ga0118677_10014630_pt1 | contig 11036 bp, 9 predicted proteins | sample AliMusrvi5mmetaG_FD_86154 | JGI IMG/M metagenome (GOLD analysis project Ga0118677, IMG submission 86154)
TGGAGCGGTCCGGCGAGGAGGTGTCCGTTGAGATGGCAGCTTTGCGCGGGTGGATACCGGTGCAGTGGCAGGCGGTGCAGACACTGGACCCCGCGCAACGCCGCATCTATTACCGGCATACCGGCGGCGCGACGAAAGGCATGTCCGTAGTCTGGCAGATCGATCCCATGGAGACAGGATCGCACGTGTCGATCGTGCACGAGTTGACGTTGCAACAGCCGATTGTCCGCACGCTTCCCGGTCAGATTGTCGTTGGGAGCTATTTCATCAGCTACATTGCCGGCCGGACGCTACACTGTATGAAAGACTTTGTCGAGAGGGGAGGTCGGCCATGACGCGACGTGCCGTCATTACGGGCGTGGGACCGGTGACGCCCATTGGGATCGGGAAAGCGGCATTCCGGCAGGGATTGACCTCCGGCGGCTCCGCCGTGCGCCGGGTGACGGCATTCGACCCATCCCCCTTTCGTTCGCAGACCGCGGCCGAGGTGCATGACTTTGACCCGGAGCAGTATTTCGAAGGTAAGGCGCTCAAACGGCTCGACCGCTTCTCGCAGTTCGCCATCGTGGCCGCGCGCCTGGCACTGCAAGACGCCGGGATGGATGTGCAGCAGGAGAATGGGGAACGAATCGGCATCGCGCTCGGTTCGGCATTGGGGGGCCTTGGTTTCGCGGAACGACAGTTGGGCAACTTCCTGGAACGGGGGCTGCACGGCGTCGAACCGTCACTCGCCTTCACCGTGTTTTGCGGCGCCGGGAGTTGCCATATCGCCATCGAACTCGGGATCACGGGGCCGGCGTGGGCGAATTCCAATAGCTGCGCTTCCGGCACCATCTCCGTCGGCGAAGCCCTGCAGTGGATTCGGCGCAACGAGGCGGATATCGTGCTGGCCGGCGGATCTGAAGCGCCACTGGCGCCATTATGCTACGGCGCATTCGCCCTGATCCGGGCGATGTCCGCGCGCAATGCCGACCCCGAGCGGGCCTGCCGTCCGTTTGATGCCGAACGTGATGGTTTCGTGATGGCGGAGGGCGCGGCCATGCTGGTGATCGAGGAACTGGCACATGCCCGCGCACGCGGCGCGCATATTTACGGGGAGGTGCTCGGTTACAGCCTGACCAATGACGCCTACCACATGACGGCGCCCCGTCCCGATGGCAGCCAGGCGGCGCGCGCCATGACGCTGGCGCTGGCGGACGCGGGGGTGCTGCCGCAGGAGATCGATTACCTCAACGCGCACGGCAGTGCGACGCCCCTGAATGACCGCACGGAGACGCTGGCGATCAAGCAGGTCTTCGGCGAGCATGCCTCTCGCATGGGGATCAGCGGGACGAAGGCCCACCACGGGCATGCGCTGGGGGCCACTGGCGCCATCGAGGCTATCGTCTGCGCGCTGGCCATGGAGGAGAATTATGTGCCGCCCACGCTGAACCTGGAGCGTCCAGACCCGGAGTGCGACCTCGATTATACGCCGAACGTCGGGCGCGCGCGCGACATCACCACCGTGCTCTCGAACAGCTTCGGATTCGGCGGCATCAATTCCTGCGTGGTACTGCGAAAGGCGGCGTGATTGAACTGGCACCCGCTAACATGGTTGGCTGCGTTCCGTGCGCGTGGAGACGGCGAAGAGTGGATCGACCTGCCGGATATCTCGCTGGAAACGCTTCGCGTCAACCTGCGCGAGCAAGCCTGGATCAACCGGCGCCTGGGCGGCGGGCGCGCGGTCTGGCGCCATGCGCTGCCGTTTCTCGCCCGCTGCCCATCAGCGCCGATAAAGGTATTGGAGATGGGGTGCGGGGGAGCGGACCTGTCCCGGCATCTCGTCGCTGTCGCCCGTCGAATGGAAAAACCGATCCACGTCGTCGGACTGGACCGGCAGCCAACGGTGCTGTCTTGCGCGCGCGAGTGGTGCCGTGACTATCCCGAGATCACGCTGGTGCAGGCCGACGCGCTCACGCCTCCCTTCGCGCGTGCGAGCTTCGACCTGGTGCTGTTGCCGGATCTGTTGCACCATCTCCCTGCTGCCTCCTTGGCGCCCGTGCTGCAGGCAGCCAGTCGTCTCTGCCGCGGGTTGGTCGTGGTGAGTGATATCCTCCGGTCTCCACTGGCATACCTTGCCTTTCTCAGTTTGGCGCGCGTCGCCTCGCTGAGTCCCATGAGCCGGCATGACGGCGCGTTGTCCATCCGCCGTGGCTTTACTCCTGCCGAATTGCGTGCCCTCGCGCAAGAAGCGGATCTTGTGCATTGGGCACTGCAGCGGCATCGGCTATTTCGTTTAGCGCTTACGTATCCAGGAACGGGGTAAATTATTAATGAGCAAACGCTCAATAGTGTGAAGGGAAATCTGTGAAACCAGCGAAAAGTAAGAAAGTGATGAAAAGTTAGCCATGATTATCAAGGATTCGCATGGCCATCAATATGCAGAAACGTCTTCGCACGGGAGTCATGAAGGTAGGAAGTCACCGATGTTGCAGCGCATAGGAGCGATCTCTCCCGGGTATCAGCGCATCCTGTTGATTCTCGGTTGTCTCATAATATTCGGCGTGTGGCTGGTCCGTGTACCATTGATCGAAGTGGACGAAACGCGCTACGTGGAATCCACCCGCGAGATGTTCGAGTCGCATAATTTTCTCATTCCGCACTACAATTATACCCCGCGTTATGCCAAGCCGATCTTCTACTACTGGGTGCAGAGTGCTTCCATCGCCCTGTTCGGGCAAAATGAAATGGCCGCGCGTCTGCCGTCATTGGTGCTGGGCCTATTGATGGTGTTGCTTCTCCACGCGTTCCTGCTGCGCCTGTTCAACACCTGGTCGCGAGACCATGACCAGCATTGGCAACTTGCCGGACGGGGGGCGGCCTTTCTGGGGGCGGTCAGCCTGGCGATCTTGCCATTGTTCGCACCCTGGACACGACTGGCGGTGACTGATGTCACGCTGACGTTCCTGATCAGCATGGCCTTATTGACCATGCTGCTGGCCTCTATCGAACCACAGCATGCGCGCCGCTGGTATCTGTTGACCGCGCTAGCCTGCGGGTTGGCGTTCCTCACCAAGGGACCCGTCGGCGTGATTATCCCCGTTATCGTCTGGCTCGTTTTTCATTTGCGGCAGCGGACCTTCCTGCAGGAGATCCGCCGTATTCCCTGGATCACTGGCCTCTTGCTCTTCCTGCTGATCGCGCTCCCCTGGTATGTTGCCACTTATTTTGCGCAGGATGGGCATGGATTTCTCCGACATTTCTTCGTGGCGGAGAATGGGAGTCGTTTCGCGCGCGACATTTCGGGGCGTTCGGTGACCTTGCTCGATAAAGGTGAGGACCTGTTCGAGTTCCTGCTGGGCACTATCGCGATGATCTTCCCGTTTAATGCGTTTCTCGCGCACGAACTGGCGGCGCCCCTGGCCGGAAATACCGTACTGCAGCGGGAGGAAGTGTTCGGCCGGGTCCGCCGGTTCGCCTGGATCTGGATGGGCGTGGTCTTTTGCATATTCGTTGCCGCGCAAACGCGCGGGTTGAATTACGTACAGAGCATATCCGCCGCGGTGGCGATCATCTTCGCCCTCCACCTCTTCGCGCGTTTCACGCGGCAGCCGGAGGACGTGCTGACCCGCGCCCGGAAGGTCGGTCTGGTCATAGAACGATGGATGCTGCTGGAATTAGGGGCTGCCTTCATTGGCTCGATCATCTATGTACTCGAAAACCTCCATCCCAATCGCCGGGAATGGGAAGTGCCATTCCCGTTGCACCTTGCCACCCTATTACTGGCGCTGACCGCGCTGGTCGCTTTCGGGTACTTTGCCAATTTGTTCATCGGCTGGCTGCAACGGAGTGACGCGCGCGTCATCGGCGGTACGGTGGTGGCATGGGCCGCGCTGATGGCGGTACTGCTCATCGGGCTGGCGCCCATGTATTTCTTCAGCATTTTCTCTCCCGTCGCCGAGGCCGGGAGCTACCTTCGCACTCTGCCGGCGAACGAACCGGTCGCCACCTACATGACGCGCAGCAACGCGATCGACACGGAAAACCCGGAAGACCTGGTCTATTACGCCCGGCGAAAGGTCCAGTTCCACTCCATCAAAGACCGCGACGCGCTGGAGAACATAATCCAAACACTGGCCGCGCAGCCGTCAATGCTGGTAGTCACCGATTGGCTCGGTCTGCATACGCTGGAGGGGCGAGCACAGGTCAAGGTGCTGAAACGCTTCGATTTCTTCATCGTGGTTCGGATGACGCCCCGGAAGGATGGGAAGCTATCCCGGTAATGAGGAGCGGGCGTTGCCTAATATTCCAGACACCGTCTGGAATATTGACAGGCAAGAAAAAATGTTCGACAGCGTCGAGCGAATCTTCGTGGCATCATGCCACGGCGGGATAATCGTCACCGTATTTTTCTCGTCGCCGACTGGCTTGTGTTTCCTGAAATTCGCGCGTTAATCGGTCCCAGTACGCTTGCTGTTCATCCGGCGTCATGGTTTTTAGGCGCGCTTGCACTTTTTCAGCCGCCTGATGCTTCATCTCGACGCAGTCAAAAGTTTCCTTATTCGTCATAATTCATCACCTCCAGTGGTGAGTAGATACTCAAAGGACGATACCCATTCACCACATTGACAGCGTTGTACTGCGGGATCTTTTGAAAATGCACGATATGCTTAAAATTCCAACTCACGATCAGTGCGCAATCGGAAATGGACGCGACTGCTACGTGCAGCGCATCATCAGCATATTTCCCAGTCACAATACCAGCGTCAAGGTAAGCTTGCTGTAGTTGCCGGGCTGCCAACGACACCGGAACAATCGTTAGGTAATCCGTCATCAACTCATCAAAGAACGCCTGCACGTGTAGAGGCGATTCGCTGATTTCTGCCACCACAGTGGCAGAAATCACCAACGAAAAACGTCCGTGCTTGACTTGATCGAAAAACTGCTGAGTGACAACAGCAAATTCCTGATCAAACGCGCCGCCAAAGACGCAGGTATCCACATATGCACGCATGGGTTGGCTCGTCATTACCTGATATTATACCATATCGATGCGTTTGCATGGAGATGCCGGGTATAGTCTTGCGTTCTCCCAGATTACCTCTTGATTGATGTGCCGACCTCATATTACCCTACTTGACTTCCTTCTTTTGCTCTGTTATAGTAGTGTTATAACAGCACAAAGGACAGCGGCTATGCTTGTCGCCGTGAATCTTCAGGATCCGCGTCCGATCTATCTGCAGATTGCGACCGGCATCAAAGAGCAGATACGCCAGGGGCAACTGCACCCGGGGGAGGATCTTCCCTCGGTGCGGGAATTGTCCGAGAGCCTTGGTGTCAATCTGCATACCGTGCATCGCGCCTATCAGAAGCTGCGCGATCAGGGGATTATTCATCTCCGCCTTGGACAGCGGGCCAAGGTCGCCGCGCTGCGCGAGCAGCCTGTCAACCGCGAGATCATCGAAGAGGAACTGGCGGGGAAACTCGCCGAACTCAGTACCGAAGCCTTTCACCTCGGATTATCGCAAGAAGATTTTCGCCGGCTTGTGGATGAGATTTTGGCAACTAATCGTGCAGGAGGAACGTCACGATGAAACGCATGCTCTCCCACCCGTTGTGGACCCATATTTCGGCTCTCATGCTCCTGCTGGTCATCGCCGCGGAATTCCTGCTGCACCGCTGGGTGTTCCACAACAGTATTCCGATCCATTTTACGCTGGCCGGTGAGCCGGACCGCTGGGGGCAGGGGTGGCAACTGCTGCTGCCGATTGCACTCTTTGCCCTTGTCATGCTGGCCTTCTCCATCTTTTGCGACGAACTCTGGGCGCGCCAGGAACGCCGGAAGAGCTTCAACTGGCTCTCCTTGTTCGACGAGTTCGCCATCGGCGTCATGACCGGGATGGTCATCGGGTATTTCCAACAAGCCTTCATGGGCACGTCTGCTGTCGGCTATTTCCCGAGCCCGCTCTGGTCCTGGCTCTGGCTGGTGGGCACGGCGGTCGGTGCGGTCGCCCTGGCCGTGCTGCTGGAACTCATGCGCCCACACCGGTCCATGCAAATGACGATGCCGCGGGCCGATACCGGCGCCATGGAAGCGGAGATGCGCCATCGCGTGCAATCGGGACAGCGCTGGGTGTACTGGGAACTGCAGAATCCCCGCTGGATGAGCGCGTTGATTGCCGTCGTCAGCACCTTGCTGGTCATCGGAGCGTTCTCCCTCTGGGGCTCCCAACCGTGGATATCCATCGTCTGTTGCGTGCTGGGGCTGGCGCTGCTGCTGCTCTACGGGGGGATGCGCGTGTTCGTGACGGGTGAACGCCTGGCGGTGCGCCTGGGCATCCTGGGGGTTCACTTGCTCACGCTGCCCATCGCCGATATCATCCAGGCGGAGGTGCATGAATTCTCGCCGTTGCAGGACTTCGGCGGTTACGGCATTCGCTTCAATCGCGAGATGAAGGCCTTCTTTTTTCAGGGCAATCGCGGCGTGAAGATCAGCACTGCCACGGGCAAGCACTACCTGATTGGCTCCGAAACGCCGGAGCAACTGGCCGTCGTCATCCAGGCCGTGCAGGGGCATATCATCGGCGCGGAGGGCGACCGGCGGTGATCGACGTGAAGAAAATCGCCTGGTTCCTGCTGTTGACCTTCGCGGTGAGCTGGTCCATCGCCGGGATCTTCTTCGCGCTGGGGGGGAAGGTGACGTCGCCGCTGGCCGGTGTCGTCTTTCTGCTGTACATGTTCGTCCCCATGGCAATGGCGCTGGTGGTGCAGAAGGGGATCTATCGACAGCCGGTCGTCGGTCCGCTGGGCATCTCGTTTCGCCTGAATAAATGGTTTCCGGCGGCCTGGTTTCTGCCGTTGCTCTTCTCGCTGGCGGCCTTCGGTATTTCGCTGCTGTTGCCGGGCGTGACCTATGCCCCGTTACTCGCCACGCTGCAGCAGCGATTGACGCCCGAGCAAATTGCCCAGATACAGCCCGTCCTGTCGAAAATCCCCGATCTCCTCACCATGTTGATCATGCTGTTCGCCGGATTGTCTGCCGGCATCACCGTCAATGCCATCGCCGCTTTCGGGGAGGAACTGGGGTGGCGCGGCTTGTTGCAGCGCGAACTGGCTCCTCTCGGTTTCTGGGGTTCGTCGTTGCTCATAGGCGCCATATGGGGGCTCTGGCACGCCCCGATCATCTGGCATGGCTACAACTATCCGCAGCACCCTCACCTCGGCGTGGTGATGATGATGCTCTTCTGCATGCTTTTCGGGACGGTGATCAGCTATGTGCGCCTGCGGGCAAAATCCGTCATCGCCGCCGCCATCATGCACGGTACCCTCAATGGCGTGGCGGGACTGACCGTCCTGTACACCAGCGGCGGCAGCGATCTCACGACGGGAGCACTGGGTCTGGCCGGCTTCCTCGTGCTGATCGCGCTGAATATCCTGATCATCCTCTACGAGCGGTTTATCGCGAAAGAGCCGGTGATGGCGGAGTTTCTCGGCGATCAAGTTGCAGCCCCGGCCGAAGGATAGACTAATCCGAGTCCGGGAGCCGGCAGTCCCCTGCCGGTCCGAAATAGGAATTCCGGCAGGGGACTGCCGGCTCCCGGGTGGATTGGAAAGATGATTTCCGGCAGGGGACTGCCGGCTCCTGTTAGAATCTTTTGCGCTTCCGTCCGGGATTTCGTGGCAGGGCTTTGACGGGCGGCTGTGGCCTTACCGGTGCTGGCGAGGGAGGGTTCTGGGCGGCGCGCGGTTCCCGCGGCTCTCGCGGCACCAGGCACTGCCGGTCGCGACCGATCAGGTCTTCGCGTCCGGCCTCGCGCAGGGCTTCGCGGGCTTTGTCGTAGAATTCCGGTTTGTGGCAGAGGAGCAGCGCGCGCTGCAGCGTTTTCTCCCGTTCGCCGCGCGCCACGTAGACGCGTTTGCCCGTCAGTGGGTCGAGGCCGGTGTAGTACATCGCCGCCGCCAGCGTGAGGGGCGCCGGGTAGAAATCCTGCACCTGGTCCGGGGTGATGTGCCGGCGATGCAGGTACTCCGCCAGTTCCACCATGTCGCGCAGCGTGCAGCCGGGGTGCCCGCTGACGAAATACTCGACGATCCCCTGCTGCGGCTTGCCCGCCTGGCGCGAACATTCCAGGAATTGCTCGACGAAGCGGCGGTACTGCTCGGCGCCGGGTTTGCGCATGACCTGCAGCACGCGGTCGGCCACATGCTCGGGGGCGATCTTCAAACGGCCGCCGACGTGGCGCGCGGCGAGTTCCCGGATATAACCGTCGCCGCCCGCGCTCAAGGCCAGGTCGAAGCGGATGCCGCTGGTGATGAAGACGTGCTTCACCCCGTCGACCTTGCGCGCCTCGCGCATCAAAGCGAGCACCGGGCCGTGGTCGGTATTCAGGTTCTTGCAGATGGTGGGGAACAGGCAGGTCCTGCCGGGACAGCGCGAACGCCCGCGCGTGCAGCCGGTGCCGTACATATTGGCGGTGGGGCCGCCCAGGTCGCTGACCGTGCCGTGAAAATGGGGGTCGTCCGTCAAGCGCGCGATCTCGGCCAGCACGTTCTCGCGGCTGCGCGAGCTGATCGCGGTGCCCTGATGGGCGCCGATGGCGCAGAAGGTGCAGCCGGAATAGCAGCCGCGATGCGTGGTGATGGAATCCTTGATCATCTCGTACGCGGGGATGCGCGATCCCTCATAGGCCGGGTGCGGGTGGCGCGTGAAGGGCAGATCGTAAATAAGATCGATCTCCTGCGTGCTCAGCGGTCGCACCGGAGGATGCACCACCAGCCAGCGGTCGCCGTGGCGCTGCGTCAGCACGTGGCGGTCATCGGGGTCGCTGTGCAGGTGAATTTCCCGCGCCATGTTCGCGTAGGCCTGCTTCCCTTCATCCGTCGCCGCGGAGACATCCTCGAAGGCGGGGAGTTCGATGACGCGCGCTATCGTCTCAATGGATTTGCGCGCCTCCGCCGTGCCCGCGATATGTGAAAGATCCTGCCCTTCTCGCAATCGATAGGCGATCTCCGCTAGTGCCCGTTCCCCCATGCCGTAGACGATAATCTCGGCCTTGGCGTCGAAGAGGATGGAGCGTTTCACTTTGTCGGACCAATAATCGTAATAGGCGAAACGGCGCAGCGAGGCTTCCACCCCGCCCAGCACCACCGGCACGCCTTTGTAAGCCTGGTGGGCCAGCGCCGTATAAACGATGCTGGCATTCGCGGGACGCAGCCCCGCTTTCCCCCCGGCGGCGTAGCTGTCGTCGCTGCGCGGCTTGCGCATGATGGTCTGCCGGATCAACTGGCTGTCGATGTTCCCCGCCGAGATGCCCCAGCAGAGGGCGGGCTGCCCCAGCACGCGGAAATCCTCCACCGTCCGCGGCTGCGCGATAATGCCCACACGGTAGCCCAGCCACTCCAGGAAGCGCCCGATCAGCGGCACGCCGAAGGAGGGATGGTCCACGTAGGCGTCGCCGGTCACCAGGATGATGTCACACTCATCCCAGCCCCGATCGTCCATCTCCCGTCGCGACATCGGCAACGGGCGCGGCACGGCGGCAGTTCCGGGGGTAGTGCCCGGCACGCGCCATTGAGGAGCATCCAGCGGATCTGATGATAATTTTTCGTGTTGAGTCATAATAAAAATTCTTCGCGTTACGCGACATATACGGTTTGTGTAAATTCGTAAAGCCTGCATGACACTCGGAGTCAACGGTGACAGGAATACGGTCCTTCGCGTGATGAGAGGGTAGATTCCTGCCAAAACCAGCGTTTTCAGCCGGTTTATGCAAGTCACATGAAATCACACAAACCGTAGAGCAGTGTACTACGTCGAGGGCGCTCGCGCAACCTGATGAGAGTGGATCAGTTATCAGTTGTCAGTTATCAGTTATCAGTTGTCAGTTCTGTGACGTGCGTGACGAGATTTTGCAGGTATATTCAGTTTTCAGTTATCAGTCTTCAGTTGTCAGTTCCGTGACGTGCGTGACGAGGGTGACGAGCTTTTGTCGGGCATTTTCAGTTTTTGTATTCTCACCTTTCCTGTTATCGGACCCCTCCCCGGCCCTCCCCGGCGCGGGGAGGGAGTAAAAACCGCTTGGTGACGAGGGTGACGAGCTTTTGCGGGGGTAGTGTCAATTTTGGATTTTAGATTTTGGATTTTAGATTGGGTTCTTGGACCGGGTGTGGTATCGGCGGGCAGATTCTGTGCAACTGACGGATGCTGTGACGAGGGTGACGAGCTTTTGCGGGGTATTGTCAATTTTGGATTTTAAATTTTGATTTTGGATTGTCCGCTCAAATCTTGTGCGTTATCGGTGGGCAGGTTCGGTACATTTGGCGGAAGTTATGATGGGCGTGACGAGGTTTTGCAGGGTAGTTTTATTTTTTTGCATCAGGGCACATCTCCCCTTGTTGTCATCACGCGCCTCTCACACAGAACGCGTTCCGTCATGACTTGCCGGTGGGCGAGGTGGGAAGTTGCGCGGTGGGTGATCGGTAGCAATTATGAGAGTATTATAGCATATTTTGGTGAAAAATTCAAGCGTTTGTTTGTCTTTTATCGCTGGTACCGGTGGCCGAGGATCGCTTCGGCTAATCGTTTGCGCACCAACCGCATGGCGACGAGGAAGATTATCATCGAAAATGACATCTGACTCCAATTTAAAGAGCGAAAGGAATCTCGCTTGCACAAGCGCTTTGACAATCATCGTTTGCTTCGTTATGCTTATCATAGAGCATCGTTATTGGGGCCATGTCCGGGCGAATCGGTTCTTCTCGACGTTCCTGAATGAGGTGCTCTATCGCAAGAATTACCGTCTGTCCCTATTTTTTCCAGGTTATATATATTAGTAATATAACAGTCTTACTAAATAGATAGCCGGTTCTTGCATTTGCATTTGTGATTCCTGCATTTTCCGTGGTCACCCGGTGTGGTATCGCTTCCTGCGATGGGGGTTCCGACGTCCTTTCGGCGCGCCAGGGTGGCATCGTGCTACCCTGGGCTATGATCGTACAACCCCTACGGGGTCTAATTCCGCATCCATGCGGAACTCGGTGGACGATCTGCCATATGC
>Ga0118677_10014631_pt1 | contig 11035 bp, 8 predicted proteins | sample AliMusrvi5mmetaG_FD_86154 | JGI IMG/M metagenome (GOLD analysis project Ga0118677, IMG submission 86154)
GTTCGATGGGATTTTGTTCCACCAGTAGAGAAAGGGGCTAAGGCCGAAGTTGATGAGGCTGAAAACTCTGGCGCGGTCCAGTGCGAGGCGCCACACGCGCTCCTGCTTTTGGAAATCGCCTAATTGCCAAAGGCCGAAGACGAGCAAACCCGTGGTCAGCAGGGGCGGCACGATCCCGAACGATTTCAGCGCGTCGGCTTTGGCGGTGTGGAAGCACACGATGAGCGAGATGGGCAACCCCCAGAACAAGGCCGAGAGCCCGCGCACGAGCCGACCGAGCGAGCGCAAGAGTTCCGCGTTGGGAGCAGGGTCAGACATGCCGGTAGCCCCGCCTCAAAAACTGAGGTAGGTGTATTCTTTCAGTCCGCGCTCGTAATCGTCGAGGTGGCGCATGGCTTCGGAGGGTTTCATGCGGTCGGTTTTGATGGCCTCGTCAATTTGGGCCTTCATCTGCCGTTTCAATTCATTCTCATCGTATTGAACGGAGGCCAGGCACTGGACGATGGTGCTGCCCTCGATAATCTCTTCGACGTAATAACCCGCGGGCTCATCCGGATCGAGGAAGACATGGACTTCGTTGACGCGCCCGAAAAGGTTGTGAAGGTCTCCCATGATGTCCTGATAGGCTCCCATCAGGAAGAAGCCGAGATAGTAAGGCTCGATCTGCCCGTTGCCGTTGGTGTTGAGCGGGTGCAGCGGCAAGGTGTCGCGCACGTCACGCAGGTCGATGAATTTGTTGACCTGCCCGTCGGAATCGCACGTGATATCCACCAAGGTTCCGCTACGATCGGGCATCTCATCGAGGCGATGGATTGGCATCACTGGAAAAAGTTGACCAAGAGCCCAGTGGTCAAGAAGTGACTGGAAGACTGAAAAGTTACAAAGAAGTTGGTCGGCTAGGGCCACCTCCAATTCCCGGACCTCCTCGGGAATCTGCTTAGCCCCCCGATGGAGTTCCACAATCTGGGCAGCAATCTGCCAATACAGGATGTCGATCTTTGCTTTCGGGCGCAGGTCGAGCAAGCCTAGATCGAACATTGACTGGGCTTGATCTCGAATCTGTTGCGCATCGTGAAGGTGCTCAAGCCGTCTCCTTTCATTTAGACTAGCCCTAATCTCGATCATGTCGGCGACCAGCTTCGGATCGTCCGGAGAAGACTCAACCAACTCGTGATGATTTTCCTTTTCTATGGATCCGAAAGCCTCGATTACGAGTACGGAATGGGGAGCCACAATGTAGCGCCCACTTTCGCTCACAATCACGGGATGATCAACGTTCTCTGAATCGCAGACCTCCATGATATTGTAGACGATGTCCCGAGCATATTCGTGAAGGGAGTAGTTGCGGGAACTGTCAAAACTTGTACGCGAGCCGTCGTAGTCGATGGCAAGTCCGCCGCCGACATCAAGATAACCGAGTGAGTGCCCCATCTTGCTGAGTTTTGCGTAGAACCGAGCAGCCTCGCGGGTAGCACGGTTGATGGTGCCGATATCGGGGACTTGGGATCCTACATGGTAATGGAGCATCACCAGAGCCCCAGGGATACCCTCAGCGTGGAGTGTATCGCTCATCGAAACCAACTCGGCGGTAGACAGTCCAAACTTGGCGTTCTCTCCGCCGCTCGTGGCCCACTTGCCCGCCCCTTTCGAAAGCAACCGAGCGCGAGCCCCAATCATCGGAGTTACACCAACCTCCTTTGCGACAGCCAGGATCTGGTGGAATTCCTCGAGTTTCTCAACCACTAGTATAACCTTTTTACCTAATTTCAGTCCGATGAGTGCTGCACGAATGAACTCGTCATCCTTGTAGCCGTTGCCTACCACCAGACTTTCGGGGTCTGAGTGAACGGCAAGAGCTGCAATCATCTCAGGTTTACTGCCTGCCTCAATACCGAAGTGGTAGGGCAGTCCGGCATCGACGATTTCTTCAACAACCTCGCAGAGTTGGTTCACCTTGATCGGGAAGACCCCTCGGTAATTATTTTTGTAGCCGTTCTCTTCAATGGCCTTGGCGAACGACTCATTGAGCCGACGCACCCTGTCACGCAGCAAATCGTGGCAACGGATAAGAAGCGGAAAGCGCAACCCACGCTCCCTAGCTTCGCCGACCAACTCCATCAGATCGATTTCCTCTCCTTCTATGCGACGGGGTCTCATGGCCGCGTGACCCGCCCCGTTGACCACAACGTAGCCCTCGGACCAGCCCTCGACGTTGTAGAGGGCTGTCGTTTGTGTGATTGTGGATTGGTGCATATGTGGTGGAGCGTTTTGAATTAACAAAACCACACCCACTTGACCACAGGATGATTAGATTTTTTTGATCCAGTTTGCAGATCCGATCAAAATCCTTTTCCCTTCCCAAAGATAAACTCTCTCAAACTCGGCCCATGAAACACCCTGAATAAAAATGAGACTTCTTCACATTGATGCTTTCGCCGGAATCAGCGGTGACATGACAGTAGCCGCTCTTCGTGATCTGGGTGTTCCCGAGGAAGTTTTCCTAAATGCTCTTTCCTCCGTTGGGATAGCGATGCCAGAAAGCCGGTTTGAGCGTGGCGAGCGGGGACACATTAGCGGATGGCGATTCATAGTTCCCGATGGCGGGGAATTCGCCGACCATGGAGATGTTTCACATCATACCGAGCCTCATAAACACGAGGGAAATCCCGCAGACAATCACCATCATCACCATCATCACCACCATCACGATCAGGATCACTCTCATGAAGGCGAACCGCATGGTCGCACCTATGCCTCAATCATTGAACTGCTTGAGGAAAGCAGCCTTGAGCCCGAAGTCAGAGATCGGGCGCTCTCGCTTTTCCATCGGATCGCGCTTGCCGAAGGAGCCATTCATGGAGTTCCTCCCGAAAAGGTTGGATTTCACGAGGTGGGAGCCGTGGATTCCATCGCGGACATCGTCTGTGCTTGTGCGGGTTTTAATGCATTGAAAATCGACTCGGTCACCTGCGGATCCCTCGTAGAGGGAACGGGCCACATCCACTGTTCGCACGGCACCTTTCCACTTCCAGCTCCCGCCACGCTTGCGCTCCTCAAAGGTATCCCCCTCCGTCAGGTTGAGGAACCGTGGGAACACATCACACCTACCGGGGCAGCGATAATCGCTGAATTTGCCAACGCCTTCGGCCCAATGCCTGCGATGGCGGTTTCATCTGTCGGCTACGGGCTCGGAACCCGGGATACCCCGAATCGACCCAATGCTTTGAGACTGATCCTTGGCGAAACCACCTCTGCTGATGATTTTCACAGGGAGGAGATTGTGGAACTTCGTAGTAATCTCGACGACATGACTCCAGAGCTAGCAGCGAATGCAATCGATTCCCTTCTCTCCTCCGGCGCACTCGACGCGACACTCACGCCCACAGTCATGAAAAAAGTCCGCTCGGGATCGATTCTCGAGGTCCTCTGTCATAATTCCCAAGCCCACAGTCTTGAGAAGGTCATCCTCAATCAAACCAGCACTTTCGGGGTGCGGCGGCACCAGTTGGATCGGATTGTTCTAGAGCGCCATCACCGCACAGTGGAAACACCCTTTGGTATGATCTTAGTAAAAATCGGAATCCATAAAGGTGAAATCCTCCAACAATCACCGGAATTTTCATCCTGTGTTCAGGCTGCAGAGCTCCATGGAGTCGCTGTGCGAATGGTCTACACGGCGGCACTACAGGCGCTGACCTGAATCCACTCCGAATTTGACCGGTAGAAATCCTTCTGTCCCAGAACGACCCCGTCAGTGGGGAGCTGAAGCAAGCAGGATCGACTGGAGCACAACCTTACAAACTTTCGAGTAATCTCACGAGCGGGGAGATCCTCCATCCGAGAATCGCCCAACTCCGGAATCCTCCCGCCTAGCAAAGAGAATCAAGAACTCCCCTGAGATATTCAGTCATCGAACGCAACGCGGCGGCATGTCGGTTATTCTGAACTTTTTCGAGTTCCTCTTCCGCCTCATCCACCAGGCTGCGGGCAGCCAAGACGGCGGATGGAAGAGCTCCTCGAGAAGTGACTAAACCGGCCAGACTGGCTGGATTAATTCCCTGCGGGGCAAGAAGGCGTGCCTGAAGTTCCTCGCGTTCCTTGGGAGAAGAGTTCTGCAAGAGAAGAAGCACAGGCAGCGTGAACTTACCGCAGGCGATATCAGTGCCAAGTGTCTTTCCAATCATCTCCTCGTCACCGACCAGATCAATGCAGTCATCCAGCACTTGATAGGCGATGCCTACCTTGTTGCCGTAGTTTTTAAGCGCTCCTATCACAGTTGGCGAGGCTCCGCTCAGGAAGGCCCCAAGTTCGCAGGCCACCGCGAAAAGCGCCCCGGTTTTCATCTGAACCATCCTATAATATTCCGAAAGGGGCAGATTTAAATCAAATCGCCGTTGAGTCTGTAAAATTTCCCCGGTACAGACATCTGCTGCGGCATCGGCAATCCGGCGAGAGATCTCGGAGTTTGAATATTTGGTGGAAAGACGAAGAGCATGAGCAAATAGCACATCCCCCACCAGCACCGTGAGAGCGTTGCCCCACTTGGCATTAACGGTTGGGCGGTCGCGACGGCGATCTGCACCATCCATGATATCATCGTGAACCAGACTCGCGATGTGGATAAGTTCCACAATCACGGCCAGATCAATGTGGTCGGAGACGATGCGACCCGTGGAACCTCCCGAGAGCAACGCGAGTGCCGGACGGAGGCGCTTTCCACTACCACCAACAGCATAATCAAAATAATGCTCCACAGCTGGATCCACGGACTGGGATTGTTCGCGGATCCGCTCCTCGACCGCATAGAGATCAGGGCCGATCAATTCAATGGCTGATGCAAAAGCGGCATTAGACCGTGGATCAACCTCCTTTGTGGACCATCGTGTGAAACTTTTCAAGAAACCACTCTCCACAATGGAAATCCCATGTCAATCATCAGGAATATTCAAGTCGTCTAGAACACATATATCGGGCTTGTTTCTTTGACCACCTCGGCTAAATTTAAAAAAATGCTAAAAGCTCCCTTTTTCCCGGCAATCTGTACCAGTTTTCATGGAGGCAATTTGTGGCTTCTTCTCTTACCCGTAATCTGTGGATTCATCGTGTCCGCACCCGTTCGGGCCGCCGAAATCAGAGGACAAAAAGATCTTTCCATTGTCCTGGATTCAAAGCACTTACACGCCAGCATCACGGTTCCTGAGAAGGTAGCTTCTGTTGCTGTGGAGTACAGAAAGGCACACTCCGCCAAATGGATCACTTACAAGACAATCAAGGTAAAGTCCACACCTTCAACCATTCACTTGATTCTGCCGACCGACTTGACACTCGACTCTTGGCGCGCCACCGGGGCATCAGGAAAGCTTCCTGTCCCCAAGAAAGTTTTCCCAACTGCCTTCTACAAGGGCAAAAGCTCCTTTTCCAAAACCTTGGCACCTAGTTATGCGGTTCAAACCAATGTTTCCTCAGCCCCACTCACTACACTGAATACCTCGCTTTCAGGTTCTAGTGATGTTGCTTCATCCGTTTCCCTCAATGCAGCGAGCTTGATTAATACCCCGTCTCCCACCACAGGGACCCCCGTTCAGGCTGATATATGGGAAACACTTGGAACTACGGCCTACTTCTTCAATCAACTAAGGGGACTCCAAGTCATCGACATATCGGATCCTGCAAACCCTGTGCTGACAGCATCCTACCGTCTCCCTGCCGTAGGTCAGGATCTCTACATCGTTCAAGGATCCGGTTCGACTAATTACGCCATCCTCCTGACCCAACAATACGATCAGGGCTCGTCCCAATACAGCACCGGCGTGCTCATGATTGCAGTCAGTGGATCCACAGCGCAGCTAGTTTCCAGCAACAGTTTCCCCGGATGGATGGCTGACAGTCGCATGGTTGGCAACCAGCTTTACCTCTCCACCGAGCAATGGGCATGGGATAGCAATGGCAACGAGGACTCTACTACCCTGAACCAAATGACTGTGGATCCTGTAGGAGGAGCCGTTATTCCAGGAAGTAGTCAGGTCTCTCAGGGGAGTTCACCAGTCATTTCGGCTGGAGATGATTGGTTGGCCGTCTCTCAATACAATAATAACAACTGGCAGAGCTCAAGCGTGACTCTATATGGATTGGGGACAAATGGCGCTACTCTCTTGACCACGAATCCGATCGTGCTCTCAGGTAATGTGTCGGACGAATACGACGTACAGTACACAGGCGGCATCCTCTCTGCGGTGTCCCAGCAATGGGTGCAAAATACCAATAATGAAACGAACGACTGGTGGTGGTACAATCCTGTTACAACCCTTCAAAACTTCACTCCTGATGGCACCCTACAAGGCTCGATTCAGATTGATGCATCTAACAGCTACTCTGTCGCAAGCTTTGTAGGCACAACGCTTTATGTTGTCACCTCAGGCCAAAATTCCCCCCTCTACGTGATCGATAATTCCAAAGTCACCAATCCAGTTATTGCCGGCCAGGTCAGCCTCTCTGGCGAAACGACACAAATTGAGCCTCTCGGGACCCAACTCTTCACTCTTGGCTATGATTCCAACTGGCAACTTACCGCATCTCTTTACGATGTCTCCTCGCTTTCAAACCCAAACCTGCTTAGCAGCGTGGGACTGTCCTCCAATGCCAATACATCCTGGGGATACAGTCCCGCCACTTGGAATCAGGAAGCCTACAACGTGATGACAAATGCAGGTTTGGTCACGATCCCATACAGTTGCTATAATTCCGACGGGACGAGGGCCAACTACATCCAGTTGTTAAGCTTAAACACCACCAACGGAGCGCTCAGTCTCGCCGGGAATGTACCCACGGGGGCCAACCCTCTACGCTCTGCGATGGTCGGCAATGCTCTGGCATCTATCACCCAGCAGGAACTTGTTACCGCGGACGTCTCCAACCCAAATTCACCTAATATTTTGGCTGACCTTACCCTTGCTTGGACGGTTGACAAGATTGCTGTCTCTAGCAACTTCCTGATCGAGCTTACCGCTGGCACTTCATGGGACGGCGAAGTCCCCGCTGCCACCGTCGCAACGGTTACTGACCCGGACAACGCCCTCTCTCAGACCAATCTGGGTGCCGGGGTTATTCTGGATGCAAAAATACAGGGCAATACCCTTTATGTTCTCCGCCAGTATCCCGCCAATAATTTCAGGTGGTGGTATCCAATACTTTATGACGGCCTCAATGGCGGTCAGTCTGGTCAGGTTCCAGCTCTATATCTTGACACTTATGACGCCTCTCAATTGCCTGCTCTGAACCTGCTGGGTAGCAGCTCGACGACGCTTCCCGGATCAAGTACCGCTTGGGATGTCGGCCCACTGCTCTTCCCATCGACCAATTGCGTGGCGGTGGTGGCACAGCCTCAGGCACTCGACTTCTGGGGATTCTTCGGTCCAGGTCCAATTGCGATTGATCCACCCATCGGCGTCGCAAATCGCGCCAAGGTCTTGGCTGCAACACCTGCCGTAATTCAGAAAAATAAATCAATCCAGACACTGCAAAGTAGCTCCACTCCAAGTATCGCATCAGCAAGTTGTTGCATTGTTCCAGGCTATCGTTACTTCGCCGAAAACAATAACACGCCCGCTTCTGCACTCATCTGGCAGGTCAACGATCCGACCACCCCGCTAGCGCAGACTCCGATTGAACTCACGGACACCAACGCCACTCCCGTGAAATATTCCACAGCAAGCAGTAACCTTCTTGTCTTTGGTTACGGTGAAGGCGAAAACTGGCTCGGAGGCTCTGGAAGCGGATTGAGCTCCTGCACCAACTTTGTGGGTATCCTAGATCTTACCGACCCGACAACCCCGATCCTTGGACCTGGAATCGCTCTGCCTGGCCGTCTCAAAGCGGTTTCCGAGCTTACTTACAACGGCTTCCTTGCCTGGACTGAGAGTTGGACCGGCAACACCTCCTCCCCCGGTTCACCACAGGTTCAGGTTAGCTCTTGCGATACAGTGAATGTTTATCAGGTAACGTCCCTGAATCTGGACCAGCAAGGATGCATAGCAGCAAGTGGCAACAACCTCTTCACGATCCAAGGTTCCAATGTCAATGGATTCGTTCTGGATAATTCCGGCAATCTGGATCCTTCAGGTAGCATCCCGCTTAGCTGGAACCCGGTCAACCTTTCTGCCATCCCAAGTCAAACGGACAGTAATGCGTGCACCCTTTTGGGATCCGATGGATGGAATAACGTTTTCAGCACTGTTTGGAGCAACTCTGGACCTGGAAGTGTGCTAAATGACCCCACCCCACTTGGCACTACCCTCACAAATGATATTCCAATGGCTGATGGATCCTTGCTCTCACCTGTCGGAAGCTACGGGGTGGATCTGTTCGAACCTTGAACGGACACCCTCTAGGATTCTAGTCCGAGGAGCGGTTCTGACGCCTCATTGTAGCACAATGGGTTTTTCTCATCTTTGGTGGTAAAGTTCATGATCTTCTTGGCAATTTCAAGACGAGAGCAAGCCTCTAGAATCAGATTTTACTATCTCATAATAAAAACCTAAGATGACGGGAATGCAGGATGAAGAGCACCTCCACCACCTGCGCAGGGAATATGACAGGGAACCCTTGAACGAATCGGATCTGAATCCGGATCCTATCGGGCAATTTCGCAAATGGTTTGAATGCGCCCGATCCTCAGGCCTCCCTGAACCAAATGCCATGACGCTTGGGACGGCCGATGCCCATGGTCACGTTTCTTGTCGGACAGTTCTACTAAAAGCTTATGACTCGCGAGGATTCGTGTTCTTTACGAATTACGGAAGTCGCAAGTCACGTCAGCTAGAGGAAAACCCAAATGCCTCGCTACTCTTTCCATGGCTTTCCATTGCAAGACAAGTCGAGATCATCGGGCCGGCCGAAAGAATAAGTGCCGCGGAATCTCTCACCTATTTCATGAGTCGTCCTTTCGGCAGTCGTTTGGGGGCTTGGGTATCCGACCAAAGTGTCGTGATCTCCTCGCGTCAGATCCTGCTTTTCAAATATGAGGAACTTAAATCGCGTTTTTCCAACGGCGAGGTACCGAAACCAGACAATTGGGGCGGTTACAGGATAGTTCCTAAAAGTTTCGAATTCTGGCAGGGCGGAGCCCATAGGCTCCATGACCGCTTTCTCTATTCGCGAGAGGCGTCAAATTGGGTGATATCCCGACTTTCACCCTGACAGGGGTGAGAAATCCTGGCCGTGGTCAAAACGCCTTTCTCAAGGCATAAACTATCTGGCCAATGGTTTAAACAATCCGAGAGTAGCTCCCTGCGGATCAAGTACCACTGCGATGCGTCCCACATCGGGTACATCCATCGGAGGGGCCATCACCTGGCCACCAAGTTCGATGACTCTTGCCACATCAGCGTCGATATTCTCTACGGCTATATAAGCAAGCCATTGTGCTGGCATTCCGGGTTGAGGCACCTGCATCATGCCCGCTACACTTTCATCATCCTTTTTGAAGAGGAAGTAATGACTGCCGAAAGGCTCGGTTTTCCAACCTAGAAGACCGCTATAAAATGCCCTGGCACTCTCGATGTCAGTGGTAACAAGCTCATTCCATGCAAAATGACCGGGTTTGATACTCATGGTGGATTCGTTTTCGCTCACGTTGATATAGTTGTTGTCGAAGTTCCCCAAAACAATCCGCTACGGGAGTTTTTTGACAATTAATTTTGCGTCACAATCTCGTAACAAGGTATATCCGTGAGTTTTATTGATTTCGCGTGTAAGTACACTCCCGTATCACCCTACCGAATAAGAATTCGGAAGATTCATTTTGACAAACATACCGATTGGTCTACATTTCCAATCATGTCTGACGATCGCTCTACAAAGGACAGAATCCTTGATGCTGCACAGACAATCATGCTCGAGAAGAGCTTTCATTCCGTTGGACTGAATGAAATTCTAAAATCGGAAGAAGTAACAAAGGGTTCGTTTTATCATCATTTTGAATCCAAGGAACAGTTCGGCGTTGAGCTGCTTCAGCATTACATTACCAAAGCGAACGCCTACAAACGCCGGATGCTTCTTTCATCGGAACCTGAGGCCAACCCCCGAAACCGAATCATAACCTTTTTGGAATCGTCCATAGCCTCCTTCATGTCTAACGAAGGCAAGTGTCCTTGCCTTGTGCTTAAGCTAACCAATGAGGTGTCAGATTTCAGCGATCCAATGCGCCAGGTACTCGTTGAGGGTGCTCAGGAGGGTATTGCAATTACGGAATCAGTGATTAGGGAAGGGTTGCAAAAAAAAACACTCCGCTGCGAACTCGATTCGCACACTACGGCTGTCCTGATTAGCGACCTTTGGATCGGAGCAATGCAACGTGCTTCCGTGGAACGAAGTTCTGAGCCCCTGAGGACGGCTTTGGGCTTTATCACTGATAAGTTGCTATGCAGTCCTATCTAATACTTTTTCATTTTCAGAGCGGTATACCGACCGGTCTGTTAACAAAACAAGCAAACATAAAAAAACAACAATGAACCTGACACAACGCCCACCCCGCAGTCCCCGCACCCGCCTAGGCGGTTATGTAATCCTTCCCCGTATGCTCGACAAGTGCCGAGCGGAAATTGCCGGAACGACCGGTGAGTATCACTTCAATTGCCCTCTTGACCAACACATCTTGAACTTCATTGGAATTGACGCCGAATCCCTTAAAACCGAGGTGTCAAAGGGTCTTGGAGACGGTGAGATCCTTGAGTGGATCAATGCCAACGCAAAAAATAAGAGAAGCCTTTGGGAGATCGCCCAGTGGAGCGACTACATGGATCATCGAGGACCTGACAGTGATGCCGAAACTCTCGGATTCTTCGCCGATTATGTCGGAAAACTCACGAAAACCCGGGAAGATATACGGAGTTGGTCCGACCTTCTTGATCTCGATGACTACGTGTCCTTTGGAGGAAAGGCGTGAGCGGACTCGGCATTTGGAGCCAGTGTGAGAGTTAGTCTTTAGGGGTTATTTTGGTTTCTAGTTGGTTGTTGTTGGGTTGTCCATCCCCGGCGT
>Ga0118677_10014635_pt1 | contig 11032 bp, 9 predicted proteins | sample AliMusrvi5mmetaG_FD_86154 | JGI IMG/M metagenome (GOLD analysis project Ga0118677, IMG submission 86154)
CGCAAGGAGTTGACTACCCCGGAGGGACAATGATCATTGCGCGAACGCCCTTTCGAATCAGTTTCCTCGGCGGGGGGACGGACTATCCCGAATTCTACCGTGAGCACGGAGGATCAGTTCTGCTCACCACCATCAACCAATACTGCTACCTCTCCATTCACAAGATCAGCCAATTCTTCAAGTATCGATTCCGCGCCAGTTACGCCAAGACGGAATTGGTGCAAAATCCCAGCGAGTTCGCCCACCCCTTGATACGGGAGTGCCTGCTGTACCTGGACATACAGGAGAACCTCGAGATCGCGCACGTATCCGATCTGCCGGCGCGCACGGGTTTGGGCACCTCGTCGTCGTTCACGGTGGGGCTGTTGCATGCCCTGCACACACTCCGCGGGGACCGCGTAACCGAGGAGGATCTGGCCCGGGAGGCGATCGTTATCGAACGGGAACGCGTGGGCGATGCCGGGGGGCACCAGGACCAGTACGCGGCCGCCTACGGCGGGTTCATCAGGATCGATTTCTCGGGATCTCACGGCGTGACCGTGCATCATTTGGGCATCAGCGCGTCGCGCATCAAGGAGTTGGAGAGCCACTTGATGCTATTCTACACCGGCCGTGAGCAGTCAGCGGATGGGGTCGTCCGTGAGCAGCAGCGAAGGACGAAACACAACACGAAAGCGCTCTTGCAGATGGCCCACATGGTCCACACGGCCCAGGACATCCTGGTTGGCGGCCACGATATCGATGGCTTCGGACGTCTCCTGGACGAATCGTGGCAACTGAAGAAGAGCCTATCACGCGGCATTTCGAACGGCGCCATTGATCAGGCCTACGACGCAGCGCGATCCGCGGGCCGCAAGCTTCGCGCAGGGGCAGTGGCACTTCCGGCATGGGGATGCTGTCCAACCACTCCAAGCCGAGGTCGTGGGCCAATTCGCGCATGTAGGGTTCCTCATCGACGACGTCCGCGTCCAAGACGTCGTCAATGGGTGAGCGCTGGCGTTGGGTTGCCGATTGCAGCACCTGGGTAAGCGCTGCTATATCCTCGCATCCGGTGCGGCGGGCGGGTTCGATCAAAAGCTGGGTCATGTGTGGTGGCGGACGTCTTGTTGCTTAAAACCGGCCCGGGCGCAATCTGTCTCTTTAAAATACCTGAAGGTCGCATTTCACCCGGATTCCATGGAATTTCCGTGAAAACCTGTGGAATGGGTGGTAGTCGGATTTCGGACATCCATGAAACTTCTCCCTCTGCCGCTTTGTTTGCTGCTTGGCGGTTTGGCCGCCGGTGCGGAAAAGTCCCCGCCCAAGACTGGCTCCATCGACTCCCGCGCAGTTGCCGCCGCCGCCCCGGTCCGCCCGGCCATGGAGCGCGATCTCGCCGCACTCGGGCTGAAATTCGGCGATCCGGTGTTCATCCGTGCGTTCAAGGAAGAACTCGAACTCGAACTTTTCGTCCAAAACCCGAAATCCGGTGGTTTCAAATTATTTCGCACCTACCCGATCGCCTGCTCATCCGGCACGCTCGGCCCGAAACTCGCTGAAGGTGACGGCCAGGTTCCCGAAGGGTTCTACAGCGTCCCGCCCTCCGCCATGAACCCCGCCAGCCAATACCACCTGGCCTTCAACATCGGCTACCCGAACGCCTTCGACCGCGCGGCCGCCCGCACCGGAGGCCTGATCATGATCCACGGCAACCGCGTCTCCATCGGCTGCCTGGCCATGACCGACCCGAAAATCGACGAAATCTTCACCCTCTGCGCCGCCGCCCACGCCCATGGCCAACCCGCCTTCCAGGTCCACATTTTTCCCTTCCGCATGACCGCCGAACGCCTGGCCAAAGCCGCCGGATCCCCCTGGGAATCCTTCTGGAAAAACCTCCGGCAAGGATACGACGCCTTCGAGAAATCCCACGTCCCGCCCAAGGCCTCGGTGCGCGACGGACAATATCGGTTCGGCGACTAACCGAATCCCAGATTCACCCGCCGATCATTGGCCACAATTCCCGGCCCCCCATGGCTCTGAAGGAATGTCGTCCCGAGATCGAGCGCTTCCTCCATGGTCCCCATCCATTCCTCATCCGGATAAACGCATGCAATTTCTTGATTCTCAAACCCAGGACACCTACTTTCCCCGCGCACCCCGTTTCCGTCGTGTGGTTCCGCCACTCCGCATCCTGCGAGCAACGGTGACCCATCCGATCTAACGTAACCACACCCGCCAGAAATCCATGACCCGCACGCGAAGCAACAAACTCCCGATACCCACAACGTCAGCCGTCTGCTGGCCGTTGCTACCCGCCCTGGTGGCGCTGTTGGCCGCACCGCTCGGGGCGCAAGCGGCACCGACCGTCGAGGGGCGCTATGTCCAGGTCATGCTGCCGGGCAATGGAAAAACCCTGTCGCTTGCCGAGGTCCAGGTATTCAGCGGCGCAACCAACGTGGCCTTGAAGAAGCCCACCGTGCAAAACAGCACCTCGAACGGCGGCGACTCGCAACGCGCCGTCGACGGCAACACCGATGGCGCATGGGATAAAAACTCGGTCACCCACACCGCCGAAAATGCCACCGATCCGACCTGGGAGGTGGATCTCGGCAAACCGTTTGCCATCGATAAAATCGTGCTTTGGAACCGCACCGGTTTTGAAACCCGCTTGGACGGTTTCCGGGTCTCAATCCTGGATAACAATCGCAAGGTGGTCTGGGGCGTGAACCGCGACAAGGCCGGGCCGCGCGATACTCCCCTGTTGATCAAGGACAGTCCCATGTGCGCATGGCTCGGCTCCAAGGTGGCCAAGTGCGCCGCCTCCGCATCCGCCCCCTCCAGCCCCGTAAGCAACTCCGAGGGCACCCCGGAATCGCTGCGCCTCGCCATCAACGACCTGATCAAAACCAACGGCGATCGCTATCCCAAGGGCAAGGAATTCCTCAAACGCCTTGAGCAAATCGAACCCACCAGCGGTTCTGCCGATGGTGCCAAAGCCTTTGAAACCCTCAAACGCGAGGCGCTGATGGCCAATCCCCTGCTCGATTTCAACAAGCTGCTCCTGGTGCGCCGCAAGGGCGATTCCGCCTTGCCCGCCAACTGGCAGGGCAACTCCAGCCTCGGCAAATCTTTCGATAACGAACTCGCCGTCCTGAGCCCATTGTTAGACGGGGAACTCAAAACCCTCTATCGTCCGGACAAACAACAGTTTGTCGGCGATTTCGACCTGCATTTCAATGCCGACAAAATCCTCTTCTCCTCCCTGGCTCCCGACAATTCCTGGGCCATTTACGAGATCAAGGCGGACGGCACCGGCCTGCGCCGGGTGTCACCGGACCTGGGTGCCGATATCGATTGCTATGATCCGGTCTATCTGCCGGACGGACGGATCATCTTCGACTGCTCTCTCGGCTACGTGGGCGTCCCCTGCGTTGGCGGCGCAGACTATGTCGCCAACCTGCACATCATGAATGCCGACGGCACCGGTGTGCGGCGGCTTTGTTTCGAGCAGGACAACGACTGGTATCCGGTGGTCCTCAACAACGGACGCGTCATGTACCTGCGCTGGGAATACACCGACTCCGCACATTATTTCAGCCGCGTCCTGATGAACATGAATCCGGACGGCACCGATCAAAAGGCCTTCTACGGCAGCAATTCCTATTGGCCCAACTCGCTGTTCTACGCGCGTCCCATTCCCGGTTCCGCCACCAAGTTCGTCGGCATCATCAGCGGTCATCACGGGGTGAAACGGGAAGGCGAACTCATCCTCTTCGATGCCGCCCAAGGCACCTTCGAGACCGACGGCGTGGTGCAACGCATCCCCGGCTACGGCAAAAAGGTGGAAGCCGTGACCAAGGATACCCTGGTGGATGGCTCGCATCCCCGGTTCCTCCATCCCTATCCCCTGAGCGACAAGTATTTCCTGGCATCATGCAATATCAAGGGCGGCTGGGCTATCTATCTGGTGGATGTCTTCGACAACTTCGTACTCCTCAAGAAAGAGGAAGGCACCATGCTCTTCGAACCGGTGCCGTTCCGCAAAACGGTCAAACCCCCCGCCATTCCCGACCGCGTGAAACCGGACAGCAAGGAGTGCACCATGCTCATTTCGGATGTCTATGCCGGTCCCGGCCTGGCAGGCGTCCCGCGCGGCACCGTCAAAAGCATCCGCGTCTATAAGTATGTTTACAGCCCGCGGCGTTGCGGCGGACACTATGCAATGGGCATGGAAGCGGGGTGGGACCAGCATGTGATCCTCGGCACCATCCCGGTCGAAGCCGACGGGTCGGCCGCCTTCAAGGTGCCGGCCAACACCCCAGTGTCGATTCAACCGTTAGATAAGGACGGCAAGGCGCTGGCCATCATGCGCAGTTGGACGCTCGGCATGCCGGGAGAAATCCTCTCATGCGTCGGCTGCCATGAAAACCAGAATTCGGCGCCACCCACCAAACAAATGATCGCACAACGCATTGTGCCGCACACGCTGACGCCTTGGTACGGTCCGGCGCGCGGAATGAGCTACCCCCGCGAGGTGCAGCCGGTCATGGACAAGTTCTGCGTCGGCTGCCATAACGAAAAAGGCGGCGCGAAGCCGGACCTATCCGAGCCTAACAGGTCATACACCGCGATTCATCCGTATGTCCGGCGCAACGGACCGGAAGGTAATTACCATCTGCTCACACCGCTCGAGTTCCATGCCGATACCAGCGAACTCATCCAGATGCTGCAAAAGGGGCATCACAATGTGAAGCTTGACGCCGAAGGCATGGACCGCCTGGTCACGTGGATCGACCTCAACGCGCCAAACCATGGCACCTGGACGGAGGCGGGCGCGGGCCAGGACGTGCTCAAGCGGCGGCTCGAACTCAACAAGCAATACTATACGGAAGCGGATGCGGACACCGAGAAAATCGTCAATCCATATAAGAAGACGGAATCGTTCATCAAGCCGGAACCGGAACTCACGGATGTCGGCATGAAACCGCCGGTGACGGCGAAAGGCTGGCCGATCCCCGCAACCACCGCCAAGACCATGCAAGGCGCCAATGCCACTTTCCAACTGGATCTGGGAGATGATGTGAAGCTGGATCTGGTGCGGATTCCCGCAGGAACCTTCCTGATGGGCAGCAACTCGGAAACCCTCATGGAGCGCCCGGTCACGCCGGTCACCATCAAGACCCCGTTCCTGATGGGTGCCAAGGAAGTGAGCCTGGAGGAATACCGGCAGTTCGATCACGGCTATCAGAACGGCATCTATGACATGCATTACAAGGACCAGGTCAAGCCGGGCTATGACATGAACCATCCGGAGTTCCCGGTGATCCGGGTTTCCTGGCTGAAAGCCCTGGAATTCTGCCAGTGGCTTTCCAAGAAGACCGGCCGCAAAGTCACCCTCCCGACCGAGGCCCAGTGGGAATGGTCATGTCGCGGCGGCACCGACACGCCGTTCTCGTTTGGCGATTTGAACACGGATTTCTCGGGCTTCGCCAATCTGGCCGACGTCACCGTCAAACAAATGGCTGTCTCAGGTGTTGACCCGCAGCCCATCGCCAATCCCGGTCCTAACGAGGATTTCGAACTCAAGGACGCGCGATTCAATGACGGCGTGCTGCATCTGGCCCCAACGGGCAAATACAAGCCGAACCCATGGGGATTGTATGACATGCATGGCAACGTCGCGGAATGGACATTGTCGGACTACAAGCCATATCCCTACAATGACACCGACGGCCGCAACGGACTGGCGCCGGATCTCAAGAAGGTGGTTCGCGGCGGGTCGTGGCACGACCGCCCCATGCGCTCAACCTCGTCCTTCCGCCTGGGATTCCCGACCTGGCAACGCGTCTATCACGTCGGATTCCGCGTGGTGGTCGAAAAATAGTGGATCGCGCGGCAAGAGTTCGAGTTTGAGGGTCAGAGTCGCGAGGTTGTTGATTTTGATCGCCGCGCCGTTTTCCACCAGGAAATCACGGTTGCGGCTTTCCTGCCCCGGAATCGGATTGACCACCGCCATCGCCGCTCGTCGCGCCAGCACTGCGGAGGTCGTCAGACCGCCGGGTTTGGAAACCGCCGCCACGGGACGTTCACTTGGGTGGCGGGGCGGGTGGTGCGGGTGGTGGTCCTTGCGGGTGCTTGGCTTCTCCGTGGAGCTGGAATTCGTCTGGCGTGAGTTGTCCGTCGTGGTTGCGATCCAGCGCGTCGAAGCGGGCTTTTTGTTCCACCGCAGTGAGATCCTTGACCGTCGGGGCGGCACAAAATTCCTCGAACGAAAGGACGCCATCGTGATTTTTGTCGAGGAGGTGGAAGAATTGGTGCTGCTCCATGCGTCCGCCCTCCGGTTTACCGCCCTCGTGTTTGAATGGCGGTTCGGGCCGGTCGGCCGGGGTGATCAATCCGTCATGGTTGGTATCGAGCCTGCGGAAGAGTTCCAATTGTTTTTCCGGCGGCAATTTTTTGATGAACTGGCCGGCCTTGAATTCCTCGAAACTGACGCCGCCGCTTTTGTTCACATCCAAGGCCCACAACCAATGCATGGGAGGTTTTTGTTCGTCATGGGGTTTGCCCATTTGGGCGAGTTTCTCGAGGCTGATTTTGCCGTCACCGCCCTTATCCAGGCGATCGAACAGGTGCTGGCGTTTTTCTGGCGACAAATGTTGGATGCGCGGCATCGCATCGAATTCCTCTTTCGAGATGAATCCATCGTGGTTGGTGTCGGCGGCTATCCACGCATCCAGAAACGGCCGCGGAGGCCCCGGTTTGCCGCCACCACCGGCAGGAGCCGGTGCTTGAGGCACGCCGGCAGTCTGGGCCAGGGCGGCCGCTGGAGCCAGCAGGCCCGCGACAATCAGGGAAACGGGGATGGTTTTCATCGGAAATCACGGTTGGCATGGTACCGTTCTGCGGATCCATGCGTGGTAGAAACTCCGGGACCTCGGAAAAGTTTCGACTTCCGCGGTCCGATCCCCTTTTTTAGAAACCATTCCCGCCATGCACATCCGAGACATCCTCGCCGCTGCCAAGCCTTCGCTCTCGTTTGAGTTCTTTCCACCGCGCGACGCTCCGGCCTGGGAGGATCTTTATCAGACGATCCGCGAGCTTGAGCCGCTCCGCCCGTCGTTTGTCTCGGTCACCTATGGTGCCGGCGGCAATACCCGCGAACTCACCCACGAACTCGTCCTGCGCCTGAAACAATCGACCTCGATCCCGCCCGTGCCGCATTTGACGTGCGTGGGACACACCGAGGCGGAAATCCACGGCATCCTCGAGCGCTACGCGGCCGCCGGGGTCGCCAACATCCTCGCCCTGCGCGGAGATCCGCCTAACAACCGGGCCGATTACGATTGGAACCAAGGTGACTTCCACCATGCGAGCGATCTCGTGCGCTTCATCCGCAAGTTCAACGAAGCCGGCGGGCACCCCGATCCGCGCGGGTTCGGCATCGGTGTGGCGGGTTTTCCCGAAGGCCATCCCGACACGCCCAACCGGATGGCCGAACTCGATTTTCTCAAAGCCAAGGTGGACGCGGGCGCGGATTACATCTGCACCCAGCTCTTCTTCGACAACCACGATTTTCTGGATTTCCGCGACCGCTGCCGCTTGGCGGGCATCGAGGTGCCGATCCTGGCAGGCATCATGCCGGTCACCTCACTCCATGGCATGCGGCGCATGGCCTCCCTGGCAGGCGGTGCCAGATACCCCGCCAGGCTCATCCGTGCGCTCAATCGTGCGAATTCCAATGCGGAAGCGGTGAAACGCATCGGGATCCACTACGCCGCCGAACAATGCGCCAACCTGCTCAACGAAGATGCCGACGGCATCCATTTCTACACCTTGAACAAAAGCCGCGCGACGCGCGAGATCTATCACAATCTCGGCCTCGGCACCGCTATCTGACTCAATGCTTGCCGCGCTGTCCTAACTCATAGGTCTCCGCCGCCTGCTTGAGCGTCAGCTCGTACAGATAGCCATCGATGGGGACATTGATCGGGATCCTGCCGGTGGCGGGATCCACCGGATAGCGCCGCTGGAGTTGGGGGCCGCGATCAAACGCGTCGCCCTGAACCGTGGCCGTAAACGCACCCGAGTAACGCAGCATCCGTGACATGCGCTCGACCGATTGGTTTTGCAGGTGCCGCATATCGGCGCTCAGTTGCAAGCGGTCGAACAAGGAGAGCGACTCGATGCTCTGCAATCCCTCCTTGACGCGGCGCGCTTGCTGGGTGGCCTGTTTCAGGGTGAACGAACTCTCCGCCTTGGCCGCCTCACGGCTCTGGGAGGTCAGGTCATCGGTGCCGAACAAGGGCGAGCTTTCCACATCGGTGCCCTGGGCCGTTGCCGCTTGAATTTCCTCCTGAGTGGGCAGCCGGACGCTCATGTTTCCCTCCAGCGAGAACAAATCCTCGGCCTTCATCCTCACGCCCGTCATCTCCATGCCGCTGTGGATCGTTTTCAACTGGAATACGCCTTCACGGAAATCCACACGATGGTAGCTTCGCGAATAATCGACCACCGAGAAGGCTTTGAGCAGATAGATCTGGTCCCGCAGCGTGATCACGTCGTTGCCATCCAGCACGACCTGGCCTTCGAAGCCGATGCCATCCGCGGAATTGGTCGATCCGAAGACGCGGAAATCCCCGGAGATCGAACCCTCGATAAACCGCTTCGCACCCACCGGCAGAATCCATTCCAAATTGAGATGGCGGATTTTCACGGTGCCGGCGACTTGGGGCCGTTCGCCACCGGTGAGCCGCAATCCCGAGAAACTCACCGTGCTTTCACCCTGCTTCAATTCCGCCTTCTCGAACAGCAGCCCTTTCGCATCGCAGACCACCATCATGCTCACAATCTCAAGCTTGCTCAACCAATTCTGGTGAAACAACCCGCCTTTGATCGTCATCCGCCATCCGCTATCGGTGCGTTGCACATTCATGACGCTTCCCTCGATCGCCCCTTCCGTCCTGTCGGAGTATCCCCAGCGCACGGTGGCATCCGCCACCACGAATGAGTTCACATTGACCTTCGCCGATTTCCGGAACAAGGCATCACTGAGCTTGCGGGCGGATTCGGGATCGTCGGTTCCCGCCCGCAGGTCCAAATCCAAACGGGCGATCGAAATGATGCCGGGGTGCCAGATGCCTGCCAAGCCGTCGAGCAATCCCATTTTGAAGCGGATATTGTGGGCCTCCATGGTGGTGAAGAACGTTTCCGCTCCCCCTTGCGCCGCCATGCGGCTCACCTCGAATTGCTGCTGCATCCGCCTGCCGCCCCGAATTTCCAACTCGTTGGCCGAAAGGCTGGTCAGCAGATCATCCCGCATCCGCTCTTGGAATCGGGTCGTTTCAGTGCGTTTGACCAAATAAACCCATCCCCCCACCGCCGCAATGAGCAGAAACATCAACAGGCGGAAACCCAGCCGCAACAAATGGATCATCGCCCGTCCCTTCAAACCGCTGCCCGACATCGAGTAGCGGATTTGAAACCAAAACCCCTGATTCGACACCCATTGGCCCAGACGTTCGTTGAAATTATTCAGTTGCTCGGAATCCATAATTCGCGTCGCCTTGCGGCGCTGTGAGTAAAGCGCACCCAGTTCCCCGAAGCGAGGGGAAATTTGCCTCGCCTGATTGCGAGACATCCCCTACCACCGGTCCCGTGGATACCACCGATTACAAAGTGCGTCTCGAAATCTTCGAAGGTCCGCTGGATCTCCTGCTCTACCTGATCAAAAAGGACGAGGTGGACATCCAGGCGATTTCCATTGAACGCATCACCCGCCAGTACCTCGATTACATCAACACGTTCAAGCTCCTGAACATTGATCTCGCCTCCGAGTTCATCGTGATGGCCGCCAACCTGATGTACTTGAAAAGCCGCACCCTCCTGCCGCGCGTCGAGCAACCACCCGATGAGGAAACCGAGGAGGACGACCCGCGCTGGGAACTTATCCGCCAGCTCATCGAGTACAAGAAATTCAAGGACGCCGCCGGATTCCTCTCGCTGCGCGAACTCGAACAGGAAGGCCGCTTCGCCCACCAACCGGACACCTCCGACCTGCCCGAACCGGAACCCCCACCACTCGCCGAAGTCTCGATTTTCGACCTCATCCGCGCCTTCCAAAACGTTCTCAAACGCTTCGAGGAGTCCCATGACTTCGGCGACATCATCGATGACCGATTCACCGTCTCCGACAAAATCGAGTTGCTCATGGCCCGCTTCCAACCCGGCGAGGCGCGCCGCTTCGAGGAGTTGTTCCAATCCGCCACCACCAAGGCGGAGGTCATCGTCACCTTCCTCGCCCTGCTTGAATTGATGAAACTCAACCAGTTCGTCGTCCGCCAACACGACCTGCTTGGCGACATCGTCATCGAACGCCGCGGCGGCCATGCGGAGCGGGGGGAGGATTGAGGATTGGGGATTGGGGATTGGTGTTGTGGCCCAACGGGCCACTAGACCATAGGCCCAGGCCGCAAGGTCTGGGTTGGCGGATTCCCCACGAAATCCTTGCGCCCTGAAAGGGACGGTTCATCAGGTGGTATCGGCGATTGATGGCCGGGCCCCCGATGAGGTGTCCTCGCAGGACACGGGATTCTTCAACCCGACCCCGACCCGGCACTGCGTGCCGGGCTATTATGAGACGTCCCTGCGGGACGAGTTTTCTCACGGGTCGGCACGGACGGGATGCCCCGCCGGTTTCCTTGGCACCGCAGGCAATTGCCCGCCATTTCCTCCGAAAGCGACCGATTTTCCCCAGAACCACCCGAATCGTGAATTTCTTTTCCGAAATCTGCGCCATCGTCCCAAACACAGGTCTTGCATCCGGCGGGTTCTCCGCCTTGGATGTCGGGACTCTTCACGACTCACCCGCCACCATGCCCGCCGCCGACCCGACTCCCAGCCTTCAGACACTTCCTTCCGACCAGCTTCGGGCACTTCAGTGGCGTTTTGCCGAGCGCTACGACCTGACGATGATCGTGCAAGCCGTGCGCCCGATCGCCCGTGGCCCGGTCGCCCGCCTTGTCGCCCAGGGCGGTCGCAACACCCATGAGTGGAC
>Ga0118677_10014637_pt1 | contig 11032 bp, 8 predicted proteins | sample AliMusrvi5mmetaG_FD_86154 | JGI IMG/M metagenome (GOLD analysis project Ga0118677, IMG submission 86154)
ACCTTGCACTTTGAAAAGAAGGGCTTTGATGACATGAAAGGTTTCAATCGCACCTTTGCGAACCGGCCCGGTGAACCGTCCAGATATGGAATAAATCCGGAAAAGACCGTCCTGATAAAGTTTCAATCGCACCTTTGCGAACCGGCCCGGTGAACCGGTAAGAAGCGCGTTTCCTTCCAGGCAGCCCCCGACGTTTCAATCGCACCTTTGCGAACCGGCCCGGTGAACCATGTCAAAACCTCTGACAGCAATGTCAAAGGCATGAACGTTTCAATCGCACCTTTGCGAACCGGCCCGGTGAACCAGGGAAAAACAGGTTTTTGATGACGTTTCAACAAAGAGGGAGTTTCAATCGCACCTTTGCGAACCGGCCCGGTGAACCAATAATGCCATCAACAACTTGCGAGCGCAAGCCAAAAGCATGGACCCGGCATCTCGTTGACCTGCAATGACCTACATTCGACCCGGCATTTTTCGCCAACCGACACTCCCGCCAGTGTCCAAGCCGCTCGCCAGAGCCCGGGCAACCGCGACAACACCAACAAAACAGGGCATTTACCGGCATATTCCGGACCCGCAAACTCTTTTTGCGTCCATCTCCCCGCGTCGGTTTGCGAAAAGCTCCCCTTTCGGAACCCGCAAACCTATGATTCCAAATGCGGTCGGTCGTGTCCAATCCCCTCATTTTTCGCAAACCCCTCCGCATCTCGGATGTTCGCGTCGCTTCGCGAAGAAATCTCCCGTCGGGTTGCATGCGGTTCCGGCCGCTAAGCCTCCGCTTCTCACTGATTTGAGCGCAACCGCGGCACCGCCGAGTTTTTCGCAAACCGAGAACCGCCGGTGGCGCCAATCTTACCGGTTGTCTCTCAGAATCTTTCGTGTTTCCGGTCCGGGACGTCCTTGCCCAGGCTTTCCGATCGGAAGTAGCAGGCGGCGCATAAAGGGTAGATATGAAGCTTGTCCCGCTTGCGGTCAATCAGACCTTCCAGCCGCTCACGCAGGGCGCGCAGGCGCGCGGGGTCCAGATCGCACTCGAATACGCTGTACTGCACCCGCTCACCGTAGTCCTTGAGCGCCGACAGCACTTTGCTCCTTCGCCGGTCCTGCTCGATGTCGTATGCGATGACGAAATGCATCGGCACAGCGTATCATTAATCACTCCGGAATAATCACTCCGGAATCACTCTGGCAGTTCACGCTGGCGATGGTCAATCAAGCCGGGGACGGTCCGAGCTTTTCGAACGTGTAAACGAGCATGAGCCCGATGGATCCGACGCACTACGATTTTCTCAGCCACATCTCCTGGCGCGAAGCATGGCTATCTCTGGAGACGGTCTCCGGAGGGGATGTTGGCGCGTATCCGGGTTCCGCCGTGCGCGGCGCCCTAGGGCACCTGCTGCGACCCCTCCTGTGCACCGGGGAACCGGGCGCCGGAGAGAGTTGCGGACATGAGTGCGGGCGCCCGGATTCGTGCGAGTACTTTGCCCTTTTCGAACAATCCCGCGCCGCTTCCGGCGGGAATGCGCCCAAACCTCTGATTCTGACGTCGCCGATGAACGAAGACCTGGACGCGATTGCCCTGGGAGGCCCCGTGAACCTGCCGTTCCGCACCGGGCCGCCGGCGCCTGGGGAGGCCATCCCCACATTGCGCAACGAGTACACGCTTCGGCTTGAGCCGGGCGCGTTGCTGCAGGCCGGAGTTCGGGTGGTGGGCGCCCTGTCGGTAGCGGTCGCCGGAGTTGTCGAAGCCATCGCCCGCCATGGTCTGCATGTGGGCGGCGCGCTCCTGCGGCTCAACAGCGCGACGGACGGAACCGGACGCGTCATTTATGACCGGCGTTTTCCGGCCATTCCGGTCCAGTCGCCCGCGCTGAACCGGCTGAGCTGCGAGCCGGAGGCCGCGCGCCGCATCCGGATCGTCTTCCAGACGCCGTCGATTCTGAAGCTGGGCACGGGCGGCGTGTTCGACCCGCCGGAACTGGCCGCGCGGTTCATCGGGCACAGCATGGCGCGCGCCGTTCAGGTTCACAACAGCCTCACGGGAAGGCCGCGCCTGCCCTGGCTGGAGGCTCCGCGGCTGGGTGAACGCCTTGCAGGACACCGCCTGTTTCATTATGAGCTCAGTCGCCGAAGCTACCGGCAGGATAAGTGGCTGCAGTTCGATGGCGTGGTGGGGTATATCGATCTGGCCGGAGAACTGGATGGAGCGATGCCGTTCGCGCGCGCCGCGGAGATTCTGCATTTCGGGCAGAAGGCCGCGTTTGGGCTCGGCCGGATCCGGGTGTTGGTGCTGGAATAAGCGGCGCGCCCGGCGTCAGGTGAGCAGTTGCCCTGGTTTGAAGTCGGGGTGGTGGGAGATGACCACGACAAAACCCGAAAGCTTGGGGTCGAAGCAGGCCACGTAACCGTAAAGATGCGCGACGGCATGGGCGAGAGCCATGGCCACCGGCAGACTCGCTTTTCCGGTGAACCGGATGCCGCGGCCGCCCTGCAGATGGAGCGCGGAGATCGCGGCGATGGCGTCGGGAACTGTTTCGGTATTATCCGCGGGCGGTCCGAAGCCGATTTCGACGGTAACGATTCCATCGGTGCGGTCCGCAATCTCGGCGTGGAAAGAATCCGGCATCTTTCGAAGATTCGATTCTATCGGTTCGCGATGCGGAGCGGCTTATGCCGCTCCTCGTTTTTTCGTCGCGGCCAGTGCGGGTGCCTTGTTCTTCGGCTTCCTGGCGTAACGCGCCGCCGTCGTGACCAGGATGTCGGTTGGTGGGAGTTCTTCGTCGGAGTTGCCGGATGGCAGCAGGGCGATTTCGATCAGCATCCGGATGAGTTGTGCTTCGGGCGCCTTCTGCACTTTCTTGTTCAGCTCGAAACGCGCGGCGTCCGGTTCGCTGGTCTCGTCCGTCTCGATTCCGTGCCGTTCGGTGATTGCCTCCCAATCATCACAGTCGAGTCGCTCGATACTCGCCAGGACCAGCATCCGGTAGTCGTCGCGGGTCAGCGTGGCGGGTGCATTTTTCAGAACGTCGTCGAGCAGGCGGCGGTTGTTGGTCCGGTTCTTCTGTGCTTCCAGTTCCCGACGCCTCCATTCCTCCTGTCTGGCCTTCGCTGCGGCTTCCTGCTCCGCGCGATGGTCCGGCTTGCCGTGTACTTCGCATTTCGGGTCCGCACAGATCTGGACCACTTCGCCGCGCTTGCCGGGGCCTTCGACCACGATTGCGCTGGTTCCGTTTGTGCAGGGCTTGTTCGGCGGAACGATGGTGTACTCGTTTTGCGTCAGCACCTTCTCGCCGGACTTCCCGTCGCTGTAGTAAGCACGCGTGATCTGCACTAGGCCTTCCACGGTCTGCTTTTGGCGGGCGATGTGTTCAGTCACTTTGGAACGGAAGCATTTTCCGTCGAGGCAATCGTCCTGGGGGTCGTCATCGAACAGGAACGCGTTGGCTCCCGTTCGTTTTGCGCATGCGACGCAAGAGCCGGCGGCGGGCACCAGCTCGGCGTCTTCGCGGTCGAAAACGGCTTCCGCCAGAGAGAGCATCAGGTTTTCGCGAATCCACTGGCTCAACTCCCGGACGGAAACGGCGTGCTTCTCTTTCGTCCGCCAGTCTTCCCGGAACGCGGCATCGAGCGCCTGTTCCTGTTGACCTCGCGGCAATCGGGCGATCAGGGCGGCGTGACCCGCCGTGATCTGGTCCGCCTGGAACGCCTCGGCGGCGGCGGGAATCAGTTCCGCCATGCGCAGGCGTCCATAGATGTGGTTCACGCTGCGGCCCGTCTTTAGTGCCAGGGAACCCACGTCGTAGCGCGGTTCGGAGGACTGCAGCAGAGCTGCGTAGGCCATCGCTTCTTCGTACGGATGAACATCAGCGCGAATGGCATTCTCGACTTATATAGTGTTCGCCGGAACATCGTCTTTATTATCAGCAAGATGACGCTGTTGTCATCGCTACAACGATTGTTGTCCCAAGATGACTTACTGTCCAGTTGCTCGCGAGCCAAGCGCCGGGATGAGAATCGATCCCGAGGGGGAACAACTATGCGCTGAACCTTCATTGGCGCGGGCTCCTGCTTCATCATTACGCAGAAGAAGAGCCACAGTTGGCGCCCTGCTGCCGCAGGTCTGAGAGAAAACGCCCAAACTGCCGCTTACCGCGTTGAATCCAGCCATCAGATAATGCGTCCACGACGTCTGCAAACAGGGAAAAGATCTACTTTGTGTACATCGTAGATACCCCCGGACGGACTCCAGATAATTCGACCAGCTGCAGAGTGAGCGCTTCGGAGTCTGTCAGTTCGACGACGCGCACCGGAACCGCGAACAGTTCCGCCCGTTGCGCCGCCCGGAAGCGCCGTGCACCGGCGACTACTTCGAACGATTCCGGCGCGGTCGGCCGAACGATGAGCGGGACCAGAACGCCCTGTGACCGGATGCTCTGCGCAAGCTCCTGCAGCTTGCTTTCGTCGAAGGTCCGGCGCGGGTTGGTGGGGGACTCCCGCAACTGATCGATGGCGAGAGTCCGGAAGTCGGCTGTTGAGTTTTGCTGAAACATGATCGTCTGTTTTCCTTTCGTGATTGGGTGGGGTTAAAGGGTTTCTGACTGCCGCGTCCCGTCCTCACCGGCCCCGATGGCGGTGAGGATCAGAGTCGCGGTGGACTGAATGAACTGCAGGGATTCGAGTAGTGTGGCCTTCTCTCCGCGATAGAGATTTATGTAGTCCGCTGCCGCGCTGCCCGTTTCGAGACCGATGGCGTGGCAGACTACAAACGCGACCGCTTCGGCCTCTGTCTCGCGAACGGTTTTGGTTGTCTCGGAACGGCGGGCGCCCTTGTGCAAAAGTTCGTGGGCCGTCTCATGAGCGAGAACGCTGAGGGTTTCAGCCGGGGACATGCCGGGCAGAATGACGATAGCTCCGTCCTGAGAGCAGCCCTTCGCCGGTGTGATGCGGTCGGAATACTCAAGCGTGATGCCGCGGGCGGCGATGAACTGCGATAAGCGCTCCGTGTAGTCGCGAGGGTCGCCGGAAACGGTGGCGAACTGCGGCAAGTCCGCGCCTTCTGTGTCCTCTTCGGCGAACACGTAGGCCGTACGGAAACCAAAGATCCGCGTCTGTTCGTCCTCGGTATCCGCGTCCGCTGCGGCCTTCTTGCAGACCATGGGAGCCAGGATCGCGATTCCCTTCGCGCCCTTGCGCACGTGACGTCCGAGTTTCCGCCAGGAATGAAAGCCTGCCACGCGTGAAGCGCTCGAGCGCTGCAGGGCAATCAGCAGGCAGTTGTTGGCCGAATAGCTCCGGAAGCGGGCCATGACGGCGAGGTAATTGGTCAGCGCTTCGCTCTGGCCGTTTTCGAGTGCGGCGGCGAGCTTACCGAGTGCATCTTCCGCCAACTGTTTTGCGCGATTATGGACTGCGTTTTCCTGTTCGCACGAGGTTTCACGTGAAACACTAACTTGTTTTGAATGAGTAACTTGCATTGGATTTCGCCTTTCTCTCAGCGCGATGTTCGCGCGCGCCTGTGCCCAATCACCGGAGCAACAGCGTCGGGGGGCCTCGGTCAAGGCCGCGGCGAATGCCGCGCCCGGAGGGTCGGAGCGTTAGCGGAGAGCCTTTACCGGGGTACGCGCTGTTGTCTGTTCAAGGCGAAGCAAGAAGGCGCTGCTGATCGATGGAGTGCAAACGTGTCGGCCGGGTGCTCTGCTACCGGCCGCGAAACGCGTGTCCGCCCGGTTAGACGGACACGCTGACAGCGTCAGAGGTCGGATTCGTCGACGCTCTCGGGGTCTTCGCGCCGAGCCGCACGATCCAGTTTCAGGATGCTCTCGACGCGGCACTCGGAAATCCTGTGCCTCGCGCCGTCCTTTTCGTATTCGCGGCTGCGGAGTTCACCCTCGACCTGCAAATGAGCGCCCTTCTTCAGGCTGGCCGCGAATTCGGCAAGCTTCCCGAACGCAAGGCAGCGATGCCATTCCGTCCGCGATTCCCACGCGCCCTCCGGATTCTTCCATGACCGTTTCGTGGCCACGGAGAATACCGTGAAGGCGGTTCCATTGCTGCCGGTCTTCGTTTCGGCGTCGCCGCCGGTAAATCCGATGAGAGTGAGTCGGTTGAGATACATGATGTTTTCTCCTGTTCTGCCCGTGTGTCCTGGGGCACCCGGAAGCGAGAGGCGACCGCTCCCAAGGCAAGGAGTGGCTTTTCTGGGGGGACCAGGATGGGGGAGCCAGAACCGGAACGGCGCCGAAGGCGAAGCAGAGACTCCGCGGACCGCCGGGCGCGGGAATTCGCCCGAAGCTGTGCCCAGGACCAAAGGGCGGGATCAGGAGAAAAGAACAATGAAGCCGAAATCAAGTCTCCGATTCAGGTTGGGCGGACGCGAACGAACAACACGCATCAGTGAAAAAGCGGCCGGGTATTCTCGCGACTACGAGTAATCGAAGATCCAGCGGAAGTCGGGATCTGGACGGTCCATCTACCGGGCGGGAAGGTGGCCTGTATCGCCGGAAAGCTGTCGCAACGCTTCATAAAGCTGGCCAGGGCCGAGCAGCACTTCCTTCAGGCCGGTGCGAACTTTTTCCGACGCAAGCGCCTGTCTGCTCAACGTGGTGTGTGCCGCAAGCGCGTCCATCACGGCGTCGACGATTCCTGGCATCAGATCGGGAGAATTGCCGAACTGCTCTTTGGTGTTGTTCGAGGCCTGCTGCCGCAGCACATCGGATTCCAGCAACTTGCCCCGGATGACGCTGTTGACATAGACAAGCTTGTCGCCTTCGGTGGTGTCGCTGCCGAACAGGTCGTTCACCCTCGCGATGATCTCCGCGAGCAAGGCCTTTTCCTTCTCCTGCACCGACCCGGTGCCCGCTTCCGTCAGCGGTTTGAGCGTAGGCGATTCGGACCCGCCAAGCGGCAAGTTGCGCTGCCCGGCATTGCGCAGCGTGTGGTGCGTCAGAACGATTTTCGACAGGTCCACGCCGTCGCGCTCGCGCTCGAATTCCAGGAGCGGCATGAGGCGTTTGAAGAAGACGGCGCGTTTCTCGAGAGCGGTGTTGCCGTAGTCGAACATCTGCGAAAGGAACGTATAGGCGTGGCAGAAGGCGGCCATGTCGCGTTTGAAAAGATCGAGCGCGTCCATGTCTTCACGCGCCCGTTCGGCAGCCTGGTCCGCGCCTGCCTCTTTCGCCTGGAGCCAGCTGAGCTTGGCGGCCTTATAGCGGCGGGTGAGCCGGTCGGCGACCGGCGCAACGGCGCGCACGACATCGCCCTGCGTGGATCTTGGGTTCAGATCGGCGATCGCGACCCGGTCCACTTCCGGCTCATCGTAGAAGCCCGCAGCGTCGAGTTTGGCGCGCATGTTGTAAACGATATTCGGGTCCGTGACGTCTTCGAGCGTGGCCGTTTCGTAGTAAGTCTGGAAGGCCTTCAGAATGTCGTCGCCGTTGTTGATGAAGTCCAGTATGTACGTGGTGTCCTTGGTCCCGAACGGGCCGGAGTACGCCCGGTTCAGCCGCGACAGCGTCTGCACGGCCTGAATCCCGTCAAGACGGCGATCGACATACATGCCGCAGAGGAGCGGCTGATCGAAGCCGGTCTGGAATTTGTTGGCGACGAGGAGAACCTGATACTCATCGGTGGCGAAGGCGTCGCGGATGTCGCGCCCGCGCAGGTTCGGGTTGAGGATCTGGCTGGTTTCGGTAAACGGGTCCGCGCCGGAATCCTTGTCAACCACCTCGCCCGAGAAGGCGACCAGGGCGCTCAGCGCATATTTTTGCGCGCGAATGTATTTCTGCATCGCGAGCTGCCAGCGCACGGCTTCGACGCGGCTGCCCACAACAACCATGGCTTTGGCATGGCCGCCGAGCAGCGGACGCACATTCTCCTCGAAATGCTCGATGACAATCTCGACCCTTTGAGAAATGTTGTAGGGATGGAGCCGCACCCAGCGCATGATGCCTTTGACGGCGGCGGAGCGCTCAACCTGGGTTTCGTCCAGTTCCTTGCCCTCGTTCGCCAGGCGGAAGGCGAGTTTGTAAGTGGTGTAATTCCGAAGAACATCGAGGATGAACCCTTCTTCGATCGCCTGACGCATGCTGTAGACGTGGAACGCTTCGGGCAGATTGCCGGGTCCGGCGGGTTGATCGGGCAGAGGGCGGCGCCCGAACAGTTCCATCGTCTTGGGCTTGGGCGTGGCGGTGAAGGCGATATACGTGATGCCCGCGTTGACGCTGGTTTGGGAGCGCGCGGTCATTTGGGCACGGAGGATGTCTTCGGCGGTGATTTCACCGCCCTGTTCGAGATCGGCAAGTTCCTCCGGGCTGAGGATCTGTTTGAGCTTGCCCGCTGCTTCGCCGGTTTGCGAACTGTGAGCTTCATCGGCGATCACGGCGAAGCGACGGCCGGCTTTGCGCACCAGTTCGCTCATCTTGTCGTGGAGAGCGGGAAAAGTCTGGATGGTGCAGACGATGATCTTCTTATCGCCGTTGAGGGCTTCGGCAAGCTGGCCGCTCTTGCTGCCCGCGTCGTTCCTGATGGTGGTCACCACGCCCGCGATGCGCTGCAGATCGAAGACCGCATCCTGCAACTGGCCGTCGATCACTTTGCGGTCGCTGATGACGAGCACGGAATCGAAGACTTTCTTGTGCGCCGAATCGTGGAGTTCGGAAAGCAGGTGGGCGGTCCACGCGATGGAGTTGGTTTTGCCCGAACCGGCGGAGTGCTGGATGAGGTACTTGCCGCCGGGACCTTCTTCGGCGACGGCGCGGAGGAGCTTGCGGGTAGCGGTGAGCTGGTGGTAGCGGGGGAAAAGCCAGGCGACGAGTTGCCGCTTCTGGTCTTTAACGCTGACGAGGTAGCGGCCGAGGATATCGAGGAAGCTTTCGCGTTGCCAGACTTCTTCCCAGAGGTACGCGGTGGGATGTCCGGTGGGAGATGGCGGGTTGCCGGCCGCGCCCTGGTTGCCTTTGTTGAAGGGGAGGAAGCGCGTTTTCGGGCCGTCGAGTTTCGTCGCCATCATGGCTTCGGAGTTGGAGACGGCGAAGTGAACCAGAGCGCCCGCTGGGAAGCTGAGGAGCGGTTCCGGTTGCTGCCCTTTGGGGGCGGGGTGGCGGTCCAATTTGTACTGGTCAACGGCATCCTGGACGGATTGGGTGAAGTCGCTTTTGAGTTCGACGGTGGCGACCGGGATGCCATTGAGGAAGAAGACGAGATCGAGGCAGTTTTCGTGGGCGAGGGAGTAGCGGATCTGGCGGACAACGCGGAGGCGGTTGGCGTTGTATTTGGCGGTGAGGCCGGGGTTCATGCCGCTCGCGGGGCGGAACTGCGCGAACTGGAGCGTGCCGCGGACGGGGTGGAGCTCGATGCCGCAGCGGAGGACGTCGAGCGTACCGCGCGTGTTCAGTTGGTCGCGGAGACGCTCGAGGAGGACCTGTTCGGCTTGCGGGCCGAAGCTTTTAACGAGGGCCTGCCATGAGGGGAACTGGGTTTCGTGAACCCAGGCGAGGACGTCTTCGGGGAAGAGGGCGCGGGTGCGGTCATACTGGGCGGAGACGCGGGGCTCGAAGACCCAGCCGTGGGTTTGGAGGTGGGCGCAGATTTCGTCTTCGAGGTGGATTTCTTTATGCAGATCCATGCATGGCTTTCGGGGAGGGTGTTTGGCGGGGGGTGTAGTTGCGGACGTCGATTTTACCAGTTACGGCGGCCGAGATTAGGGCGGCGCGGCGTTCCTGGAGAATGGAGATGGCCTTTTCAACCTCGGATGCCAACTTGGAGAAATGGGAGAGCCTTTCGTGCAGCCAGTTTAGAATCTCACGTTGCTCATTAATTGGGGGGATGACTATCTGCAGACCCCGCACATCATCCAGAGACAATTGAACTTTTGCTCCGCCGTATCCCTGCATCTCGAAATATGTCTGACCGACGTCAGAGATGGCAACGAATGCGGCCCACTCTGGAGTCAAAAGGTCCCCTTTTAGGCGCGCCAAGGCGATATGCTGACTTACGAAGGCTTTGGGCAGGTCATCAGGTACGACGGCAACGGACCCGAGGTACGCGGTTATAGAGAATAGAAGGTCGCCATGCTTGACACGGGTGCGCTCCCCTTCAGAACCCGGAGGAACGATAACAAACTGCAAGTCGTCCAAATCCAGACGGATGTCGCCACGGCGTAGATTGGTAATCCGAAGAAAGATGTCCCCAGCATCGGCGTAGTGTTCCGCCCATCCGCGAGAACCGCTCGTCAAGAAGGAAAGGTCTGCTTTTAACCTAGCGACAAACCAGTTTTCCGGTACAGGCCCAATCCATTCACGCCCGGAGTATTTTGTTCGAGCATCCAAATTGAGACCTTTAGTTACCGCGTGGGTGATCACCCCCTCACGCTTCTCTTTGAGCAGAACGACTAACCTCCGCTGTTCCGCAATTAGGGCGTCGATGTTCGATAGGTGGTGCCGAATCAGTCTGACGATTTGCTCCTGTTCTGTGAGAGGCGGCACCGGAACCAGCAGATTATCAATGGCGGCCTGCGAGAGACCGACGCGAGTCAGACCGTTACACGCGACTTCCGCTTGTGCCCGGACCTCGTGGGAATCGAAAATGAATTTCAGAAATGCGCCACAGACGCCCGGTTTTGCGCGAGCGATTGAAAGGTGGTACCCGCATACAATGCCGGGCAGATCTTCCGGCACGTAGGCTGAGGCCGCGATGTCATCCGCCGTCTCGGAATCCTTTGTCAGGATTGTGTCGCCAGCTCGCAGGGTAAACTTCAAGACCTGGTCAGCGGAAGCGGTGGCACTCATGAAGGACATGTCCGCCCTGATCAGATCGTTGTAGTAAACATCGGTATAGTTGCAAAGGCGAACGGGGACTTCCCCCACGTATTCTTTCTTGTCAACGTTGCTCGGGGACACCGTCGCCACGAGCTTAAGGCGCTTGACCTCCCAGTGTTCCGGCACCTCACCCAACCACGCGATCCCGCTGTCTTTATATTTCTCATAGCGCGGAAAGCTCACGCGCTCAACTCCGCAAGCATTCGCTGGATATTCGC
>Ga0118677_10014639_pt1 | contig 11031 bp, 8 predicted proteins | sample AliMusrvi5mmetaG_FD_86154 | JGI IMG/M metagenome (GOLD analysis project Ga0118677, IMG submission 86154)
ATTCGTATCCATCCAGTCCGTACTGGTTACGTTCAACATATTGATGAGATGTATGACATCAGTGCCAGTCTTTGACCGGAAACCGCAGTTGTCTGGAGGCCTATATTGGTGAGAAAGCTTTAATCAAAATAGCTCAAGAACAAGGAGTCATCGGCGAAGGCGAGGGCATTTCAGCTCTTACTAGAAAGGCCGATGAGGGTGATTACGCCGCCAAATTGATATTCAGCCAGGCTGGCAACATGTTGGGACGCACCCTGGCCGGGGTTGTCAATGTGCTGGATCCTGAAATCGTCATCATTATGGGAGAAGGAATTGATGCGTGGAGACATTGGTCAAATGGCTTCGGCCCAACCTTTCGATCGGCGCTCGCTCCGAGTAAACGAGATGTGGCAATCGGTGTGGAAACCTGGCGGGATGACAGTTGGGCCAGAGGAGCTGCATGTCTAGTTTTAGCAATTCCTTTTGATCTGGCGGAGATTGCCGGGGACCAAGGAGAATTGGTAAGAGTACGACTTCGGGCTGGCGCAAATTCGCTCACCACTTTTGAGCCTAAGTTATCCAGCTAATTACAAATTGGGTTCGTAATTTTGGTTTCATTACGAAATCGTTATAAAAAACAAATCACATTTCCTTGCACTTTCCCTTTACCTCAAATTAACCTCTCCTTCACATACTTACTAAAGTAAGTAAAGAAAGTAAGTAGTTGAATTGTCTGAAGGGAAATAGATGCGCGACAGCACGAATGAAGTCTTGAGAGCCATTGCAACCAATGGACCAGTCTCTCGGGCACAGCTGACGCGAGATCTAGGGCTAAGTGGACCGACCCTCACCCAGGCGACTAGATATCTATTCGAGCGAGGATTGATTACTGAAATTAAGCAATCCCCCTCGACGGGTGGTCGTCCGGCTACATTGTTGGGGCTTGTCGCCAATGCGGGACAGGTACTTGGCGTCAAGCTTGCCGACAATCACGCTGTAGGTATCTGCATAAATCTCCAATCTGAAATCCTATGGAGTTTCGAAGAGCCCTTTAGTTCACGTGGTGAAGAAGCAATTAAGGAGCTAATTTCGCTGCTCAAAAAGAACACTAAAAAAGTCAAGGGGCAGCTTCTTGGAATCGGGATTGGAATACCTGGAGTCGTATCATCTAACGATTCTGGATTAGCTAATTCTGCAATGTTGAGTTGGAACGATGTCAATGTCGGAAAACGAATCTCGAAAGCCCTCAGTACTCCTGTGCTCATCGAGAACGATGTAAATACTCTCGCTATCGCAGAGAGTCTCTACGGTCATGGCCGTGATGTTAGCAACTTCATCACGATAACCCTCGGTCGCGGAATTGGTATGGGACTGGTGATCAACGGAGAACTTTATGCCGGCTCGCACGGTGCCGGTGAATTTGGTCATGTAAATGCAGTAAATGGCGGAGTCCAGTGTGAGTGCGGAAAATTTGGTTGCCTTGAAACAATAGCTTCCAGTCCCGCGATTCATAGGGCTGCCGTGGCCGCTGGTTACATCTCAAAAAATACCTCCATGACTAAGTTGTGGGACCTTGCTAGGAAAGACAAGAAGATGGCAAATGCTCTTTTCGAGGAACCTTCAAAACAACTTGGAATCTCCTTGGCTAATGTGATTAACGTAATTGGACCCGAATTGGTGTTTATTAGCGGTGAAGGTGTCGAGGGTTGGGATCTTTGGGAAACCACATTTAAAGAGACTCTAGATTCTCATGTGGTCTCCACTATGAATGGATTCGACATAGAAGTCGATCCATGGGATGACACAAAATGGGCACTAGGAGCAACCGCCATTGTGCTTCAAGCTTCTCTAAGTCGGAATCAACGAATAAATGCCAGTGTCATTGAAGTTAAAAATCGATTGCGCATTGCCGCAATATCTGAAGTCAAGGTTTCTTAATGTTTAATAATCAGAGAGACCGTCACGCGGTCGCAGAGGCGGGAGGTGGATTAAGTATAAAGAAATCTTAAATAAGGACAATTGAGAGAAATCCTCGTTTCTTTCAAGATTTTCTTATCTAAATCCCCAGAGCAATTAGTTTAATAATGAAATTCCTCACCTAAATGATAGGAGTAATGAAATGCTCTACAGTAAAAGATCAGCATGGAAAAAGCGTTCACTTGCTTTACTTGCGGTCGGGTCTCTCATGGCTGTATCCAGCGTTCTTCCAAGCGCTAGTGCAGCAACTTCAAAGAAAGTCACCGTAACCTTTTGGACTTCATATTCCACTTCTGAAACTCCAACTCTTGAAAAAACGCTTATACCGGCCTTTGAAAAAGCCAATCCAAATATCATTATCAAGCATGTAACTTTCAGCCATGATGATCTTTATCAGAAGCTTTTAACCAGCGCTATGACAAACACCCTTCCAGATGTAGTTCGCTCAGATATCACCTGGGTGCCAACATTTGCACAGGGTCATGTATTTGCGCAGTTAGATGGCAAGATGGCTGGCTTTGCATCAATTTCCAAAACTGTGTACCCAGGTACCTTATCGACTAACTACTACGCAGGTCATTATTACGGCCTTCCACTTGACACCAATACCCGTGTTATGTTTGCAAACACGGATGCCTTTGCAAAGGCAGGAATCACCACGCTTCCAAAAACCTTTGCAGATATGTTGGCTGATGCTCCATTACTTAAGGCTCAAGGCATCTATCTCTACGGTGATGGTGGTACCGGTGGATGGAACGTCTTGCCATGGATTTGGTCAGCAGGTGGCGCAGTCACAAATGCAACCAACACGACAGCCAAAGGTTACATAAATGGTGCTAAGACCGTTTCTGCAGTTCAATTCCTCACCGACCTGTACAAAGCTGGAGCAATTCCAGATTCCATGCTCGGTGCCTCTGGAGGACTAAGCACTTACGATGGTGTAGCCAAAGGAAATTATGCAATGACCCTAGACGGTCCTTGGATGAATCCAATCTGGGCAGGCGGATATCCAGACTTCAAGCCAGTTGAAGCTCTCGTTCCAGCCGGTGCTGCTGGTAGCAGTAGCGTTGTTGGAGGAGAAGACATCAACTTGATCTCTCGAAGCAAAAACACGGCGGCAGCTGAAAAATTCATTGCCTTCATGCTCTCGAAGAGTGCTCAACTCGCTATGACAAAAGCCGGTCAATTGTCAGTGCTTAACAGTTTGACCAGTCAAGTAACTGCGATCCATCCTTACTACGCAACCTTCCTCACACAATTGAAAACGGCGAAGGCTCGTACACCCGTTCCAAACTATCCAAAGATTGACGCAGTAATATCAACTCAAGTAGCCCTTGCTATGCAGGGCAAACTAACCGCACAACAAGCAATGGATGGGGCAGCAGCGCAAATTGAGCCTCTTCTCAAGTAAAAGAAGTCGATCAACATTGGCCAGCACACCCGTGCTGGCCAATGTTCCTCATCGACAACCCAAATCATCAAAAGCGGGTTTTGTCCCCTATATATTTCTAGCGCCGGGATTTCTTCTCTTCGTAGTCATGATTATTTATCCAATTCTTAGAGCTCTACAAATTAGCTTCTACAACTGGGGGGTCTTTCCAGGAAGTACGACCACTTTTCTTGGATTGCACCAATATGTCCGCGAGTTCCATGATCCAGTGTTCTGGCGAGCACTTGAGAACTCTACGTTCTACACAATTTTCACGGTGCCATTTCAAATCATTTTTGGTTTAATGGTGGCCCTCTTACTCGTTCGAAAAATTCCTGGACGAGGTCTTTTCAGAGCGCTCTTCTACATTCCCGTCGTTACAAGCTGGGTTGTTGTGTCGCTTCTCTTTAAATTTCTATTTAGTACTGACTCGGGATTCGTAAATTGGATCCTTCACGCTTTGCACTTGTCATCCCACAACATTGGATGGCTTGATACACGCTGGCCCTCAATGATCACTATCGGGATTCTTGGAATTTGGAAAGGAGTCGGTTGGTCAATGTTGATATTCTTAGCGGCTCTGATGGGAGTTCCTGAAACACTAACCGAAGCCGCCGCAATTGATGGAGCTGGACCTTGGCGCACATTTATAAGCGTCACGCTCCCCTCCATTCGATTAACTCTTAGTTTCGTCACAATCATGTTGGTTATCGGAAGTCTTAATGTTTTCACCTCTGCCTACATAATGACTGGGGGTGGGCCTCAGCAACAGACGGAGGTTGTATTAAGTTACATGTATCACCAAGCTTTCAATTTTCTAGATTTCGGCTATGGATCAGCCCTCGCATTCACGCTCGCAATGATCGTATTCGCTATTTCATTTGTTCAGATGAGGCTTTTCAGAGGCGGCGTCTCGCGGGTGGTCCGATGATTACCGGAAGTAAAAGGAAGAAAATTACACTCAGAACGTTGCGCTATCTCACCCTTATAGCTGGCGCCGCAATAATGATTACACCATTTCTATATCTTTTTGCGACCTCCTTCAAACCGCAGCTATATTTGTTCGAAATTCCGCCGCAGTTCATTCCGAAACATCCAACTCTTAGCAATTACACCGATGCTTGGACATCTAATAGTTTTGGCCATTACTTTGCTAACTCAGTATTTGTTTCCGTGGTTTCAACGGGAGTTTCTGCGCTTCTCTCGGCGATGATGGCTTATGCCTTCGCACGTTTCAATTTTCGCGGTCAAAATATAATGTTTTGGATGTTACTTGTCGGCTTAATGGTTCCCGGAATGATGCTCCTCATTCCTCAATATTTGTTGGCCAATCAACTGCATTTGATCGATTCGCTTATAGGACTCATAGTTTTCTATGTAGCCACGAATCTTGCTTTCAATACCTTTCTGTTAAGAGGGTTCTTTGAAGAGATACCGTGGGAACTGGAAGAAGCCATGATCATGGATGGGGCTGGACCTTTTAGACGGTTCTTTAGATTGATCCTGCCCCTATCAAGACCAGCCTTGGCAACAGTCAGTATTTTCACTTTCCTTGCTTGCTGGGATGAATATGTTTGGGCACTCACCATAATCAACGATCCGAGCAAACGGACTCTTCCCATTGCTATTTCGATATTCCAAGGCCAGCACCTAACGAATTGGGGATTAGTTTTCGCCGCCTCAACGATCACAATCATTCCCGTAATTCTTGTATTCGCAATTTTCCAACGACAGTTTGTTCGCGGTCTTATCGCAGATGCCTTGAAAGGATAAGAGTAAATGCCCTCCTCTAGATTGTTTCAACTGAGCGCCAAAGATCGGGAGCTTGCCTTAAGAAGTATCAAGATTATTCTCGACGGACAGTCGCCGAGTGGTGCTTATGTCGCTTCACCTAATTTTCCATCTTATCAATACTCCTGGCTCCGAGACGGGGCCTATTGTGCAAGAGCAATGGATTCTGTAGGCAACACAGATTCGGCTAGTAAATTCCATCGTTGGGTTGAAGGAGCGCTTTTAAAGCAGAAATCTTCTGCAGAGTCTCTCATTGTTTCTTTGAATAATGGTGAAGTTCCCGAAATGGATGAAATGTTGCCCACTCGCTACACCTTGGATGGAGCTCTTGAGAAATTTGGCGAGGTAGAAGATTCCCCTTGGCCCAATTATCAACTCGATGGATATGGAATTTGGCTTTACGAATTGGGAAGTCATCACCGTAATCTTGGAACTACCGATTTCAACTCAGATGTTGTTGATCTGGTCGCCAGATACCTCTCGGCAACCTGGGAAACGAAGTGCTTTGATTGTTGGGAGGAGATCGGGGATGGGCATCACGCCTCGACCCTTGCAGCGATTTCCGCAGGACTCAAAAGTGCCGGAACACTCCTAGGTGAAGTTAAATATATAAGGAAATCTGAGGAAGTTCGCGATTTCTTACTTGCAAATTTCGTGAGGGATGGAAGATTTTGCAAAGGACTACTTGATGATCGCGTCGATTCTAGTTTGCTCTGTATAGCTCTCCCCTTCGAAATTGTTCCTCTAGACAATCCAATATTTACTAGAACTGTTGCTGCAATTCGTTCAGACTTGCTCGGCGATACTGGAGGTATTTATCGCTACCTTGGTGACACATACTATGGAGGTGGAGAATGGATTCTTTTGACAAGTTGGCTTGGGTGGCATGACCGCTTAACAAACAATCAATATGGATTTGAAAATGCAAAAGAATGGGTAGTAAATCAAGCTACAGAAACTCTAGATTTGCCAGAACAAAGTACGAAGGGGGTTCAAGAGTCAACGATGATTCAACCCTGGGTTGAACGTTGGGGGTCGGTGGCATCACCTCTCCTTTGGTCCCATGCCATGTATTTACTAATGATTCAAGAAGGAGCTAACTAGCAATGGACTTAATTTTCGATAAGGCTTCATATCTGCCGTCAGAGCCAATTACCGGGGTAACTCCACAATCAGGCACTATTTCCGTCTCACAACTGGGGGTTCAGGTCAAAGAAATAGCCTGTACCGAGGAGTTCAATCTGGGGACCTTTAGCGAGGGAGCCTATTCAATTGCGTGGAAAGGCCACAATGGCGCGCAACAAAGTTCAGCTTTTGAGGTTCTAGAAGAGCCATGGACGCGATTGCGTTACGGATTCATCGCCGAATTTTCAGAGGCGGTAGACACCAAGAATTACGTTGAGTGGGCTAAAAAACTTCATCTCACCGCAATCCAGTTTTATGACTGGGCTTGGAAACATGAGTTTCTCACTACTGAAGCCACTCATTACCCCGATCCCTTAGGACAGATCATTTCGACTGAAAAGATCAAAGAACTTATTAGCGAATACCAGAAAGCTGGTGCTATCGCCTCCGGTTATGCAGCCATTTATGCAGTTGATGCTGAGGGCTGGGAGAGATGGAAATCATCAGGGCTATTTGACACTGAGGGCAATCCCTACACTTTGGGTGACGATTTCCTCTGGATTGTCGATCCAGCGGATCCTAAATGGCTCAAACATATGATTTCTGAACTTCAGAAGGCTAATGAGTTTGGATTTAAAGCCTTTCACCTCGACCAATATGGGTGGCCCAAAAACGCTCTTCGGACTGATGGTGCGGCCGTGGATTTGGCAAATAGATTCCCTGAAATGCTCAGCCAAATTGTAAATTCAGTGCCAGATGCCAAACATATATTCAACAATGTAAATGATTATCCAACATGGTCGACGACTCAAACAGGACAACATGCAACTTACATCGAGGTGTGGGATCCGCACTCTACCTATCGTCATCTTGCCGATTTGGTCTCCAAGGCACGAGCTTTGAATCCATCAGTACCCGTAATCCTCTCTGCCTACCTTCATCCCTTTGGGAACATTGGCAAGGGTGTAGATGAGGCGGAAGCGGTTGCATCATTCGAATTGACATTTGCAAGCATTGCTTCTGGCGGCGCTTCGCATTTAATTACAGGTGGAGATGGAAGAATTCTTCACCATGCATATTATGTAAACAACTATGTTGCTCCAGAGCCAACGTTGAAAACAATACGCAATTATTATGACTTAGTAGTCGCTTCGGGTGATTTGCTTTACGACACCACCCGCGAAGATGTCACACTCATTGAAGCTTTCGGTGTCAATAATGAAGTCAAATTCGAATCGCTTGTACCTATTAGTTGCGAGGCCATACCGAAAAATCTTTGGATCAGAGTATTCAAGGGTAAAACTGGATTAACTATTCATATTGTAAATCTTCTTGATCAGGATGACTGTATTTGGGATACGCCAAAGAAGAAAATCACTTCAACTGCAGAGCTAACGATCTCTATTGAAGCTGCAACATTCGATGATCATGTTTCTATCGCACATGGAGTCACCGGTGCCGAATTCGTTCAAAAGAAGATGGAGATCGATGGTAAGCGCTTGCAAATCAAGATTGATATTCACTCTGCTTGGACTATCGCAAATATTCCTTTCGCTGTAAACAATTAGTTAACTAAAATCTCACCAAGAAGCGGAATCACATGCTGATCCATACACCTTTGGGTTTAGGTCACCCATACCGATACGAGCCGGACCAACGAATTCCTACCTCGCCCATTTCGGGTCAGCCCTGGAAAGTTCGAGCACGAACGGATGCGATGACTACGAGCGTTCACTTATATATTCGGCGTGGGGTAAAACTCGAAAGACATGAACTTCGCTTACTAGGTCCGGCTCATCCCGACACTCACGGTCCATACGGAGTCACCGCTAAGAAAATCGATGTAACAACTCACCTCACAACACTTGCAAACAATCCAGAGGAATTCTCTGGTGATCTGGAGTGGGAAATTGAGTTATCTGGTTTAGAAGAATTCGAGGAGTTGTCATATTGGTTGGAAAATGATGCCCTTGAATTTACTCGCACATTTGAGCTGAGCGCCCTAACGTGGCTTCCAGACGACGATCATTTCCTCAAGGTTGTGGGTGATCTTCCTGTTGGAGTAACCGTATCCGAGAGGCAAGTGCTTGCAAACTCTCAAGGGCAGGTCTTTCAAATTCGCTTTGCGCTCCCTTTGGCACCAGGAGATCACGTGGTTGGCTTTGGTGAGCGATTTAATGCGGTCGATCAACGGGGTAACTTCATTGACGCAGTTGTTTATGAAGAATACAAAGGACACGGTCAACGTACGTATCTACCCGCCCCATTCGGACTCGTTATCGGTAGCGACTATGGATTCTATTTGAATACTGCAACTCCAAGTAGATTCGATATCGGAGCATCCCAATCCGATCGATTGCTCATTGAAGTTGATACTTCTCCCTTTCAATCGAGCATAGAAATTCGAACCTACAGCGGCTCTCCAACTTCGATACTCAAGTCCTACATATCAGAATTTGAATTACCAAAGGCTCCCCCTCCTTGGATTTACAAGCTTTGGGGAAGCAGCAATGAATGGAATACTCAAGCGAGAGTAGAACTGGAAATTGAAACCAGTGAGAGACTTGGTATTGAACTTGGAGTTCTAGTAATCGAAGCTTGGTCGGACGAGACCTCCTTCACGGTTTTTAGAGATGCGCAGTTCACTCCAACTGATGGCTCCAAAGGGCTTGTTGCTGCCGCAATCACATATCCTTCCGATGGCGCATGGCCCAATCCGCAGAAAATGATCGACGACTTACATCAAAAAGATATGAAATTAATCCTTTGGCAAATACCGGTGATCAAAGAGGAAGGGACGAAAGGTTCGCAGGTCAATGCCATCTGGAATTATGCTCTGCAATATAACTTGGTGATCAAGGATGGATCGGGGAGTCCTTATAGAGTCAGAGCGCCGTGGTTTCATGATGCCCTTATGCCAGACCTCACCGCTCCGCAAGTTCGTCGGTGGTGGGCAAGCCTCCACGAATATCTCGTGACCGAGATGGGAGTTGACGGATTTAAAACGGATGGTGGAGAACATGCCTGGGGAAGCGACCTTCTTTACTTAGATGGTCGAAGTGGCCTTGAGAAGAATAATCTCTTTGCTCTTGGATACGTACAGACTTTTAGTAACTTACTCGAGTCTTCGAATAAAGAGGGAATCACTTTTTCGCGATCGGGATTTGCAGGTAGCAGTTCATTTCCAACCTTTTGGGCGGGAGATGAGGATTCCACTTGGGAAGCTTTCAAGGCGTCTATAAATGCTGGAATCTCTGCTTCGGCGAGTGGCATCTTCTTTTGGGGTTGGGACATTGGAGGCTTTAGCGGTGAAATCCCAACAAGCGAGCTCTATCTTCGCGGTGCCGCCATGGCAACCTTCTGTCCAATCATGCAATTTCACTCTGAATTCAATCATCATAGGGAACCTTCAAATGACCGGAGCCCGTGGAATATAGAGAAGCAGACCAGGGACACACGTGTGGTTTCAATATTTCGAAAGTTCTTGGCCATTCGCACCTCACTCATTCCATATCTGGAAATCGAAGGTCAAGAGGCAATTGCATCTGGCCGACCACTCATGGCGGGGCTCTTCTTTGATTTTCCAGCAGATCAGGAAATTTGGAAGGCACCATCACAATATATGTTAGGACGTTTTTTGCTTGTGGCACCTGTTTCAGATTCCGGAGCTAAAAGTTTGAAGGTCTACCTGCCCGAAGGGATTTGGTTAGATTTTTGGGATAAATCTAAATACATCGGAGAACAATGGATAGAGATAGAAACACCTCTGGACCGAATTCCAGTTTTTATTAAGGCTGATGCTCCGCAATGGTTAGTGAATCAATCCTGGGAATGATGATGTGCGTCGCAATCGCTCGCGAACAATATAGTTGAATACCACCGCCTAGATTCGAAATATTACCTGGCTATCGAATTAATAGCCAGAAAAATTCCAAACGATTAAACTTATTACAGCCTAGAAACTACGCGAGTTTCTTCTGCAAGTTCTCATCAATAGCTGCCAAGAAATCTTGAGTGTTGAGCCATGGAGCATCCTTGGAGATAAGAAGAGCAAGATCCTTTGTCATCTTTCCAGATTCAACAGTCTCGATGCAGACTGCTTCCAGCGTCTTGGAGAACTCTGCTAGAGCGTCGTTACCATCCAATTTCGCGCGATGTGAGAGACCCTGGGTCCAAGCAAAGATAGATGCAATCGGATTAGTGGAGGTCTGCTTACCCTTTTGGTGATCGCGATAGTGACGAGTAACTGTTCCGTGAGCAGCCTCTGACTCAACAGTCTTTCCATCTGGTGTCATCAATACTGATGTCATCAATCCAAGTGAGCCATAACCTTGAGCGACGGTATCTGATTGAACATCGCCGTCGTAGTTCTTACATGCCCATACATAACCGCCAGGCATGCGAAGTGACATAGCAACCATGTCATCGATCAAGCGGTGCTCATACCAGATTCCAAGTGCATCAAATTGAGATTTGAACTCTGCTTGGTAGATCTCTTCGAAGATATCTTTGAAGCGACCGTCGTAGGCCTTCAAGATGGTGTTCTTTGTGGAGAGATAAACCGGGTACTTACGGATCAACCCGTAATTCAAGGAGGCACGGGCGAAGTCGCGAATCGAATCATCAAGGTTGTACATCGCGAGAGTTACGCCAGAGCCCGGGAAGTTAAAGACTTCGTGCTCGATCACATCGCCACCATCTTCAGGAACAAACTTGATCGTGAGCTTGCC
>Ga0118677_10014640_pt1 | contig 11030 bp, 12 predicted proteins | sample AliMusrvi5mmetaG_FD_86154 | JGI IMG/M metagenome (GOLD analysis project Ga0118677, IMG submission 86154)
GGGCAATGTGATTCCGCTGGCAGAGCGCACCCTGGACGATCAGCAGAAGGCGGGCGGCAGCATCAAGAATCCGGATAATGAAGCGGAAATTCCATCATCCATGCCGCGCGAAGAGCAAGGGCGCGGTGGTCGTGGGCCGGGATCTGGCCAGCAGCACCAACGTCACGGTGCAGCGAGGTAGTTTACTTTCGGTAACGGGTTCAGTGAACGCGCTGGCGCTCACGCTTGAGGATCTGGCCACGGCGCGGGTGGGCGGTAATGTGGCCTGCACGGATTTCCTGATGGGGACGAATGCGCTGTTGAGTGTGAACGGGTTCATGAACAGCAGTGATATCACGCTGAAGTCGTGGGCGGCGGCGGCGGTGGGCGGGTCATTGACCAATCTGGGTTGGTTGACGGTGGGCACGAATGCCTCGATGACCGTGGGCGGGAATCTGGTCGACAGCAGCAACGTCACGGTGCAATTGGGTGGTTTGCTTTCGGTTACCGGTTCGGTGAACGCGCTGGCCCTCAGTCTTGAGGATCTGGCCACGGTCAGGGCGGGCGGTAATGTGGCCGGCACGGATATCTCGACGGGTTCGAATGCCGTCATGGTGGTGCTGGGTAATCTGACCAACCGGAATGTCAATCTGGGTGCGAACGCGTTGCTGAGTGTGAACGGGTTCATGAACAGTAGCAATGTCACGCTGAATTCGGGTGCGACGGCGGCGGTGGGTGGATCGTTGACCAACCTGGGCTTGTTGACGGTGGGCACGAACGGCGCGATGACCGTGGGTGGGAACCTGGCAAGCAGTACCAACGTCACGGTGCAACGCTCTGGCTTGCTTTCGGTAACCGGTATGGTTAACGCGCTGGCGTTCACACTTGAGGATTTGGCCACAGCCAGGGCGGGCAGTAACCTGGTATGCACGGCTTTCTCGACGGGTACGAATGCGTTGCTGAGTGTGAACGGGTTCATGCAGAGCAGCAATGTCACGCTGAATTCGGGAGCGACGGCAACGGTCGGCGGGTCGTTGACCAACCTGGGTTTGCTGACGGTGGGCACGAACGGCGTGATGATCGTGGGCGGGAATCTGATCGACAGCAGCAACGTCACCGTGCAAGCGGGCGGCTTGCTTTCCGTTACGGGAGCGGTGAACGCGCTGGCGCTCAGTCTTGAGGATGGGGCCACGGCCTGGGTGGGCGGTAATCTGGTATGCACGGATTTCTCGACGGGTGCGAATTCCATCATGCTGGTGCTGGGGAGTATGACCAACCAGAATGTCACTTTGGGGACGAATGCCTCGCTGACGGTGAACGGTTCCATGAGCAGCAGCACGGTTGCGCTCAAGTCGGGTGCGCATCTGACGGCGGGCAACGTAACGGCGACAGGCAATGCGAGTCTTGATGCGGGCGCCGTGATGAGTGTGGCGGGAACGCTGAGTGCCCTGAATGCCGCGATCAGCACGGGTGCAACCTTGACGGCAGGTATACTGGCGTTGGTCGGGGATGCGACGGTGAGTACGGGCGCGGTTCTCACGGTATCCGGCGCAATGACGGCGGTGAACGTGAACTTCAACAAGGGGGCGACGGCGACGTTGGGCTCGGGGCTCACGGCGACCAATCTGACTTTGGGGTCGCAGGTGACGCTGTACATTACGAATGCGAATGTGGTGTGTGGCAACCTTTCGATTCAATCGGGGGGCCGGATTGTGGTGACCAATGGGACGCTGACGGCCAACGGCATTTTGATGACGGGGACCTTCACGGTGGGTGACACCTGGAATTCGCAGGGCCAGTCGACCTTGACCTTTACGGACGACTTCGAGAACTACCTGAACGGCACGCCGCTGGTCACGCTGGGCTTCCGGGGTTGGGGCGCGTCCGCCGGCGATGTGCTCGTGTTGACGAACTTGAATGGCAACACCACCAAGGCTGTCAATCTGCCCTATGGCGATCTGGTGTCCAACCGGGTCAGCGCCGTCGGCGTTCGTAAGGTCTGGACCGATGTGCAGATCGTCATGCCCTACAACATTGCCGATGACATGCCGGCGGTGGATAACAATGCGATCGCGATGATCCTGATGAGTTCCAATGGGTATCTTTCCGCGTACAACCAGAGCGTTGGGCAGTGGGAGGAATACAAGACGAATTACTGGGGAACCAACGTGGCGGTGACAGGGCTTGGAGAATGGGTGCATGTGAGCGTGTTTAATAACTTTGATACCAAGGAATGCGCGATTTTCCGCAATGGTATCCTGTTACGGCAGCACCTCCCGTTCATTAACACGAACGTCAACCGGTATGCGGAGTTTAATTTCACGCAGATGGAAGACCAGCCCGGTAGCCTGGACAATGTGTTGATCAGCGATGTGGTGCCCGCGGGACTGACCAATGATGTGGATCGTAATGGCTTTATCGATGCGCAGGCGATTGATCTCTACGGGGATGTCAAGTTGGGCTCGTCCGGCACCGTTTACCTGCTCCGGTAAACATTTTACGGCAGTCGAATCAACCGTACGCCCCATATTGACTGCATTGCGGAAGGCGGAGTGCGACTGACCAACTGCCACTGTAACAATGCGCTTTGTACCCCAACGCCGTAGAGATTAGTATTCCTGACAAGAATCGCTATGAGGGGACTGCTATGAATATTCAGAAGATGTTATCTGGAACGTTCCTGTCACCCATGGCGTTTCCGTTCGTTCTGTTGGCTGTTGCCGGATGGTGCTCTGCCGCGACGACCATAGGTATCCCGCTGACCTATTCACTGGAGGCAGATGCACGGGTTTCGCTCATTATCACGGATACGAAGGACGCGGTGATCCGCGAACTGCTGCATGCCGCGCCGCGGAAGGCGGGGGACAACACGGAGTTCTGGGACGGTCTGGATGAGCAGGGGCAACCGGCGCGTGCGGGCAAGTATGCTTGGAAACTGCTGGGTACCCAGGGGTTGCGGGCGACGTACCTGCTGACGCTGGGCACCAATCCGACCCCTGCCTATGACACCTGGCCAGGCAACCACGGCGGTGCCAGTGCGGTCGTAGTCGACGAAACAGGCATGTATGTCGCAGGCGGTTGTGGCGAAGGAGATCCGCTGGTCATTAAACAGACGTTGACGGGGCAGCGCCTGTGGAGTGTACCCCACTGGCTGGACGCCTGGATGGGTGGATTTGCGCTGGCAACGACCGGGGGCAAGCTCTTCCTGCTACAGCAAAATGGCATCGTCTGGCGCATTGACGCCGCCTCCGGGAAACCGGAGCTCCGTGGGGATGTGATCTGGGAAGAAGCGGATCGTACTGGCCGGGAGGCGCAGGAGATCATTGATCTCGCGGCGCGCGATGGCCAACTGGTTGCGAGTTTTGCCAACCATGACGCCATCCGCTGGCTCGATCCTTCGACGTTGAAACCCCTTGCCGAGGCGGCAGTGCCCCAGCCCCGCGGCATTGCCATTTCGCCGGATGGGCGCGTGCTAGTCATCAGCAAAGATACCGTGGTGGCGCTCACCCGGGCGAAGCCGACCCCGACGCTGCTCATCCATGGTCTAACGGACCCCTGGCGACTGACCGTCGATCCGACCAAAGGAGATATTTTTGTGGTGGAGCATGGTGCCAGCCAGCTCGTAAAACGGTTCACCCGAGACGGTCGCCTGCTGCGCAGTTATGGGACGCCCGGCGGGCGGCCACGGGAGGGAGAGTATGATCCCCATGGGTTTGCGGACGTCTGGGACATCGCAGCGGACGGGCAGGACGGCTTCATGATCGTAGAGTCCTCGACCGCGCCGCGCCGGACCGCGCACTTCGACCGGGAGGGTCGGCTGCTGCGCGAGTGGTACGGCGGCCAACAGTATGCCAACTTCGGCGCCGCCGATCCCTCCGATCCACGTACGGTTTGGATCGAATCGCAGTGGGGCACACTGTTGCAATGCCGCGTGGATTATCTGGCGCGTTCCTGGCAGGTGGCCGCGGTCTACACGTATGGCGGTCTGGCCAACGGCATCGTTGCCACCCACCATCACGGCGTGGACGGCTGGTATGTCCGTCATCACGATGGGCGCACCTATCTCTGCCGCAACGATCAGGTGTGCGTACTGGAGGTCGATGCGGCTCATCGGCGGCTCATCCCGCGTGCGGCGCTTTTTCTCGTGTACGATTTCTGGAAGCCCTCGCCGTATTTCAAAGAGGCGCGGGACAAGATTGGTGGTCCAAACATCCTCTGGACAGATGCGAACGGCGACGGGCAACCATCCTTTGACGAAATGCAGGCGGTGAAATTCAATTGCTGGGGCGGCGAACGCGGTTCCTACATTGACGAACAGATGCAGTATTACCGTTACCCCGATGACAATACCCTGTGGTCTTTTCCCATTGCGGGTTGGACGGCGGCGGGGGTCCCGCAATACCGGCTTGGAACCCCGCAATCCCGCCAGCTACCGGAGGGATTGGTGGGTAAAGGCGCGGCTCTCGATGCGCAGGGCAATCTATTTGCGCTGGCCGATACCCGCTACAAGGGGCCCCGCCTGGTGTCATTTGGCGCGGACGGTGCTCTTCGGTGGGTGGTTGGGCACGGTGCTTTCGGTAGTGTTGCCGCCCCAGGTGAGATGAAAACGGTGTATCGGATCATTGGGCGGACCCATGACTGTACGGTAGTGGGCGACTATGCGAATAGCATGGTGCATGTTTGGGATGACGATGGCCTTTGGGTTGGGCGCTGTTTTGACCATGTGGATACCTCGGCCGCGCCGCAGAGTGTCTATGCCCTATGCGGCGAGAATTTCGGCGGTTCGCTCTTTACCGTACCCGCCAGAATGACGATCCCCGGTCTGCAACCCGACGAGGTGCTTCTGTTTGGCGGAGGACAGAATAACACCCCCGTTTTCAAAATTACCGGGTGGGAGTCTTTCCGGCGGCAGCACGGCACGGTGACGCTCCCGGTAGAGACAGCGGCGCTCCTCACGGCGCGTGTGGAGACGGAGCGGCAACGGCAGGACCTGGCACATATTCCGTACATGAAGGAGATCAAGCTCGACGGCAACATGTCCCAGTTTCTCTTGTTCGTGACAATACAGAGGGATTTCACTAGGGTAAGCCAGTAATGGTTCGATATGCGTCAATTCATCCGACATCCTACCGACGTGCCGAGAATGGATTGCAACCTACGCCAAAGACTTCCCGACACGAGGTAACGCCGGTGTCGTTCAATTACGGAGACTCTAAGCACCGCCAGTCGGTTTATGAGGGGCAGAAAAGCATGACACAGACGGGAGCCAGAGGCCGACTTAATCAAGCAGGAATTTTATGCCCAAAAAATTAGGTCTTAAACTCATCCTGGCGGTTGGCATTACAACGCTTCTCATTATAGGGGTTTATGCATTCTACTTGATCCGAGCGCAAAGCGCAGTGCTCATTGGTGAAGTTGAACGGCACGTGAACCAACTGAGCGAAACAGTAAAAAACAGCACTCGGCATGATATGCTTTTGAATCAGCAGGATAGAATCCGGCAGGTCGTCGCGACGATCGGGAAACAGCAATCGATCCATAATGTGCGAATACTCAATAAAGCTGGCACGATCATTTACTCATCAAAAAGCGATGAGGTCGGAGAAATGGTGGATAAAAAAACGGAAAGTTGTTACGCCTGTCACGCTGCAAATCAGCCTATAGAACATCTGGGCATTGAACAACGCACGCGGATATACAGTCCAGATTTGAAGTCGGGCCGTATTCTGGCCGTGATCAATCCCATCTATAATGAACGTTCCTGCTGGAATGCGGAGTGTCACGCGCATTCGTCAAAGCAGACCGTTTTGGGCGTGCTTGACGTTGCCATTTCCTTGTATGACGAGGATGCTCAGATTAGCAGAAGTAAAACGAAGGCCATCTACTTTGCAGTAATCGCAATTCTGGCGATCAGTATCATCATTGGAGGATTTGTAAGGAAGTGGGTTGACAAACCTGTAAAGGAACTCGTGAAAGGGACGCATAATGTTGCTGAGGGAAACTTTGATTATGTCATTCCGAATCCACGAAGCGACGAGCTTGGAGAACTTGCCAAGTCGTTCAATATTATGACGAAAAAACTCGCCGAAATGCGTTTTCAGCTATTGCAGTCGGGGAAACTGGCGTCCATCGGGCGGCTGGCGGCTGGAGTAGCGCACGAAATTAATAACCCCCTTACTGGAGTACTCACTTACAGCAGTTTTTTGCAGAAACGGACCCGGGATCAGCCTGATTTTCAGAAAGATCTGGATGTGATCGTCCGCGAAACAAAACGTTGCCGTGAGATTGTGAAAGGGTTGTTGGACTTTTCACGCCAGTCGCCCCCGAAGATAAGTCTGGTGGATATACATCAAACAATTGAGCGAACTCTTGCCGTTGCTTCGAATCAACTCGCCCTGTCGCATGTGACACTCGAGAAAAATTTATGCTCTGACTGCCCTCAAGTTCAAGCCGATGAGAACCAGATGCAACAGGTGTTCCTGAATTTAATTGTTAACGCCATTGATGCCATCGGTCCGGACGGCGGAACCTTGACGATTGGCAGCAATTCCCGCATTGAAGGAAAAAATAAATATGTTGAAGTCACGGTGAAGGATACCGGGTGCGGTATTCCGGTAGAAAATCTTAATAAGATATTTGAGCCGTTTTTCTCAACCAAAGATCAGCGTGGGACAGGGCTGGGCCTGTCAATTATATGGGGGATTATCAATAACCATAATGGAAGGATCACCGTTCAGAGCGAACCCGGGAGGGGAACGATTTTTTTCATCAATTTGCCAGTTGCGCAGATCGAAATATCATGAATCAATTTATGGTGAAATTCCGCATGTTTTTGCGATACGATGAATCCCGCTGAGACTAAAATTAAAAAGAGGTGTTTATGGCCTTATTCTTTCTTGCAGTAATCGTGTTCATTTTTGCTGACGTTGCGATCCGGTTTATCAGTAATAAAATTCGTGCTGGAAAAATCAAAAAGGAACGTGCGGTCGCATTGGAGGTCAATCTGAAAGTTGACTTCAGCCGGGAGGCAAAGTCACTGAAGCGCATTGAAGTGGAAAATCCCAAAGCTCGTATCCTTTGCGTGGATGACGAGGAGGTGATCCTTGATAGCTTCAGGAAGATACTCGTGCTGGATGGATATTGTGTCGATACCGTAAACCTCGGAAGGGAGGCATTGGGGCTAATTCAGTTACGACAGTACGATTTCGTATTCACAGATCTGAAGATGCCTGAGATGGACGGGGTCGAGGTGACGAAAGCCGTGAAGTCCCTTCGTCCGGATATCGATGTCATTATTATTACCGGTTTCGCCTCACTGGAAACGGCCATTGAGACAATGAAATCCGGCGCCATGGATTATGTTCAGAAACCGTTTACTGAAGACGAACTCCTTGAGTTTATGAGAATTGCCCTCATCAAGAGGCAGGATAAAATGCAGAGGCAGCTGAAGCCGGCAGTACACATCTGTCAATATCCTGATGCGATAAAAGCCCGGCCTCACGAGTTCGCAATCCCGGGCGGCGTATTTATTTCTGAAGGGCATTGTTGGGTAGCTGTGACGCAGGGAGGAGATGTAGAAATTGGGATTGATGATTTTGCCCGTAAACTAATCGGGAAAATCGACGGGGTCGTATATCCGAAACTCGGAATGTTGGTGACAAAAGGACAATCCCTTTTCAGCATAAAACAAAAGAATCGTTCGGTTCCGTTTGTTTCCCCGATGACTGGTAAAGTAACGAAACTCAATGACGCATTAAGTAAGAATCCGGAGCTCTTTGATATTTCCCCATACGGGGAAAATTGGGTTTGCACCATGGAGCCCGAAGATCTCGATGCCGATCTCCGTGTTTTGAATATAGGCAATAGGGCCGTCGCTCTTATTCAGGATGATATCGAGCGTTTCTTGCGTCGAGCCGTTGCAAATAATGAAGCTGGCGGTCATGAGTTGCGCATCGGTGTGATGGAGCAGTATAGCGATCCGGATTGGAATGAAGTCGTAAAGGAATTTTTCCGGCTCAAACATCATTAGTCTCTGGGGAGACAAACTTCGTACATGCCTTGCCAAAATCAGAGGCACAACCCGTCATAAAGGCCACTGTTCCCAAGAGCATCACGAACAATTAAATCAGCATGGTCAATTTATTCATTCGATTGCCTCTTCGGCGCACTGCTAAAACCATAAGAAATGGTCGCCACCCATGATAAAACATCCTGAAAGCAGCAGACATGTCGAAACCATAATTGCAATCATAACCACGTTAATCATAGGTTTTTTCATATTCACCACCCCTCACGATCTCAACCGAGTCACTTTTTGAAATCAATGGGTTTAACAAAGGCGGATAAAGGTCTTGCCTCTCCTTCAAATCCTGCCCATAAGAACCAAAATGAGTAGAATCAGAGCCACGAGGCCCAATCCACCACTTGGATAATAACCCCAGTTCTTGCTATGAGGCCATGTAGGCAATGCTCCCACGAGAAATAGGATCATCACAACCAACAGTATTGTTCCAACATTTGATCCGATAATCATAGTTTTTCTCCCTTTGTTGAGAAAAGAATACAGGACAGGTTGATCCTTTTCGATGGGGTTTAACCCTACTGGGATTGCGGGCGGTATAGACAAAGCAAATGGATCAAGTAGTGGCGAAGGGGCGGTCTTTCCATCAGGTAGGGTAGGGTTTCTCTCCATAACCCATCTACTGTACTCCTGTCCTCATCTAAGGCATTTCGAGTCAGCCTGTAATCCTCTGACTGATTAACACATGTTCGGTGTGGTTGTAAGAGTATGTCGTATGAAACCGATCACTGTTCTTCTGGCAGAAGATTTCTCGCTACTTCGTCAAGGACTTCGGGCACTACTGGAAAACGAAGAGGATATTGAAGTGATCGGTGAAGCTGAAACTGGTCGCCGATCAGTGCATTTAACCATGACGCTGTCTCCAGACGTTGTGGTCATGGACATTTCGTTGCCGGGGCTCAATGGTTTGGAGGCCACCCGTCAAATTCGCAAATTGACTCCCTCTGTCAAGGTACTGATCCTCTCCGCACACAGTGATAGCGCCTATGTCGAACAAGCGGTTACGCTGGGCGCAGCTGGTTATATCACTAAGCAGACAGCCGGTGACGTGCTGCCCAGAGCAATTCGCGAGGTGAATAGCGGTAACACTTTCTTTAATCATCACTTTACTGCAAACCATACTGATCATATCGAGAAACCGATATCAGGATGGGGACTATCCATGCAGAAGTCGCCCGGTCTCACTTCGCGTGAGGTGGAGGTTCTCCAACTAGTTGCCGAAGGCGAAGCCAATAAGCAAATTGCTTCCAAACTAGGCATCAGCGTCAAGACGGTCGAGAAACACCGAGATCATCTTCAACAGAAACTCGACATCCATGAGACAGCCAGTCTAACCCGCTATGCCATTGAGGCTGGGATCATCACGCTTCGTCCTATCGTTGCAAGCAGATGTGTGTGCTAGTGAAAAGTATAGAAAGGAATAAGTAATGAAAAAGATCGTGGTAGTTGCAAGTGCGGTATTGATGATAATGGGGGCGGGAATGTCCGGGGCCCAGGAATCCCAGTCTATCGACAAAGCAGCCGAGGGACAAAGCGTCAAGAAACAGATGATGTGTCCGATTATGCGAACACTGGCAACGGAGTGAAGAAGGATGTTACGGAAGCAGTGAAATGGTTCCGCATGTCTGCTGCTCAAGGAAATGATGTGGCGCAATACTCTCTAGGCGTTGCCTATGCGAACGGTTATGGCGTGAACAAAGATGAGCAGACGGCATATGGTTTTCTCTTGTTAGCCATGGATGGAGGAAATGCTAACGCCTCGCCAATGTTGGCTTTACTTGAAAAAACATTATCCCCTTCTGAACAGGAAGCAGCACGGTCCTGGGCAAAACAACAGAAGCTTAAGATCGGGAAGAGATAATACGGGAATAATCTATTCGTTCTAAGGGTAATTACCCATTTGCCGATGCCCCGCCACTGTGTAATTTGTCAGCGATTGGATCTATATGTAATCAATTTATTGAAGAACAGGAGCTAACATGTCCACACGAACCTACATCAAAACACTATTGATTGTTGCGTTAACGGCTCTGTCCATAGGAGGGTTGATCCTACACATTAAGATCCATCCGTTTATGAAATACTCCTATGGCTTCGTCCCCTATGTCTCCTGCCTCCTGAGCATCGCCTTGATCCCCTGTCTGCTTTCATTCAGGAAGACGCTGGACTATGGCTATGTTCTGAACGGAATGCTCGTGATCATCGGGACCATCACTATGACTCATTTCTCAATAATCCATTGGCCCAAAACAATTAGCCTCGAAGCAGTGCTCATGGATACCACTTTGGCGGACGTAACTATTCTGTGGGCTAAGTTCTTTATCGGGAAAGCGATATTCGATCTCGAAATCTATGGCTATCGAACAGACCAACTTAAATCAGGGATATCCTGGCGTTATCCCCATCTCGGCTGGTGGATGATCCACCTTGTGGTGATTTCGATTGTTTATGGACTGGGCAGTCTAGCGTGGAGATAACATGAATAAATTCAGATTATTCAAAACTGGCTGGTGGATCTTACACGTCGTTGCGATTATTTTCTTTTTCTGGCTGGGCCATGCGGTTCAGCTCTAGAAAACTTTCATGATTGGCGGCATGTAGCGGCGCAGTGCTCCTTGTCCCCGCTATCCCTAGGCCAATTGACGTAGTCGGTAATAGTCACGACGGTGAGCCCATCGATCAGGTAAACAAGTTGTGTGGATCGACATGAACGCGAAGGATTTTTAGAAGGGAAGGTTCGTATGAATAAAATGAGAGCCACAGTTGACGGAATCAAAACCGGGATGGGGATTGTACTCTTGGGGGTTTTAATGGGATGCGTGGGGTACGTGGATGAGGGATACGTTGGACCGGTGATCATGCCGTGGCCTGATGCGTTTTATTTCGGAGGTGTTTGAAGTGGTCCCCATCGTCTGGACAGGAAATTGGGGTTGACTGTATATAAACTTGGGCGACAGGGAAAGGTTTTTGC
>Ga0118677_10014641_pt1 | contig 11029 bp, 7 predicted proteins | sample AliMusrvi5mmetaG_FD_86154 | JGI IMG/M metagenome (GOLD analysis project Ga0118677, IMG submission 86154)
GTTCCCATGGCATCGGCGTCGCCGGTGTTGCCGGCCATCACGTTGGTATCGACATAGACCGGATAGACCGGATCGGTGATGGCGATGATGTTGCCCTTGCCGAAGATGTCGAGGATGTTGCCGGTGTCGCACTTCGAGCCGTCGGAAATGAAAACCTCGTCCGCCGCGATCCCGAGACCGGCGAACTGGTGGTCCACGATCGCCTGCCGCAGGAATTCGTATCCCTGCTCCGGCCCGTAGCCTTTGAATGTTTCGCGGACGCCCAGTTCCGCCACTCCCTCGTGCATCGCCTTGACGGCTGCGGCCGGCAGCGGTTCGGTGACGTCGCCGATGCCGCAGCGGATCACCCGCGCGGCCAACTCGGGATGCGCCTCACCATAGGCTTTCACCCGGCGGGCGATTTCGGGAAATAGATAACCGGCTTTGAGCTTGAGAAAATTCGAATTGATGGCGGCCATGGCGACGGACGTTTAGCGGCCCGCGCCCCATCGCGCAAGGGCGGAGATGCGGCCTGGGACCGCGAGTCTCCAGACTCGCCCGCGAAAGAACAGACCAAGCGAAGGCGGCTGAGGCCACTGGACTTGGGCATCTCTTTCGCCTGCGAGTCTGGAGACTCGCGGTCCATGCTCAGACCGGTCCATTTTCACCAAGGCGAGCCTCAGATCACCCCGAGCGCCTTGCCGGTTTCCACAAACGCGTCGATCCCCTGGTCGAGTTGATCGCGGGTGTGGGCGGCACTGATCTGGGTGCGGATCCGGGCCTTGCCCTGCGGCACAACAGGATAGAAAAAACCGACCGCATACACCCCGCGGTCTAACAATGAATCGGCGAATTTTTGGGACAGCGTGGCATCGCCGAGCATCACGGGGGAGATCGGGTGGTCCTTGCCGGCGATGGTGAATCCGGTTTGGGACATGGCATTGCGGAAATAGGCGGCGTTGTCTTTGACCCGGTCGGCAAGTTCGGTGGAGGCCTCGAGCATCTCGAACACCTTGAGCGAGGCGGCCACGATGGGCGGCGCGATCGTGTTGGAAAACAGATAGGGCCGCGACCGCTGGCGCAGCAGATCGATCACTTCCTTTTTGCCGGAAGTATAACCGCCGGAGGCACCGCCGAGCGCCTTGCCCAGTGTGCCGGTGGTCAGGTCGATCTTGCCGAACAATCCGCAATGTTCATGGGTGCCGCGGCCGCGGGTGCCGAGGAATCCCGTCGCGTGGCAATCGTCGAAATGCACCAGCGCATGGTATTTCGCGGCCAGCGCGTGGATCTGGTCGAGCTGGGCGATGATGCCGTCCATCGAAAACACGCCGTCGGTGGTGATCAGCTTGAAGCGCGCGCCGGCGGCATCCGCTTCCTGCAATTTCGCTTCCAGGTCGGCCATGTCGTTGTTGGCGTAACGGAAACGCATCGCCTTGCACAAGCGCACGCCGTCGATGATCGAGGCATGATTGAGCGCGTCCGAAATCACCGCGTCGGTTTCTTCTAACAAAACATCGAACAATCCGCCATTGGCGTCGAAGCATGAGGGAAACAGGATCGTGTCCTCGGTGCCGAGGAACCCGGAGATTTTGGCTTCGAGCTGTTTGTGGAGCGTCTGGGTGCCGCAGATGAAGCGCACCGAGGCCATGCCGAAGCCCCAGCGGTCGAGCGCGGTGTGGGCGGCGGCGACCACCTGCGGATGATCGGCGAGGCCGAGGTAGTTGTTCGCGCAGAGATTGATGACGCTGCGCCCGTCGTTGAGGCGCACGGTGGCGTTTTGGGAGGAGGCGATCAGGCGCTCGCGCTTGTGGAGGCCGGCGGCGGTGATTTCTTCAAGGGTGGATTGGAGCGAGGCGAGGAAGATGTCCGGAAGCATGGCAAGCGGAGGATACATGCCCGGCGTGGATTGAAAAACCCAAATGCGCCCGGACTTGTGATGGGTGAGGGCCGGATGCCCTGGCCACGGTAGGCCCGCCCGCGGTTTGGGCTTTCGCCGGACCCGGCGCGTGCTAGCATCCGGCCATGTCCAAACGAGTGCAGACTGGGAAAGGCCGGCGGGGCATGCGTGCCCGCAGGCCGCGGCCGACCCGGCCCGTTTTGCTAGATCACGTTGCCGGAGGGCGAGCGTGATGACCGCCGACTTGCCGACCCTCGCGCTGGCCATGTTCGCTGCGTTGTGCGTTGGCGTGTCGAAGGCGGGCTTCGGCGGCATCTCGATGATCTCGGTGGTGCTGTTTGCCGAAATCTACGGCGCGCGGCTTTCCACCGGGCTGGCACTGCCGCTGCTGATCGTCGCCGACCTCACCGTCTATCCGGCGTTCCGGCGCTTCGGTTCGTGGCGGCCGGTATGGCCACTGTTGCTGCCCACCTCGATCGGACTGCTGGGCGGCTGGTTCCTGCTGGGCCGGATCGACGACGCGGTGGCGCGGCGCATCATCGGCGCGGTGGTGCTGGCGATGGTGGCGCTGCAGCTCGGGCGACGCTGGTGGCCGCTGGCCTATCAGGAAATGGCCGACTCGCACGGTTTCGGGCATGCCGCCGGGGTGGCGGGAGGGTTTGCCACCATGCTCGCCAACGCCGCCGGGCCCATCATCCAGCTGTTCCTGTGGCTGCGGCGTTTAAACAAGATGGACCTGGTGGGCGTGGGTGCGCGGTTTTTCCTGTTGGTGAATCTGGCCAAGGTGCCGCTGAGCGCCGGCCTCGCTTTGATCAATCCCGCCAGCTTGCTAGAAAATGCCAAGCTATTGCCGGCGATGTGGCTTGGGGTGTGGCTTGGCAGGCGCATGTTGCACCGGGTGCCGCAGCGGTTCTTCGAATGGCTGGTGGTTGTCTTCGCGGTGCTCGCCGGCCTGCGGCTGGTGTTGGTGTGAACGATCACACGCTTGCCAGCCACGGCGCAGGCGGCCGGGCAATATTGCCGCCGGCCCTGGCAACGGGTTGGCAATGACTGCCTCGGGAGAAAACCGCAATTTCCCGTCATGGCGGCCCGTACAAGGCCGCATGCTTGGTCAGATGAATCCCCCCAACAAAATGATGTCCCCCCCTACGCCATACCGCCAACAGGTTGCGGTCACGACACCGCGCTGCAATGAACTGAAAAGCCGTGCCATACCCCTTGGCCCGCTGGCTGCGGCAGCGGCGGCGTTGATTTTCTCCAGCCTGGCGTGCCGGGCAGCCGAGGAAGCCCCGTACAAGGTGCTCGAGCCTGAGAAATCCAAACATCTGAGCGAATCCGCCCATTTTGTAGCCCGCTGGAACGACGGTGATGGAGTGACGCTCAGCGACGAGGACCTCCGCAAGGGCTTGCAAACGCTCGAGGGCATCCGCGAGTTCTATCTCGGCCATGTCGGGTTTGCCAAACCCTATGAAAACCAGCCGGACAAATACAAAGTCAGCGTCAACCTCAGCAACAAGGGCTGGGCCACCGGCAGCGGCACCGGCGAACATGACCCGGCCATGTGGCTGCATTTCAATGCGTTCAAGGACAACCACGCCCTGGCCCACGAGTTTGCCCATTGCCTGCAGTTCTCGACGATGGGCATGCGCAATTCCCCGTACGTGGGCTGGTCGTGGGAATCCCATGCCGAGTGGATGACCCACCAGATGTTTCCCGAGCAGGTCGGCTGCTCCGACCAACTGCTCAACGCCTCGCACCTTTACTATGGTTCGACCCGTGACCGCTACGGCAACTGGCAGTTTTGGGAATACATCAAGGACACGTTTGGTTACGCCGCGATCAATGATATCTGGTCCAAGGCGAAGAAACTCGGCACGCCGGATATCGCTCTCGAAGACCCGTTGGCAGTGTTGGCGCGCAATCAAGGTTGGAAGACCAGCCAGCTCAACGACCAGTTCGGGCGGTGGGCGATGCACAATGTGACCTGGGACTACAAGGTCGGCGACGTGTTGCGCAAGAGCTACGGCAGCTACGATGACCGCACCGGCATCCGCCGCAACCGCACCGCCGTGCTCGACACGATCGATGGGAAAAAGGGCCGCTACGCCATCCCGGACTACCGCGCCCCGCAACGCTTCGGTTACAACTTGGTGCGCATCGAGCCGGAGGGCGGCGGCAAACTGCGCAGCGTCAACGTCCAGTTCCGCGGGGTGGTCCAGAAGGAACCCGGCGTCGCCAAGTTTGACCAGAAATTTGAGTTCGAACCCACCAGCGTGCCGCAGCCCAACTCGGATTGGCGCTGGGGGTTGGTGGCCGTCGATGACAAGGGCGCTCCCCGCTACAGCGCGCTGCAACGCGGCGCGGTATCGCAACTTGCCTTCCCCCTGCGCGACAACGAAAAGCAGGTCTGGCTGGTGGTCGTCGCCACGCCCACCGAATACCAGCGCATCGTGTGGGACCAGATGTATTACACCATCTATCGGTACCCGTGGGTGGTGGAAATCCGCGGCGGCCAGCCGCAAGGCGGCGATCCGGCACCGCTGGCCAAGGCGGGCGGGCGCAAGGGTGCCGCCCACCCGAATGGTGGCGGCTGGGTGGATGCCTCGGCCCACGCCGATGCCACCGCCTATGTCGGGCCGGCCGCGATGGTGCTGGATCACGCGCAGGTACTCGGCCAAGCCAGGGTCCAGGATCAGGCGGTGGTTTCTGGCAACGCCCGGGTCGGCGACCGCGCCATCGTGCGCGGTCATGCCTTGGTCAGCGGCAACGGGATCATCGGCGGCAATGCCCGCCTCGAACAGGAAGCCGCCGTCTATGGCGGCACCGTCGATGAAGACGCGCGGCTCGGTGCGCTGACGTTGGTGGAAGGCGACAAAGCCCACATCCACGGCAAGGCCGACGTGGCGGCGGTGATGAACAGCATCCGCGACGTGGATATCTCCGGCACCGCCCGCCTGATCGGCGATATTGAATTGGGCACTTCTCTATCCAAAGGAGTCTTCTACGGGATGGTCACGCGGGAAATGACCACCAACCCGCGATGGGGCGCGGAACGCACCGCGCCCGCCGCGGAAGTCACCGCGGCACCGGTGCGAAGCTCGCCGAACTAACCCAGACTTTCACGCCTGGGTTTCAGCGACGCACCGAGCGCCGGCTTCGGCCGGCGTGTCACGGAGCGGAGATCTCGGCATCTTCGAGGCCCGGGCAAATGGGCGATTGCGACATTGCGGATTGAAGGATGGTCCGCAGCAAGCTAGAAAGGCGCATGATTTTCGAACAACTGCAGGTGTGGGTGGATCCGGTGAGACGACCCGGCCCGGAGGCCATGGCGGTGGATGAGTGGTTGCTAGAAACTGCTGTGGCACCGGTGCTGCGGGTCTATCGGTGGTTTGGCGAGTGGGCAACGTTGGGGTATTTTGGCAATTTGGAGCAAGCGCAACGCGTGCTGCCGGGCGTCCAGTGGGTGCGGCGATGGACCGGAGGTGGCGTGGTGGATCACCGCACGGATTGGACCTACACGGTGGTGGTGCCAAGTGGCGAGGCGCTGGCGGATGGGCGCGGCGCGGAGAGTTACCGGCGGATTCACCAGGCACTCGTCGTGGCCCTGCGGGCCGAGCTGAGCGGCGTGCACCTGAGTACGGGCGACGCGCAGACTGGGGCCGCGCTGTGTTTTGAAAATCCCGTCGGCCACGATCTGGTCGGCAGCGACGGCCGCAAACTCGCGGGTGCCGGTCAACGGCGGTCGCGGCGGGGCTTGTTGCACCAGGGCTCGGTGGCCGCGCCCTGCGCTGAAGCCGTGTCGCGACAGCGCGGCGAGGCGCTGGCCGCGGGCCTGGCGACAGCCTGGGAGCTGCACGATTTCCGAGCGCCCGACGCGCTCATCGCACGCTTGGTGCGGGAGCGCTATACCCACCCCGCGTGGACGGAGCGGCGGTGATGCAAGGGGAGGCCAGGACCGACGCTGCCGCCCACGCCAGTTTCCCGCCCCGGCCTGTTGCGGGCCGAGGCGGGGTGACTTTCTCCTTACCAGGAGTCGGTGCGGAACGGCGAGGCGGGCAGACCGTCGCGGTTGTATAGGTTGGCCCCATCCGGATTCATTTCAAAGGCATAGCGCACGGCGACCGGCTCTTTGACCGCAGGGGAGGACACGGTGACCGTGTTGCCTTCGATGACGGCGTCGGCCCAGAACCATTTTTTGTCGGCGCCGGCGATGGCGAAACGCTTGAGCTTGTCACCGGCGGCTTCGACGGTGGGAGTGCGGCCGGCCTTCTTACCGATCATCAGGCCTGCGCCGGTGTGGTCAAACGCGAGGCGCGCCTTGCCGCCTTCGATCTTGAGCGCCTTGAACAAGGGGCCGGAGACCTCCAGGTTTTTCTGGCCGTAGTCGCGACCAAGCGCCCAGAGGGCGAGGCGCAGACCCACGTCGTATTTGTCCTTCGGGTGGATGTCATCGCGCTGGGCGAGCGGGACGGTGTCGGTGATGACGGCCATGCCAGTGTTAGGAATGGACAGCGATTTGGTTTGGGCCTCGCGCAGTTTGGCCCAGCCGTTGCCACCGGCCGGATCCTCGCTGACAGCCTGGAAATTGGCGAGCTGCACATAGTAGAACGGGAAATCGCCCTGATGCCATTGCTGGCGCCAGCCGCCGATCAAGGCGCGCATTTTGTCGTAGTAGGTTTCGCCTTCGCCGCCGTTGCTTTCGCCCTGATACCACAGCGCGCCCTTGATCGGCACGGACACGAACGGATGGATCATGGCATTGAACATGCCGCTGTATCCCGAGCCGCCCGGATGGGCCGGAATGGCGGGCGGCTGGCTGGTCGCCGCGCCGGCGGCCAATTGCTTGCGGGTCTGTGCGATCCATCCCTCCATCTCGGTCAACGCCTTGGGCAGCTCCACGCTCTGATAGTTCTTGATGGCTTCCTGCCTGGCGACAAAAACCGGTTTGAGCTCGTCCACCAGCGCGAGGCCCTCGCTGGCCACCCACGGTTCAATCGGGGTGCCGCCCCAGTTGTCATCGACGATGCCGATGGGCACGCCGGTTTTCTGGAGGATTTCGCGGGCGAAATAGAATCCCACCGCGGTGAAGCCGCCGGCCGTCTGCGGTGTGCACACTTGCCACGGAGTTGCCGCCGGCGCGTCGGCGGCGGGCACCCCGGATTGCTCGGTCCTGATCTTAATGCGGCGGATCTTGGGCAAGTCGGCGGCCTTGATATCGTCCGCGGCACCCAGGCAACCGCCCAGTCCCATCTCCATGTTGGATTGGCCGGAACACACCCAGAGGTCGCCGACGACGACATTTTTGAGGGTCACGCTGTTGTTGCCCTGAATCGTTAGCTCGAGGTTTTCGCCAGCCTTGATGGCCGGCAGTTCGACCAGCCAAATGCCGTTGTCCGCGGTCTTGGCCTTGGCGGAGTTGCCCGCCAGCGTCACGCTCACCGCCTCGCCGGCGCTGGCCCAGCCCCATACGCGCACCGGCAAATCGCGTTGCACCATCATGTTGTCAGTGAAAATCTGCGGCAAGCGCACATCTGCCGTAGCGGGCAGTGCGGTGAGTGCGGCGGAGGCGAACAGGAGCGCGTGGATCCTGCGACGGTGGGCGGGGGTCGGTTTCATGTTAGGTTAGCGTGGTTAGGTGTGGTTAGGTTGTGATAGATTAAGTTAGAGCTTGTAGAACTGTTCCCATTCCTTGCGGGGTGGCGGGCCGACCAGCAGGGCGTTGGCGACGGGATGATTGGTGATTTGTTTGGTGGCGCGGTCGAACTTGAGCTGGGCGTTGACGTGTTGGGCGATGACGCCGAGGACCATCACCTGGCTGAGAGGGCCGGCCACGGCGAACGACGAGCGGCAAGTTTCCTCGCCCTTGCAGGCGAGCAGGAAGTTGGCAAAATGGTTGGACGGGCTGTTGGGCACGGCGGGCAATTTGGACTCCATTTCCTTGGCCTTCGCCTCGGGAATGATTTTCAAGGTGGCGCCGTGGGTGCCGCCTTTGAAGGTCAGCCCCTCACCGTAAATGACCTTGCCCGGCGCGCTGGCCTTGGTATCGATTTTTCCGGTGGTGGGCGGCGGGATGTTGGCGTCCACCACGGCATCGCCGAATTGATCGGGCAACGGCGGCAGGTTCTTCACGCCGTCGTACCAAGTGAGGTCGAGTGCCGGCATCTGGTCGCGGGCGGGAAATTTGAAGCACAGCGTCGAGGCTTGTGGGAAGATGAACTCGCTGGGTCCGTCGGCCTTGAGGGAATTGATTTCCGCGGGCAGGCCGAGGTGGAGAAATTCGTGGGCGGTGTCGAAGATATGAGCCCCCCAGTCGCCCAGCGCGCCGTTGCCGAAATCAAACCATGAACGCCAATCGCCATTGGTATAGCCCTTGTTATAGGCGTGGGGTTGGGCGGTGCCCAACCAGGTGTCCCAATCCAAGCTGGCGGGGACGGGTTGTTGCGGCAGGTAGCCGGACACTTTCATGCCGTGCCAGCGGCGGCCGCTGTTCATGAAGGCGGTGATTTTGGTGACATTTTTGATGATGCCCGCCTCGGTCCATGCCTTGAACTGGAAATAATTGCCCTCGGAGTGGCCCTGGTTGCCCATCTGCGCCGCCACCTTGTACTTTTTCTCGGCCGCCATCATCAGCTCCACCTCCTGGAAGGTGTGGGCCATCGGCTTTTCCACGTACACATGCTTGCCCATCGACATCGCCAGCATCGCGATGGGGAAATGCGCAAAGTCGGGCACCCCGATGCTCACCGCGTCAATGTCCTTGCCCATCTTGTCGAGCATCTTGCGGAAATCCTGAAACCGCGGCACGTCCGGGAATTTTTTCAGGACCCCCAGCGTGTGCGGCGCGCCCATGTCCACGTCGCACAGGGCGACGATGGTGCAGAGGCCGGTGGCATGCAGCGAATTGACGTCGTCGGCGCCACGATTGCCGATGCCGCAACAGGCAAGCCGGACCTTGTCGCCACCGGCCTTGCGGGCCTGGGCAAACAGTGGACTCGACGCGACGAGGGAACCCGCGCCCGCGCCGAGCATGCCTTTGAGAAAGGCGCGGCGTTGGAACGTTGAAGGAAACGGTGAACGGTACGATGGGGAATGCATGATGGGTTGGTGGTAAAGGAATTGGCAGGTTGCAGGTGACGCGGCGGTCGACAGGGTGGGGGAGTCGCAGGTTTGGACCAGGCCGGGAACGCCTCGGCAGCGGATACGCAAGCCCTGCGCGCCGGCTATCAGTGGTTTTCGGGAAATCGGAATTCCGCGCGATTTCCGTGCTTCCCCTGGCACCGGCGCTTGGGTTAGGGTTGCAGCACCATGAGTGAGCGCATCCAAGACATGCCGTTTGATGAACGCCCGCGGGAGAAACTGGCGATGTTAGGTCCGGCCGCCCTCGACAATGCCGAATTGATGGCGCTGTTCATCGCCTCGGGCATCAGAAACCTCAGTGCGATCGACATTGGCCGCGGGCTGATTGTCAAATACGGCTCGATGAGCGCGCTGGGCGGCATGCCGGTGGCCGAACTTGCCAAGGAGCGCGGGCTCGGCCTGGCCAAGGCATCCAAACTCGCCGCCGCCTTCGAACTCGGCGCCCGCGTCGCCCGCGAGCAAATCCACCTCCTGCCGCTGGACACCCCGGAGCGCATCCTCGAGACGTTCGGCCCCCAAATGGCCCACCTGCCGCAAGAGCAAGTCGTGGTGGTCACCGTCGACACCCGCCTCAAGCACCAGGGGACCACGCTGATCTCCCTCGGCACGGTCAATGAGTCCAATGCCCACCCGCGTGAGATCCTGCGGCCGGTCATCACCCGCGATGCCTACGGTTTCATCCTCATTCACAACCATCCCTCCGGCGATCCCAGCCCGAGCCGCTCCGATGAGTCCACCACCCGCCGCGTGGCGGAGGCTGCCAATCTGATGCAGGTGCGCTTCATCGACCACATCATCATCGGCAAGCCCTCACCCGGCCGCGCCGCCTATTATTCGTTCCGCGAGGCCGGCCTCATTGCGTGATCCCGCCGCAGCGCAAGGCGTGGATTGCTTTTCCACCCCAACCCCGCTAGGCTCACGGCAAGCCGTTCCCGCCATGACCCGCCTGCATCTCCTCCGCAACCTCCGCAGCGCAGCCTACCTGCTGCTGCTGGTGGCTGTCGTCGCGGTCGTCGCCACCCTGTGGTGGGCCAACCACACCGGCCTGCCCGCCGCCTGGCGCGCCGCCATTGAACGGGAGTTTGCCAAACAAGGCATCCACCTGACCATCGGCAGCCTCAGCTACATTCCGTTCAAGGGCATCGTCGCCAGCGATGTACGGGTGTTTGCCGACGCGCAGCACGGTGCGACGCTGTCCCAACTCGAGCGCATCCTCATCGATGTGGACAAGACCAAGCTCGCCCGCGGTGAGCTGCGTCTGACCAAGCTGCAGATCAGCGACACCAGCCTGCGCCTGCCTATCCAGCCCGGCAACCCTGACACCGAGGTTTTGGAAATCAGCGGTTTGACCGGCACCCTGCTGATGCCCGGCGGCCGGTTGCTGGAAGTGCGCGACGCCCACGGCACCGTGGCGGGCATCGAGATGACCCTCGGCGCGCGCCTGCTCAAATACCGCGATACCGGTGCCCCGCCGCAAGCCGATCCCAACAAGGAGTCGCGGCTGCGACTCATCTCCCAGATCTTGCGCGAACTCAAAAATTGGCGCTTCGCCCAGGCCCGGCCGCCTGCGCTGCATGTGTTCGTCGAGGGCGATTTGTCCGACGGCGCGTCCCTCGTGGCGCGCATGGCGCTGCAAGCCAGCGCGGTGGAAAAAAACGGCCATGTGATTGATGAAGTCACGGCGGAGGGTAACCTAACCGGCAGCCTGATCACCCTCAGCTCGGTGCATGCCACCGATGCCCACGGGACCTTCGAGGGCCGCGTGGACTATGATATCTATAGTCGCGAGGGCCGCTTTGACGGCACCTCGTCGCTCAATATGCCGCAGTTGGTCAAGAGTTGGCTCGGCTTGCCCGATCTCCACGACATCACCTTCAACGGCGGCCAATCCTTGGAGGCGGAAGGCGATTTCAAGTTGGATGCCGACGGCGTGCCGCAAGTGCGCGTGACCGGCCACGCCCGCTGCGAAGCGGTGGTGCTCCACGGCATGCCCTTCGAGCTGATTGAGGGGTCGTT
>Ga0118677_10013492_pt2 | contig 11026 bp, 8 predicted proteins | sample AliMusrvi5mmetaG_FD_86154 | JGI IMG/M metagenome (GOLD analysis project Ga0118677, IMG submission 86154)
CGGCAGCGGAAAGGCAGGCACCTACCTGGAGGTTGACCGGACCTGGAAGAACGGAGATGTGATTTCATTCACCCTTCCCATGGATTTCCGGGTAACCAAATATACGGGTCTGGAGCCAGGATTTCAGGAAAATCACTATGCTATCGAATATGGACCAATCCTGATGGCGATGGTTGGAGTAAAGGGAAAGAAGTTTGATATCGGGGTAAAAACCACACCTGAAAATGTCAAAAAGCGTCTCAAATCAGTCCCTGGCAAACCGTTGCATTTCTCTGTTGAAGGAAACAGCGAGTTCGAATACTGGCCATATTACGAAGTTCAGGAAGAGCCGTTCTCGTGTTTCCCGGAGTTTTTCAGGTAGAAATTGAAACTAATTGAAATTAATATTCATCGTTTGATAAAAGCCATTTCCATACCGGGATAACACTGATGGATAAATTGTTATCATTGATAACTTCATCATCATTCTTGGTTAATATGATTCCCTGATTCAAACTAAGATCTTTCATCCCTGCCGATAAAGACGATAGTTCTCGCTGACGGGTTTTAGGGTTTTGAAGGTCATAACAAACCTGAATTAAGGTGGGGTGGTTTGGATTGACCAAAAAATCTACTTCCTGGCCAGTTTGGGATTTATAAAACCAGATTTCATGACCTCTTCTTTTCAATTCAAGGAATACGGTGTTTTCCAGTAACCGACCCATATCTGCCGAAGTGCGAAACGAAACAGTATTACGCAATCCATTGTCTATGACATAAAGCTTTCGGTTCGAGGTATATTGCCTTTTAAGGGAAAAATCAAATTTTGTTAATTCGAAAATCAGATAACCCTCACTTAGAATATTCAGGTAATCCTTAATGCTGGTTGAACTGTTAAATCCTAAAAGTTTTGCTAATGGCAGATATCCCGTTTCACTCGTGAAATTAGTAAAGATGTACTGCGACAGGTTCTTAAATCCATTCACATTCCGGATTCCAAAACGGACGATCAAGTCACGATAGACGATATCGTCATAAATTCGTTTTAATATTTCCTGTTCATTGGTTTTGAGATATTCCGGGAATCCGCCAAACAGGAGATACTCGTCGAACGCTGTTAATAGCTTTGCGATGGTATCGCTTGTTTTTTCAAGCGGATCAATTTTTTTAAAAGTCAGAAATTCTGCAAAAGAGAATGGATAAAGTTCTATTTTAAGGTACCTTCCAGTGAGATGTGTAGCAAGTTCCGAGCTGAGCAATTTGGCATTACTTCCGGTAATAATTACCTTGTAACCCTCGTCGTATATCCGCCTCGCAAAACGTTCCCAACCCGGAACTTCCTGTATCTCATCCATGACAATAGTATGACTTTCACCGATCCGTTTCATTTCGATGAGCATCGCATTAAAGTCGTTAACGGTGAAGTTTATTAATCGCTCATCATCGAACGTAATGAAATGAAAAGTTTCATACTGATCTGCCAGCTGAAGCATTAACGTGGATTTTCCGGATCGTCTAACACCTGAAATAACAGTAATCAGATTGGATTTCAGATGCATTGCGCTATTTATTATCCGCGGAATACCTCTGTTTTTTCTGGAAATCATCAATTTTTGGTCCGCAATTACCTGTTGTAGAATTTCGGTATTCATACTATTGACATTAATAATGCAAATATAGCAATTAAATTAACATTGCTAATGATGATATTTCATATTATGCACATTTTTATTTTACTTCACTTGATGAAATTAGAAGGCGAGGAAATTTTAATTCATTTAAATTTCTAATTAATCCCTTATTTTTGCTCAGGATCAGATAAGGTAAAATATACTAATCCCTGTAAAGAGGCGAAGTCGCCTAATTACAACCCTGTTTTTTTGAGCCCGGACCCCGTAATTAAGAGCTGCCTTATGAAAATAATTCATTGGTTTTTTCTGTTTTTCCTTTGCTTCTCAATTGTGAAAACGGAGGGTCAAGGCCCTTTTATTTTGAAAGTAGGTCCCCAACCCGATGGAAGTGTATTGGTCCCCTCCAACCAGATTTTACGACCGGCAGGTTTCCAGGTATCATTGCCCGGCCGGCCGGTTGATCTTTTGCTGATTTCAAACGAGGATTTACTTGTGGTTAAAAACATAAAATCTCTGGATCTTATAGGACTGAAAGATAATAAGTTAATTCAATCTCTTCCTTATGAAAAGTGTGGGGCATCTTTTACAGGAATTTGCTCTTCAAGGGACAACACGCATATTTATGTATCGGAAGCAACCCGTAAGATTCTGATTGCCCGGTTTGATAAGGATAACAGATTAAGCTGGGAAACTCCGCTGGTAATTCCGGCTCCGGCAATAGGAGGTGATCCCGGACCCGGCGGCCTTGTCCTGAATGCCAGGGAAGACCGGTTGTTGGTGACCCTGAGCCGGAGTAATTCACTGGCAGTCATAAATCTGGCTGATAAATCAGTAAAGGAGATCACGGTAGGAATTTGCCCCTATGGTGTCATATTGGCTTCAGATACCAAAGCTTATGTAACCAATTGGGGAGGGAGAAAACCCGTTACCGGGGAATCGACCTACAATTCCTCAGGCAGCCAGATCCTGGTTGATCCAAAGACAGGGATTGCGAATAATGGTTCAGTTTCAGTAGTTGATCTGAAACAAAACAGATCAGTGAAGGAGATAAAGGTGGGATTACACCCCTCAGGAATGGTACTAAGTCCGGACAACTCTTTATTGTATGTGGCTTGTGCCAACAGCGATGTTATTGACATAATCGATACGCGAAAAGATGAAAAAATCGGGGAGATATCGGTCCACGCGACCAATGAAACCCTGTTTGGCAGTGCACCCAACGCCCTTGCCATCTCACCCGATGGCAAATATCTTTATGTGGCGGATGGTACGGAAAATGCCGTTTGTGTGATCGAAACCGGCTCCAAAAACCGGGTTGCCGGACGCATTCCAACCGGCTGGTATCCGGGTTCTGTGGTTATCAGCAAGACGGGGAACGAATTGTATGTTGGCAATATAAAGGGTATTGGGTCAAGGAACAAAGGTGCCGGCAGGGGCGGGTTTAATTCCCATGACCACCTTGGAAGTGTCTCAATAATTCCCGTTCCGGGTATAGCAACATTATCAAAGATGACAGACCTTGTAAGTCAGAACAATTCCCTGTCGAAGATATTGAAAGACAAATCATTATCCGTAAGTAACCTGAAACAGGTGGCACTTCCGCAGTTCCCTGGTCAGCCTTCATATTTAAAACATGTGGTTTATATTATCAAGGAGAACCGAACTTATGACCAGGTACTCGGGGATATGCATCAGGGAAACGGAGATACAAGTCTGGTTCAGTTTGGACGCCATGTCACCCCCAATCACCATAAACTGGCGGAGAGTTTTGTTTTGATGGATAATTTCTACTGCAGCGGCACGTTAAGTGCCGACGGACACCAGTGGACCGATGAGGCCTACGTAACCGATTATCTCGAAAAATCATTCGGCGATTTCACACGCAGCTACCCCTATGACGGGAATGACGCCTTAGCCTATGCGAGTTCCGGATTTATCTGGGATAACGTCCTGAGACACGGACTTACTTTTCGTAATTACGGCGAGTTTGTGAATGCCGAGATTCTACCGGCAACATCAAAGTACCTGGATATTCTCAATGACTTCCGGAACGGGACAAAAAATATATCAATCAGGGCGAAAGCCAATCTGGAGCAAATAATACCCTATACTTGTCCCACTTTTATCGGATTCCCAATTAAGGTCCCTGATGTGTACCGCGCTTCAGAGTTTATAAAGGAGCTTCATGAATATGAGAAAACCGGTACTTTCCCGAATTTTACGATTATGCTTCTGCCGGGCGATCATACCTCAGGGACACGACCCGGTTTACCCACACCGGGAGCTGCGGTGGCGGATAATGACTTTGCCCTTGGACAGATTGTTGAAGCGATCTCAAACAGTAAATTCTGGAATGAAACGGCCATTTTTGTCACGGAGGATGATCCGCAGGCCGGGCTTGACCATGTGGATGGTCACCGGACCGTTGGTTTTGTGATCAGTCCTTACACCAAACGCAATGAGGTAGTTTCGACCTATTATTCCCAGATTAATATGGTCCGTACCATGGAAAATATCCTGGGGATTCCTCCGAAGAATCAGTTGGATAATGCAGCAGAGCCTATGTCAGACTGTTTCACCGAATCTCCGGATTTTACGCCGTATAAAGCAGTTCAGAGTAACATTCCCCTTGACGAGGTGAATCCTCCGCTAGGCGGTCTTTCAGGGAAACAACTTTCATGGGCCAAAAAATCACTGGAGCAGGATCTTGACGACTATGACCGTATTGATGAAGATACCTTTAACCGGATTATCTGGCATGCTATGAAGGGTTATGACCAACCCTATCCTGATTTCTCGCTCAAATGATGAACTGCTAAAAGTCAATAAGGGTATATTTTTTTAAAGCCTGATGAGGTTTAAAAGGAAAACATCATTTTCCCGGATATCAAGTTCTTTTGAAAAGAATTCATTTGCTTTAACCTCAATTATTTCGGTGGTAACAGGAGAACCGTCATTTTGTTTCTTCAATTCTTCAACCTGTTGTCTGTTAAGTTGTTTTGGGGATCCAACGTCCAAATAACTGGTGTAAGGGTCATTGACGCGATAACCTGTTTTATACATTTCCAGCGTGTATTTTCCTGCACGGACATGAGATATTCTTACTCTCACTTTACCCTTTGATTTGGCCGGCTGATTTTTAGCATAGTAAACCTGGTTGTTCACTGAATCTCCAGGATGGGTGTTGGTGAAGTCCCAAAGAAGTAACTGGACGCCACCATGATCATTTTTACATGCCCATGAACGGGTATCAATATTGGTTAACTCAGTCTTACCAAGTTTATTCATAAACATATAAGAATAAAAGGCTGATTTATTTATTCCCTGAATAGTGAGCAGCCCGAACCCGCCATGAAAAGGGGTAAATCGAGGACCTGCTTCTTCAAATATGTCGGTAAATGTCCAATATGACATTGAATTGGCCGCATTTCCTACCTGTTTGATTTTTTCTAATAGGTATGAGGCTTCATGATAACTGTCGTGAATTGGATCGGCAGGAGTGTACGATGAGCTCCATTCGGTATAATGCAGTTCCAGGTTCGGCAGGGAAGAGTTTGATATTTGTTTGCGGGTATTCAGGACGTCACCGCTAACCGCCATTGAATCTTTGCTTAACACCGTACCTGAATTCCCAAATTCATCCAAAAAACCTTGTTTTACGCCGTAAGAGTGGGTGCTGATAAAGTCCATGGGAACCTTATTTTTCGTGCAGTAGTCAATCATTTCGGGCACCCAGGCAGCCCCTGCTGTTGCCGGTCCGCCGACTTTGTATTGCGGATTTACGCTTTTGATTGCTTTAACCGTGTATTTGTAGAGTTTGAAATATTCTTCCTGTGTGCCGGTCCAGAAACCGGGTGATAAATTGGGCTCATTCCAAACCTCAAAATACCAGGTTTGTATATATTAACCAGGAAGTAGTCCACCTTTCAGTCGAAAAGTATACCACTTAGTCATAATAAAATGAGATTAAAAGCTCATTTTTAAAGCATGATAAGTATGTATACAAAACAAGAGATCATCATCCGTAGCCATCGGGAAGGCAAGAGTCAGCGACGAATATCACATGAGCTAAAAATAAGCCGCAAGACGATTAGAAAGTATATTGAGGATTACGAGAATCTTCAAAAGGTTTCAATGAAGCCGGAAACGGTTCTTTCGACGTATCTGTCAAGTCCTCCTGTTTACCATGTTGGGACAAGGAGCAAAATTCGTTTGACAGAAGAAGTCCAAGCTGTTATAGACATTCTGCTTGAAGCAAACGACAAGAAGATACAACAAGGTATGCGAAAGCAAATCCTAAAGAAAATAGATATTTTGCAATTACTTCATGAACAAGGCCTGGATATAGGCTATACCACTGTTTGCAATTATATCTGTGAAAAGCAGGGAAAATCAGCTGTAAGCAAGGAGACATTTATCCGGCAGCAGTATCAGCCTGGATCATCCTGTGAGTTTGACTGGGGCGAGATAAAACTAAACATAGGGGGACAAGTGTGCCGTTTTCAACTTGCCGTATTTACCTCGTCTTACAGCAATTATCGTTATGCTGTCATATTTAAGCGTCAGGATACCCTGGCTTTTATGGAGTCACATGTTTCATTTTTTGAGCACATCGGGGGTGTTTATCAACAGATGGTTTATGACAATATGCGCGTTGCTGTTGCCAAATTTATTGGTAAACATGAGAAAGAACCCACCCGGGCCTTACTTCAAATGAAGGGACATTACCAGTTTAGCCACCGTTTTTGCAATGCCTACAGCGGAAATGAAAAAGGGCATGTTGAACGCAGTGTGGAATACATCAGAAGAAAAGCCTTTGGTTTTAAAAGCGACTTTGCCAACATGGAAGAAGCCGAAAAATATCTTGAATCAATTATTATCCGTATAAATCAAGTCAAACAGCAACTAACCGGCCGTACAGCAATGGAGATGTTTGCAGATGAGAAAAAGCTGTTATGGCAATACAAAGAGCCGCTGGCATGTTCCGATTCTGTACAATTGAGGGTAGATAAATACGCAACAATCAGTTACTGCACCAACCGTTATTCAGTATCTGATAAACTGGTTGGTTGTTTTGTTGATGTTAAAATATTTAGCAATACACTTGAAGCTTACAGCCAAAACAAGCTTGTAGGATCTCATCAGCGTGATTATGGTAAACATCAGTGGATCATCTCCATTGAACACTATTTGGATACTCTGAGGCAAAAGCCTGGGGCATTGGACGGGAGTGTGGCCCTTACATGCAGCCCATATCTGAAAAAACTATATCTGCAATTTTATACCCAAACGCCCCGGGACTTTATTGACTTGCTTCATTATTGTTGCCAAAATAAAATTAGTGCAGAAAATCTGGAAGCCACCGTGTCACGGCTGGTTGGCCTTTGCACCCAAAGCATCACCACAGAGAAGTTAACCGCACTTCTGGGCAATAAACCCAGAGAAGAGGTTAAACTGGTGGCCGTAAATAACCAAACGATGTATATGGCTCAGGAACAACTCAAACAGATTACCGCATTAATGAATTAAGACAACAGTAAAATGAAACTACAAAACGAAATAAAAGTACAAATTACCAGGTTCAGTAAAGAACTAAGACTTCCCGCTTTCCGCAATGAGTATGAACAGATCGCACAGGAGTCTGCCAAAGATAATGCTGACTACGAAACATTCCTTTTACGGCTAATGGAACGGGAATATGATACCCGGTTAGAAAACAGAAAGAAAGCACAGATCAGGCTGGCCGGTTTTTCGGCCAAACTATATCTTCATGATTTAAAGCGTGATTTGCTCCCTGTTGATGCAGCGGCAAAACTCACCATGCTCGAGCGGCTCGACTTCGTGGCATCCGGACAAAATATCATACTGGCAGGAAATCCGGGAACAGGCAAGACCCATATTGCGATCGGACTAGGTTTGAAAGCGTGTCTGCAGGGTTACAGAGTCTATTTTACCACCGTACACGGACTACTAACCCAACTGCGTGAATCACACGCACAGCGAACACTACGGCAGATGGAACTACGGTTTGAAAGATATGATCTGGTAATCTGTGATGAATTTGGGTATATCTCTTTTGACAAAGAAGGAGCAGAACTACTCTTTAATCATCTCTCCCTTCGGGCAGGTCGCAAGTCAACAATTGTAACCACCAACCTGGGTTTTGACCGATGGAATGAGATTTTTGGTGATCCGGTACTCACTGCAGCATTGGTAGACCGATTGACCCACAAGGCACATCTGGTAAACATGAACGGAGAATCCTACCGGTTAAGGGAAACAAAAGAAATGATGAAAAAATGAAAAATAAATCGCGAAAAATCCGGGCTCCAGTACTCTTGTGATCGGGGTACCCCGATCACAAGAGTACTGCCCCTTAATTAATTAAAATGGTATACTTTTGGAATGAACTACTGGTATACTTTTCGGTTGAAATAAACAATTTTTAATAACGTCCCAATTTTAATGGGACACTAGTGAATTCATATTAAAAATAACCGAATAATTGACCGCTATTGCGTTATAAGTTAAGTTTCTTATTCCCCTTTTCAGTATTCATAAATTTCAAAACAGACTTAAAATCTTCATGCAAAAAGTTCGACAGCTCCCGCTTGGGGTCACATTTTAGGGAAAACAAAGAAGCCAAATCGTCTAATTATCAGTGATTTGGCTTTCTTCTTTTATTGAATTTGTAAAACATTTGTAAAACATCTTTTTTCTTTGGTATTTACTCCTCTAAAACGCCTTGAGTTTGTTGACTTCTGACGTTTTTAATCCTCAATCGTGCAATCTGAATCTATATGTAATTTCCTAGTTTCTCTTTAGTGGTTGTTTTTGGGCTTCTGGATCATTTTGTTGATATGCACTGAAATGCGAGGTTCGACTACCATCAGGTTTCGTTCTAAACAAGCCTTTCCTCCAATGCATCTTTCCATAAAACAAACCCCTTACGTTCATCAGAATAATCATGTAATATTCTGCTAAAGTTGATTGGGTTAGTTTCCAGAAATACCTGCCTGCCATCGTTACGGATTTTGTTCAGATGTCTGTCTATTTCCAGAATGCCTTGTTTTAATGCATGGATATTTTTTGGCAAGTGCCAGATGTAAGAGGCTTCCTCTGTATCCAAAGTTTCCATTACGATGTGGTATTGCTCGTTGCCTGTAAGTAAGAAAATAAAGGCAAAAGGGCTTAAAACAAACCGGACCTTTAACACACTGCCTTCATGCTGTTCTGCCAGATAATGTAACTGTTTTTGATGCCTATAATTGCCTCTGCTCAGAACATCAGAAAGCAATTCTTCCCCTGATCCATAGATGTTGTTCCCGGTTCCGTTACTGAGACCTTTATTTAAACCTTTTTGTTCTATTGGAAACCTTTTGTCAAAAAAGTTCTTTTCCACAAAACGAAATCGTACACTTTCCACAACTTCCCTGTTCAGCTTTTCAAGATCCGATGACCTTGCAGACAAAGCAGTGACAGCTTTCTGTTTATTCACAATGGCTGTTATGAAGACTGTTACTGTTTTTGATTTAAAGAATTTCTCAAAATAAGGTTTCAGTACCTCAAATTCAGGACGAATATTCAGGTTCTCAATATCGAAGATCAATTCTTCGGAATATTCCGGAATACTATACCGGAATTGAAAACTGCCATAGAGAAATTCCAAATCTTCTATTTTAACCTTAACGGTTCTTTCCATGATTATTTCTTCGTATAATGGCTTCGGTTGATCGATGTTTCCATCGTCTGGCAAATCAAATAGCGTCCTTTGCTTCTCCAGTTTCCGGTAATAGACATTCCTTTTTAGAAACATACGGTTCAGGTAATCTATTTTAATATCCCTGTAATCATAAATAGTTGGGCTGATTTCCGACCGTTGTACCCTACCCATATATTGGATCAATTTGCCCTCAAAAGAAAAAGGGTAGACCAGAAATAGACATTGTGTATTTTGCAGATCAGATCCTTCCCCAAAAAACTGGCCGGTAGTGATCAATGCCTGGTAACTTCCCGCCTTCAATAACTTCCATTTTACATTCCTGCTGCTTTCCGAATCATCACCACTGAGAGTTATTGTTTCAAACGATTGTTTGAGGTATTGCTGTAACGTATCAATATGCTCTTTCCTTTCTGTTAAGATAACAACCTTCTTTCCTTTATTCAATTCAATGACCACATCACGTAATATCAGCTTGTTCCTTTCTGAATCATGTACCAGTATTTTTGATAAAGTTTCAAACCGGTCAGTTTTCGCATTAAAGGGAACATCCAGTTGTGTATTCCGGATGATAATTTCGGGGTGATTTGAAGTGGAGAGCTCATTCGTCCGAATTTCTGCAATTACCTCACCAAGGTGTATGAAGATTAGCCTGCCATCATTGTATTTTCTGAAGGGTGTTGCTGTTAATCCATAAAGATAACGAGAATTGAATTTACCAATTGTATTATGGAATGTTTCAGCAGGAATGTGATGGCATTCATCGACAATGATAAGCCCGAACATATCCGACATATTTTGTAAATCAGCTTTGGCAAGGCTTTGTATCGTGGCTACAGTGATCTGCTTTCCAGGTTTGGTTTTTCCGTGTCCGATGTGCCCAATATCCTTTTGTGCAATACCTAAAAAGGCTTCAATTCGTTCAGTCCATTGCATGGCAAGTTGTTTTCTGTGAACAACGATCAATGCTGGCTGCTGTTTTTCGGCCACAATTTTCAATGCCATCACCGTTTTACCGGAACCCGGTGGCGCCACAATAACGCCCATGTCTTTTTTATCGATGGCACACATGCTTTCCTGTTGATAAGGGCGCAAAGTTGCCTGAAATGAATAGGTAACCGGGCTATTCAATTTCCGTTGGTCTATGAAATTATATGCTATTGAATTTCCCCGGCAAAAACGGATTAGCTTTCCAATGAATCCTTTAGGCAAAAGAATATGATTACCCAGTTCTTCAATGAAGCGGAAATACCGGTCAGTGCCGAAAGTATTCCTGCCGCTATTCTTTTTGATGATAAATTCCGTGTTCAGAAAATTCAGTTCCTCTTTGAGAAAATGGAATAATATCGGAGCAATGGCATTTCTGTTCAGCACAATGTTATTTCTCAGAGTAATGTTTAATGTTCCCTTATCGTTTCCCGGTTGTGGATCATTCGATAACTTGGAAAACAATTCTTCAAGATGCTCCGTTGAAACCCGTTCTATCTGTCCAAGAAATTGCCATTGGTCAGCATAAGGATGTAAAGTTATCGGGTCGATAAAACAACTGTTGCCTTGTAGCAATGAAGTGCCATTTAATGGCAGTGCGATGAGGTTCCCAAATCCTTTTCCTGAGTGGCAGTCTTGGTTGGGGAACAACCTGTCAAAGCTTGTATTCTTATCAAATGCTGATACAATACACGATGAAGTTAATAAT
>Ga0118677_10014643_pt1 | contig 11026 bp, 8 predicted proteins | sample AliMusrvi5mmetaG_FD_86154 | JGI IMG/M metagenome (GOLD analysis project Ga0118677, IMG submission 86154)
ACCTTCGCCTGACCTCACGTCAGGCGCCCGCGAGTCCTTCGCCCAGGCGCACGACCTCGCGCACGAGGAGGTCGAAGTCCTCGTAGCGGCTGCGGTGGTTGGCGACCGCCACGTGCAGGTACGTGCGCCCGCCGATCGTGGAGACTGACGGCACGGCGATGCCGCGCTCCTGCAGCTCGAGCTCGATGTCCTTGTTGAGCCGATCGAGCGAGGCGGCGTCGGGCACGGCGGCGGCCGGGGCGGCGGCCTGCGCCGCGTCGCCTGGCGCCGCGTCGCCGGGCGCGGCGGCGTCGCCGGCCTGCGGCACATAGCGGAAGCAGACGATGTTGAGCGCGACGGGACGGCCGGCGAGGTACCTCGCCTGGTCGATGTTCTGCTGGATCACGCGCCCGAACTTGTCGGCGCCGTGCTCCTTGAGCGCCATCCAAGCCTTGAGGGCGTGGAAGCCGCGCGAGAGCTCGAACCCGTAGTCCGAGAGCCAGGGCACGTCCACCCCTGTGAGCCCGCGCTCGCCCTCGCCGTGGGCGAGGTACGACGGGGTCAGCGAGAAGGTCCGCAGCTGCGCCTCCGCGTCGCGGACCAGCACGCAGCCCACGGGGTACGTGAGGTTCATCCACTTGTGCAGGTCGAAGGCGAGCGAGTCGGCACGTTCCATCCCCGCCACGAGGTGCCGCGAGGCGGGAGCGATGGCGGCCCAGGCGCCGAAGGCGCCGTCGACGTGGAACCAGAGGCCCTCGCGCTCGCAGAAGTCCGCGAGGGCCGGCAGGTCGTCGATCGACCCCGTGTTGGTGGTCCCCGCTACCCCGACGACGCAGACGGGGAGCATGCCGTCGTCGCGGTCGCGCGCGACCAGCTCGGCGAGCGCGTCGAGGTCGATGCGCATCAGGTGGTCGGTGGGCACGCGGCGCAGCGAGCGCGTGCCCATGCCGAGGAGCTCGACGGCCTTCGTCAGCGACGAGTGCGCCTCGGTCGAGCAGTAGATGGTGAGGCGCCGCGGCGCACCGCCTGCGACCTCGGGCGCGCCGCCGATGCCCGCCGGCGCCCCGGCCAGCCCGTCCCCGCGCACGTCGAACCCGGCTCCGGCGTTGCGCGCTACCGCCAGCGCGATCAGGTTCGAGGCGGAACACCCGCTCGTGAGCAGACCGCCGGCGCTCTGCGGATAGCCCAGCATCTGCTTGCACCAGTCCAGCACCTGCAGCTCGACGTAGTTGTTGCTGACGAAGGAGTAGATGCCGCTCACCGAGTCGGTGGCCGCCGCCAGCATCTCGGCGATCACCCCCATCGGCGTGCCGCTGCCCAGCACCCAGCCCCAGAAGCGCGGGTGGCTGTTGCCGAGCTGGTAAGGCAGCACGTACTCGACGTACTCGCGATAGATGTCCTCGACCGGCTGCGGACCCGCCGGCAGCGGCCCGTCGAAGCACGCCTTCACCTCTGCCGGCGCGTGCTCCCACGCGGGCCGCTCGCGCAGCGACTCCATGTAGTCCATGGCGTCGTCGAGCGCGCGGTGGCCCAGCGCGCGCAGCGCCGTCCAGTCCCGCGGGTCGAGTGTCTCTTCGTCGGTCATGTCGTCCTCATGAGATCTCCGCCGGGCCCGGCGATTCTACCGCGCAGGCGTCTGGGCGTTTGGCCGGGGGCTTCACACCTCCCAACGCGCACTTCACGCCAGCTTCACATGAGCGCACCAAGGTAGAGCCTCCGGGCCGAACGCGGCCCAATGCCGACGAGTGCGACTGGAGCTGCGATCGTGACCACACAAGAGACGACCGACCCTCAGTTGAGAGACCCGGTCTGCGGCCGGCACATCACAGCGGCGTCCGCACTGCTGCGCGACGAGTACGAGGGACGCACGTACCTGTTCTGCTCCGAGCGCTGCCGGATGCTGTTCTCCCTGCGGCCGGAGGCCTACGCGGTGCGCGGCGGCGAGACGTCCGCCGACGGCGACGCGACGGCCGCGTGAGCGACCGCCGCTCGCCGACCGAGCAGCTCCTCGAGCGGCCGCCGGAGTCGCCGGCGGACTGGTCGGCGGCCCTCGACGAAGGGCCGGCCGGCGGACCGGCGGCGGCCGGAGCCGGCTCGGGCGACGGCCGCGCCGTCACGTTCTACCGGCACGGGCGGGACGGCGAGGTGAGACCGATGGCCGTGTCGCCTCACGAGCGACCGCGCCACAGCCGCCTGCCTCAAGGCCTCTCCAAAGTGCCGCTGATCATCACGGCCTACTTCTGGATCGTCAAAGGCCTCTCCACGGCGATGGGCGAATCCACCTCGGACTACCTCGTCCATCGCATCCAGCCGGTGCCGGCCGTGCTGCTCGGCTTCGCCGGCTTCGCGGTCGCGCTGACGCTGCAGTTCGCGATGCGCCGCTACTTCGCCTGGACGTACTGGTTCGCGGTCGTCATGGTCGGCGTCTTCGGCACCATGTGCGCCGACGTGCTGCACGTGGGCCTCCACGTGCCGTACTACGCCTCGGCGGCGCTCTTCGCCATCGCGCTCACCGCCGTCTTCCTCGGCTGGCAGAGGAGCGAGGGCACGCTCTCGATCCACAGCATCACGACGCGGCGGCGCGAGCTCTTCTACTGGGCCGCAGTGGTCGCGACCTTCGCGCTCGGCACCGCCGCCGGCGACCTCACCGCCTACACACTTCACCTGGGCTACTTCCTCTCGATCGTGCTCTTCACGATCGTGATCCTCATCCCGGCGATCGGCTACTGGCGCTTCGGCTGGAGTCCGATCCTCGCCTTCTGGTTCGCCTACGTCGTCACGCGGCCGCTGGGCGCCTCGTTCGCCGACTGGATGGGCAAGCCCAAGGCCGACGGCGGCCTCGGCTGGGGGCAGGGCACCGTGAGCCTCGTGCTGACGGCCCTGATCGTGGGGTTCGTCTGGTACCTGGCCGTCACCCGCAAGGACGTCTCGCAACGCCGGCGACGTTCCACCGCGCCGGGTTGATTTGGAGTGTGGCCGCGCCCATACTCGGCGCTGGTCTGCTGGGCCCAGGCCTGATCGGAGATCTCGTCGCACGCGGAGCATGGACCTGGCGCCACAAGACGCATCTCAGCAGCACACCGCCACGCCCGCCTTGGGCTTTGAAGTGGCCCCCGAACCGTCCCACCTCACGGACGCTCGCGAGCGCCTCCGCGACTTCCTTCACCGCCACTGTCCCGATGCCCACGTCGTCGCCGAAGTCGTGCTCTGCCTCGAGGAGGCCTGCACCAACGTGATCCGCCACAGCGGCGCCTGCGAGGCGATGCACGTGGCGCTGCGTTTTGACGACGACGAGCTCGTCTGCCGGGTGCGCGACCGCGGCTGCGGGTTCGACACGGCGAGCTTCGACCCCGACGCCGTCCCCGACCCGCTCGCCGGCGACGGCCGCGGCCTCTTCATCATCTCCCGCATCATGGACGAGCTCCGGCTGCACTGCGACGGCGGGCTCGAGGTGGAGATGGTCAAGCGCGCGGTGCCGCGCCGCTGAGCATCCCTCGGGCCGCGCTCAGTCCTCGTCGGACGCGGCCCAATCCAGCGCCGCGCGCAGCTCGTCGATATCGAACACGCGCAGGCGGCCGCCCATGAGCCAGCCGAAGGCCTGCGCCCCGTGCGCCACCCAGTCCTGGTCGGTCACCACGGCGCAGCGCCGCCAGTGCGTGAGGTGCGCGAAGCCCATCGCCATGTCCTCCCAGGCGGCGCCCGCCGAGTAGCGGTCGAAGTCCGGGCCGATCTCGTACACGATGCGGATGTCCGCGCCACCCTCGAGCGCGGCCTCGATCGCGGGCTTGAGCACTTCCTCGTAGTCCTGCGCGTCCACCTCGCCCACGGCCTCGAACGCGAGCACACCCTCGGGGGCGCCCTCGATGAGCTGGATCATCCCGACCTCCTCGCCGGTGAGGCGCGGCGCGCCCCGATGTCTGCAGCGGACGCTACCCCGGCGGAGCCTGCCGGACACCTCACCCCTGGGGGCGCCGGGCGCGGGCGGCACGGCGGCCCGTGGATGCGGCGACAGTGGCGCCGGACGTCAGCCCCGCGCGCGGGCCGGCGCCACGGCGACTCGGTCCCGGCCCTGGCCCTTGGCCGTGTACATCGCGTCGTCGGCGCGGGCCATGAGGTGGTCCGCGGAGGCGTCCTCCTGCACGGCGCCGCCGATGCTGACGGTGACCGTGAGCTCGTGGCCGTCGACCACGATCGGCGTGGATCCGATCGCCCTGCGGATGCGCTCGAGCACCTCGCCGAGCTTGCCCCTGCCCGCCCCCGGCACGAGCACGAGAAACTCCTCGCCGCCGAAGCGGCCGAAGGTGTCATAGGGCCGCAGCACGCCGAGCGCGCGCCGCACGACCTCGCGCAGCACGACGTCTCCGGCGGCGTGGCCCAAAGTGTCGTTGACCAGCTTGAAGTGGTCGATGTCCATCATGCCGAGCCCGAACGGGCTCTTCTCCCTCGCTGCCCGATCCAGCTCGCGCTCGAGCTCGTCGACGATGGCCCCGCGGTTGAGCACGCCGGTGAGCGTGTCGGTACTGGCGAGGATCTCGAGGGCATGCTGAGCCTCGAGAAGCTCGTCGTTGAGCTCGATCATCCGCCGCCCGACCTCGAGACGGGCACGCAGTTCGTCCGGATCGTATGGCTTGCCCACAAAGTCGTCGGCGCCCGCGTCCAGACCGGTGACGACGCTCTCTTTGTCGCCCAGAGCCGTCAGCAGGATGATGTACGGCGGCTGGAGAGTCTCAAGGGCGCGGAGCCGGCGGCACACCTCCACGCCGTCCATGCCCGGCATCATCCAGTCCAGGATCGCCAGGCGCGGCGCGCCCTCGGCCTGCAGCGCCTCCCAAGCCTCCGCCCCATCGCTCGTGACTGCGACCTCGTACCCCCAGCCCTCGAGGACGCGGGTCAACAGCAGGCGGGAGGTCGAATCGTCCTCAGCGATGAGGATCCTCATGCTCCCCCTCCGTTGCCGGCAAGGACATCCTGCACCCGTTTGACCTCTGCGTCCACGCGCCGGGCGAGCTCCCGGGCCTGCTCGAGAGACCCCGTTCTGCAGGCTTGCTCGGCGGCGTACGCGGCGGCGCGAAGGGCCTCGGCTCCCACGTTCGCCGACGCGCCCTTGAGGGTGTGCGCCTCGCGGCGCGCCAGCGGCGCGTCGTCCGCGGCCAGCGCCGCGGCCAGCGCGGCGGCGCGCGCCGGTGCATCAGTGACGAACTCCGCGGTGATCTCGGCCGCGGCCGCCTCGTCCCCGCCGAGCAGACTGAGAAGCACGGCCGCGTCGAACACAGCCGGCTCGCCGGCGACCGCAGCCGCAGCTGCGGCTGCCGGCGCTTCGTGCTGCGGCCCCACCGCCGGCTCGCTCTCGGCGCGCCGCCCCGTCCAGCGCACCAGGACGGCGACGAGCTCGTCCGGCCGGAGGGGCTTCGAGAGGTAGTCGTTCATCCCCGCCGCCAAACAGACCTCACGGTCGTCCGCCATCGCATGCGCCGTGAGGGCCACGATCGGGACGCCGTGATCCATCACGCCCGAGGCTTCGTCGCGGATGCGTCGCGTCGCCTCGATGCCGTCCATCTGCGGCATCTGCACGTCCATCAGGACGAGGTCGTACCGCCGCTCGGCAAGCGCGTGCACGGCGTCGGCGCCGTTGTCCACGGCGTCCGCCCTGTAGCCAAGCTTCTCCAGCGTCTTGAGCGCCACCCGCTGATTGATGTGGTTGTCCTCCGCCAGCAGGATCCGCACGCGGCGCTTGTCGCGGTCGGCGAGCGCGTGCCGCGTGATGATGCGCGGGGTCACCCGCGTGTCGTCGCGGCGCTCGCGCCGGCTGAGGACGACCATCAGGCAGTCGAACAGCTGGGACTGCTTGACCGGCTTCGTCAGGTAGGCGGCGAACCCGAGTGCCTCCAGGCGCCCCGCGTCGCCGCGACTGCCCATGGACGTCATCATGATGAGCTCGCTGCCAGCCAGCTCGGGGTCGGCCTTGATCGCCTTGCCCAGCGTCTCGCCGTCCTGGTCCGGCATCATCATGTCGAGGATCACGATGCGGTAGGGGTCGCCCTCGGAGACGGCTGCACGCAAGGCATCGAGCGCCGGCGCCGCCGCGTCCACCTCGGTGTGCCGGCACCGCCAGCTCTCGAGCATGCCGGCCACGACCCGGCGGTTCGTCGCATTGTCGTCCACCGCCAGGACGCGGACGCCGGCGACCTCGACCGGTTCGAGGCGCTCGTCGGCGGCGGCCAGCGCGGCGGCGTCCTGCTTCTCGAAGCGCGCCGTGAACCAGAAGGTCGACCCGGCGCCCGGCTCGCTCTCCGCGCCGATCTCGCCACCCATCAGCCCGACGAGGCGACGGCTGATGGTCAAGCCGAGGCCGGTGCCGCCGAACCGCCGGGTGGTCGAGGCATCGGCCTGCGTGAACGCCTCGAACAGCTCGTCGGCCTTCTCGGCGGCGATGCCGATCCCCGTGTCTCGCACCGCGAAGCGGAGCGTCGCGTGTTCGTCATCCTCGCTCACTCGCCCCACCGACACCGCCACCTCACCCTGCGCCGTGAACTTGATCGCGTTCCCGAGCAGATTGGTGAGCACCTGGCGCAGGCGCCCAGGGTCGCCGCGGAGCGCCGACGGGACATCGGCCTCGACCAGCGCGGTCAGCTCGAGCCCCTTGCTTTGCGCGTGCAGGGCCGGAAGGTCGCAGGTGTCCTCCACGGTCGAGCGCAGATCGAAGTCCAGCGTCTCCATGGCGAGCTTGCCGGCCTCGATCTTGGAGAAGTCGAGGATGTCGTTGATGATCGTGAGCAGGCTTTCGGCGCTGTTCTGGACCGTCGTCGCGTAGTCGCGCTGCTCGGCGTCCAGGCCGGAGTCGAGCAGCAGCGACGTCATGCCGATCACGCCGTTCATCGGCGTGCGGATCTCGTGGCTCATGTTGGCGAGGAACTCGCTCTTGGCCGCGTTGGCCGCCTCCGCCTCGAAGGCGAGCTGGTTGGCGCGCGTCGCGGCCAGGGCGAGGTCGCGGTTCGCGGCGTCGGTCTCGTCCTTGGCGCGCTGCAGGGACTCTTCCATCTCCCGCCGGCCGGTGACGTCCCAGGTCACGCCGCTCATGCGCACGGACGCGCCGGCGTCGTCGCGGGTGACCCGGCCGCGCTCCAGGAGCCAGGCGACCTTGCCGTCGCGGATCACGCGGAACTCGACCTCGAACGGCACTCCGGTCGCGACGCACTCCTCGATCGCGGCCACGTGCGCCTCGACGTCGTCGGGGTGGACGGTCGCGTACAACGTGTCTCCCGGACCTTCCAGCACGCCCGGAGTCATCCCATAGAGGGCGACGACGGTCTCGTCCCACGTCTCGGTCCTCGTCACGATGTCCCAGTCCCAGGCACCCACTTCGGCGGACCGCAGCACGAAGTCGAGGCGCTCGCGACTCTCGCGCAGGGCCGTCTCCGCCGCCTTGCGCTCGCTGGTATCTCGGAAGGTGATGACGCCGCCCGTCACCACGCCGTCCTTGCGCATCGGGCGGGCGATGTACTCGGCCGGGAACGAGGTACCGTCCTTGCGCCAGAGCACCTCGTCGTCGACGCGGCTCTCCACGCCCTCGGTGTACGCGGCATGCTGGGGGCACGAGTCGATCGGGTACGGGCTGCCGTCGGCGTACGCGTAGTGGATGGCCTTGTGCATGTTGATGGAGTGGAGCTCGGCCGCCGTCCAGCCGAGCATCTCCTCGGCGGCGGCGTTCATGAACTGCACGTGCCCTTCGCGGTCGACGCCGAAGATGCCGTCGCCGGCCGACTGCAGGAGCAGGCGGGAGCGCTCCTCGGACTCGGCCAGGGCCAGCGCCGCGGCCTTGCGCTGGGTGACGTCGCTGAGCACACCCTCGACGCCGCGCACGGCGCCGGCGGCGTCACGGTAGTAGTGACTGTTGGTGGACACGCTCACGGGCACGCCGTCGGCGCGCTTGAGCTCGACCTCGTACTCGCTGACCTCCCCCCCGCCCGCGGCCAGAGCCTCGAGGAACGCGTCCCTGTCCTCGGGCCGCTGGTAGAGGTCCCGCGCCAGGTTGCTCCCGACGATCGCGGCCGGGGTGATGTAACCGAAGATGCGCGCGAACGACGGGCTCACCATCAGCAGGTCGCCGTTCTCGTCGGCCCGGTAGAAGCCGTCCTGCATCGCCTCGAGGACCGTGCGGTAGTCGTTCTCGCTCTCGCCGATGGTGAGCGCGGCGAGGCGCAGACGCTCCTGCACGATGTACATGCCGATGACGATGAGGCACAGGAGGAGCGTGACGAAGATCGGCGCCGCGCGATTGAGCGCCAGGGAGTGCTCCCACTGGTCGGCGTTGATGTCCAGCCCCAGCACGCCGCTGACTCGCCCGCTCTTGTAGTCGACGACCGGCGCGAACGCCGAGATGAACGTCCCGTACTCGTCCGTGTACGGGCCGACCGTAAGCGACTTGCCGGAGAACACGCCGACAAGGCCGGCCGGCGGCTGCGTGTAGACGATCCCGGGCTGTGCGTGCGCGGGGTCGCTGAGCGACACGCTGTCGACCGTGAAGAGGACGCGGCCCCCGTGCAGCGCCATCAGGTAGAACCAGCGGATGTCCCTGCTCGACGCCTCCATGAGGAGTAGTTGCCGGCGGAGCTCGTTGTAATCCGCGGTCGTCTCGTCCGCGGGAGTCGCCGTCAGGCTGCCGACCCTCGTCGAGTCGATCGCCGCGGCGGCGAGGGCGGTGCGCCCGAGGAGCGTGGCGCGGGCGTTCGTGTCCCAGCGGTGGCCTACGACCGTCGTCGCGTAGAGGCCCGCCACGAGGATCGTGATGATGGACGCCAGCATCACGATCTCCCAGAGGGTACCGCGCCGGTCCACGAGGCCGGGGTGCTCCTCGCGCAGCACTCCCCGGTAGTGCAGCCAGAGACCGGCGACGAACGGCAGGGCGAGAGCCATGCAAAGGAGCTGGATGGGGAATCCGAAGACGCGCTGGAAGGATTCCTGGCTTATCCAGACGGCCGGCGGGATCGAGGACCTGAGCGTCACGCCGCATGCGACCACGACGAACAAGCCCATGGCGACGGCCGCCACCTGCAGCGGCCGCGCGTGCCTGCCGCCGGCGCGCCGGTAGCGCCACAGCCCGGCGGCACCCCAGAGGCCGCCGGGCAGGCCGAGCAGGTAGCCGGCGGTCGCGTCCCAGCCGCGCATCCCGGCAAGGCCGCCGAGCGCGGCCACCGCGACGAGGACGACGACGATCCAGCGACCCACCCGGGCGCCGCCCACGGCGGCCCAGCAGGTGCGCGCGAATTCCAGGACGCACGCGCACCCGGCGACGAAGAGCACGGTGCGCACCGCGTCGACGTCCGCACTGTCGCGCACGGACAGCGCGACCATCTCCGCCCACGCGCTCGCTCCCAGGAGCGCCGCCGAGACCCCCAGCCACTTCCAGGGCAGCGGCGACGTGATCGTGGAGCGCAGGCCGAGCAGGGTGAAGGCGAGGAGCACGAGGCCGAGCCCGTACACGAGGAGGATGAAGTCGAGATTCGCGTGGAGCGTCGCGGTCATGCGCTCGCCATCTGCCTTTCGCCAGGAAGACAAGGGTCCCGAGCAGAGCCCGGAACGTCCTGTCTTCTATCGGGACAACGGCTTGCGGACTTGACTGCCGGAGCGGGCGTGCGGCAGCAGGCGCCGGCGCGGACGGACGCGGCGCCCGGCGGCCGCGGCGCAGACGCACGCCGTGCTCCGGCGTGCGGGCGCCGTGCTAGGCTCCGGGAGATGACCATGCAACCCCCCACTCCCGGCACCACAGCCCGCCTCTCGCTGCCCGAGCCGGCGAGCGACCTCATCGGCCGGCGCTACTCCTGCCGCACGTACCTCGAGCGGCCGATCGCAGACGAGGACAAGTCGCGGCTGCAGGAGTTCATGGCGAGCCGCACCATGGGTCCGCTCGGCTCGCAGGCCCGCTTCGGGCTCATCGCCGCGGCGGCGGACGACCGCCAGGCGCTCCGCCGCCTTGGTACCTACGGGTTCATCAAGGGCGCGACCGGGTTCATCCTCGGCGCCGTCAAGCGTGCCCCCAAGGACCTCGAGGACTACGGCTACCTCCTCGAGGAGGTCATCCTCTACGCCACGGCTATCGGCCTCGGCACGTGCTGGCTCGGCGGCACCTTCACGCGCAGCACGTTCGTGCGCCGGTTCGGGGGCCTGAAGCGCGGCGAGACGATGCCGGCCGTCGTGAGCACCGGCTACATCGGCGACGACGGCACCGAGCGCATCCGCGAGCGCGAGGAGGGCGGCCGCCGCCTCCCTCCCGCCGAGCTCTTCTTCGAGGGCGAGTGGGGCACGCCGCTGGCTTCGGCCGGCGCAGGCACCGACGGCCCAGGTGAGCAGGCCGGCGCGGACCGCTACGCCGCCGCGCTCGAGGCGGTGCGCATGGCGCCGTCGGCGACCAACAAACAGCCATGGCGCATCGTCCGCACGGCGAGCCCCGATGGCGGCCACGACTGGCACTTCCACATGGTCCGCACCAAGGGGTACGGCAGGGGCAGCGCCGTCTTCACGGTGCTGCGCATCGCCGATCTGCAGCGCGTCGACCTCGGCATCGCGATGTGCCACTTCGAGCTTGTCGCGCGTGAGTCCGGGGTGGATGGGAGTTGGGTGGTGGACGACCCCGGGCTAGACCTGCCGGGCCCGGGGATCGAGTACTCGGCGACCTGGCGCGAGCCCGGCTGAGGCGGCCACGCTGGCGGGACAGGCTCCCGTGCTACGATGCACGCAGTATTCGCAGCCGAGGAGGGGTCGGCGTCGATGTCGAAAGTCTCCACCAGCCCGAGCCACGAGCGTCCTCGCGAGGACGCCGCGCCTGCGCAGCCTGTGGGCGCGCCGTGGGAAGAGCTCGAGCAACAGGTCCTCGGCTTCCGCCCGCTGGGCTCCCGCCTGCAACCACCGCGCTCTCAGGCGGCACTCGTGCAGCGCGACTCACTTCTCAAGTCGTTGCTGACGGACCGGCGGGCACTGGTCGTCGTCACGGCGCCGGCCGGCTACGGCAAGAGCGTCGCGCTCGCCCAATGGCTCGCCGCCGACCCGCGGC
>Ga0118677_10004896_pt2 | contig 11025 bp, 9 predicted proteins | sample AliMusrvi5mmetaG_FD_86154 | JGI IMG/M metagenome (GOLD analysis project Ga0118677, IMG submission 86154)
AACTGGTTGTCGATGCGTTCGTGCAACTCATCGAAATGCCGGCGGGCACGCGCCCTTTCCGGACGGTGCCCACCGCGGGACTGCAGCCGGTCCTCGAGCAGTACAACGCGATGGCGCTGCAGATCCGGGAGAACACGGCGCAGCGATATAACGTGGGCGAACTGCTGGTCCTGCGAACGAGCGATTAATTTCCCAGAGCCTGCGCGATGGCTTTCTCCGCCAGCGGGTTCATGATCTCGTAGCCTTTGCTGGTCGGATGCAGGCCGTCTTCAGTGAGTTCCGCGCGCAGGAAGCCTTTGGCGTCCACCGTGGCCGAATAGTAATCCAGAAAGACCAGGTTATGGCTGGCCGCGTAGTCTTTAATCCAGCGGTTCAGCGCGACGATGCTCTCGGGCGGGCGTCCCGGGGTCATGGGAGGCTTGCCAGGGATGTCGCAGACCGGAGTCACGGCAGCCAGAATAACTTTGATGTTATTGGCCCTTGCCATATCCGACATCGCGGCGAGATTGTTTTCGATGGTTTCGAGCGAAATCGGCCCCACATTTCCGCCAATGTCATTGGTGCCGCCGAAAATGATCACCGCTTTCGGCTTCAGCGCGATCACGTCCGGATAAAAGCGCAGCAGCATCTGCCCGGTCACCTGCCCGCTGATGCCCCGGTTCAGATAGGGTTTCCCGGGGAAAAAGGGACCGAAACGCTGAGCGTTGTGCAGATTGTCGGTGATCGAATCGCCCATCAGGACAACCCGCTGTTCGCCAGGCGCGGGCGGACGGACGGCGGCATTCTCGGCAGCATAGCGGCGCGTGTTGCCGAAATCGTTGATCAGCGCGGCGGCCTGGCGCAGCGCAGGCGGGAGGACTGTCGGGGCTGCAGGCGGCTGGGCTAATGCAGCCAGCGGCACGAACAGGAAGGGGGCAAATCGCATGCGGCCATTCTACACGCGGCCTGTTCTGTTTGGCCGGTTGGAAGCGAGCGTGCAAATCCCGCGAACAGTATGCGATTTTTTCATACCCTGGCCATCGCCGCACTTCTTCTACATACCGCCGTCGCTCAAACTCCCCCGAACGACCAGATTCCCATCAATTCTCCGTTCGTCGCCAGCCCGCCGCAAATTATCGGCGCCATGCTGCAACTGGCGGGCGTGAAGAACACCGATACCGTCTATGACCTCGGCTGTGGCGATGGCCGCATTGTGATCTTCGCCGCGAAACAGTACGGCGCCCGCGGCGTGGGTATCGATCTGAATCCCGTCCGCATCGACGAAGCCCGCGCCAACGCCAGGTCCGCAGGCGTCACTGATCGGGTCAGCTTTGAAGTAAACGATCTGTTCGACGCGGACATCAGCGGCGCGTCCGTGGTCGCGCTGTATCTCCTGCCGGAAGCCAATCTGAGGCTGCGTGAGCGGTTACTCCGGGAATTGAAGCCTGGCACACGGGTGGTATCACACAGTTTCGCCATGGGCGACTGGAAGCCGGACCGGGAAGCACTTGTTGATGGCGATCGTATTTTTCTCTGGACCATTCCGCCGCGATAGTTCACGCAGCCCTGGTTCACGCAGCAATAGTTCTGTTGACGGAGACCCCCGAAAAATGATATCCATCATGGCCAGATGAATCGCTTCCTGGTCTTCGCCGGAGTGTGTCTGCTCTCCCTCTGCACTTCCCTGCCCGCCCAAACGGAGCGCGGCAATATCACGGGTCTCGTTACCGACGGCAGCGGCGCGGGCGTTCCCAATCAGGAGGTGGTGATTGTGAACACGGCCACCAACACCGCCGAACGGGTCAGCACCACGGGCACGGGCGAATACAACGCCGCGAACCTCGCGCCTGGCGCCTATCGCGTGGAAATCAGCGCGACGGGTTTTAAGCGCTTCGTCGAAAGCGGTATCGTACTGACAGCGGCGAAAACCGTCCGCGTGGACGCAAAGCTCGAACTCGGACAGATCAGCGATTCCGTGCAGGTGACCGCGCAGGCGGCGCAGATGCAGACCGAGGACGCCAAGATTTCGACGGCGGTTGAGAACAAACTGGTGGATCAACTGCCGCTCGTGGTCGGCGGCGCGCTGCGAAGTCCGTTCGATCTGGTTTCCATTACGCCGGAAGCGAAGGGGACCGGTAACGCGGTCTCGCTCGGAGGCGGCCAGGCGGCTTCCTGGAGCGCCACGCTGGATGGTTTGCCGGTAAACACGAACCGCTCGGCGGACGCCGGCGAGACGGCTTACATGACGCCTTCGGTCGAATCCATCACGGAGTTCGCGGTGGATACCAACGGCTTCAAAGCGGAGTTCGGCCAGGCGGGCGGCGGCGTGATCACCTTCGTTTCGAAATCCGGCACCAACGATTATCACGGAACCGGCTACGATTTTCTGCGCAATCAGGATCTGGATGCGCGCAATTTCTTTGCTGCCACGCGCTCCATCTATAAGCAAAACGATTTCGGCGCTTCCTTCGGCGGCCCGGTGCGGATCCCGAAACTCTATGACGGCAAAAACCGGACGTTCTTTTTCGTGAACTACGAAGGTTTCCGCAACCGCATCGGCGCGAACGGGGCTATCGCCAGCGTGCCCACGCCGGAGATGTACAAGGGCGATTTCTCCAACTGGGTGAACTCCGGCAATAAACAGATTCCGATCTACGATCCCGACAGCACGGCCACGGTCAACGGATCGTTCGTGCGCAATGCCTTCCCGAATAACCAGATTCCGGCCTCGCGTTTCAGCCCCACCAGCGCTTCCATTATTCCGTTCGCGCAAAGTGTCATGCCGAACCGTGCGGGCCTGGTGGCGGGCACATCCGGATACGTACGAAACAATTACGCCACGCAGAGCGGCGTGACCGTGACGCCCACGGACAAGGGCAGCGTGAAGGTGGATCAGAACTTCGGCAACAGTCACCACGTGGCCTTCTTTTATAACCGCACGGCCTACACGAGTGAGCCGGGCGCGAGCGGTCCGGCGGGCCTTCCCGAGCCGCTCTGGAACGGCCAGATCGTGACCTATGACTCATCGGCTTACCGAATGAGTTATGACTGGACCATCTCTCCCCGGCTGCTCAATCACCTCGCGGTGGGCGGGAATAAGTTCTTCAAAGACAGTTACTCGCCGAACGTGGGCGGACCCTGGAAGGGCAAGGTCTGTATTAAGAACGCGGTCGATTGCACCGTCAATTTCCCGAGTATTTCCTTCAGCGATTTCACAGGCTGGGGCGGCGCGGCGGATAACGGCACCGAACAGCCCATGTGGTCCATTAAAGACGATCTCAGTTATGTGCGCGGCGCGCATACGCTGAAATTCGGCTACGATTACCAGAGTCAGCGCGCGAACGGTTTCGGGGAACAGAATATTGCCGGACAGGCCACCTTCAGCTTCCTCGAAACCGCCGTCCCCGGAGTCACCAACGGCAGCAGCGGCAGTTCGTTCGCGTCCTTCCTTTTGGGGACCGCAGACAGCGGCGCGACCGAGACCATTCGATACCTGCCGCAGACTTATCGCTACACCGGCCTGTATGCGCAGGACGACTGGCGCGTGAACAAACGTCTGGTGCTGAATATCGGCCTGCGCTATGAATTCACCCGGCCGCCGGTCTCGATGGGCGATCAGTATTCGGACTTCGCGCCGGACGTTCCGAATCCCGCGGTGAACAACTATCCCGGCGCCCTGCGCTTCGCGGGCAACGGCGCGGGACGCACGGGAACGCGGAGTCTGATTCCGTCCTGGTGGGGAGCGATCGGGCCGCGCCTGGGCGCCGCTTATTCGCTCGACAGTAAGACCACCATCCGCGCGGGCGCGGGACGCACTTTCAGCCGCGTCACGGTCGTCTCCGGCACCACGCACTACTCGGGTTTTATCGGCCAGTACAACTTCGCCTCCACCAACCAGGGCATCACGCCGGCATTCAACTGGGATCAGGGGCTGCCTTCTTATCCGCTTCCCCCGCAGATCAATCCCGCGTTTCAGAACAACCAGAACGTCGACTGGTGGCAGGGCCAGGAAGCTTCGCGCGCGCCGGAGATCGACTACTGGACGCTCTCCGTACAGCGCCAGCTTTCGGGCAAGATGATCCTCGAAGCGACCTATAACGGAACCTCGGGGAGTCATCTGCAGTCGGGCCTCGTGAACATCAACCAGACGCCCATGTCGGTGGTGAACGGGCTGATCGCGAAATACGGCGCGGCCCAGGCGATTACGCTGCTGAACTCGAACGTCACGTCACCGGCGGCCGTCGCGGCAGGCATTCCGATTCCCTACGCGAACTTCACCAACGCAAGTGTGCAACGGACCATGACCGTGGCCCAGGCGCTGCGGCCGTATCCTCAATACCTCACCATCGACACCAGCCAGGGCGGCGGCGACAAGAGCGGCCATTCGATGTACAACGCGGCGATTCTCAAGCTTGAGCGCCGCTCCACCGCGGGGCTGACCTTCCAGTGGAGTTATGTATTTTCGAAAATCCTGACGGATTCCGATACCTACTATGCCAACGGCGGCATGGCCGAGGATCAGGCGAACCGGCGTCTGGAAAAATCGATCGGCGCCTACGACCAGACCCACGTGCTGAAGATGAACACGCTGTACGAACTGCCCTTCGGCCCGGGCAAGCGGTGGCTCTCCAGCGGGTTCGCCGGGCGGATGCTGGGCGGCTGGCGGCTGAGCGGGATTCAGGTGTATTCGAGCGGTTTCCCGCTGGGCGTTACCAGAAACGCGCCGCTGCCGATCTTCAATGGCCGTAACCCGGCGGTGATCACCACGTATGACGGCTGGCGCGCGACTACGGGGTCCGGCGGCTTTGACCCGAATGCCGGTCTTTTCTTTAATCCGGCGGTCTTTCCGGCCCAACCGGTGGGTGTTCTCGGGAATGCCACGCGCTTTAATCCGAAAGTGCGGGCATTTCCGAATCTGAACGAAAACGTAAGTCTGGGAAAGTCGTTCCGGCTGACGGAGCGGTTCCGGCTCGACTTCCGGGCGGAAGCCTTTAACATCCTGAACCGTGTCGTCTTCGGGTCGCCGAACTCGAACCTGAACAGCAATTCCTTCGGGCTGGTAACGGGTCAATCGAACTCGGCGAGGCAGATGCAGGGAGCGCTGAAGCTCTACTGGTAGGCTGTTCGCTTATGGTCAATCTGCACGCGGTGCCGCTCACGATTCCGGAAAACACGAACATCGTGCTCGGCCAGAGCCACTTCATTAAAACCGTGGAAGACGTCTACGAAGCGATGGTGAACACGGTGCCGGGCGCGAAGTTCGGCGTCGCCTTTAACGAAGCTTCCGGGCCGTGTCTGACGCGCAGCGGCGGCACGGATCCGGAACTGCAAAAGGCGGCTGTGGATATTGCCGGGGCCGTGGGCGCCGGGCACTTCTTCGCGCTGGTGATGCGCGGCGTGTTTCCGATCAATATACTGGGCCGGATCAAAGACGTGCCGGAAGTCTGCAATATTTTCTGCGCCACGGCGAATCCGGTCGAAGTCATCGTCGCGCAGACAGCGCAGGGCCGGGGCGTGCTCGGAGTCATCGACGGGTCCTCACCGAAGGGTCTGGAGACGGAAGCGGACGGCGTGCACCGGCACGAGTTTTTGAGGAAAATCGGCTATAAACGGTAAAAGGCCGGGGAGGAAATCCCCGGCCTTTCGTTAACGGACTGAGAGCGGCTGTTTACCGGCTCATGGAAGCCAGGAATTCCCCGTTGGTGCGGGTCTTGGCCAGCTTGTCGAGCAGCAGTTCCATCGTTTCCACGGGCGACAACGGACTCAGCACGCGGCGCAGAATATAGACGCGGTTGAGTTCGTCCGGCGGCATCAGCAGTTCTTCCTTGCGGGTGCCGCTCTTGTTGATATCGATGGCAGGGAACACGCGCTTCTCGATCAGCTTGCGGTCGAGATGAATTTCCATGTTGCCCGTGCCCTTGAACTCTTCGAAGATCACGTCGTCCATACGGCTGCCCGTATCCACCAGCGCGGTGGCGATGATGGTGAGCGAGCCGCCTTCTTCGATATTGCGCGCCGCGCCGAAGAACCGCTTCGGACGCTGCAGAGCGTTGGAATCGACGCCGCCCGAGAGCACCTTGCCGGAGGGCGGCACGATGGTGTTGTAAGCGCGCGCCAGACGGGTGATGGAGTCGAGCAGGATGACGACATCCTTCTTGTGCTCCACCAGACGCTTGGCCTTTTCGATCACCATTTCGGCCACCTGCACGTGGCGGGTAGCGGGTTCGTCGAACGTGGAACTGATGACTTCGCCGCGCACCGAACGCTGCATATCGGTGACTTCTTCCGGGCGTTCGTCGATCAGCAGCACGATCAGCGTGACTTCCGGATGGTTGGTCGTCACGGAGTTCGCGATGTTCTGCAGCAGCATCGTCTTGCCGGTGCGCGGCGGCGCCACGATCAGGCCACGCTGGCCCTTGCCGATAGGCGTAACCAGATCCATCACGCGGCCCGAGAAGTTCTCTTTGACCGTTTCGAGTTTCAGACGGCCGTTCGGATAAAGCGGCGTCAGATTGTCGAAGAAGATCTTATTGCGCGCTTCCTCCGGCGGTTCGAAGTTGATGGCGTCGACTTTGATCAGCGCGAAGTAACGTTCGCCTTCCTTGGGGGGGCGAATCTGACCGGAGACCGTGTCGCCGGTGCGCAGGTCGAAGCGGCGGATCTGCGAGGGCGAGACGTACACGTCGTCAGGACCCGGCAGGTAGTTGTATTCGGGAGCGCGCAGGAAGCCGAACCCGTCCGGCAGGCATTCGAGCACGCCTTCCGAGAAAATAAGCCCGCTTTTTTCGGCCTGCGTCTGCAGGATCTTGAAAATCAGTTCCTGTTTGCGGAAACCGGCCGCGTTCTGAACGCCCATCTCTTTGGCGATGTTGTTCAGATCGACGATGCTCTTGTCTTTGAGTTCCACCAGATCGAGCCGTTCGCCCGTTCTGCCCTGCTGCTGGGGTTTATTGCGGCGCTGCTGATTGTTCTGATGGCCACCACCGGCCTGATTGCCCGGATTCCCCTGATTGCCGCCGCCCTGATTGCCCGGATTTCCACCACCCTGATTCTGCTGGTGGTGTTGCGGAGCCTGCTGCTGTCCGCCGCCGCCCTGCTGGGACGGCTGTTGCTGCTGCGGTCTCGGCTGTTGCTGTCCGCCATGCTGCGGATTGCCGGTCGCCTGATTGCCCGGATTGGCCGACGCGGAAGTATTCGCGGGCGCCGAAGTACCTGCCGCCGGAGGCGCTTCATTCACCGGCGCCGAGTTCCCGTCGGCCTGCGCGACCGGAGCGGGTGAAGCGGCCGGGGCTGCGACGGGTGGCGCTGAAGCGGGAGGCGCTGAATTGGAAGGTGTTGGAGCAGGAGGTGTTGAAGCGGGAGGTGTTGACGCGGGAGCCTGCGCGCTCACGCCCGGCAGTTCCGCCTGAACGGGCGCAACTTCCGCTTTTGGGGCTTCCGCTTTCGGGGCTTCGGCCCTGGGCGCTTCAGACCCTCTGGAGGCTTCCGCCTGCCGTGCCGCCTCGGCGGCCTTGGCGGCGTCCTGCTGCCGGGTGGCGCGAGGCGCGCGGGGCGGCCTTTCATGATGCGCGGGCCGGGCTTCCGAAGCCGGTTTCTGCGCTCCGTCTTCGCCCTTATCGGGTGTCTTCTCGGACTGCGCTTCCCGGGCGGGCTGCTCAGCCGTCTTCTCCGGAGCCGATTGCTCCTGAGGCGGTGTGTCTATGATTGGTGTGTTTTCGTTATCGCTTGCCAAATTTCCCTCACTCCCCGGCCGGTAACGGCCGAGAACGGCAGCGGCTCGGCATGTTGCCGGATGGCCTTCAAACCGCGCTGCTGCTCTGCCTGGTTCAGTTTGTCTATCTTGGACGCCACGACAAGGTACGGATGGTTATTCACTTCGAGCCAGTTCTTCAGGTCGAGGTCTTTATCCATCCAGCCGCGCCGCGCGTCCAGGATCAGAAATGATAATTGCAGAGTCTTTCGCTCCCGCAAGTAATGTTCAATGAGTACGGCCCATTCGCCTTTGGCCGCGACCGGCACACGCGCATACCCGTAACCAGGTAAGTCAACGAAGTAGAGTTTGCCGTCCAGCCGGTAAAAGTTAATCGACTGTGTACGACCGGGCGTGTTACTGGTGAACGCCAGCCCTTTATGCCCTGTGATTGCATTAATCAGGCTGGATTTGCCGACGTTGCTTCTCCCCAGAAAAGCGATCTCGGGCATTCCATCGGCGGGGAACTGCTCCGGACTGTTGGCGCTTAAGATGAATTCTGATTTCAATTTTACTACACCGGAAGAAGGGAGGGAAGCAAGCGGGTGAAACCATAGTGTACCCTGGTTTCGCTACACGATGTGCGCGCCGCGTTTTGATCCCTCTTCATGGTGCCCGAGGAACGCCTTCCCGTGCGTCGCCGGACACTTCGCATTCCTTAACTCCACTTCTGGCGTGTATACTCCAGATATGGAGTCAGTCCCCGTATCCCCCGTCTATCTGGAACCCGTGCCGCCCGATCGCCGCAGCGATCCGAAGGTGCGCCGTCAGATGTCCGGCCCGGCCATCCGCGCGTTTCTGAATGTGGCCAAAGCCTGGGAACTCGACAGCGAGGAACGCCGCTGTCTGCTTGGCTGGCCCGCTCCTTCCACGTTCTTTAAATACCAGGCCGGCGATCACGGTACCCTCTCGTACGACATGCTGATGCGCATCTCCCTCGTGCTCGGCATCTACAAAGACCTCCACATTCTTTATCCCGAACCCGACCTCGCCGATCGCTGGGTCAAACTCCCCAACAGCAACCCGTTATTCGGTGGCCGGCCGGCCCTGGCTCTGATGTCGGAGAGCGGCATGGACGGCCTTTACCAGGTGCGGCGTCTGCTCGACGCCAGGCGGGGGGCATGGAGCTGACATCCCCGATACCGCTGGTCCGGCTCCGCTGGAAGAACACCTGCCGCCTGATTCCGAGCCGCTTTCCTTCCACCGGCATTCTGGACCGCGTGGCGCGCCCCGAAGACCTCCCGCACATCTTCGAACTGGAATCCTGGACCAACGACCGTATTTCGAGCGAACTTGGTGTACTCCACCGCGTGCCGCCCGAAGAGTGGGTCACCGGTCCGCAGGCCACCGTGATCATGGCCGCCTTCTGTCATCCCCGGCCCGATGGCGGCCGCTTCAACGGGGCGGATCGCGGCGCCTGGTACACCGCGCGCCGGCTCGACACCGCGCATGCCGAGATCATCTACCACCGTACGCGGGAACTGGCCGAAGTCGGCGTTTTCGAAACGCGCGTGCAGATGCGGCTGTATCTTTCCGACCTGAGCGCATCTTTCCATGACATGCGGCCCGATCCGCGCGTGCGCGATCCCGACAGTTATACCGAATCGCAGAAGCTGGCGCGTGGACTCTTCGATTCCGGCTCCAACGGCATCGTCTACCGGAGTGTGCGGGATGCCGGCGGCGAGTGTGTCGCCTGCTTCCGCCCCCGGCTCGTCGGCAACGTCCGGCCGGACGCGCACTTCGAATACAGATGGTCCGGCACGTCCACGCCGTCCGTTCGGCAGTTGTAGTCGGGCCGGGTTGGCTACGATAGTTTCATGACTGCTAACGGCCTCCTCCCGCGGTCTCGCGAGGAAGGCATTCCCTGGTTTGTCTGGCTCGCCGTGGTCGGCGTCACCTCGGCCATGATCGGCGTCCATTGGGACATCTCCTGGCACCGCTCGATCGGCCGCGACACCTTCTGGACTCCCGCCCATATCGCGATTCAGCTCTGCGGCGTGATTGCCGGAATCACCTGCGGATATCTGATTCTGCGCACCACCTTCAGCCGTTCGGAAATGCGCGATGTTTCCGTCCAGGTGCTCGGCTTTCGCGGACCGCTGGGCGCGTTCATCACGGCTTGGGGCGGTTTCACCATGATCACCTCCGCGCCTTTCGATGACTGGTGGCACAACGCGTACGGCCTCGATGTGAAGATCTTAAGTCCGCCGCACGTGGTGCTGGCGCTGGGCATGTTCGGCGTGGAGATCGGAGCGCTGGTGCTGATCGCCGCGCGCATGAACCGGGCTTCCGGCCAGGCGAAGAAGCGGCTCGAATACCTGTTTTTCTTTGTTGCCGCCATGATTCTGGTCGCCGCGCTCGTGCTGGTTCTGGAATTCACCAGCCGCATCTTTCTGCACAGCGCTGTCTGTTACCGAACCGTTTGCATGATGGTTCCGGTCACCCTTCTGATGGCCGCCGGCGCGACCGGAAAGCGCTGGGGCGGCACCATCGTCGCGGGCATTTATACGCTGTTCGTACTCGGCATGGAATGGATTCTGCCGCTCTTCCCCGCGCAGCCGAAACTGGGCCCGGTGCTGCATGAAACCACGCAGTTCGTGCCCAACGGCTTTCCGTTGCTGATCCTCGTGCCTGCTTTGGCGATGGATCTGGCACGCCCTTTCCTCGCCGGATGGAACAAGTGGCTGCAGGCGCTGGTGCAGGGGCCGCTGTTCCTCGTGACGTTCCTTGCCGTGGAATGGCCGTTCGGTTCGTTTTTGCAGACGCCCGCCGCGCGCAACGCGATCTTCGGCAGCAACTATTTCGAGTACTGGGCGAGTCCGCGGAGTTACGCCATGCAGTATGTGTTCATTCCGTTCGAGAAGACGCCCGCGGAGTTCTGGACCAACATGGCGCTTGCGCTGCTGGCTGCCGTGCTGGCCTGCAGAATCGGCCTGGCGCGCGGGGAATGGCTGAGCCGTGTCCGCCGTTAAGGTTCTTGTTCTCTCTCTGGCCGCGGCGGCCGGCGCGTTCGCGCATGTCGGCAGTCCCGATGTCTTCTTTCAGGGCAAGGCCGGGCCGTATCCGGTGCTGGTCTCCATCCGCCCTCCGGACGTGATCCCGGGCATTGCCCACGTGCAGGTGCGCGCCCTCGCCGCCGGAGTTCAGAAGGTGGAACTGGCGCCCACGCCCATGACCGGCGAAGCCTCGAAACATCCGCCCGTGGCCGACGTGGCGGAGCGGACACCGGGAGATCCGAACGGCTTCGAAGGCGCCGTCTGGCTGATGGGCTTCGGCTCCTGGGAGGTGCATGTGCG
>Ga0118677_10014645_pt1 | contig 11025 bp, 12 predicted proteins | sample AliMusrvi5mmetaG_FD_86154 | JGI IMG/M metagenome (GOLD analysis project Ga0118677, IMG submission 86154)
GACTTTAGCTGGCTTGAGGGCGATTGGGGCGCCGACAGTCCGTCTGCTGTTCTCGCAAGTAGCACTGTGGTTTCAAAATCTTAGGACTTTTAAATCCTTTGATCTTTGTTCTTTTCTCACTAAAAGTTTTGGAGGTTTTACAATTCTTCATCCCTTATATATAAAAAATATATAATACATGTAAATTTATAACCCATAAATAATCAAGGATTCCATTATGTCAAATGAACATCCCATGGTTTTCATCGATAAGATGAACAGTGATGATACATTCGGAGACGAAGTGGTTAGGATTGATGACGAAGAGGCAAAGATAGAGTATGTCAATAGAGAGGGCTTGAACTTCAGTTCGGATGAACTTAAATATGCTGTATTTGCGACACTGATAAAGGATTAGATTCCAGGCAACTCAATTTATTCACAATTCGATTAATAAAAAATGAGGCAGTTGATTACATACCTCATTTGCTTCAATACTCTGATCCGATAAATCAGAATGAAAGGGTTTATACTGGAACTCTGTATTGCTCGATGCTTTCACCGTTCTTCTCAACATCCTTCACCCAACCCGGTTTCGGGCCTCTTCCAACCCAATACTCATGCTCACTCTTTCTGTATTTTATTACAGCAGGACTTTTTGATGAAGCAGGTTTTGTCTTTTGCTGAAGTTCTTCTATACTGATATTAAAGTTTTCGAGTTTTGCCTTTATCTCTTTGATTACAGCAATTCTTTCGTTCTTGATAATATCGTCTGCTGCTTTTTGAAGTTCAGCTATTTGCGATTTAATTTCTGAAAGTTTAGTCGACGACATAATTGATCGGGTTTTTATTGATAAAATGTTTCATCCATATAGAGACTGGATTAAATTTAATAAAAAAATAAGATTTCAGAAGTTTTTTTTATAAGCTATAAAAGCATAAATATATCTCTTTTATTGCTTTTGAGGAATGCTAAAATAAGGCGGGAGTAATTGCTTATAAGACCGTATTGAAGTAACTTCATATTTATAGAGTAGATAAACAGCAAGTGATTGCTCTTTTTTTTACAGACTCAGAAAAAAGTTTAGTAAGTTTTTAATCAATATGTAATAAAATATCAGAGGGGTAATTTGCTGATATAAAGAAATACATAGTGATCAGGTTAAGAAAAACCTGATTTTATACTGAACAGTCTCTCTGCAGTTAACTTTTCTTTTTGGCTTATACTATGCATCAGACTGAAAAAGGGCTTTGCAGTTCATGCGGTCTCTGCTCAATTCAGGCATGGCCGGTTGAGGAGAGTATTACAAGCTGTGTATTTAATAACGGCTGGCTCGGTGAAAGGGAGAGAAAGCTTTTTGGACGGGAAAGAAGCTTTGATGATCCGGTTGAAATGCGTTTCGGCATTACTGCGGAACGGTTTACGGCCCAACTGAAAAATCCAGTATCAGAGTCGCAATGGAGCGGCATTATTACCCGGATAGCCATGAGGGCACTTGAAGAGAAGCTCGTGGAAGGGGTTGTGTCGCTGCACCGCTCAACTGATAATGTTTTTTTCTCCATACCTGTTCTTGCACGGAACAGTGATGAAGTCTATGCTACCCGGGGCAATAAACCGGTTCTTTCCCCGGTTCTGCAATCCCTGCAAAACGCCTATCGCCTGGGAATGAAAAAAGTTCTTGTCATCGGTGCGGCATGCCATCTGCATACATTGAGAGATTTTCAGGAAAGGTTTGCCTATCTCAAAGAGATGGAGCTACTTACCATAGGTATTCCTTGCGTAGATAACGTTGCTCGATCTCAATGGCCGTGGATTCTTAAACGGATGACCAAATCGCCAGGCACGGCCCGCCATATGGAGTTCATGCAGGATTTCAGGATTCACATCCGGCACGAAGATGGACATGTTGAAAAAATACCTTTTTTCAGCCTCCCGGAAGAACTTTCGAATCCAGGAATTTTTCCCGCTGCATGCATGAGCTGCTTTGATTATCTCAACAGCCTTGCTGATATTACCGTTGGCTATATTGGAGCTGAACTGCTTCCTGACAAGAAACGGCAGTGGATCCTGGTCAGGACTGACACAGGAAAGCGACTTCTGAAACTTATTGAACATGAACTGGATCGTTTTCCTGAATCCGGCAGATGGGAGTGCAGCTCATTTATCAAAAATACTTCGAGCCGCATCATCGAGAGCATGAAAAATGTGAACAAAGTGTATTCAACCAAAAGAAGAATTCCTGTTGCGGCAGGCCACATACTTGCAGGAGTACTTGGCATGATCGGGCCGAAAGGCATAGGCTTTGCCCACTATTCAGTTGATTTTCATCTTATCAGGCATTACTACTACGTAAAATTTCGCAACCCGGATCGGCTTAAAAAACTTGTTCCCCGACATGTTCCGGTAATACTTGCGGAGTATGGGCTTCCACTCTGATAAAGCAATAGTGTTGTAAACTGCACTCCTTGTTTCTGAGTTCATGAAAACCCTTATATTGCCGGTTTTATTACGCTCCTGACTGAATAACCATAAAGCCTCGTTATATATGAGTATAGAAACTGAAAAACGCAACACTGGCAGTCGAACATGGCCACATCCTGAGGTTGTGGAAGATTTTGCTCAATTGCGCCAGAGAGCTCCCCTGACCCATTGCATTACCAATAGTGTTGTTACAAATTTTACGGCCAATGTGCTCCTTGCTGTCGGAGCTTCACCGGCAATGGTTGTAACTATTGAGGAGGTTGCCGATTTCGTCCGTATTGCGCAGGCACTGTTAATCAATGTCGGAACGATAACAACCATAGATGCAGAAGTCATGCTTAAAGCTGCAGCAACAGCTCAACAGACAAATACACCCTGGGTTCTTGACCCTGTTGCCGTCGGTGCACTGAAGTTCAGAACGGATATTGTGGTTCAGCTTCTCAGCTATCGGCCAACAGTCATTAGAGGCAATGCTTCTGAAATTCTTGCTCTTGGTGGATTTGCGGGTGGAGGTAAGGGGGTGGATTCCACGGCATCATCTCTTGCAGCGTTGCCGGCAGCCGTTCAACTGGCCGAACAGACAGGAGCAGTCGTTGCTCTCAGCGGCGAGCTTGATTATATTACTGACGGCAAGGAGATCATCACCATCCCGGGAGGCCATGAGATTATGACCAGGGTTACCGGTACAGGATGCTCCCTTGGCGCTTTGATTGCTGCTTTTTTACCGGTAACCACCGCTGTAAGGGCAGCTTCAGCAGCCTCAGTAATCTTTGCTGCGGCAGGCGAACGTGCCTTCAGGGAGTCTCGAGGGACTGGCAGTTTCGGGGTAGCATTTTTGGATGAGCTTTCAACTATAGGCATTGGTGAGCAAGTGGTGCCATAAAAAGCTATTTCCGAAACGATATCAGCTTTTATCAGCTGTATATATAACGCAAAGGGGCGCCTGAAATAATGTCAGCGCCCTTTTGCGTTATCATACATTACAATGCAATTAAGATCATTTTACCAACGATCACCATGATGATGATGGTGGTGATGACGACTAATATAATAATGGCGATAATGGTGATGATGCCTGCGATACGCCAGAGCATCAACATTGAGAGTACTGATAAGAACTGCTATCATTCCAGCAATCCCAGCAAACTGCAATAATGTTTTTTTCACAATTAATCTCCAGTTAACGGTTGTAAGGTTCAAATAGATATGTAATGCCCAGTCTCCCATTGCAATATTAAGGCATCAACTGTCATTATTTAATTATTTTTTAATTTATAAACAAATACGAAAAAGATCATGTATGAAATTCTGACCACTGAATTCAGGACTACTCAGAACATTGAATGAGCACCAAGTTCCTGACCTGCAAGCCCCCCTTTCAATACCCGTGCATAAAAATCCCTTAAGGTGTCATTGCCGTAGGATGGGGTTGCATCTGCATCGTATTTACCCGATACGGGATTTAGAACCAGCATGGACTCAGAAGTATAGTAACGACCGATCCGGGCAAACTCGGCCTTATCCTTAAGCATAGGAAAAAGCTTTGAAAGAACTGTTAACACAGGAATAATCACCTCAAAAATCAAGGGCGGAACTTTTTTAAACTTCGGTTCGCGGCCAAGAAGTTCGAACAGCAGCTCACCCTGTTCTTTGGCTGAAATTGCCTTGCCGGGTCCACCGATAGGAAGTATTTTATTCTGTTTAGAAGAGTCTTCAAGACAGTCAGCCATAAAACGCGCCAAATCCGCCTCGCTGATCGGCTTGCATGAAGTGAGCTCCCCATTACCAAACATGATATAGGGTTTCCCTTTTTTTACAGATTCAACCTGACCGGCAATAGACTTAAAAAAAGCCGTCGGTCGGACAATGGAGTAGGTTAAACCGGATTCGATCAGCTCTTTTTCGAACCTGAGCTTGGCTCTCTGGAATTCAAGTAAAGGTTTTTGAACGCAGATGGCCGACAGCAGCACAAACTGATAAGCACCGGCAGTCTTTCCTGCTTCAAGAGCATTGTGAGTTGCCTGGTAGTCAATCATCCAGGCATCCTTTATCCCCCCTGTTCGAGAGGTCAGACAGGAAACAACCGCATCAAACTTTTCCCCGCGGATACCATCCTTCATAAGGGAGTTCATATCGCAAACATCGCCGAAACGAACCTCTGAACCCTGCAATTGCTGCCGAGTCAGCTCAGATGTAGTCGAAGCATTCACCCCTGAACGCTCACGTGCGAAGCTTACAACCTTATAACCTCTGGCAACCAGTTCACGGACAACAAATTTGCCGATATAGCCGGTGGCACCCACCACAAAAACGCGTTTTGGTGATACTGAAGAAGTGTTATCGGAAGAAGAAAAACTCAATGCTCTTTAATATTTATACGTTTTAAAAACAAGGCATGTTCTACAGAACACGAAAGCAAAAAATAAAACCCACACCGCTTTTCTCCAAAGCAGTATGACATTGAATATAATGAAACGGAAATTAAGCGATTCCTCACTGTGTTTCGAAATGACGAATACAAAGTGAGGATTGGCAGAACAAAGGCATGGAAATAATAAGCGGAAGTTTGCATTACATGGTGCCAGTGGTCAGGAATCGCTGATGCCAGCTTAAAGCTTCGTCGAGCAGATGCGGCGTATGTTTGCCATGGGAATGAGCTATTGCCCGTTTCTGGTAGTCCTGAAGTGCCGGTTTGAAATCCGGGTGCGAACAGTTTTCGATAATTACCCTGGCACGCTGAGTTGGGGAAAGGCCACGCAGATCAGCAAGGCCCTGCTCGGTAACAAGTATCTGAACATCGTGTTCGGTATGATCGACGTGAGATACCATGGGCACAATGCAGGAAACATGACCGTTCTTTGCATGAGATGGCGTCATGAATATTGATATGTATGCATTGCGTGCAAAATCCCCGGAACCGCCTATACCGTTCATGATCGAACTGCCCATAAGGTGTGTCGAATTAACATTGCCGTAAATGTCGGCTTCAATCATACCGTTCATGGCGATAATGCCAAGACGGCGGATCACTTCCGGATGATTGCTGATCTCCTGAGGACGCAGAATAATCTTGTCCTTGTATTCATCAAGATGGTTATAGAGTGTCTCAAGCGCGGAGTTACTCAAAGAGAAGGCAGTCGCTGAAGCAAAGGTCAACTTTCCTGAATGGATCAAATCGAGCATGCCATCCTGCAGCACTTCGGTATATGCGGTCAGGTTATCAAATTGTCCATGGTTCAAACCAGCCATGACTGCATTTGCAATATTACCGACACCCGATTGCAGTGGAAGCAGATTCCTGGGAAGCCTCCCCCGCTTCACTTCATGCTCAAAGAATTCAAGAATATGACCCGCAATCAGGCGGGAATTTTCATCAGGCTCTGAAAATCCTGAATTTCGATCCGGGCTATGGGTTTCGATAACAGCAATAACTTTGTCGGGATCACAATGCAGGTATTGGTCGCCTATCCGGTCATGTGGATGCACAAGAGGGATCGGCAGGCGGTTCGGAGGCAGACTGGTACCGTAATAAATGTCGTGCATTCCTTCGAGACGCAGGTCCTGCCATGAGTTTACTTCGAGGATTACTTTGTCTGCCTGATCAAGCCAGGTCTTGTTGTTGCCAACTGATGTAGAAGGAATCAGACGCCCGTCTTCGAGAATCCCCGCTACTTCAACCACGGCGATATTCAGTTTTCCGAGAAATCCGAACCAGACGAACTGAGCAACGTGAGAGAGATGAATATCGATGTATTCCATCTCTCCGGCGTTGATGCGATTGCGGCAAACGGGATCGGATTGATAAGGAAGACGCATTTCCACTCCATCAACTTTAGCCAGGGCTCCATCTAGCTCCGGGGCTGTTGAAGCGCCTGTCCATACGCCTATCCTGAATTTCTGGCCGTTACTGTTGGCCTCCTCAATGCGTTTGGCAAGCGCAGCAGGCACCTCTTTGGGATAGCCTGAACCGGTAAATCCGCTCATGCCGACATTGTCACCAGAAGAAATAAGGGCTGCGGCCTGATCTGCCGTCATGATTTTGCCTTGTAAGGCCTTGCAAAGGACGCGGGATGGTGTGTTCATGTTCTGCATAACTCCATTCAAGGTTGAAGAACGACAATGCTGAAACCCTTCCATGAAACCGGATTGGTTCCTTATTGGCTTGAATTTTACCGTAAACAAAGGCCGCACATAAAACCTACGGCTTTGTCACTTTCAAGTTTTGGAAGTGATGAACATACAATATTATTCCTTGCAATAAAAAAAACACAGAACTCTTCTGCCAAATGGGAGAGCGGGAGATGCATGCTTATGCGAAAGATAAGCGCTCCCCTTTTCAGCCTTGCCACGACAGGGTACTTTTCTGCTGCTTCTGACGAAACTCAGATGGTCTCATGTCTGAGGCTGATATGCCCATGGCCTGACTCTATGTCCGATCAATCCAATAGTCAGGTTTTCGGTGCTGATGAGCAACCGCAACAATAACGATATGTTCTTTTTCAATAGAATAGAGCAAGTTATACGGGAACTTATGAATCAGGCATTTTCTGATATCACCTTGCACCACAGGCCATGCTTCAGGGTATTCAGCAATTCTTGATACCGCCTGTTTCACCGCTTCCTTGAAGTTCTGACCAAGACCAATGAATTCCATGTCATAAAAATGCGTAGCATCATCCAATTCATGCTTCGCATATCTTAAAAAAACGATCTTTTTCATCTCGTCATGAACACTTCATCCAGAGAAATTCCTTCAATCCGTCCATCCCTGTAAGCCTTGAGGCGATTTACTGCCTCTTCAGCCCATAGTTCATCAATCTTTGCGTCAGGCTCGTCAAGACTTCGCAATAACCCATCAATAATTATCAGCCGATCTACAGGCTTGAGAGTCAGCGCCCGCTCAAGTATTTCTTTATTACTCATAAATTTACTCCTGACTTTTCAGCAATGGTTTTCGTCTTATCCTCCAAATGGTGCGCAGCTAATGATATTACCTTTAATGACAACTTTTCCTGCAATATCAGGATGTGGCACTCTACAAAATTTTCGTTCAAGTGTAGCGTTGCTGTAAAAAAAACAAATCAAATATCACCGATATTTTAAATTTAAGGAAAAGGTAAAGAGTTTGGCGAACTTAACCCACTGATTCACCATTAATGCAATCTCAATAAATCATAAGCTGGATTTTACAGGCTTCACTCAGCACTTGACCCTGTGCACTCCCATCCCCCTGTCATTTCGAAACGCATTGAGAAATCTCTTTCACCACCTCAGCACTATTTTCCTTTGAATAGCTATATTGCGGCATTGTTTTCAATAATTGACCCGCTGTACCCTTATGGAGCATAGTCCCGGGAAAAAACCGGAATGGCTGAAAATCAAGTTAACTGCGGGAGCGTCGTTTGCCTCTACAAGACAGTTGCTGAACCGCAAGAGCCTGCATACTGTCTGTCGCTCTGCTTTATGTCCGAACCTGCATGAGTGCTGGTCGCGCGGTACAGCAACGTTTTTGCTGCTCGGTAATATCTGTACGCGTACCTGCAGGTTCTGTGCGGTCGGAAAGGCCGCAAAACCGCCTTTGCCAGATTCCCTTGAACCGGATAACATTGCTTTTGCCATTCAATCCATGCAGTTGAAGCATGCCGTTCTTACCAGTGTTACCCGTGATGACCTCCATGATGGAGGCGCAGAACATTGGGTAGAGACCATACGGGCCATTCGATCACTAAACCCTTTGGTGACCATAGAGTGTCTTATTCCGGATTTTCAGGGAAATGAAAGCGCTCTTGATCTGGTGATGGCAGAGTTGCCCGATGTGCTGAACCATAATATTGAAACGGTACCGTCCCTTTATCCGAAGGTGCGCCCCCAGGCCAATTATAAAGCGTCGCTGCAGATAATAAAGCGTGCTAAACAAATACATGGCCTTTCAACAAAATCCGGTATTATGGTGGGAATGGGAGAAACCATTCAGGAAGTAACAGCAACACTCAGCTCCCTTTCCCGTCATGGCTGCGATATGGTAACCATCGGTCAATATCTGCAACCATCTTCAGAACACATGCCGGTTGATCGCTATGTCACACCTGAGGAATTTGAACAGTACAAGCTCATCGCTGAAGCCGCAGGGTTCCGGCATGTGCAGTCAGCCCCTTTTGTCCGAAGCTCTTATCATGCTGAGGCTTATGCATGTAACACCGAAACACTTTCTTAACCCGTAACCAAACCTGAGTAATGGAACTATCGGTACCAGTGATGATTTATGCCTATTGGGCGTTTGCTTTTCTTATAGGCATTATCTTTTTCAAGAAGGATATTCTGACATTCAACAGAGAATTTGACTCACGGAGAATCACGCTGCTGGTTGCTTCTCTCCTTATTGTTGCTGTTAATGCCTGGGTTTATTCACATTCCACATCCGACGGAGGCCGCAAGCTCGATATCCTGACTGTTCTGGTGTTCAGTATCGGCAACGGCATTGCAGAAACCTTCATGTTCTACGCTGTTTTTCAAATCGGGACGGCGCTTGCCGGCAGGTTCACGCAAAATGCATGGGCACTCTTCATCACCGGCTTTATTTTCTTCATGGTATACAGCGGGCTTATCCACGGCCTTTTCTGGATCAATATCCTGCCAACACATGTCGTACAAACCAGCCCTTACAAACCATTGTTCATGCCCGTACAGATGCTGATTGCCTGCAGCTGGGCCTTAAACTTCTTCTGGTATCGTGATATCAGAACCGTAATATTTCTTCATGCACTGGTTGATTTAACAATGGCTCTGAATGTAAAATTCTCCCTCTTCCATTAACTTCTCTGCACTGCACTGAGCCCTCCTCCCTCCCTTGTCATCCCGACCAACGGGAGGGATATCCCTCAGAACTCAATTAATTTATGGCTCAAGAGCGGACTATTCATGGACGATCGAGGAAATTGAGCGTACAACGCCGTGACGGAGTGTTGCCGTTTGTGTGTCGCAAGTGTTAACTTGGTTTTACTGCTCGTTCAATTGCCAACCGAATAAAGCGTTGATACGGAATACCAACGCGCTTTGCATTAATGCGCACAGCGTCTAACAACTCTTCTGGCAGCCGAAGACTAATTGACGTATCCTTGCGTTTTAACTCAAAGCGCATTGGAACCATACCTGAAAAATCATACTCGCTCAGGTCGGCAGCTACGGCGAATCAATGGAAGCCTACGCCGAATGGCTTTGCAGCACCATACCAGGTTACAAACCGCAAATGGCCGCCTTACCTCACCCTTGCCGACAAAACCTTTACGATACGATGATAACACCCTGACCCCAACGATGACTGAAAACCCGACCCTGACAAGTTGGGTTTTCTTTCTTATACAATTTTTGCTTATTTTACGTCATGAAACTGGACGAGTATCACATAAAAAAGCTGCTTGGCTTCATCGGCCAGGGGATGACGAAAGAGATAGCCTGCACCGCTGCCGGAATAAGCCGATCCACATACTACGAATGGTGCAAACAGGGCAAACAGCACGCCCAGGAGGAGCAGGACACCCTGCAACGACAACTCTACGACGAACTGCCGACAGCTGAGGCTCAATGCGAGCTGAAACACCTGAAAATTATCTGCGAAGCCTCAAAAAAGGACTGGCACGCGAGCGCCTGGTACCTTGAGCGCACCCGCCCGGCCCGCTACGCAAAACGCACCCCAGAACCCGAACCAAGACAACGGGATGGCCTTGTTATAATCGGATAAAACGGAAACTCCCCATCACGAAGTGATACTACGTCGCGAAAGCGACCTCTATTCTGCCATTAGAGTTCTTTCTCAGCCGCTCCGACGCACACTTGCCGCCCACACCGGACTACCTGAAAAGCACTTAACCCTGATAAACCCCAATCATAAACCGCCATAAAGACTCTCTTTTCTGTTTAACTTTCTAATAAAGGATTCAGGGAAGGGATGACAGAGGGTGTGCGGTCAGCGGTTAAGGAGTTCGGTTGTGTTGATGGGATTGGTGAGTTTACTGGGTTATACGGCAGGGTGAAGGTGAAGGTGCTTCCTATTCCCTCAACTGACTGGACACTGAGTTTGCCGCCAAGCATTGCTGCGTAGGCTTTGGAGATGCTTAATCCAAGACCTGATCCTTCATGGTTTCGGGTGAGGGTGTTGTCGACCTGACGGAAGCGGTCGAATATTTTCTCCTGCAGCTCGTCAGGAATGCCGATTCCGGTATCGGTAACATAAAATTGGAGTGCAGTACCTTGCCTGGTATAACCGAAGTCGATGGTTCCTGTTCTGGTAAATTTCAGGGCGTTCTGGAGGAGGTTCGTCAAGATCTGTACCAGCTTTCCGTTATCGGTCTCAATGATGCTTTCGGTATCTGAAAGTCCAGAGGCACAGTGTAACTGCAAATTGTTTATGCTGACTGCGGGCATGAAAAAGGCATGGAGATCGCGCAAAACCTTATTGACTGGTGTTGGTTTAATCTGAAGCTTGGTTTCGCCGGCTTCTATACGCGAAATATCAATGAGGTCATTAATGAGATTGAGCATGCGCTGGCCGCTTTGCTGAATAAGGT
>Ga0118677_10004886_pt1 | contig 11023 bp, 9 predicted proteins | sample AliMusrvi5mmetaG_FD_86154 | JGI IMG/M metagenome (GOLD analysis project Ga0118677, IMG submission 86154)
GGGACAACCCAGAAGAACTTCTCGATCCCTCCTATGACCCAGGCGGGATCGAGTTTGGAGCAAGTGGCTCGGAGACTGATGCGGACCTGAACTGGTTTGCCATGGTCCGCGACAAAGCTCAAACGAGAGCAACGTCGTCAGATCGATATCCATGGTGGGTTCTCACAGCCCTTCTCGCTGGACTCTTGGCACTGAATATCACCTTCACTGTCTTCATCGTGGCGCTGCCGACAGTCGCGTCAGAGTTCCACACGTCGATCACCGTCTTGACGTGGACAATGACGGGCCCCTTGTTGGCCTACGGACTAGCGGCACCGCTGTTAGGAAAGACTGGTGACATCTTCGGGCACCGAAGGCTCTATCTTTTTGGTCTTGCGGGAGCGGTTGTCTCCGCAGTCTTAACCGCGTTGGCTCCCGATGTCATCACCTTGCTTGGGGCGAGAACTCTTGACGGTATTCAAGGTGCCGCCACCGGCACCGCATCAATGGCGTTGATCATGAATGCATTTCGCCCCGAAGAGAGAGTCAAGGCCATGGGGTGGTGGACGTTGGTTGGAGCGGGCGGGCCGGTCATCGGCGTGTCACTCGGTTCGCCCATTATTCAATTCTTCGGTTGGCGAGCACTGTTTTGGATTCAAGCAGTCTTATTGGTCCTTGCATTTATTGTTGTCGTCATTATCTTGCCTTCGGACCGAGGGACGCCAGAGGAACTTGCGAGAAAGCGAACGAAGGCGACAAAAGAGTTCCGGCGAATGGACTGGATAGGTTCCTTCTCGCTTTCTCTTGGTGTGACGGGGATCATGTTGGCGCTGTCCATTTCGCCACTTCGTGGCTGGACGGGGCCCCTGTCGCTCATGTCTTGGGGATTGGGGATCGCAGGAATGGTGGTCTTTGTCTATCGAATTCGAACGAGTCCAAATCCGCTTATTCCCCCGCACTACTTCAAGAAGCGCAACTTTGTCATGCCCATGGTCATTCGGGCGACATCAAACTTTGCCTATTTTGGAGCGTTCTTTCTCTTCCCCCTCCTCATGGAGGAGGGCTATAACTACTCAGTTGCAGCGGTGGGCGGTGTGGCGATTGCTCGACCCATCATGTTCGCAATCTGTTCTCCACTTGCGGGATACGCCGCAGTCAAGATTGGTGAAAAGACATCAACGATTGCAGGAACCATATTCATTACATTTTCAATGATTATTTTTGCCACGCTTGGGACGGGTTCGTCTCTTGTTGTGGTGATTCTCGCGCTTGCCTTTAGTGGGCTTGGCATGGGGGTCGCGATGCCTTCGTCTTCATCGACCATGGCCAATGAGGTCAAAGAAGACGAAATGGGCGTGATGTCAGCAGCGCAGATGTTGGCGATGCAGGTGGGGGAAGTTGCGGGAATTCAGATCCTGATCACGATCCAACAAGGGGTAGCCAAAAATCAAGGTCTTTTGGGAACTCATCAGACGGCAGCGCTGCTCGCGACATTCCACATCCCATTTTTCGTTGGAGCGGCGGTCTGTGCGATCGGGGTGGTCTGTGCCTTCTTCTTAAAACCATTCTCTCGAATGAAGGCAAACGCGCAGACTTAACTCGTGAGAGCACGCATCTTTTCTGCAAATTCTATGGCCGAAGGCTCGGGGCTACTTCCCTGCAGCACCATGAGTTTTGCCAAGTCTCCGTCGACTTGAATCTTCCCAGCCATAAACGCGGTCATCGCGGCTTGTGGATTTCCATCGACCAACAGTGCTCGAGCTGTGGCGTAATCAACCGTGACATGAAGATCGGCTGTTTCGAGGTGTCCTTCACTGACGATGAGAGGGCCCTGCGTCGTGTCAACGTGGGCGTCAACGGGAGTTCCCCACGGCGTCTCGTTCACTACAAGATTTAAGGTCACTTCAACAGCGACGCCTGAGGCGGTGTCGGGGAGATCGTCACGCAGCGATTTGACAGCGTCGATCCATTCTGGGCTGAGGAATTCGTAGGTTGCCATGGTGCCTCCTGGGTTTTCTAGGAAGGGTAGTAGCCCCGGTAACATACTGAGTCATGAGCGCTCCGATCCTGCCTGGCTGTGAACCCTTCTCCTTTGATGGAGGGAGAACCGGAGTCCTCGTTCTTCATGGATTCACTGGGAATCCTCGTTCCATGCGAGGGATCGCGGATCGAATGGCTGATGCCGGAATGAGCGTAGAGATGCCGCTGCTTCCAGGCCATGGGACGGTACTCGATGACATGATTCCGATGCGCTTCGCTGATTGGACGAGTGCGGCAGAGCACGCCTATGAAACATTGGCTGCGAGGACCGACCACGTGGTTGTCCTCGGCCTCTCGATGGGGGGAACGCTGACATGTTGGCTCGCAGAAACTCATCCTGAAATTGCGGCGATTGTGTTGGTCAACCCATTGGTTGAACCAGTTGCTGCTGAGATGGTCGAGGGGTTGACTGCGCTGCAGGAGAGTGGGATTGAAACATTTGATGCAATTGGCTCTGATATCGCGAAAGAAGGCGTCGTACAGATGTCGTAACCCGGGACACCGGTGGCGGCTGCCTTTTCATTATTTGAAGGTGTCGAGGGCGTCGCGAAAAATCTGTCTGCGATCTCGTGTCCAGTTCTCCTCTTTTCAAGCGAAGTCGACCACGTGGTCTCGCCAAGCAATGGGCCATTCCTCGTTGAACGAGTGAGTGGCCCTATAGAGCGGGTTCTTCTCGAGCGCAGTTTCCATGTGGCGACAATGGATCATGATGCAGAGTTCATTGAGGTAGAAGCTGTTGCATTTGTTGAACGTATCGCTTCACAGAGAACCTCGTGAGCGATAACACACGCCCTTTAAACGAGGACGACGTACGACACGTCGCGAAATTGGCTCGACTCCAACTCAAGGATGAAGAAATCATTCGATTCACCGAGCAACTTCGATCAGTTCTTGATCATGCCGCTGACGTTGCATCGCTTGACCTAGAAGGCATTGCCCCAACTGCACACCCTCTCGAGCTTTCAAACGTCCTGAGAGCCGATGAGGTCACTGCCTCATCCGACAGGGACGAGGTGCTGCGTGCCGCTCCGAGCGTGGCGGATCATCGATTTCGTGTTCCCCGAATCGTTGGTGAAGCCCCGTGAGTGTTCTTGATACAGGAGCGAGAGTGAATGCTGGAGAAGTTTCAGCTGTGGCGTTAGCTAATGAATCACTCCAACAGATCGATTCCCAAGAAGGGGAGATTCACGCGTTTGTTGAAATTCAGCGCGAACAGGTTCTTCGAAAAGCACAAGCGATTGATGACGGGGTGGCGCAAGGCAAGAACATGGGCGTCCTTGCCGGAGTCCCACTCGCGCTCAAGGACAATCTGTGTCAGCACGGTGAAGTGACGTCGTGCGCAAGCAACATTCTCTCGGGGTGGCGTCCTCCTTATGACGCCACTGTGGTTTCTCATATTGAAACTGCTGGGGTCTTAATCATTGGGAAAACGAATATGGACGAGTTCGCAATGGGATCATCAACGGAGAACTCCGCATTTGGGCCGACGAAAAACCCGCATGACACGACAAAAGTTCCTGGAGGCTCAAGTGGTGGATCTGCAGCTGCAGTCGCTGCATCGATGACGCCTCTTTCGCTCGGCTCTGACACGGGTGGATCGATCCGCCAACCCGCAGCGTTTTGTGGCGTGGTGGGTGTCAAACCTACGTACGGTCTTGTCTCTCGCTACGGCTTGGTGGCCTTTGCGAGTTCCCTCGATCAAGTCGGTCCATTCGCAGGATCCGTGGCTGACGCTGCGGCGCTGCTGGAAGTCATTGCTGGTCATGACCCAAAAGACTCCACGTCACTGAATGCACCTGCGCCAGCGCTGAGTAGTCATCTCGATGACGGGGTAAAGGGAATGCGTGTTGGGCTTTGCAACGAACTTCTTGAAGGGTGCGCCCCTGACATGGTGGCTGCAATCAAAAGAGCAGCAGAAGTGTTGTCGAATGCTGGGGCCGAGATTATTGAGATTTCAATCCCCGAGCTAAAACTTGGCCTCTCTGCGTACTATCTCATCGCTCCTGCCGAGGCGTCATCGAACCTGGCCCGCTATGACGGCGTCCGCTATGGAGTCCGAGTCGACGCGGAAGATGTCACGGCAATGAACACCGCAACGCGAACCGCAGGATTTGGCGACGAAGTCAAACGACGAATCATGCTTGGGACCTACGCCCTCTCGGCTGGTTACTACGACGCCTATTACGGCCAAGCTCAGAGAGTTCGTACACTCATCATCAACGCTTTTACCAAGGCTTACTCTTCGGTTGATCTGCTTTTGGGGGCAACAACCCCGACAACCGCATTTGCTATCGGAGACAAAGTTGGAGATCCCATGTCGATGTATCAATCAGATATCTGCACGATCCCAACGAACTTGGCCGGTCATCCCGCCCTTTCGGTTCCCTTTGGCGTTGGTGATGACAAGATGCCAATCGGAGCCCAGCTACTCGGTCCCGCCTTGTCAGAGCAGCAACTCTTTCAAGCGGCGTCGGTCCTCGAGCATGGAGCTAACTCATGAGTTCGCTCCCCGAGGGATGGGACATGGTGGTGGGTCTCGAAGTCCACACCGAGCTCAAGACCGCCACCAAGTTGTTTTGTGGGTGCGCCAATAACTTTGGTGACGAACCAAATACCAATATCTGCCCTGTCTGCTTAGGCCTTCCAGGTTCGCTCCCAGTTCTCAATGAAGGAGCCGTTGAATTCGCTATCCGCATTGGCCTGGCCTTGCACTGTGTGGTGCAGCCTTCTTCGTTCCACCGAAAGAACTACTTCTATCCAGATCAGCCCAAGGACTACCAAATCAGCCAGTACGACGTCCCGATTAATGGACCCGGCTACCTCGACCTGCCAGACGGAAGCCGGGTAGGAATTGAGCGAGCCCACTTAGAAGAGGACACAGGAAAAACGACTCACGTCGGAGGAACGGGTCGAATCCACGGGTCTGATGAGTCGCTGGTTGACTACAACCGTTCCGGCGTTCCTCTCGTCGAGATCGTCTCAGGGCCTGATATTCGCTCCGCAGAACAAGCGCGTGGCTACGCGGCGGAGCTGAGGTCCATTCTGATCGCGTCTGGTGCATCGGATGGTCGCATGGAAGAAGGTTCCATGCGGGTCGATGCAAATGTCTCTGTGCGCCGAGGGACCGAGGCGCCCTTTGGAACACGATGCGAGATTAAAAATTTGAACTCGCTCCGATCAGTGCAGCGTGCAGTTGAATATGAAGCGCTTCGCCAAATTGCAATCCTCGATGATGGTGGGACTATTTCTCAAGAGACACGGCACTGGGGTGAAGACGCAGGGAAAACCCAGACCATGCGTTCAAAGGAAGAAGCCTACGACTACCGCTATTTTCCAGAACCTGATCTCGTGCCAGTTGTCCCATCAGAAGCATTCATTCGCCAAATCGAAGCCGAGTTGCCACCGATGCCAGCGCAACGTCGACGTGAACTCATTGCTCACTTTGGAGATGCGGCCACTGATGCACAACTCGATCAAGCCAACGCTGCTGTTGAGTTAAACCTTGACCCGTTTATCGTGGGGGCCATCGAGAAGGGGATTACGCCAGCCCTTGCCCTTGCCCGGACTGCGAATGAGTTAGCAGGACTCGGCGATGACGCTATGTCCCTGCCAAAAGATGACTACATCGCACTCTTGAAGATGGAAGACGCAGGAGAACTTTCGGCAACCCAATCAAAGAAAGTCCTCGCTGACTTAGTCGCTGCCGGCGGGGGAGACCCGAAGGCTGTGGCCGAATCTAAGGGATTTCAGCAGCTCGACGCCGGTGCGCTCGACGCGACGCTGGACGAGATTATTGCTGCGAATCCGGACGAGTGGGCTCGATACCGAGAGGGAGACGATAAGTTAACGGGCTTTTTCACGGGGAAGGTCATGGCCGCTACGCAAGGCCAGGCCGATGGAAAAGCGGTCAATGCTGCCCTTCGCCAACGTAGAAGCTGAGAGAAGTCTCGCAAAGGTCTCAAGGTTTCGTAGACTGAACTCCTATGGCCACTGACGAGCATGGACAGATAGAACACGAAGGCATGAAGCCTCGGAGCTTTCAAGTTACCGATGGGCCTGAGCGTGCACCTGCTCGAGCCATGCTCAGAGCGGTGGGAATGACCGATGATGACTGGGACAAGCCCCAAGTTGGTGTTGCGTCAAGCTGGAATGAAGTCACTCCCTGCAACTTGCCGCTTGAGCGATTAGCCAAGCGTGCCAAAGAGGGCGTTCGCCATGCGGGAGGATTCCCCTTCGAATTCGTGACCATTGCCGTCTCCGATGGAATTTCGATGGGGCACGAAGGAATGCGTGCGTCACTCGTTTCTAGAGAAGTCATTGCTGACTCTGTCGAGACCGTCATGCATGCAGAGCGTTTCGATGCACTTGTCACGTTCGCAGGGTGTGACAAGTCGTTGCCAGGAATGTTGATGGCCTCGGCTCGCCTCAATCTGCCGAGCGTCTTTCTCTACGGCGGCACGATTCTCCCAGGAAGATTAGAAGATCGAGCACTGGATATCGTCAGTGTGTTTGAAGCAGTTGGTGCACACGCGGTTGACGCACTCAGCGACGAAGAACTCTCTTTGATTGAGCACAATGCGTGTCCCACTGAGGGCAGTTGTGCCGGAATGTTTACCGCCAACACCATGGCCTCGATTGGCGAGGCGTTAGGGATGTCTTTGCCGGGGAGCGCCTCGGCTCCTGCCGTTGACCGACGTCGAGATGACTACGCCTTTGCATCAGGACAGGCGGTGATTGAACTCCTCCGCCAAGGCATTCGACCTCGAGACATCATGACCAAGCACGCATTCGAGAACGCCATTGCGGTGACCATGGCGCTTGGTGGCTCAACGAATGCGGTCTTGCACCTTTTGGCCATTGCGAATGAGGCACGAGTTGACCTCGAACTCGAAGACTTCAATCGAATTGCTGCGAAAGTTCCTCACTTAGCGGATACGAAACCTCACGGGAAATATCACATGACTGATCTCGACCGTATCGGTGGCGTTCCTGTTGTCTTGGCGCAACTTTTGGAAGCTGGCCTTCTCCACGGTGACTGCATGACCGTGACAGGAAAGACGATGGCTGAGAACTTGGCCGCGTTAGACGTCCCGTCACCGGATGGTGAAGTGATTCACACCCTTGATAACCCGATCAATAAACAAGGTGGGATTGCAATTTTGACTGGATCGCTGGCACCAAAAGGCTCAGTGGTGAAAGTCGCGGGTATTGATACATTGCTCTTCGATGGAACCGCTCGGGTCTTTGATGGAGAAGCCGCAGCTATGGATGCCATTCTTGCGGACTCCATCAAGCCAAACACTGTGGTCGTCATCCGGTACGAAGGCCCTAAAGGTGGACCTGGCATGCGCGAGATGCTTGCCGTGACGGGAGCAATGAAGGGTGCAGGGAGAGGTGCAGACTGCGCTCTGATTACAGATGGTCGGTTTTCTGGGGGAACCCATGGATTCTGCATAGGTCACGTCGCTCCTGAAGCTGTTGCTGGTGGACCAATTGCGTTAGTTGAAGATGGAGATCGAATCGTCATCGACGTTACGAACCACACGATTGACCTTCTCGTCGATGATGAGGTCCTCGCCAATCGATCGGCGAACTTGAAAGCCTTCGAGCCCCGCTATACCTCTGGGGTGCTGGCGAAATTTGCTCGGCTCGTCACAGGGGCTGAGCGCGGAGCCATCACTGAAGCCTAAGGTCGGGGTTGCCAGACAAGCTCGTCGAATTGCATGAGCCCAGAGGGGGAGCAGTGACAGAGCCAACACCAAAAAAAGACCTCACCATTGATGAGTTTGGTCGGCCACTTCACGCTTCGTTGACCCAACAAGAGATTTCAGACGAGCGGCGACTGATCCTTCAGAGGGAACGAGCGATCGCTGCGCCTTTTTGGGGAGGGTTTCAGCCAAGAATTGTCATCGGCTTTCTTCTCTGTGCTGTGCTGTGGGTCGGAGTCGTGGTGTTAGGAACAACAGGCATCATTCCCCTCTGGTTGGGCCTGATTCTCAACACAGGTATTGCGTCGATGTTCTATATGCCGATGCACGAAGCGGTACACGGCAATATCTCAGGCCGCCAGCGTGATCTCCGGTGGATCGAAAATTTGATTGGGACTCTTTGTTCGATCCCCCTTGGGATTTCCTATGGATCTCATCGAGGTTCGCATATGCGCCACCATGCCTTCACCAACAATCCAGAAAAAGATCCTGATCACTACACCGATGGTCCACTTTGGCAACTTCCAGGTAAATGGTTTGCACTTCTTGTCGTTCAGACACTGCTCCCGTTGTTTGCCTTCGTGCCAGCAACTCGACGCCTGCTTCCCGCACAGATCCGCCAGGCGCTCGCTGCCGACGGTGATCGAAAGAGCGGACTGATCCAGCTTCGATTCTGGGCGATCACGACTGCGGTGCTGATCCTGGCGTTTGTGTGCGGTGTTGGCTGGGCGGCTCTTTTGCTGTGGTACCTGCCCGCTCGACTTCAAGCCCTCTGGCTCCTCTTCGTCTTCGCGTGGTACCCCCACCACCCAGCTGGGGCTGTGGGTCGCTACGTCGACACTCGAATCGCCGTCTTTCCAGGGTCTCGATGGTTGATTCGAGGTCACGATCACCACGCGCTCCACCACCTTTTTCCTCAGATCCCTCACTATCGACTTCGCGCACTCTGGCAGGTGAATGCTGATGATTTGGTTCCGAAAGGCGTCCGCTCAGAAGGTCGAGCCAAGGCGGCGACTGGGCCAATCGCCTGGTAGGCGACTCCTCTGGTGTCGACCAGCCATCGTCACAGAAGTACTAAGGAAATCCCGAGGAAAACGAATAAATTTGAATCAGGCGTGCGCCTATGGCAGACTTTCCCTGTGGCACAAATCACTTCTTCACGTTTTGCCCTGGTAGTAGTACCGTAACGCGCGGTCCTCTATCAACCCCGCGCGTTTTCACCTCCCCAACAGGGGAGGTTTTTTAATCCCGAAAAACAAACCGACACCATCAACTGAAGGAAAATGAAATGAAAATCACAGGAGCGCAAGCCCTCATCAAAAGTCTCGAGATGCAGGGGACTGAGATCATCTTTGGCTACCCCGGCGGGGCGATCTTGCCGGTGTATGACCCAATCATCGACTCAACAATCCGCCACGTGTTGGTCCGCCATGAACAAGGGGCGGGTCACATGGCCGAAGGCTACGCCCAAGCAACGGGGCGACCCGGGGTTGCCATGGTCACCTCTGGACCTGGAGCGACAAATATCGTGACCCCGATTGCCAATGCGTACATGGACTCCATTCCTTTGGTCGTCATCACCGGGCAGGTCCCCACGGCAGCAATTGGGACTGATGCGTTCCAAGAATGCGACATCACTGGTATCACCATGGGGATCACGAAACACAACTGGCTCATCAAAGACGTGAACGATATTGCTGACGTCATTGCTGAAGCGTTCTACGTTGCCACCACTGGGCGACCAGGTCCGGTGCTCGTTGACTTCCCGAAAGACATCGCTCAATCCGAGATGGAGTGGCACGACCCGCCGAGCCCTGACCAACTTGACCTTCCGGGTTACCACCCCATGATGGAAGGTGACCCCGCATTGATCGCAGAAGCCGCAGCCCTCATGGCGGCGGCGGAGCGACCGGTTCTCTACGTCGGTGGAGGAGTCTTAAAAGCACGAGCCTCAGAGGCCCTCATGGAGCTCGCTGCGTTAACGGGAGCCCCGGTCGTGACGACCTTGATGGCACGAGGGGCATTCCCTGACACGCACCCTCAATGTCTTGGGATGCCTGGGATGCATGGGAACTACACAGCGGTGACCGCAATGCAAAAGGCAGACCTTTTGGTCTCCCTGGGTGCTCGATTTGATGACCGGGTCACGGGAAAAGTTGATGCGTTCGCCCCTGTTGCCAAAGTCATCCATGTCGACATCGACCCAGCGGAGCTTGGAAAAGTTCGCACCCCAGAAATTGGGATTGCTGGAGACTGTCGAGTTGTCATTGACGAACTCACAAAAGCGTCACAAGGGTTGAGTCGAACCGATATTTCACCCTGGTGGGACCAAGTCCACGCGTGGCAAGCGCGCTATCCAATTCACTACGACGAAGCCCAAACTGGTGGCATGTTGAAGCCGCAGACCATTATTGAGACGCTGGCTGCCAACAGTCCAGATGACACCATCGTGGTTTCAGGCGTTGGACAACACCAAATGTGGGCATCACTGCACTGGACGTTTGACTATCCCTACACATGGATTAACTCTGGGGGAGCAGGAACGATGGGATTCTCTATCCCTGCCGCCATTGGGGCCAAAGCCGGAAAGCCAGAACGAACGGTGTGGGCGATCGATGGTGATGGTTGTTTCCAGATGACGGCGCAAGAACTTGTGACAGCTCGAAGCGAACAGATTCCAATCAAAGTTGCGATCTTGAACAATTCATATCTCGGGATGGTTCGCCAATGGCAAGAGATGTTCTATGAAGAGCGCTATAGCGAGGTGTATTTGAGCACCGACCTCCCTGACTACGTCATGTGGGCTGAAGCAATGGGGTGTGTTGGAATTCGCGTGGATAGCCCAGAAGAAGTGTTACCCGCTATTGAAAAAGCTAACTCCATCAATGATCGACCTGTCGTGATTGATTTTCGAATCGATGCCTCAGAGAAGGTCTTCCCGATGGTTCCCGCCGGTGCGTCAAACGATGAGATCGTCGTGCACCCAAGTCAAGAAAAGAGTGACTAATGGCTCCTGAACCGTTTTTAGGAACAACAGAATCAACACCGATTCGACACCACATTCTTTCTGTGCTGGTGGAGAACAAAGCCGGTGTGCTTTCTCGCGTCGCTGGGCTTTTTTCTCGTCGGGGTTTTAATATTTACTCCCTGGCGGTGGCTCCGGCCGATGATGACGAGAGATTCTCTCGAATCACCATCGTTGTCGACGCAGAGTCAGCACCTTTGGAACAGGTCGTTGGACAGCTGAACAAACTTATCAATGTGGTCGAAATCCGAGACTTGGCGCCAACTGAGGC
>Ga0118677_10014647_pt1 | contig 11023 bp, 8 predicted proteins | sample AliMusrvi5mmetaG_FD_86154 | JGI IMG/M metagenome (GOLD analysis project Ga0118677, IMG submission 86154)
GATCACATCCGTCTGGTTGTCGGGTCCATTCTTGCGGATGGAATCGCGCATCCCGGCCTGGTTCACGATGGGGATGGCCATGAGATACGCCTGCAACGCGCGCGAACGGTCCAAGTTGTCGTAAATCTTTTCCACGGTGCCGGCCGACGGATAGCCGTAGTGCAGGTTCATGGTGCCGAGGGAGCTCTCAATCTTGTCCGGCACCGCCACGCCCGGCGCGATGGCCGTGGAATACTTGTATTGTCTCGCTGCCGGCGACGAAGTCGAGCAGCCGGTGAATATTGTTGCGGCGGCTGCAACAGCCATCGCCCCGACAAAGCAAATTTGCTTCGTATTCTTCATGTTCGTCAATTTTCTTTCGTCTTCTTTTGTTTGCTTCTGTTTCAAACACATGTTCATTTGTTCCTGGCCGAGTGGTTCAAAAGCGAAACGACTTACTTCGCGTCGGCGGCTTGTTGCATGCCGGCTTCGAGCTTCTTGATGTCCTCAGGCGACAACTGCGGGCGATTCACCTTAATCGTCAGCTTGTTCAGCTTGGCCGTCAGGGTGAACGGCGGCTGGTAATCCGCGTCGTTGACGCCGGTGAGCGTGTCGGAGCCGATATCGAAGCTCTCGTCCCATTGCAGGATCATGGGGAGGGTGTGCGGCATGGTTTCGCTGGCCACGGCCTTGCCATCCACCTTGAGTGTGCCAGTGCCGGGACGACCAAGACCGCTCATGTTGTTGAACGCGAGTGTTCCCAGACCCAAGCCATCATACTTGAAGTCGAACTCAATGGTGTGCTTGCCGGGCGCGAGTGCATCCGGGCTTTCCCACTTGATGCGTTTGAGGTCAGCCAGATTCCACAGGAAGACCGGCTTGCCCTTGAGCAGGTAGAAGCCGTAGCCGCCGAAACGTCCGCCGGAGGTCAGGATCATGCCCTCGGCGCCGCCCTCTGGCACGTCAATGTCGGCGGTGATGGCATAGGAACTGTCGAGCAGGAACGGCGAGTCGCCCTGCGGCAGGCCAACCATGGGCCGGGTGTAAACGAACTCGGTGCGTCCGGCGGTGATATTTGGACGCGGGGCCACGATGCGGGCCGCCACCGATGCGTCAATCGGGAAGACCTGGTATTTCTTCCCTTCCTCGATGAACATCTTCTTCAGCTCCTTCACTTTATCCGGATGCTTGTCGGCGATGTCCTGGGATTGGCTGAAGTCCTTATTCAGGTCGTAGAGCTGGAGCACCTGGTTGTTGAGCGGGTCGGTGTTGGCGGCGCCGAAGACCTCCCACGGCGCGCGGTTGACCTTCGTGCTCAGCATCCAGCCTTCATGATACAAGGCCCACTGGCCGAACATCTCGAAATACTGGGTCTTGTGCCGGGAAGATTCTTTGGCGTTCTTCGCGTCGAAGGTGTAGGCAAAGCTTGTGCCTTCTATGGGCTTCTGCTTGACGCCATCCACTTCCTCGGGTGCGGAGATGCCGCAAACTTCGAGGAGGGTGGGCACCACGTCAATGACGTGGCAAAATTGCTCGCGGAGGGCGCCCTGGTCCTTGATGTGGCCGGGCCAGGAAATGGCCGCGCACTGGCGAATGCCGCCGAGTCTCGAGGCGTTCTGCTTAAACCACGTGAAGGGCGTATCAAAGGCCCACGACCAGCCCGCCGACATGTGGTTGTAAGTCATTTCTGTGCCCCAGACGTCGTACCACTTCATCTGGACTTCGACGGGCATCATGTTGACGCCGTTGAAGAATGCGACTTCGTTGGGTGTCCCAAGCGGGCCGCCCTCGGCGCTGGTGCCGTTGTCGCCATTGATGTAGATGACGAGCGTGTTATCGAGCTTGCCCATGTCCTCGACGGCCTGGATGACACGACCGATTTCGTAGTCGTTGTAGGCCTCAAAGGCGGCAAAGACCTCGACCTGCTTGATGAAGAGCTTTTTCTCTTCGGGCGTGCAGTCATCCCAGTTCTTGATGACTTTCGTCGGCCAAGGCTCTAATTGGGTGTTCGCGGGAATGACTCCCAGGCGCTTCTGGTTGTCAAAAATCCGCTCGCGCAGCTTGTTCCAGCCGTCGTCGAACAAATGCCTGTTGTGGATTCTTTCCACCCACTCCTTGGTCGGATGATGGGGCGCGTGCGTGGCCCCGGGAACGTAATGGAGAAAGAACGGCTTGCTCGGGTCAATCTGGTTAACCCGATTGAGGTAATCAATGGCGTCGTCGGCCATCGCTGTGACCAGATTCCAGCCAGGCTTGCCCTCGAAGGGATAGATCTGGGTTGTGTTACGGAAGAGGTTTGGCTGCCACTGGTTGGCATCGCCGCCGACAAAGCCGTAGAAGTACTCGAAGCCCATACCGGTGGGCCAACGGTCAAACGGCCCGATCGCGCTGGCCTCGAAGGCTGGCGTGTTGTGGTCCTTGCCGAACCAGGAGGTGGCGTAGCCATTGTCCAGCAGGATGCGGCCGATGGTGGCCTTGTCCTTCGCGATGATGCTGTTGTAGCCCGGGAAGCCGGTGGACTGTTCGGAAATCACACCGAAGCCGGCCGAGTGATGGTTGCGCCCGGTAATGAGCGCGGCGCGCGTTGGCGAGCAGAGCGCGGTGGAGTGAATGTTGTTATAGCGCAGACCGGTCTTCGCGAGCCGTTCCATTGTTGGGGTCGGGATGACGCCGCCAAACGTGCTCGGCACGCCGAAGCCGGCGTCATCGGTCATGATGAGCAGGATGTTGGGCGCCTGCTTGGGCGGGACGACGCGTGGCGCCCACCATGCTTTGGATTGAAGGGCGCCGTCTTTGATCACGCCTCCGAAGTTCGGGTCGGGCGCCGGGAGTTGTTTCCCGCTGATGGTGGTGGTGGCGCTGGCGGATCCCAGCGTGCCGGTGGTTTGGATTTCGCCTCTGGCGGTGGGCGCCGCCGCCAGGATGGCAGCCGCGAGTAACGCGCTGAGCGCGATGTATGGTTTGGTCTTCATATTCGGTCAGTAGTCAGTAGTCAGTAATCAGTTCTCTGCCGGCCTAAGCTTTTGCTGCATCCAGGGCTGCCTGGAGCTTGGCCTCATCGTCATGCGACAAGGAGGTCTTAAGGATCTTGCCGCCGGTGCCTTTGATTTCTTCGAGGACTTTATCCGGGGTGGCCTTGCGCACTAGCACGAAGAGGGCGGAACTGCCGGGTGTCATGGTGGCGGCAAGGTCTTTCATGAATTCGTCGTTGATGCCGACGTCGCTCAACGCGCCAGAAACTGCACCGGCGCCGGCCCCAACCGCGAGGCCGAGCAGCGGGTTCAGGAAGATCAAGCCAATAAGGCTGCCCCAGAAGCCGCCGCTGACTGCACCGGCGGTAGTGAGGTTGATGGCCTGATGTAGCTTCACCTTGCTGGCCGTGTCCTTGACGGCGACCACGGCGTCTTCTAGGTCGATCAGGTATTCGCTTTGCAGCTTCCGGAGTTTCAGGCGGACTTCTTCCGCCGTGTACAGGTCATTGTATCCTATAACTACGAGTGTGCTCATATGTGTTTGTTTGTGTTTTTAGACAGGTTTAGGGTGAACTCACAGCCTACTGAGGATCGCTTTTGGGAGCAGGAACTGCAACTGGAATCGAAGCTGCCAGTCGGCGCCATTCCGTGGCGAGACGGCGTTATAGTAGGCGCCAAGCTGCAAGTTGACCGGGAGTTTGCCACCCAATTTGATTATTCGACCGATGCCCCCGCCCACCGGCACTGTCCACATTTCCGAGTGGCTGGCATTCCAGTCAGCCGTGATGATCGGGGACGAGGTCAGGTACCAGCCACCGGGGAGGTTATAGTTAACGAAGGGTTGCAGCAGGAAGTTGTTCTGGTTCCTGGAGCCCCAGCCAGCCACCGACCATTGGTTATTGACGAGCGCGCCGAATACCCAGGGGCCCTGGATCGTGAGCGCTACCGCAACCGGCCCCATATCGTATTTGCCGTTTCCCAGCATTGCGTCAGTCGCGGTGGGGAACGTGACCGTTGGTCCGAGGCCCCAAATGACCTTTCCGGGCTTAGCCGGAGAAATGAAGAAGCTCGGATTGAAGTCCCCGAGCCCGAAGGCGCTTCGGACACCGGGCGCTGGCGAAGGCTGGTTGATCGTCGGCAGGATCCAGCGTGTGATCAGGTTCCAGTCGTCGTTTAGCGTGATGGGGATGACCGGTTGGAAGTTCATCACGTATTGCATGGCGTTGTTGGGTCCAACGCCGAAATTGAAGTTGTTCTGGAAGGGGAAGCTCATGAGGTTCGCGATGGGGTTCTGCGCCATCTTGGCCAACTCCTCCTTACTCATGCCACCCTGTTCCTCGTTCTTGGACTCGGCCGAGCCGCCACCACCCGAAGACTCGGCCGCTGCCAAAGCTAGTGGCTTATAAAAGCTCGACGGCTCGTCACCGGTCGGGGTGCCAGAGGTTTGTGCCTCGATGTTTAATGATACAGCGAGCGCGGCTAACGCGAAGGATGTCAGTTTAAGGTTCATGGTTACGTTTCTTTGTTTTCAGGCTTAGATGAGGTTTGAACACTGGGTTTGGAGTTCCGCCTTTAGGCGGTTTCTGCGCCGCGCCGCCTAAAGGCGGGACTCCAAACCTGCCACAACAGGTCTCAAGGGTCGTTCTCAAACAGGCTCTTGGATCATTCTAACCGTGCAAGCCGGCAACATTCCGGCGATCTACTCATGATCAGAGCTTCTTTCCCAGCTCCTTGATCCCTTCGTCTATTCCCTTGAACCACTTGTCTACGTCTTCGGCTGCGGCCTTGGTGCCTCGGCGGGTAGCTTTGCTTGCTTTCTTGACCGCCCGTACGGAAGCTTTGGTCCCTTCGCTCAACTGGTGCCCTGACCACTTGGCAGACCCTTCGAGCGCCGTACCCGCCTTCTTCAGAGCAGTGGTCGAGTCTTTGCTCGCCTTCTTTGAGTCTTCGGCGGTCTTATGCCAGCACGAAGCCATTTCATGATCCACCTGCGCGAAGGTCTTCTTGAGCTCATCGCCCGACTTCACCGTGCCGTTTTTGACACCCTCACCGAGCTTGGCGAGTTCATCCCCGGCCTTCTTCATGCCGGTCTTCGACTCGTCGCTCACCTTGACCGACTGTTTCTTAACGTAGTCCGCGGCCTTCGCGATTTCAGCGGCGGCCTTCTCGGTGTCACCTTTGATAAAGGACTCGTGGGCCGCAGCCATGGTTTTGTCCGGTTCGGTCTTGAAATCGGCGCTGGAGGTCGCGGCGTAGCCCACCGACAGGCTGGCCATGAGGACCGCCATCAGCGCTTCGTTCAGGAGTGTGGAGTATTGTGTTTTCATTTGGTTTGTTGCCTTCATCAGACTTGTTTGTTAGTGGATTGTTCTACCAGTAGATTGTTTTACCTATGACTGAATGATGTCTTAGCCGCGGGATCAGCTCCGGAAGCCCCCGCCTCCGTGGAAACCACCCCAACCACCCGCGCTTCGGCTCCAACCGCGTGGTCAGTTGTTCTGGTTGATGTAATCGTAGTTCTGGATCAAGACGCTCAGGTTCTTATCGGGCACGTTCATCTGAACGTAGGCTGGATAATTGAGTCCGCTGGCCAGGGTCTTGAAGGTGGCCGTAACGGTCACTTCGTCACCCTGGAATGTCGTCATCACCGTCATGCGCCGGGTTTGTCGGGTCGGCGCGTCAATGGTAATCGAGATGGTATCGCTCGGAACGACCACGCTGCCGCCGCTAAGTTGCAGCAAGCCGCCCGGACCGGCAGGGGTGATCGGCGTGGTGCTGATAAAGTTTATGACCGCACCGGCGGTGGGCAGGGTGTATTGATGCAGAAACGTGCGGAGTTGCTTGAGGTAATCCTCCATCTGCTCCAGTTCCTTCTCGGCCAGCCTCCTGCGGAAGAAGCTCCTGGGCAGTGGGTTGCTCTGGTCATTGAGAAGGGTGTGCTGGGGCTGCCCGTCGGGGCCAAAGGTGACCGTGTCAATCCGGGTATCCTTGGGCGTGCCATTTTCGGAAACCTCGGTGCGGCAGTTCCAGGAGTACTGTTTCATCAGAGCGGCATTGCGCTGGCGCGCGGCAATAATTTGGTTGGCGAGACCTTCGTTGGCAACCTGGGCCTGAACCAGGAAGGGGCCGGCCAAGGCAATAAGAGCGGCAATGAGCATTAAAGATCGATTCATAGTGAGGGTGTTTAGCGGATTGATATCTTTGTTTTCATTTTCTAAGGACTAAACGAACTCTTTTTCAGTTTACGCTCTTACTACACTTCTTGGTGCTTTTCAACATGACCTGCAGGAAAGGCGTGGCGTTTCTCAACTTGGCGCCTGCATCCAGCCAATCCCGCAGTACCCGGATTCCCTCGACGGCGCAGGCATTCAAGCCCCGCAACTTCAAGACGACCTTGCCCTTTACCGACTTACGAATCCGCCGAATCTCGCCCATGTCAGCAGTCGTCAACTCACCATCGATAGAGATGACCGTGTGCGACTGTTGCTTCTGGGTGGTAATTCGGATCACTAGTAGCGCCTCTATTGCTAGTTTGATGCCAAAGCGCAGCTCCGGCGACAGCCTGCAAGCTAAGTGTTTTATTCGATTATAGATACGATAATGCCCTACCTCCGCCTCGATTATGAACGGAGGGTCTTCGGGTTGACATTCCTTCCTTTCCAGGGTTATTTAGTCAACTCGGTCACTATTTCAACCCTTAGTTCTTATGGCTGAAGCGGCGCCACAAAGCGCATTTCAAATCACAGACGCGCAATCCAAACTTTGGCGGCTGGCGTCGAATCCCTTCACTGTTTTGGGCGAAGCCCGAGTCATAGAGAACGGGGTTACCTTGACCTGCCTTGGGGACATAGCTCCAGAGGAGAAGCTGGGACTGGCACCCGGCACTTTCCCAGGCACGGTGCGGGACACGATTGCCATGATGCACCCGGACGATGTTCAACGGTATCAAAAGGTTCTGGAAAACTCGTTGGCCACGGGGGCAGCCTTTGACTCGAACTACCGGCTGAGCGACGGGGTCGGCGGATGGCGCTGGATAGAAGGCCGCGCGGTTCCGGTGGAGGTGCGCAACCGCCAGCCTGTCGGATGGGTTTTTGTGGCCCGTGATTTCACGGCGCAGCGCGAAGCGGAGGCAGCGCTACGCCGGTCCGTGCAGGAACTGGAAGCATCGCGCTCGGAACTGCGGTCGGAAAAGGAGAAGCTCTGGAGGCTGGCGGCCAATGCCTTCTCCGTCCTGGGCGAGGCTTGGATCAACGAAACCGGCTTTGAGATGGAGTTCTTCGGAGATGATTCACCCGAAGTCAAGGTCGGCCTTCCTCGGGGGACCATCCCGCGGAACCTGGAAAAGCTCCTGGTAATGATGCACCCGGACGATGTTAAGTCCTACTTGCGGAAGGTGGAATACTCTGTGGCGACGGGTGACGCGCTCAGCATGGTTTATCGTCTTTCCGATGGATGCGGGGGCTGGCGCTGGCTCCAGGTCCGTGCCATTTCGTTGGAGGAGCGGGATGGCAAACACGTCCGCTGGCTCCACGAGACCAGAGATATTACCGAGCAAAAGGAGTTGGAGGAAGCGCTACGCAAGTCGGTGGAAGAGCTGCAGCATTTGAAAGCCAGGTTGCAGGCTGAGAATCGCTTTCTCAGGCAGGAGGCTGGGATGGAGGCTGGCAATACCGAGATTATAGGCCAGAGCCCCGCCTTGGGCCGGGTCTTGGAGCAGGTGGGCCTGGTGGCCGCCACGTCTTCGACGGTCCTGATCGCGGGCGAGACGGGCACCGGCAAAGAATTGGTTGCCCGGGCGATTCACCAGCGCAGCCAGCGGAGGAAGGGCTTGTTCGTGACGGTGAATTGCGCCGCCTTGCCAGAGACACTGGTGGAAAGCGAGTTGTTTGGTCATGAGAAAGGCGCTTTCACCGGAGCGATCGCCCGTCGCACCGGACGGTTTGAGCAGGCCGACGGCGGCACCCTCTTTCTGGACGAGGTGGGTGAGCTACCGCTCGAAACACAGGCGAAAATGCTGCGCGTGTTGCAATCGGGCGAGTTCGAGCGCGTGGGGGGCGGACGGGTGCTGAAAGCCGATGTGCGGATCATCGCGGCGAGCAACCGCGATTTGGACCAGGCCGTGCGGGAGGGCCGGTTTCGCAGCGATCTTTACCATCGGCTGGCTATCTTTCCAATCCACGTTCCTCCTTTGCGGGAACGCCGTGAAGACATCCCGTTGCTGGCAGCCTTCCTGGTGACGCGCAAGGCACACCGGCTGGGGCGGAAAGTGGAGCGGATCTCCCACGCCATCCTGGACCGGCTGGCGAGTTATGATTGGCCGGGGAACGTGCGTGAATTGGAGAACGTGCTCGAACGCGCGATTATCTTGTCGCCCGGAAGCTCGATTGGTCTGCAAGCGGTCCAATTGGGTTTCATCTCCCCCTCGACGACTCGCCCGCGTCCCCTGCAACCCAGCGCCACTGCTGAGGCTGGGGAAAGCGACACGCTACAGGCGCGCGAACGGGCGCATATCCTCCGTATCTGCCAGGCCACCGGCTGGAAGATCAAAGGCCCGGGCGGCGCAGCGAGCAAACTGGGGATCAACCCAGGCACTCTCTACGCGCGGATGAAGAAGCTAGGGATTCAGCGTCCGGCGGTCCGTTGATGGCCCGCTGGTGGATGCCTCGCCGTTGTCCTCCGTTAGTTCCTGTTCGGGGTGTTTAGCGGGGATTCCGAGCTGTTCCCGAGATAGAGAGAAAGCGGCCTCCGCCGATCGCCCATGATAACTAGCATCGGCTGGAAAGGTCATTGGTACAGGCAGAATCGCAGCGGGGCCCGTGAACGACGAACGGCTGGGATTCCCTTTGGCGGAGGGGCGATTAGCCACCGCTAAGCGGGCTACAAGCCTGGGGGTTGGGAGGAGATCCGGCACTGATACGGTATCTTAGCCTAAGATACCGTATCAGCGCCGGATCAATACCGGATCAACATGCTTGCGGGTCCAGTATGAGGCGCTCGCCGAACTCTGAGGGATAGGGGTCGCGGCGACATCCCGGCTAGCGGGATTCTCAGCCTGGCAGCGAATCGAAACGGGGGGGAAGCGGGGGTAGAGACAACCTGGAGGCATGTCCGCCGCGGGGTAGACCGCGGCGAGTTCGGGCGACATTGACCTGAACGTAGGAATTGCAGCCGGACATCGGCCATTGCTGACCGAGCCGACGCTGCGGATTTGCTTTTGCGCACCGCGCGTACTGCGGGCCGCCGCGGATGACGCTTGTGTTTCAATGCAGTAGCGTCGCGGGTGGCGCTCACGGTGCAGACTATGGCAGGCCACCGGGCAGGGGCACGCCCTTTCCGAGGTGACCGGTGATCCATGCAGTTAGAGGATAGTAAGCGTCCACCAGCATTCCTTCATAGCCGGTGGGCGTCCCGTTCCAAACCTTCCAGTCGCCTCCGTTGCCAATCCCGTTCTGGAAAGCGCCGGCCTGGTAGCCTTCCAGCATACGATCGAAGATGGCATCGGCTTCGCTCCGTCGTCCCCTGGCATAAAGAGCCTGGAGATAGTAATAAGCCATGCTGCCGGTTGCACCGCCATTTTCATACACCGGAAAGACGCCAGGAGCGATCGGGAACTCACGGCCGGCTGAAACCAGGTTTCCGGGCAACCCGTACTGGAAGTTAGTGAACCCCACCTCCTTGATTTTCGCCTGCAAGCGGTCCAGAATGGCATTGGCTTGGGGCGGGGGCACAAGGCCGTAAGCGATAGCAATGCCGTTAGCCCACAAGAAGTAATTGTCCTTGAGGTGACCATCCTTCGTGCGCCAACCGGCCAGGACGCCGGTTTCGGGATTGTAAAATGTGGAATAGTAGACCTCTCGTATCTTGTCAGCCCGCGCCTGGTAAAAGGTTGCCTTTCGGGCGTCCCCCATACGGGTCTCCAGATCGGCAAGACACCGAAAGGCCCTCCAGGCCAGAGCGGAGCTGTAGGCATCCTTCCCTCCGTAGGCGAAGAGGTCCCACCAGTTAGTCGGTCCCACGGGCGACTCGCCGAGGCCATCGCCGTCGGTATCCATTCGCACTATTCTGTCCCCGTATTCCTCCAGGCGCACGATATGCTGTCGGAGCCAGGCTGGGTCGGGCCGGCCCACCACGTAATCCCAGGCCGCGATAATCGTAGAAGGGGCAACATCCTGAAAACCGTCGCTGTATCCCTTGAGGCCGCCCAGGTAGCGGTCCAGAGAGGAGCGCACCAAATCCAGAGCTGTAAAACCGCCGAACAAAGGTGGGGTAAAGAACGCCTGGTCCGCATAGCAATGGAGGCAGAACTGGCAGGCATCTCCAGTCGAGTTGTTCGCTAAGCAACCCAGGTCGGGCCGAAAACCGAAGATGTTGAGCCAGGCACGTTTCAAACCGTGGAGCTTCGGGTCTGCGTCCACCATTTTGCGTTGCGGATAAATGGCCGCGACGGTCATGGTCACTTCCGTTCGGTGCTTTTTGGCTTTTGACCGGGCGTTCGGGGTGGCGCAAAGGGACATCTGCAACTGTTCCGGGCCGATGTGCAGATTGTCCCAGGCCAGGAGGTAAGGATTACCGATGGCCTCCATGGTTTTGCGTTCCGCGGGAGTCATTTTTCTCCATTCGGCAACAGTGCCGGGCGCTATTGGCTTCAGATCCCGGAGCAGAGAACAGCGCCAAAAAGCCTCCTCCAGAGCAGGCTTCGCCCTGGTATTGAGCAAGAGGCTGCCCCAGTCTGGAAAATGCAAAAGTACGGGCCCTTGCAGCACATTCCGCAAGGTGGTTGCGGTCGTTCTCTCGGGCGCCCCGGCTTTCTCCTCTCGGCCAGAGGGAAATGGGTCGGGCACGGTGCGACCCAGCGGCGACGCGGGTGTAACAGTTGCGTCGAAGACCATACTCCACGGCGAAATACCAGGGCCGCCTGGGCTGCCCGGAAGCGGACGGCTGGCGCGGCATCGAAGCCACCACCTGGCCCGGGCGGCTGTGGACCGTGCCCGGCCTGGACCGGGTACGTCTCGTGAGTTCAGGCACGGAAGCGGTCATGACGGCGCTGCGCCTGGCGCGCGGCTTCACCGGCC
>Ga0118677_10014648_pt1 | contig 11023 bp, 8 predicted proteins | sample AliMusrvi5mmetaG_FD_86154 | JGI IMG/M metagenome (GOLD analysis project Ga0118677, IMG submission 86154)
GTCCTGGAACAGGTGCGGGAAGATGCCGTCGAACGCGCTGCGGCCCTTCGCGAAACGAACGGCAAGCACACCGGGATTGAGCCACTCGACAAGCACGAAGCCGATCGGGATGGCGCCGGCCACGTGGAGGAACCCGAACAGCGCGCCGCCCGGGCGCAGATCCTCGAGCGCCGCGCGACACGCGGGAGCGTCGGCGCCGTCGGGACCGTGCTGCTTGTCCGTGCACCAGCCCTCCAGGACCGCAAGGGCCGCGCCCCGGTCAGCCCGATCAAGTGGGCGGACCTCGACCGGTGTCGCGGCCAGGAGCCGTGACAGCGCGTGTCGCTTGGGGCCGAGTCCGGCGTCGACATAATCGATGAATGGGGCTGACCGATACAGGTAGTCGGCGTCGTCGCGCAGCGCCCGCGACACGATCGTCGCCGGATCCAGGCTCCGCAGCACGGACTCGGCGACCGGATAGAATTCCGCGTCCCGGCCCTGCAATTCCCCAAGCAGCGCGAGCGGCGCCGTGGCGAGATCGAACAGCGGGATCAGCACCGGGGCGCCATCGTAGGCCAGCCCCGACACGCACGGCCAGGGTCCGGGCAGGTATTCGTAGCGATGCGCCTGCGCGAACAGACGTAGGTTCGAGTACGTCCCATCCGACGGCGCGAGCTCGGCCAGTGGGCGCCGGATGGCCTCGAGGCGCGCCTCGATGTCGGCGGCATTCTCCGGCCCGAGCGGCACGCCGGTCCGCGCAGGGCGTCGACCCGTCGTCACCGCGGGAACGTCCCCGGCGGCGGCCCCATCACGGCCGGGCCGGCAAAACACTGCGCGAGCCGCATCCATTCCTCAGCGACCGGACCGATGACCTCGAGACCCGTGTCGAGATGGTGGCGGCGCTGCGTCACGACGAGGCAGAAGTCCAGCGCAGGCCCGCGCACGGCGGCGTCCCCGGACTGCGCACCCCAGGTCCAGCGTTCGCCACCCTCCCCCTCCAGGTCGACGTACGGGGTTGGGCCGGGTGTTGGCAGCCCGCGGTTGGCGAACGACCAGCTGAAGGTCAGGACGCCGAGATGCGCGAGGTGGCGCAGGCGCGGGCCGTTCAGGAAACGGACGGCGCAACATTCTACCCGGCACAGGCGGGGCGATCTTCTCCACCGGAGCGGCGGGTTCCTCCCCAAACAACGAAGCTTGCTGGGTCGCCGCCCGCAACCCGCGCGGCTTCTCAATGCGGGGCGCAACAGGCGGTTCCTCGGCGACCACAGGCTCCTCTTCCTCCCCGGCGAACGCCTCGTCCTGGCCTTCCCCTTCCGCTTGGACAACCAGCGAAAATCCCTCCTCCTCGGGCTCCGGCTCAAACTCCGGTTCCAGTTCCACCCTGCTCTCGGCAACCACTGGCGCAGGCGCGGGCACAGGAGCAACCGCCACAGGAGCCGGACGCGGCGCAGCAACAACCGGCACGGGCCGTTGCTCAACCGCAGCAGGCCGGGGGCGAACCGCCACCGAGCGCGCCTCACCCACAGAACTCAAAATCGTCACCGCAAGCCGACCCGCCAATTCCGGCTCGACCGCCGCGCCAAAGAGAATGCGCGTCCGGTCATTGACGAACCGGTTGAACTCCTCCATGAGAAGCTGCACCTCGTCGAGCGTCAGGTCCGGCCCGCCGCTCACCTGCACCAGCACCGTCTCGCAATCGCGCAGCAGGCGGCCCTTGTCCATGAGCGGATTTTTCAGCGCGAGCGCAAGTGCATCGAAAGAGCGATTATCCCCCTGCGCCTCGCCGTAGCCGAAAATGCAGCGCGCATTGCTGTCGCGCAAAACGGCCGTCAACTCGCTAAAGCCAAGCGGAATCAACCCATTGCGATTGATCAGCGCCGCAAGCGCAAGCACGCTCTGGCTGAGTGTCTGATCCGCCGCCGCAAACGCACTCTGGATGCCCGCTTTGGGCGGCACGGCGTCGCCCATCCGGTCATTCTCGAAACAGACAATCGCGTCGGCGTGCAATGCGAGCGCGGCCAAGGCTTCCTGCGCCTGCGCGGCGCGGCGTTTGCCCTCAAAAGTAAAAGGGAGCGTCACAATGGTAATCACGAGTGCACCAGCTTCCCGGGCCAACTCCGCCACAAACGGCGCAGCCCCCGAACCCGTGCCGCCGCCCAGCCCGGCCAGCACAAAAACAGTCTCCGCCCCTTCGAGCGCGGAGCGAATTTCCCCAGCGGATTCCTCAGCAGCACAACGCCCCATCTCCGGGTCGCCGCCCGAGCCGAGCCCGCGCGTGGATTCAAGCCCAAGCTGAATCTTCTCCCCCGCCACCGAGGAAACCAGCGCCTGGGCCTCGGTGTCCAGTGCGATGAGGCGCTCCGGCGGAACCCCGTCAAGCGCCATCCGGTCAAGAGCATTCGCGCCTGCTCCGCCAATCCCGATGATTTTAATATTCCTGGCAACCGCACCAGAGCTGTTTCGTGGGGTAAGTTCGATCATACTGGATAGGGGTTTACCGTTTTCCGAAAATCCGCCGGACCTTGTCAAAAATGCCGCCCTTCTGGGGCCGGTTCGCGTAAGCCGCCTGCCCGTACCGCAGCAGGCCGATGGCCGTGGAAAACTGCGGATTCTCGGCGGCGGCGATCAGCCCGGAGGTGGACTTGGCATGCGCCACCGTCACCGGAACATTGAAAACATCCTGGGCGAGCGGCCCGATGCCACGCAACTGCGAGCATCCGCCGGTGATGACGATCCCGGCCCCGAGCATCGGCAAATACGGCTCGCTGTCCACGGCGCGCTTGAGCAACTCAAAAATCTCGCGCAGCCGATAATGGATGATGGTGTTGAGCGTTTCGCGCTCGACCTCACGTCCCGCAAAACCGGTTTCATCCTTGAGGTAGATCGCCTCGCCCGGCAACGCATTGCCCAAGGTGGCGTCGCCCTCCTCGATTTTAAGCCGCTCGCTTTTGGCCATCGGGATGCGCAGCCCCATGGAAATATCGTTGGTAATATGATCGCCACCAACCGCCAGCACGCCGCTTTGCTTCACCGCGCCATCCACATAAATAACGTAATCCGTAGTTCCCCCGCCGATGTCGATGACCATCGCGCCGAGGTTCTTCTGCTGTTGGGTGAGAATCGCCTGCGCCGAAGCGTAGCCATTGAACACCACATCCTCGACTTCGATCCCCAATTCCTTGATGCAGCGCACGGTATTGCGGATGCGATTGCCCACGCCGTGGATGATGTGAAAATCCGCCTCCAACATGCGCCCAAGCATGGAGATCGGATTGAGGACGCCCTCCTGCCCGTCCACGTAATAGTGCTGGAGGATGGTGTGGAGAAAAGCGTTCTGCTGCGGAATGTTGACGTCGCGCGCGCTGATGGCAACGTCCTCGCAATCGGTCTCGTCGATCTCTTCGCGGTCCTCGGGAAGGTTCACGCAACCGCGATTGTTAAAGGATTGAATGTGCGAACCGGTGACGCCAGCAAAGACAGCCTTGATGGTCACATCTCCCTTTTCCTCCGCGTCAGCAATGGCCTCGCGCACACACTTGTGGACGTTTTCAAAATCGACGATCTCTCCCTTGCGGATGCCGAAGGAGGGAGCCTGCCCGACGCCCAGAATCCGGATCGGGCCGTCGAGCTTCGCCTCGCCAACCACCACGCAAACCTTGGAGGTGCCGATTTCGAGTCCGACGAGAATGTTATCTTTGGCCATCGTGATTGCGTGCTTCGGGTGGATTTGCGTTTAATTCACGGGAACCGCGCGCGCGACCGGCTCCGCGCGCCGAACGACAGATTCGGTGCGCGTAGTGCTCGTCGAGGCAACGGTGGGTTTCTTTTTCAGCGGGTTCGTTTTCTTGTCCGTTGATTTCGGGTGCTCCGCATCCGGCGTGGCAACCTTGGCTTCACTCGGCTTGGCTGGGGCCTTTTCAGCGACTTTCTCAGCGGGCGCCTCAACCTTTTGGGACGGCTCCTGCGGCGCAGTTGACTCCAGTTCGGGAACGGCCGGATCGCCTAAAACCGCCGGGATATTCCGTTCCACCATCAGGTTGACAGTGCGGATTTCCTTGCCCTGCGCAGCAGCGTAGTCGAGCACCGCGCCAAGCCGCTCCAACTGGCGGCCAATATCGTCGAGACCAAAGGTGAGCTTCGCGCGCCGGGCGTCAGTGGCGATCAGGCAATAGCCCTTGGAAAGATCAATGCTCTGAAGCCGGAAGCGATTGGCATCCCCATTTTTCTGGACGAGATCCAGTGCCGCACAAACCTCCGAGGAACCGACAGTGTCGCCGGGCAGATAGTTTTCCACAGGCGCGCCGTAAATGGCGGGCAACCGCAGATATTCAGGCAACTGCCGCTTTGGCTTAAAGAGGACGCCCTTGCTGTCGATGAGGAACGATTTGTCAGAAGTCGAGGGATCGGTCGTGCGAGCTTCCGCCAGCCACGCCACGGGACGGCGCTCGACAATATCCACGGTGATCTTGTTGGGCAGCGACCGCTGTAAATCCACATGATCGACCTGAGGCAAGGCGGCGATGGCCTCGCGGGCCTTGGCGAGGCTGACCTTGAAAATGTTCTGCCCGATCTTGAACCCCGCCGTAGAGAGGATGACTTCGCGCGAAAGGGCCGCGCCATCGTCGCTGATCTCGACCGCCGCGAGATTGTATTCCGGGTTTTTGAGGAACATCCGGTTCACCACCTCCCGCCCGCCATAAATCGCGCCACCAACCATGCTCAAAGCGAGAATGATTTTGCATCCCCAAACGAGGAGCGTCCGGTTCCGCTGCCGGTTGGCAATCTCCGAGCGAACCTTGACCTCCAGGAGCCCCTGCGTCTTGCGCTGGCCAGCTCCGGCGCGGCGGCGATTGTTGATTTTGTTGCGAGTATTCATGCGCGGAATCGAGAAAGGGAAAGTTCGGCAATCCGCTCGCACAACGGCGCATAGCGGATTCCAGCAGCGGCGGCAGCCTCAGGCAGCAGGCTGGCCTCAGTCATACCGGGAATGGTGTTGATTTCAAGCACAGTCGGCTCGCCATTGGCGCGGAGCAAAACATCTACGCGCGAATAAACCTCCAGGTCCAGCGCGCGATGCGCCGCCAACGCGGTCTGCTGAACCAGCCGCGTGGTCTCGGCGTCCAACGCAGCAGGGCAATAGTGGTCCGCCGCGCCTTTCCCTGTCGGATCAAGGAACGGGTATTTGTTGGCGAAATCGTAGAAGCCGACACGAGGCCGGATTTCAATGATGGGCAGCGCCTCGTCGCCCAAAATGCCAACGGTCAGCTCGCGCCCCTCCACAAATTCCTCGACCAGCAATTCCTTCGCAAACTTGGCAGCATCTGCAATCGCAGCAGCCGCCTCCTCGGGCGTCTTGACGATGAACACTCCAACGCTCGAACCTTCGCACGGAGCTTTGATGACATACGGCGGCGGCATCTTCGGAGTCGAGCCCGCCGGAACAATCTCAAACCGCGGCGTGGGAACGCCGCGCTCAACGAACCGCGCCTTGCACTGGAGCTTGTCAAACGCCAGCTCGCTGCCGCGCACCCCTTCGCCCGTGTAAGGCACGCCGCGCACTTCCAGTTCGCGCTGCAACTGGCCGTCTTCGCCAAAAGTGCCGTGGATGATGTTAAAGGCGAAATCAATCCCGGCGGGAAGCTCAAAACCGGGGTCAGTCACATCCACTTCGATGACCTCCGCCCCAAGCTCCCGCAAGGCTCCGGCAACCCCCGCCGCCGAAGCGTGCGAGATCGTCCGTTCAGAACCGGGCCCCCCCTTGAGGACCGCAATGCGTTTATGGGTAAGACTGCTCATTTGAGAAAACTTTCAGGTTCGCCAACGATCTGCACTTCAGTCTCCAGCGCGATGCCCCTTTTTTCCAGAGCAATCGTTTTGACCTGCTCGATCAATGCCAGCACATCGGCGGCAGTGGCATGAGCGTCGTTGACAAAAAAATTACCGTGCAGCGCGGAGACAGACGCCCCGCCAATGCGCAAGGTCTTCAATCCCAGCTCCTCGATCAACTGCCCCGCCGGGCACTCCGCCGAATTCTTGAACGTGCAACCCGCGCTCGGCTCCTTGGGCTGGATAGCCCAGCGTTTATGCGCGTAATCGTCCATCAGATGCGCAATCTCCGTCGGCTGTCGGGCAAACCCTTGCAGTACAGCACTCGTGGCATACTGACGGCCCAGGCTCGGAACGCCCCGGTAGCGAATTTCCAGATCCGCGGGAACGCGCTCGTGAATGTGGCCCTCGGAGTCAACCACCCGCAACGAAAGCACCTGCCCGAACGTCTCCGATCCCATTGCGCCCGCATTCATGCGCAGCGCGCCGCCAAGATTTCCCGGAATGCCCTCCATCCATTCAAAACCGCCGATGCCCGCCGTCTTGGCAGCCTGGGCAAGCTCCTTGAGCTTCACGCCCGCTCCGGCGGTGATGCGCATTCCGTCGATTTCCAGCCGGTGAAATTCCCCGCGTTCGAGGTGAACCACCACGCCGCGCACGCCACCGTCGCGCACGAGCAGATTCGAGCCACGCCCGATCACCATGAGCGGAATTCCGCGCTGGTGGCAGTGGGCTGCAAGGCGGGCAAACCCGGCCTCGGTATCCGGCTCCACCCAGAACTGGGCGGGGCCGCCCACGCGCAAGGTGGTGTGCTTGGCAAGCGGTTCGTAAAGTTTGGCGACCCCCTCACCCATCACGGCATGCAACTCCTCCAGCGCCGCAAGATCACGCGCAAGAATGGCCCCCTGCTCGTGGATGTTCCCCGCGCCAAGGCTCAGCAAGCAATCGCCCGGCTGCAAAAGCCGTCCCGCCTCCAAGACCATCTGCGCGCGGCTGGGGATGTATTTGCCGCCGTGGTGTCCGTGCGCAACCATGGCATCGGCAATGGTCTGGCCCGTGACCCCAGGGATCGGCGGCTCGCTGGCGGGATAAATGTCGGCAAGAAAAACAAACTGCGCATCGTCAAACGCGCTCCCGAATTCCTCCTTGAGCTTGAGCGTCCGCGTGAAGCGGTGCGGCTGGAAAAGGGCGATGGTGCGGCCCTTGCCGCCGTTGCGCGCAGTGGCCAGGGTAGCGCGAATCTCACTCGGGTGGTGCGCGTAGTCATCAACCACCAGATAGTTCTCGCTCCGGTATTTGATGTCGAAGCGCCGCCGGGCACCGCGAAACGAGGCGAGCGCCGTAGCGATCTTCGCGAACGGGATACCCAGTTCGCTGGCGAGCGCAATCACGCTCATCGCATTGCTCACATTGTGGCGGCCAGGGACGTTGAGTTCCACTTCGCCTAATCGCTCTCCCCTGCAAATGACGTCAAAACGGGATTGAAAATTTGCGTCCCGCAGCGCATCGAAGCGGTAGTCCGCATCGGGCGCGGCTCCAAAGGAAACAGCCCCCTTGCGACTGCCGCAAAGGCGCGCGGCGTGGAGATCGTCGGCGCAATAAAAAATCGTTCCGCGCGTCTGATCCATCAACTGATTGAAAACCGCCTCGATGGCGGCGAGATCCTCGTAGTAGTCGAGGTGTTCCTCTTCGATATTCAGGATGATCGAGTGTTCCGTGAGGTAATTAGCCAGTGTGCCGTCGCTCTCGTCCCCCTCGGCCACAAACCATTCGCCCTCGATGTCCCAATGGGCGTTGGTGCCGAGGATCGGGATTTCCGCGCCGACGTAGTGCGAGGGCTTCGCGCCCCCCACCCGCAGCACATGCGCCGCCATGGAGGAGGTGGTCGTCTTGCCGTGCATCCCGGCCACGACGATCCCGCGTTTGCAGCGCATGATGGCCGCGAGCGCATCCGCCCGCCGCACCATGCTCACGCCCTGGCGGATCGCCTCGTCGTATTCCACGTTGCCGGGCCGAATCGCCGAGGAATAGATGACCAGATCGGCGTAATGGATGTTCGCGGCGTTCTGCGGCTGGTGAAATTCCAGCCCCAGTTCCTCAAGGCGGCGCACCTCGACGGTGGTCACCCTGTCCGAACCGGAAACCGTGTGCCCCATCGCCAGCAAAAGCCCGGCGATTCCGCTCATGCCGGAACCAGCCACGCCGATGAGATGGATGCGGAGTCCGCCCCCCATCAAAATCTCGGCTAAAAATTCACTCGTATCGTTCATTGCAATTTTTCCATTGTGTCCGCAACACAGGCCGCGGCGTCTCGCGGCGCGAGGCGCTGGCTATGGCCTGCCATGATGTGCAGCAACTCCGGATCTTCCGCGAGCTTTCGGATCGCCCCAGCCAAGGTTTCGCCTGTGGTTTCGCGCTCTTCTAATACCCTAGCAGCCCCTGCTCGGGCAAATATTTCCGCGTTGAGTTGCTGATGATTTTCCGAGGCATGCGGGTAGGGGATGAGCAACGCAGGGAGCGCAAAATGGGAAATCTCGGAAAGACTCGCCGCACCGGACCGGGCGACCACCATATCCGCCGCGCTGTAGGCGTTCTCCATCTGGCTGCAGAACGCGGCCACATAGGCTGAAACCCCTGCGTCGCGGTAGCTTTGCGCCACCGCAGACTCGTCCCCCGCGCCAGTGAGGTGGATCACTTGAAGACCGCCCAGCTTGCCCTCCGCGGCGGCGGCCCGCATCGCCGCATTGATGCCGCGCGCCCCCTGGCTGCCGCCCATGACAAGCACGGTTGTACAGCCGGGCTGCAATCCAAACCGGGCCAACGCCTCCTCCCGGGGAATCCGCCAGGCCAGCGAACGCCGGATGGGCGTCCCGGTAACTTCACACCGCACCCGCGGGAAGTGTTGTTTGCATTCCTCGAAGCCGAGCAGCACGACATCAACCATGCAGGCGTTGAGCCGGTTGGCCTTTCCGGGGATGGCATTGGACTCGTGCAGGAACGTCGGCACGCGGCGCAGCTTGCCAGCCAGAATCGGCGGCGTGGAGGTGAACCCGCCCATGCCAAGCACGGCGTCCGGTTGGAACTCGGCGTAAATCCTCCGGCACGCGGCGAGGCTGGCGTAAAAGCGTTGGCAAAAGGTGAACATGGCCGGGGAGAAGAGCCGGGGCATCCCGATGCTCGGCAACTTCTCGAACCGGAATTCGGAGCGGCCCTGGACGGCGAGCGCATCGATCTCTTTTTCCGAGATGAACAGGAGCACCTCGTGGCCGCGCTCGCGGAGCACTTCTCCCACGGCCAAAGCCGGAAACAAATGCCCGCCTGTTCCACCGCCTGCAATTGCAATTTTCATCGGTTCTTTCAAATTCTCGGAGTCAGCAAGGGTCTGGGCTTGGTCACCGCATGCACGGTTTTTTCCGTGCCGCCATTCCGGTAGATATTCAGGAGGATGCCGATCCCCAGCAGACAAAAAAGAAGGTTGGAACCGCCATAGCTGATGAACGGTAATGGAACACCGGTACACGGCAAAAGGTTGACGGCCACGCTCATATTGATGAGAGCCTGGATACTGATCATCACGATACAGCCGATAGCGACCAATGCGCTAAAAGCATCCGGCGCGTGATGGGCGATGGTCAGACCCCGGAAAAGCACGAACATATAGGGGAGGAAGATGAAAGCTAGCGTGAAGACGAACCCCCATTCCTCGCTGATGGTTCCCATGATGTAATCGTTATGCGCCGCAGGAAGGTAAAACCATTTCTGTCGACTTTTACAGAATCCACGTCCAAATATCCCACCGGAGCCGACAGCGATGAGGGAATTCCTCGGCTGCCATGACGAAGCCAACGATGTATCCCATGGGTGAATCCAGCCCGCAAAGCGTTTGATTCGATGCGAGGATGTAACGATCAATAACACAGATATTAGCAGCCCGACCAGCAGCGTGATGCCCCAAAAGCGAAAACGCGCCCCGGCGACAGCCAAGAACAAGATGGTCGCTAATCCCATGACGATGGTTGTACCTAGATCACCTTCGAACACTACTAGTAACAGCGCTATGCCCATGTAGAGGTAAGGGCCAGTTGCGAGATCGCGCCAGGTATCCATCACCCAGGGGCGCGCCGCCAATAGCTCCGCGAGCACGAGAATCAGCGCGACCTTCGCCAATTCCGAAGGTTGAAACTGTACCGGCCCAAGTGACAACCATGCGCGATTTCCATGTTTCGCAACGCCGACGATCAGCACCCATACCAATAATCCTACGACGATGAGCGCCAGCACACGGGCGAGTCGGCGAAACCACGATAGTGGAACAAACATACAGGCGAACATGCCGCCCAAGCCGATAATCGCCGAAATCACCTGTTTTACCACATGCGTAATCTATTAAAGTATCTCCCTTTCTAGAAACAGCCATTATTAACCAGATTGAACGCTTCCTGCTCGAATTGGGCAAAGGTTTCCTCTTCGAAGCACGGCAAAAGCGCTTTACCTTTGATGCCGATCATTTCTTCGTCGACCTGGTCTTCTATAATCGGTTGTTGCGCTGTTATGTATTGATCGACCTTAAAATCGGCAAACTGACGCATCAGGATCTTGGCCAGATGCAGATGTACGTCAATTTCTTTGATCGCTACATCAAGACTGACATCGAAAATGCCACTATTGGTATTATCCTCTGCAAGAAAAAGTATGAAACCCTAGTAGAAATCACCCTGCCAGTGGATGCCAATATCCACGCGCGAGAATATCAGTTCTACCTACCAAGTAAAGAAGAACTGCGGCAAAAACTGCAAGAATGGTCCGGGGAAGTGGGCAGGTAATGACAGTCTTGATAGCACAAGCAGAGGATGTGGCAAGCTAGTTGAAGCTTGCATCCGAAGTCGAATAGTTCTTCATTGAATCACCATTTAGTATCGGTTTTTATGGCATTGCCACTCCAGAAAAGCATGCGCGGTTGCAATAGTGCTGAGTGTTTCACCGGTGGGAACGAGTGATCCGTTGCGAAATGCGTTTATCAGAGAGTTCCATGATTTATTCTGCCCGCTAGACACACTAGCGGGCTCTTCCTTGTTGGACGTCAGTTGAGCACGAAATGAGCAAAATGAAGGGCTTGCGGTATACTGAAAGTATCGCTCCGGTATCCGCTTCATCTTCGTTTTCTGGTATTTATTACAGAAATTCAGGCAGCTTATAGTATCAGCGAAGGATGCTATAC
>Ga0118677_10014649_pt1 | contig 11022 bp, 14 predicted proteins | sample AliMusrvi5mmetaG_FD_86154 | JGI IMG/M metagenome (GOLD analysis project Ga0118677, IMG submission 86154)
CTGATGTTTTTTTCAGGAAGTTAATAACATCAGATGATTTTATGGAGTTTTATGAATCCTGTTTAGAACCTAATTCAACAAGAATATGGTTAAGTCAAAATATTAAATATTAGAGGGACAGAGGTTGTTTTTTACTCCAAAGAAGGTAACGATTATGTCTCGTTAACTGATATTGCAAGGGTTAAGAATTCTCTGGAACCGAAAGATATTGTGAAGAATTGGATGCGTAGCCGCGGAACTATCGAATTTTTAGGGCTATGGGAGAAAATTCATAATCCGAATTTTAAAGGGGTCGAATTCGACTCCTTTATGTTTTCTGCAGGGAGCAATTCCTTTGTGCTTTCTCCCTCAAAATGGATTGAAGCTAAAAATTCAATAGGTATCATTTCAAAAGCTGGAAGTGGTGGAGGGACTTTTGCTCATAAGGATATTGCCTTTGAATTTGCTTCCTGGGTAAGTGCAGAATTTAAACTCTACATGATCGTTGAATTTAAACGTCTGAAGGAAGATGAAAATAGCCGATTGAAATTAGAATGGAACCTTCAGCGTACCCTTGCGAAAATTAACTACCATATTCATACCGATGCGATTAAGGAAAATCTTATTCCACCGGAGCTGACCAGACATCAAATTAACTATATTTACACCAACGAAGCCGATTTACTCAATGTCGCTTTATTTGGTAAAACAGCCCAGGAATGGCGTATAGAAAATCCCGACAACAAAGGTAATATCCGTGATTACGCGACAATTGAACAATTAGTGGTACTTTCAAATATGGAAAGCATTAATTCAGTATTATTGCATCAACAAATAGATTCACGCGAAAGGCTGATCCAATTAAATGGAATTGCAATCAGCCAGATGAAATCTCTCATTGACAATAAAAGTCTCAGGAAATTGAAGTAAAATATGGATACACTAATCAAAAATCTCCGCCAAACATTATCCGATAACAGCAACGAACAACTTAAAATAACCACTCAGCATTTTTTTAAGGAGGGGGTTCAATGTTATGGAATCAGGAGTGCCACCGTAGGTAAGATCGGGAAGGAATATTTCAAAAGCATAAAAGATCTGTCAAAAGCCGAAATCTTTGGTTTATGCGATGAGTTATGGCAGTCGGGCTATATCGAAGAGTCGATAATTGCCTGCGACTGGTCCTATAACCTCAACAAAATATTTGAACCTGCCGATTTTAAGGTATTCGAAAGATGGATCAACACCCATGTTAATAACTGGGCCTCGTGCGACACTTTCTGCAATCACACTGTAGGGAAATTTATCGAAATGTACCCGACATATCTCACCGAACTAAAACGGTGGACTCAATCCGGCAACCGCTGGATGAAACGGGCAGCTGCGGTTTCTCTCATTGTTCCGGCGCGAAAGGGATTATTTCTGAAAGATATTCTGCAGATTGCCGATATTTTGCTCATCGACGGGGATGATATGGTTCAGAAAGGGTATGGATGGATGCTAAAAGTTGCAAGTCAAAAGCATCAGGAAGCTGTTTTTGAGTATGTCGTTGCAAATAAAGCACTGATGCCCAGAACCGCCTTACGATATGCGATCGAGAAAATGCCGGCAGAATTACGAAAAGAGGCGATGAGAAAATAAGGAATAATTTTCATCTAAATCCTTTAAATTCACAGTTGTAATTTGAGATAATCCATTTATACAATGAAATATTTCAAATCCTAAGTTCCTGAGGCAAGTATTCAGTTAGATTAACTGACTTAAAATAAGGGCTCCCAGCAGTCCCAGGATTCCGATTAGGGTCTCCATCACTGTCCATACAAGAAATGTTTGCTTTATGGAGGCATTAAAATACTCTTTAAACATCCAGAAGCCGATGTCATTAAAGTGCGAAAACATCAGGCTTCCGGCTCCGGTGGCTATAACCATGAGTTCGGGTGAAACCCCGGTTCCTGCAATCAAAGGGAGGGTCAATCCCGCCGCTGTGATACAGGAGACTGTTGCTGAACCGATCGAAAAACGGATCAGGGCGGCGATACTCCAGGTTAATACCAATGGAGACATGTGAAATCCTCCTGCAATAACTTTAATGTATTCAGCTGTACCACTATCAGAAAGGACTTGCTTGAAGGCACCCCCTGATGCGATAAGGAGTAAAATCATTGCAACCCCTGAGGTTGAGGCAGATAAACTTAACATCATTTCCGACATTTTCTTCCTCCTTTTGATCCCGAACAGGAAAATGCCAATAAAAACAGCGATAAAAAGGGCTATTGTCGGATCACTTATAAATTTGAACAGCCTGGTATTATTATAAGCTTCTGGATTTAGCATCTGAATTATCGCACCTGAAAGCATAAGTACGATTGGGCTTAAAGCAGTGATTAAGCTCGATGATAGTGACGGTAACTCTGTTTTTATATATTCACGGGGCACAAAGAGCTCCCTGGAGGGAACCAGATTCCACTTGGTATAAAACCGGCTTAACCAAGGCCCGGCTATAAGAATACTGGGTAATGCAACAATAATTCCATAAAGTAAGGTCTTGTTCAGATCGGCGTGAAACAGAACTGCAATAGCGGTTGGAGCGGGATGTGGAGGGAGAAAACCATGAGTTACAGACAACGCTGCGCACATGGGAAGCCCAAGGTAAATCAACGGGAGCTTTGTGGATGCTGCAAGGGCATAAATAAGGGGAATTAAAACAAGAAAACCTGCATTATAAACCATCGGCAGTCCAACCAGGAATCCGGTGATCATAATTGCAATCTGAATTTTGCCTAAACCAAACAAATCGACCAATTTATGGGTGATCTGATAGGCAGCACCACTCTCTTCAAGGAGTTTTCCCAGCATTGCTCCAAAGACAATGATCAGTGCCAGGCTCCCCATTGTACTTCCGAGACCTGTTGTGATGGACTGCAAAATTACAGCAGGCTCCATTCCATTAAGAAGGCCAACTGAAAAGGAGGTGATTAAAAGTGAAAGAAAGGCACTAATCTTAAATATGCTTATCAGAACAAAGAGGAGTATTATTCCGGCAAAAATAATAATCAGCGGCATAGGTTGGTCAATTAGTCAATATCATACGAAAGTAGGATAATTTGAATCAAGCAAGGACCTTTCTCTAAATTTTTAGTGTATTTAAACCTTAATAAAATCTCCGGAATCCAATGATTTCCCGCACTTCATTAAGTGTTTTGGAGGCAGATTCTCTTGCCTTATCAGCCCCGTCTTTTGCGACTCTGGAGAGATAATCAGTGTCTTTCAGGATCTCTTCGATGCGACCACGGATTGGATTGGTGAAATTGATAATATCCTCGGCCAGTTGTTTCTTCAGATCACCGTAGCGAATAGAACAATTATTGTATGCCAGATCGAAATGAGAAACCACGTCAGGGGTCGAAACTACCTCCATAAGCGTGAATAAATTCTGAATCACCTCCGGTTTTTTCTGATTCATCTCTTTGGGACCTTCATCTGTAACTGCCCGCATCACTTTTTTACGAATGCTTTCAGGAGATTCGGCCAGTGCAATTGCATTACCCTCCGATTTACCCATTTTACCTGAACCGTCGAGTCCGGGAATTTTTACCATATCCTTTCCCTCAAAGGTGTATGCGCGGGGTATTGGGAATGTCTCAACATCATATATCCGGTTAAATCTTCGGGCAAACGTACGGGCCATTTCAAGGTTTTGCTCCTGATCTTTACCAACAGGAACAAGATTTGCCTTATGAATAATTATATCTGCCGCCATAAGTACGGGGTAGGTGAGTAGTCCGGCATTTACATTCTCAGGTTGCTGACGTGCCTTGTCCTTAAAAGAGGTAGTGCGCTCCAGTTCGCCCAGATAGGCATTCATATTAAGCAAAAGGTAGAGTTCCGGAATCTCCGGAACGTCGCTCTGAATAAAGATCGTCGCTTTCTCCGGGTCGATGCCGCAAGCGAGATATTCTGCCAGAACCTGTTTGACATTGGTATGAAGATCGGCCGGTGTAGGATGCGTAGTGAGTGAATGAAAATCTGCAATAAAGAAAAAAGTCTGGTGCTCATTCTGCATCTCAATAAAATTCTTAACCGCTCCAAAATAATTTCCCAGGTGCAGGTTTCCTGTCGAACGAATTCCGCTTACTACTGTTGGCATCTGTTTTGCTTTAAATTTAATGGTGCAAAAATATAAAAACCATTCAAATAGTGCGGACTAATCTTCCATTCCGGCAATTTCGTAGTTTTCGGGACTGATCAATGGTTCCCCTTTAAACCTGAGCAACAGTTGAGCGATTGCGAAGGTGTCTTTTTCGCAGTATCTTGCAATGCGTTGAATATCAAATTCTTTATAGTAAACATTTCCAACCTGGCTGCCATCAATATCATCCTTTGGAGTTGGTATGTTGAAAATTGCACAGAGCAGTTCAAGTGAAGTATAATGTTTGTAATCACCGAATTTCCAGAGCTGAAGCGTATCGAGCATGACCTCTTTTAATTCCCAGGGTTTTGCCCCGGCTATATCAAGTACGGCGGGAAGAGGCAACCCGTTGATTAATAACCTTCTTGCTATATAAGGAAAATCAAACTCCTGCCCGTTATGGGCACACATCTTATGCATCGGATTGGCCATAAAACCCGTGACCATGGATGAGAACGCTTCAAGAATCTTCTTCTCATCATCTCCGGCATAGGAGATTACGCGATAGGCCCGCTCCTTCTCCTTACGAAATATCTTCCCTGCCGAGATGCAGACGATTTTGCCAAATTCTGCATAGATTCCTGCACGGTTATAAAGACTTTCGGCAGTATCCCCCTCTTTCCCAATCTGCATTGCCTTTTTTGTCCATAATCTCTGTATGTTTTCGGGGGCATCCGAAAGATCAGGGTGCTGCGGCACAGTTTCAATATCAATAAATAGAACATGCTCGGGTAAAAGTTTGGGTAGCATAGTATTTATTTTTAAGATTTTACCTTATATCCAAAATTAGCGATTATTTTGGTATTCCGGAGGGTTGTAAATCGTATCCCCCTTTTTTAAATTAATTTTGAGGATAAAGTGTTATTTTTGCATCAACGAAATATAATGATATGATTAATCACGTAGTCCTTTTTAAGTTAAAGGAATTTGAAAATGAAGATCTAAAAGCGCTGGTGAGAAGTAAAATAACCCATGCTTTGCTGGCCTTAAAAGATAAGATTCAGGAAATTAAATATATGCAGGTGGGCGAAAATCACGATCTGATTACCGTAGCGCACGATATTTGTCTGATCTCACACTTTGAAACCCTCGGGGATCTGGCTGCCTATCAGGTCCATCCTGAACACCTTAAAGTAATTGACCTGGTCAGGGAGAATACAACCGGAAAGGCCGCAGTTGATTTTGAATTTTAAAACAAACTATATCACATGAATAATCTTTACCCACTGAAATTTACCCCTATTTGTAAAGACAAGATCTGGGGAGGGAATAAACTCCACGACTTGTTAAACAAGGAATTTCCTGAACTTCCCAATTGTGGTGAGTCATGGGAGATTTCCGGCGTACAGGACGACATTTCTGTCGTTTCAAATGGATTTCTTACCGGAAATAGTCTGGAAGAACTCATCGAAGTCTATATGGGCGATTTGGTTGGGGAGAAAGTATATGAAAAGTTTGGAACCGAATTTCCACTTTTGGTAAAGTTTATCGATGCCAACGACTATCTCTCAATCCAGGTGCATCCCAATGATGAATTGGCTCTTGAAAGGCATGATTCCTTTGGCAAAACCGAGATGTGGTATGTTGTGCAGGCTGATCCCGGATCCCGGCTAATCTCCGGATTTAGCAGGAAAGTGGATAAGGATGAGTATCTGCATAGTGTGGAAAATGGAACACTTGAGGAATTATTGAACGACGAAGAGGTAAAAGCCGGTGATGTATTCTTTATCCCTGCCGGGCGCGTACATGCTATCGGAAAAGGAATTGTTGTGGCTGAAATACAGCAAACCTCGGATGTCACCTACCGTATTTACGATTTTAACAGGGTCGACGACAAGGGAAATCCCCGGGAACTACATACCGACCTGGCCGTTGATGCCATCGATTATTCTTTCGAAACCAATTATCGGAATGAATATCAATCTTCAGATAATCAATCAGTCACACTGGTAGCCTGCCCCTATTTCACAACCAATATACTGACTCTAAGCGCGACAGTTGAACGTGATTTTACAGACAGAGACACTTTTGTTATTTATACCTGCCTTGACGGGGATTGTACCCTTGGGTGGGAAGATGAAAGTCTGACGATTAAGAAAGGGGATTCGATTCTTGTTCCGGCTCAGATTACAAATTTCATGTTATCTGTAACCACAGGGGGAAACGCAAAATTACTCGAGGTTTATATCAAATAGGGCAAGTGATTTGCCTATCATGATTTAGCTGAAGTTCAACGGCTCAGCCAATTAGTTTTAAAACAGAAGGATGATCATAAAAAAAGCTGAATTTGTAATCAGTAATACAGACCCCGAATTATGCCCGCTTACCGATAAGCCGGAGTTTGCTTTTGTCGGGAGGTCAAATGTTGGCAAGTCATCGCTGATTAACATGATAACCGGATTCGGAGATTTGGCCAAGGTTTCGACGGCGCCCGGAAAAACCAGGCTGATCAACCACTTTAATATTAATGATCAATGGTTTCTGGTCGACCTTCCCGGTTATGGTTATGCCAAGGTGGGCCGCTCATCACGCGAACAATGGCTCTCATTTATCCGAAAATATATGGAAATCAGGGAAAACCTTTATTGTGTCTTTGCCCTGATCGATTCACGCCATAAACCGCAGGCTAATGATGTGGAGTTTATGAACTATCTGGGGTACAACGAAATTCCTTTTGCAATGGTATTCACCAAGGCCGATAAGCTTTCGCGCAAGCAGTTGGATAAAAATCTGGCCATTTATAAGGGGGAGATGCTCAAGACCTGGGAGGAGTTACCCCCTTTGTTTGTAACCTCGTCGGGTACCAAATTAGGGAGGGATGAACTGCTGGGTTTTATTGACAATATCATTTCTCCAACCACCTAACGAAGATATTGGACAAATCCGAATCCTTAAGAATCTTGAAATATCTGAAAAAAGATTCACAATCGGAATTGTTGTTAATTCATTATATATACTTTTGCCCCCAGATAGGATTGCTTTAAATTCAAAAACATAAAATCTCCAGCTATGTCCACAGGATTTATCAAAATATTCGCAGGTACAGAATCAAAATATCTGGCCGAGAAAATTGCTGAAAATGCAGGAATTGCGCTAGGAAAAGCCTCCTGTCCGCGATTTTCAGACGGAGAATTTGAACCATGTTACGAAGAGACAATAAGGGGCTCGTTTACCTTTATTATTCAGTCTACTTTTCCGCCTGCAGATAATTTATTGGAATTACTCTTAATGGTCGATGCCGCGAAAAGGGCTTCGGCGTACAAAATTATTGCGGTAATGCCTTATTTTGGCTTCGCCCGTCAGGACCGTAAAGACAGGCCCAGGGTTTCAATAGGCGCTAAACTTGTTGCAGATATGTTATCTACTGCCGGCATAAACCGATTGATAACAATGGATCTTCATGCGGATCAGATTCAGGGATTTTTCGATGTTCCAGTCGATCATCTGAGTGCGGTTGCCCTCTTTATTCCCTATATCAACCAAATGGGACTCCGGGATATTGTCGTAGCTTCACCAGATGTGGGAGGTACAAAACGGGCAAATGTATTTGCCAAACATCTGAAAACAGACCTTGTCATTTGTCATAAATCACGCAGCAAGGCAAACCATATCGACTCTATGACCCTCATCGGGGATGTTGAGGGGAAGGATGTGATTATTGTTGATGATATAATTGATACTGCAGGTACAATAACAAAGGCAGCCGATCTGATGAAAGCCAAAGGGGCCAATTCGGTCAGGGCTTGCGTTACCCATGCCGTACTTTCAGGTCCTGCTTTTGAGCGGATTGAAAACTCATACATCGATGAAGTTCTGGTTACCGATTCAATTCCTTTACGACACGAGTCTAAAAAGATCACTGTATTGTCTTGTGCACCGCTGTTTGCCGATGTGATACAAAAGATTTACGAAAATAAGTCAATAAGCACGGCATTTATTTAAGAATAGTTATCTTTGCGCCCTGTTTTACAGCATACCTTTGATGGTGTGATGCGGATCCTTGCCCAATGGAAGGAGATCTGAGTAAACACTTAAATACAAATTAGTTAATTTTTAGTACAATGAAATCATTTCAAATTAAAGGTACCGCTCGTTTGGGAGTTGGTAAAAAAGACACAAAAGCGCTCAGAGTTAATGACTTAGTTCCATGTGTGATTTATGGTGGTGAGAATGTGATCCATTTTCAGGCTCACGAAAATGAATTCCGTAAACTGGTTTATACCCCTAAAGTATACCAGACCGAAATTGATGTAGATGGTAAAACCTACCAGGCATTTATGCAGGCTTTGCAGTTTCATCCTGTAACTGACAAACTGTTGCATATTGACTTTCTGGAAATTCGTGAAAATGTTCCCGTTAAATTACAGATTCCTGTCCGTTTGGATGGTTATGCAAAAGGTATTCAGCAAGGGGGGCGTTTGAAATCGAACCTTCGTACGCTGAAAGCAAAAGGATACTCCAGAGATTTTCCTGATGAGATTATTATTGATGTTACTGATCTGGGATTGAGCGAAAGCATTAGGGTAGGTGATGTTAAAGTACCAGGCATCGAGATTTTAAATGCAAAATCTGTTCCTGTCGCAACAGTTGTAGTTACACGTGCTGCTCGTGCGGCAATGGCTGATACTGCTACAACAGGTAAGAAAAAATAAATCGTTGTAGTTTTGAAGTACCTAATTGTTGGTCTTGGAAATATCGGGGAAGAATACACAGATACCCGTCACAACATAGGATTTTGGATATTGGATGCCCTCGCAAGGGTGTCCAATATTTCTTTTAGCGAAAAGCGTTACGGTGCAGTTGCTGAGATGAAGCACGCCGGAAGAACCCTTATTCTGCTAAAACCCAATACGTTCATGAATCTCAGCGGCCGTTCAGTACAGTATTGGATGCAAAAGGAGAAAATTGAACTCGACAAGGTATTAATCCTCGTCGATGACCTATCCCTCCCTCTGGGAAAGTTGCGTATGCGCTTAAAAGGGAGCGATGCCGGCCATAATGGTTTGAAAAGTATTCACGAGATACTTGGAAGTCAGGACTATGTCAGGCTGCGTTTTGGAATCGGAAGCGATTTTCAACGGGGGCGCCAGGTTGATTACGTTTTAGGCCGATGGTCCAGAGAAGAGGAGGAGGTCGTGAATTCACGAATGGAAAGCTGTATCGAAATTATCAAAGCTTTCGTTACCATGGGAGCTAACCAGGTGATGACGAAATTTAACAGGGATTAGGTAGTAAGGCAATAAACTGTCAGCAATTCCGGTTGACTGATGTTAAACTTTACTTTTTGCTGATTGTTGTAATACTGAATTGCTTGACTTTTAAATTCTTAATTCCTTCATTCCTTCTTTCATTCATTCATTTTTCACCCTCATGGACGAACCTGTACGAATCGATAAATGGCTTTGGGCCGTACGACTTTTCAAAACCAGGACACTGGCAACCGAAGAGTGCAAGAAAGGGCGAGTCACTATTGAGGGGATCTCGGTAAAGCCGTCACGGATTCCTAAGGTCGGTGAGATCATTAAGGTACGTAAAAACCCAATCACCTATTCCTATAAAGTCGTTGGTTTAACAGGGAAACGTGTTGGAGCTAAATTAGTTCATGAATTTGTTTTGGATATCACCTCTCCCGATGAGTTGAAAATTCTCGAGATAAGGCAGCAAATGAGTTTCTTTGACAGGGACAGGGGAACCGGAAGGCCTACCAAAAAAGACCGCCGGGACCTGGATCGATTCCAGGATCAGGATTAGTTTATTTCGATTTCTGAAAATCTTCGATAATCCCTTCACACAACCAGTTTGCCAAGGCCTGCCGATTATTTTCGTAAATCAGTCGTTGCTGATCGCGGGAATGATTAATATTTCCCAACTCTATAAATACGGCTGTAGGAATAGTCTTCTCAAGCATATAAAGGCTCCTGGTGGAGACATCCCCGCTATATCCCCTGCCAGGTTGTTTAAGCTGATATTTTCGTTCTATCGCATCTCTCATGGTTGTTGCCAGTCTTTCTCCATTTTTGCTACCTTCGTGATAATAAAAAAACAGGTCGATATTTTTCTTTGTCTCCCTTGCATCTACATGAAGTTCTATGCACCGTCGATAGCCACCGCGTGAATCACTACGGTAAAGGGTGTTAATTGCATCAACACGTTGCTTTAGTCGCTTGACCTGATTCAATGGTATTTCGTTATCCGGATAGCAAACTTCATCCTTGCTGCTTCGTAGATAGAGGTCGCTTCTGATCCCATCATGGGGATCGCGGACAATAAAATAAACTCTTGCTCCATGGCGAAGCAGCTCCCGGCCCAGTCGCAGCGTAATATCATACGCATACTCATCCTCACAAAGAATGTTATTGCCAAGCCGACCTATTGCCCCCGGATCCGGTCCTCCATGTCCGCTAACAAGGTAAAACAGACTCCCCTTTAACCGTTGATCGACGACTTCAACCCGTTCAGAATCTTTTCCGAACAGTGGTTCTGTTATTATTTTTGCAGGGGGAATCGATTTCTTAGCCTCTTGCGCTGCAAGATTAGCCGCTGAGAGCAGATATATACTGATAATTATGGTTAATACAAACTTGTAGTATATAACCGATCGGGTTCTCAAAAATGAAAGTGAATGGATCAAAATGGTTCTTAATTCTTTGGAAATAAAAAAACCGCATTAATTCGCGTTGAGTAAAACCCCGAAGATACAGGATTTGAGTGCCTGACTGATCAAACTTCCAACGGCAGCTATGCTGCGCCCCGAAGGGATAAGGCCTGTTTTAGCGGTCATAAGCGTTCTCAGTTAAATGGAAATGTTGAGTTTACCAATCGTGCGAATTAATACGGTAATATCTTTATTTGAA
>Ga0118677_10014650_pt1 | contig 11021 bp, 8 predicted proteins | sample AliMusrvi5mmetaG_FD_86154 | JGI IMG/M metagenome (GOLD analysis project Ga0118677, IMG submission 86154)
GGCATCGGCATGAAGCAGGAAATGCCCGGGTCGCGAAGGATGAGTTCTTTATTGCCGAAAACGTCCACCAGGTAGAGGCCATAACCCTTGGCGTCAGTCTGCTCGTTGGAATACGTGTATGAGATCAGGAACGTCCGCTCCGACAGCGCCCAGGGCGTGGAGTAAAGCCCGCCGCCGTCCTGCGTGCCGCCTTCGGGCGCGGGCACGCCGTCCATGCCGCCTTCGGGGGGCTTCACGTCCGGCGTCACGATAGTCATGCCTTTGGGTTCGTTGATGCCGAGGGACGGGTCCGCCACCACCAAGGGCCCGACCGCTAGCGTGTGATGGCCGGCCGCGATGCACACCAGCTTCTTGCTGCCCGGGATCGAACGCGCGTCTTCCAGAGACCAGGGGTTGACGAAGTGCTGTTTGAAAAGAGCGTCGGCGCTGGTGCCGTCCGGCCGGATGGTCCAGATGGATTGGATGAAGGCCCAACTGCGCTCGTGATATTCCCAGCGCAGGTAAGCCACTTGACCGTCATCGAGCGTGTGTGGCAGGTAATCCCCGTCCTTGTTCACGCTCAGCCGCCGGATGCCTGTGCCGTCCGGCTTCATCGTGTAAAGGTTGCAGCTTGTTTCATCCTTGTCGTATTCGTTGCACTGCAACGAAGTGCCGCACCGCTCGGAGACAAAGACGATGTCGCCGCCCGGGGTGTAGGTGGGGTCCAAGTCGCTCCATTCGCCGGAGGTGAGCTGGCGCAAGTTCCGCCCATCAACGCCGATCTCGAAGATGTGCGTAGGCTCGACTGACCGGCGGAAGTTATAGCTGCGGGCTCGATCGAGCCAGCCTTCAGGTGGCTGGTCGCTCGGCGTGCGCGCATACCCGAATACCACGCGGCTGCCATCCCACCACAGGTCCATCCCGTGCAAGTGGCCTGGCCCCAGAGCGCGGTTGATGATCGAGCGCAGGCCTAAGTCGGCCGTCGAGCCCCCTTCCCCACCCGGCGAGGCGAGGGCGGCAGCGAGCTTTCCTCCTTTGGCGGCAGAGAGCACGCACAAGTCCCCGCCCGGTCGCGAGCACCAGGGCATGTGATTGAGACAGACATCCGGGTAAGTCTCCTGCGTGAAACGCTTCACGAAGAGCAAGCGGTCAAAGTCCAGCAGTGGATTGGCGAACACCAGTCCGCGCACCGCCCAGCGCACTTGAAGGTAAACCGCGCGGCGGAGATCATCAGAAGCATCCTTGGACAGCGCCTGAAAGCGTTCGACCGCCACGTCCATGCCCCGGATTTGCGGCGCACAGTCCACTCCCGCCTGACGCAATTCTGCTGCCAGCTTTCGGCCACGCTCAATTAGCTTGGCGGTAGGGTACTGCGGCGGGGTGCCGGGCGGTTTGAGTGATTTGGCGGTGGACCACTGGCTGAGGCTGCTTTGGTTGGCCGGTCGGTGCAGCGCGAGATTGCGTTCCGGCGTGCTCGGGCCATAGACCTCGACCTCGTCCAAGTGGAAGAAGATCGGGGCGGCGCTGGGAATTTGCAGTCTCACGAAACGCCCGCGGACCTTCCCTTCCTTGAACCGCGCCTCCAGCGGGGGCGCGCCGCTGATGCCCCCGAAATGCTTGCCCTGGTTCTCCTGCCGCAACGTCCATTGCCGGCCATCCTCCGAAGTCAGAATGCGAAGGTTGTCGGCATTGTGCAGTCCTGGGGCGTAGTCCAAACGGTTAAACACGACCACTCGGCTAAGCGGGACCACCACGCCCAGGTCCACCTGCCACCAGGGATTAGGTTCCTGGCCCGTGTGGAAGGCATACTTGCCATCCTTGATGCCATCGCAACCGCCGCGGGCGTCCGTCTCGGTCGAGACCGGCCCCGGCGCGCCATCCTCGATCGCCTTGGCCTGCTTCAGCCAGTCTTCCTCGATCTGCTGGCGGAGCATTTGGCCGCTGATCGGTTCATCGCGCGGGTGGGACAAGGGGGGAATTGGAGCCAGCCCCGCCGACAGAAGCGCTGGCCAGGCAATACTGAACAGGCTGACCAGAACCAATCTGGCGTGCCGACCCGACGTGAATGGCAGGCTTATAACCATACCGTTCTTCTACTCGGTGAGCCAACTCAGCGCAATCTTCGATTCGGGGAACTGTCAGCCACTGAGCAGCTCGTGAACCTTGGCTCCGATATCCGCATGCCGCATTAGCGACTCCCCCACCAGAATCGCTTGTGCTCCGCACCGCGCTAGCCGCTCTACATCCGCATGGGTATGGATACCGCTTTCGGCCACCAGCAGCCGGGCTGTGCTATGAGGAGCTGAACCCAGTCGCGCGGCGAGCCGCTCGGTCGTCGCCAGGTCCACCTTAAAAGTCTTCAGGTTTCGGTTGTTCACGCCGATCAGTTCCGCGCCCGCATTCAACGCGCGATCCAGCTCGGCTTCGTCATGCACCTCCACCAGTGCCGCCAAACCTGCTCCGATCGCCAGCTCATGGAAATGCTTCAACTGCGCATCACTCAGGATCGCGACGATCAGCAGGATGGCGTCGGCGCCCCACTCGGCGGCCTCCAGAATCTGCCGCTCATCAATGATGAAATCCTTCCGCAGCAGCGGCAACTGCACCACCTCGCGGATTTGCTTTAGGTATTCCAGCGACCCCTGGAAGAACTTTTCATCCGTAAGCACTGAGAGACAACTCGCTCCCGCGGCCTCGTATTCCCGGGCGATCCTCACCGGATCGAAGTCCGGGCGAATCACCCCGGCTGATGGTGACGCCTTCTTCACCTCGGCAATCAACGCAACCGGCCCGCGTTTCGGCTTGCGTAGCGCCCCGGCAAAGTCCCGCACTCCCCCTCGCTCCTCCAAGGCGGCTTTTAAGTCAGCCACTGACACTGGCCGTTGCGGCAGCCGCGCCACCTCACGTCTCTTCTCTTCAACGATGGTGTCGAGTATGGTCACAAATGGTGGATCTGCCAATCAGGCCGTCGCGGCGCGCAGGGGACTGCGCGCCCTACCTCCCGATGCGAGTTCTCGTAGCCTCGGATTTCGGATTTCGGCCTTCCTTCGGGTTTCGGACTTCGGATTTCGGATCTTACTCTTCCTCATCCCTAACCCCTTGCATCCGCTTGAGTGGACACCCAGCGCGCAGCCAGCCATTCACGAATTGGTCCAGATCGCCGTCCATCACCGCCTGCACATTGCTGGTTTCGACGCCCGTGCGCAGGTCCTTCACCATCCGATACGGCTGGAAGACGTAGCTGCGAATCTGGTTACCCCAGGAGATGCTGCCTTTGTCCCCGTAGAAGCGCTCCATTTCGGCTTTCTGCGCGTCCACGCGCTGGGCGTAGATGCGCGAGAGCAGGAGCTTCATCGCCGCCGCGCGGTTCTGATGCTGGGAACGTTGGCTCTGCGAGGCTACCACCAGCCCCGTCGGAATGTGCGTGATGCGAACGGCGGTTTCCACCTTGTTCACGTTCTGGCCGCCCTTGCCCCCGGAACGAAACGTGTCCACCGCAAATTCGGTGGGCGGGATCACGATCTCCTCGTCGCTCTCCTCAATTTCCGCAATCACGTCCACGCTGGCAAAGCTGGTGTGCCGCCGCTTGTTGGCGTCAAAGGGAGAGATGCGCACCAGGCGATGCACCCCGCGCTCCGCCTTGGCATAGCCGTAGGCATTCTCGCCGGTCATGACGATCGTCGCGCTCTTGATGCCCGCAGTCTCGCCCGACAGCACGTCGGTGACTTCCACCGGCCAACCCCGCGCCTCGGCCCAGCGCTGGTACATGCGCAGGAGCATGTTCGCCCAATCGCACGATTCGGTGCCGCCCGCGCCGGCGTTGATGCTCATGATGCAGTTGCTCTTGTCGTGGCGGCCGTTGAGAAAGACCTTCAGTTCGAGCGACTCCAGATCCTTGAAGAACTTGCCGAGGTCCTGTTCGAGTTCCCGCTGGACCTTGGCCTGAGCGGCTTCGGGTTCCGCCTCGCCCAGCTCGACCATGATCTGGAAATCTTCGAGCTGCTTCTCCGCCTTGAGGAGGGGTTCGGTCTTGTTCCGGAGGGAGTTGGCCTCGTCAATGATCTTCTGGGCCTGTTCGCGGCTGTTCCAGAAGTTCTCCGCCGCCATCAGGGAGTTGATTTCTACCAGGCGTCTCTGCGCACCCGGCAAGTCAAAGAAACCTCCGCAGATGGGCTAACTTATCCGCGGCGACCGCCAGCTCGGCTGTAATGGTATCGAACATTCCTTGCATGGTAGGCCACCGGCGGCTGGGTGGCAAGTTGAAGCTGGGCCGCGCCGAAGCTAAGCCGCCGCCGCCGCTGATTCCGCTTTACGCGCGCCGGAATGCTCCTTAGCTTGCAGTCTATCTAAGTAAGAACAGCGACGCCCAGTAAGCTGGTCAGAATTTATGAAAGCGACTAAATACCTACTCATGATACTAACGGTTGGAGTGCTCACTCTGGCAGGTTGCGGCAAGTCCGACAAAGGTCCGCCGCCGCGCCAGTCCGGCAGAGTTGACATCACGCAGTTGCAAGAGCAGTTTCCGAATCCTACGCCTGAGGTTGCGGCCTCCATTGAGAAGGTCAGATTCGCCTGCCGCTACCGCACCTTCGACAGCGCCCAGGCGGAGTTGGACAAGCTCGCCCAACTGCCCAATCTGACTGAGCCGCAGAAGAAGGCGGTGGATGAGGTCGTCGAGCAGATCAAAACCGCGATCAAGGCGGGGGCTGCCGCACCCACCCAGTAGTTCCGCCCGCGCGCGTCGTTTCGCGGCCGGTGACAGAGCCAGACCGGCCCCGCCGGCTTGGAACCGAGATCCTTATGTCTTTGCCCGCTGATTATCACACGCATACCCCCCTCTGCCGCCATGCCACGGGCGAGCCGACCGAACTGGCGGCGCAAGCCGTCCGCCTCCGCCTGAAAGAGCTCGGCTTCTCCGACCACGCCCCGATGTCGCGGGACGACTTCGACGATTGGCGCATGCGGGCCGCTGACCTCGACCAGTATGTCGCCCGTGTCGAGCAAGCTCGCCACGACTATCCCAACCTCGTCATTAAGCTTGGTCTCGAGGTGGACTATTTGCCTGGCTGCGAAGACTGGATTCGGGACCTGGCCAACCGTCACCCCTGGGATTACTTCATCGGCTCCGTCCATTATGTCTCCGAGTCCTGGGCCATTGACAATCCCGCCGAGATCGCCAAGTGGAAGGGTCGTGAGCCCATGGAAGTTTGGACCGCCTACTTCGAACGCCTGACTCTGGCCGCCGAATCCGGTCTCTTTGACATCATCGGCCACGCCGACCTCTGCAAGAAGTTTGCCATTTTCCCTCAGCAGGATTGCACGCCGCTGTTCACCCGTTTCCTGCAGGCGGTCAAACGCCGCGGCGTTGCCGTCGAACTCAACACCGCCGGCCTCCGCAAGGATTGCCGGGAAATCTATCCCAGCCCCCGCATCGTCCACCTCGCCGCGCAGCTCGGCGTCCCCATCTGCTTCGGCTCCGACGCCCATGCCCCGAGCGAGGTCGGCCTGAACTTCGCCGAAGCTGTCCAGCTCGCCCGCAGCGCCGGCTATACCCACTACTCCTGCTTTACCAAACGCCAGCGCGAGGATGTGAAGCTCTAGCGAATGCTCGTGACAGGCCCCCGGCTTTTTGCCAGGGTCCAGCTTGTGAACGAAACCGGAAGGCATCGAACCAGGAGCCTTTTCCGACTGGAACGGGCGGCCGCAAGTCGCTGCCTGCCGTGGGTGCTCGGATCCTGGCTCTGCCTCACCGGCCTGGCTTTTCAGGGCGGTCCACTCATCAGCACGGAAAGCCCGATCGGCTTCTTCACTAACGTCGCCAACCGGCTGTTGCAATCGCAGCTTAACCTGAGCCTGAATCGCATCCAGCTCTACCCGACCAACCAGTACACCCCCTCCGTCCACCGGCTCTTGCAGCTCGCGGCGAACATCTACGATGCCTCGACCAACCGGACGTTCAACGTCCCGGCCGCGACGAATGGTTTTCCCTCGGTATTTCGCCCTGTGTTCGCGTCTCTCGACAATGGCAACCAGGTATTCATTACCGGTTATCAGGAAGTCAACGACGCGAGCGTTCTCCTGAACCTGCCAGTGCTCGACCTGACTCTGCTCGGCGACCGCAAGAAGGTCGGGCGCGAAGATCAAATGATTTGGGGCGTCCCGCTGGTAATCGGCGCTAAGAAAGGCTTCCCCAACTTCAACAAGTTCGCCATGCAGACGCAGGTCCAGGTCACCCGCAAGCTGCAATTCCGCCGGCCCGGCACCTCGAATACCGATCCGGTGAATGAGATCGACCAGATGTTTGTGGTCGGCATAACCAATATGTTCGGCGTCGAAGCTTGGAACTCTTACGCAACAATCTTCCCCCGCGACCTGCGCCTGGTTGTCATCCCCGACCTGAGTGTCGCGCTGCACAACCTGGAGACCGGTAAGCTGCTCAACCCCGCTTCGTCGAGATATGTGCCCCCTCCGGTGGTTACGAACATTGCAGCCAACACCTGGCGGGCATACAATCCAGCACGCGAGAGCTTTTCATTCGTGCTGCCCCTCACAAGCGCAACCGGCGCGCCTTACACAAACCATGTGGTCCTGACAAACGCTACCTATAACGCCAGCTCGGACACGTTCGTGCCGCTGACTGGCATCTTCGAGCGAACCCCCGGAACCAGCAACCTCTATGTTCCTCATTGGCAGCTCAACGTCCGAACGCGCCTCCGCTTCTCACTGATTGATACCAGCGTAAGCCCGAACCGGATCGTGGACTATGTGAACTTAGACTCCACCGAATCGCCGCTGGATATAACTGATGCGCTCATGCATGACGCCTCGGGCATCTACTCCTGTGATCCTCAAAGCACAACCTATACCCCGAGCGCCAGCATCGGCGGCATGTGGTGCACGAATCGCGCGGGAGGCTCTAGCTCCTACTCCGTTCCAACGTTTGGGATCTTGAATCAGATTGAAGCCAGCTTTGGTCATACGTTGCCCGACTGGAATTACTCCCACAATGAATTCCCAGCCGGCATGACCAAAGATCAGGCTATTGCCTTCTTCCTGGGCCAGTTCACGCCGGGCTATCTGAGTTCATCCAACACTTTCAGTGCCCCCTACCAGCCCTTCCGCAACATTTACCTGTTCACCTCATGGCAGGCAAACGATCCACTGGTCCACTACACTCTTTGTGACCTAATGGATCTACTGCGGACCAACGCATTTGCACTGGACAGCCCTGATCCTAGAAATCTCCCGATCAACTATCTCGGCCACATCAATCCCAGGTACGAACCATGGGGCGGCAATCCCAAGATGATTGGTGTCGGCGCCAATGCAGCTCCTTACGACCTGACAGTCAAAGACCCCGTACCCAGTACCCAGGGCAGTTCCGATGATTGGGACTTTCCGACCAATCAAACACCCGATGCCAGTTGGCTTGGCCGCGTCCATCGCGGCACCCCATGGCAAACATTTTACCTCAAAACACCCGGCCCCAGTCTCACCACGTGGATTAGATGGACGGGCAACAACCAGCTTCTGACCAACTGGAATGGCGGGTACAGGTTGACCTATGATGCCATTTTCACCCACCCCACCAATGACTGGCGCCTGGTCAGCCTGCTCGTCTCTCTCCTACATACCAACGACGCGCGCTCGCTCAGGTCCGTCAATCAAATCAGTACAGCGGCCTGGTGCGGACTCTTGGACGGCATGACCGTCTTAACTAACACCGGGGCTGGCCAATTTACCCCGATCATCATGTCGTCAAACTCCCCTCAAGCAGCAACGATTGCTGCAGCGCTTAACGCTATGAGATCCAGCCAACCCGGCCAACGGTTCAACACCCCGTCCGATATCCTGGTCACCGTCGAGCTGAGCACCGCCTCGCCGTGGTTAGACTTGAGCAGCCTTACGCAGTTGCACGGGGGCCTCAGTGACGAGGCCTACGAAGCGATTCCGTCCCAACTACTCCCGTTGCTGCGTCCCGACTCGATAGGCTCCATCAGCCAGAGCGGCGGAACCCTGCAAGTCCAGTTCTCCGGCGCCGACGGCTACGCCTACGCGGTCCAAAGCTCCTCGAACCTCTTGAGCTGGACACCCGTAAGCACGAACTACCCAGCCAACGGCTTCTTCAACTTTGACGACACCCTGCCGCCTGGTTCCCCGCGGCGCTATTACCGTTCCCTGCTATTGCCCTGAGAGGCTAGCCCCGTGAAGTCTTTCCCTTACTTCACTGGGCTAGAGCTTCTTGAGGCGGATGTTCTTGAACGTAGCAGCCGACGTCAGTCGGCTCTAATCTTCCCGAGGCTTTACAGCTTCTTCAGGCGGATATTCTTGAACTGCGCCATCATCGGCGGGCCGGCATGGAGCTGGAGCGCCAGGATGCCGCTCATGGCCCGTTTGGCCTCTTCTTCGTCCACCAGATCCATGGTCTGCTTGCCGTTGATAAACTGCTGCAGGTGGTTCCCCTGGGCGATGATAACGTAATCATTCCAGTCGCCCTTCTTGATCGAGGCCCCGATTTCAGCGGCGTTGCCAACTGAGCCGACGACCTGCTTCTTGCCATCCTGGGGGACAACAACCTTCTCGCCACGCTGAGCCAGGATACCGCGCCCACCCTCTTCGTAGAGAATGCCGCTGTAGCTAGGCCCGGCTTCCATGTCCGCCTGGTAGCCGTGGACGACCCAGTTAGCGGGATTCGCCACTTTGCTCCGGTACTGAATGCCGGAGTTGGCGAAGCCCTTGCTGTCGCCCGGCGTGAGCTTGTAGGAGCAGTGCAGTTCGAAGTCGGCTACCGTCCCGTTGGTCCAGATCAGGAATGTGTTTCCCTTGGTCGAATTCTCCGCTGTGGTCTGGCCGGTAATAGCGCCGTCCTGGACCGACCAGAGCTTGGGATTGCCCTCCCAGCCGGTCAGGTCCTTGCCGTTGAAGATTTCGACGAAGCCCGCTTCTGCGCCGGAGACCAGCGCCGTTTGGGCGATCAAAGCCGCGCCCAAGGCGAGCGCACTCAGTAATTTGCTGTTCATAATTCTCTCTTTTCGTTGTTATGCGTGTTGGGTGGGTGAGACGTCTGCTTTAAGATAGGGTCTGGCGCAGGAACTTCAGCCCCTTCACTGCAATCTCGTTGCGCGTAGGTTCCATACGCCGCCAGATGGCTGCCGCCTTGGCAATCACCTTCACATCGGTCGTGAAGGACTCGATCACCACGTCGCCTTTGTAGCCGATGGCCTTGAGCGCCTTGGCGATGCAATCCCAGTTGATGTGGTCGTTGCCCGGCGTGCCGCGGTCACTGCCGCAGGCGTGGAAGTGGCCCAGCAGCTTGCCGGCCTTGCGAATCGCATCGCCCTGGCACTTCTCCTCGATGTTCATGTGGAAGGTGTCGAGGTGCAGCTTGAGGGCCGGGCTGCCGACGGCCTTGACCATCTTCAGGGCCTGGTCGCACGTGTTGATGAAGTCAGTCTCGAAGCGATTCAGCGGCTCCATGCAGATCTGCTTGCCCAGCTTCTCGGCGTATTTGGAGATCGTCTTGAGGTTCTTGACCACCGTCTTCCATTGCTCCTTGTATTCCGCTGGCGGCACCGCATTGGCGCGCCCCACGGAGGAATACACCGGCCCAATCAACCTGGGACAATCGAGCACCACCATTTGGTCGAGGACCTTCGTCATGTAATCGAGGCTCGTCTTCTGTTGCTCAGGAGTGCCGCGCAAGTCGCGATCCGGCCCCAGGCAGGCGCAGGCCGACCCGCAAACCAGCCCGTGCTTATCCAACTCGCGCTTCACATGCGCCGGGTCGATATGCGACGGGTCCTCGATGGGAATCTCGATCGTGTCAAACCCCCATTTCTTGAACTGCTTGAACAGCTTCGTGCTCTCGTTCGTAAACGGTGAAGTGAAAAGGAATGTATTAATGCCAAATCTCATAATTGCGGTTGAGGCTAATTCATCGAGCGCGAGTGTCAAAGGCATTTATTGCTGCGAGCCATAACCCGAATACGGCGATGATCAGCCCAGCGGCGAACCATGACCACGAGTAGCTGATACCGTCGTACCCGTGCGCCTGAATGAGATCCGAATCCTTCACGAACGACCAGTACCAGACCAGGAACCCCGGCAGTTGCAGTGCAAGCGCCGTGGGCGACAGTCGCCCCTTCCTCTCCGAGTTCTCACGTGCCAGCAGCAGGCAGCAGCCAATCATAAAATAAGCGCTGATGAGCACCGGCGCCAGCACTGGGCCGTACCAGGGTTTAGGAATCAGAAACAGGCAATCCCATTGGAGCCATGAGGCCGGCCAGTGGGCGAACCACTTCAGCCCCACGTAATAGATGATGTCCCAGGCGCCGAACATGAAGAAGAAATGGGCGGTTCTGGACCTCCAGTTCGAGGCCGCCATCCACGCCACCGTGAGCAGCATGACCATCGTGCAAGCCTCCCGTACGTGCTCGATGTGGAAGCTCCCAAGTGGAATTGGGGGAAGGGTCGGGTCAGCGCCCGCGGGCACGATGAGGCGGCGCAGGTAAACCACGCATATTGCCTCAAGCAACCCCATGGCACAGGCAAACAGGAACACTCCGAATAACCGCTTCCAGACATCATGAGTGAGTGAGGGTGACATGCCTGGGGAAGGGTGTGCAGGTGGTTCGATAGGGGCAACTGAAAAGTGCGCCGTGGTATAACCGGTCCGTCACCGCGGTGGGCGTTGCGTGAAGAGCCCCCGGAGTGCCGGTCTCCGACCCGGCGCGTTGTAGAGCGTAAAGGCTTGAACCGCGCCGGGTCGGAGACCGGCGCCCCATCCCGCCATGACAGAAAGCACGCGCGGAGTTTCCGTTTGCCTCGCTGGCTCCTTCCTGCAAAGGTCGAGTCATGCTTCAGCTTGTTCTTGCTGGCGAATGCGCTATTTCACCAAGAAAGATGATCACCGGCGTGGTGTCTCAGAATTGCGCCCACATTTGTCAGCCAAAGCCGCAGAGGACAGCCGCACTCCAAAACGCTGACGCCCTATCCCGTGCGCCAGAAAACGCGAAGCGTCTTGGAGTGCGGCTGTCCTCTGC
>Ga0118677_10014651_pt1 | contig 11021 bp, 10 predicted proteins | sample AliMusrvi5mmetaG_FD_86154 | JGI IMG/M metagenome (GOLD analysis project Ga0118677, IMG submission 86154)
GTCCTTGGTATTGCGATGCTCGTACCCGTAAGCGCCCACGCGGGCACCTTCGATGTCTTTGATGAGCTCTTCGGCACGATCCAGAGCGACATCGGCAGTTCGCTCAAGTCGATCAACCAGCTTACGCAGCAGGTGCAGCAACTCTACCAGACGACGATGTGGCCGCTGTCCGCGCTCAACCAGGCCCGCGGCTTCGTCGCGAATTCGATTTCAGGTTTTCGCAACCAGATGAACCAGATCTTCAGTATTCCTACAACGAGCGCGGTAACAGCAGGTCCGCAACAGTTCGAGTCGATCTTGCATAGCCGTCTCTCGGCGCAGATTCCGGCGCTTGGTGCAAGCTTCGCGGCCAACTACGGTTCGATTCCGCAGCAGAACAGCGCCGCGCCCCAGGACCTCCTGATGATGGACATGGATGACGCGTTGGGCCAGGAGAACCTGAAAACGACGCTCATCGCTGACCAGGGCGCGGACACAATCCTTCAGACGGCAAACCAGATGGAGAACCAGGTGGCCACTACCACACCGGGCTCCAATCCATATCTCACGGCGCAGGCTCAGGTCTCGAATCTCCGTTGCCAGGCATATCTGCAGAAGATGCTTGCCGCTCAGTTACGGCAGGAGGCCGGCCGCATTGCGCACGACAATGCGCTCTTGAAGCGCAGGACAACCATCACCGGCGGGATCAACAGCCTGATCACCGGGGCGCTCACGGCGCATTAAAGGGAGAATGTCATGTCCGACTCAAAGAAGTCCACAAACAAAGTGCGCAAGCCATTTCTGTGGCGGCGCAAGCAGAAACCAACATCCGATGTCGCGGTATTCGGCGAGGGCTACGAACCAGCGCAATCCGAACGTTCCTGGCGCAGGCCGGGGCTACTCAAGGCCGCGGCCGTCGTTCTAGCAGTTCTGACGGTTCTGCCGATGCGGGCGCATGGGCAGTTCGGCATTGATCTGGCAGCGATTCTTGCCGCTCTTCAGAAGATGCAGTCGCTGATGTCCACCTACATCTCCGCGCCGCTCAACACCATCAACCAGTATGAGCAGAGCGTGGCCAAGTACGAGCAGCAGGTCATGTATCCACTTGCGGCGATCAATCAGGCCAAGAACTCGGTGACGCAGTTTGAGAACCAGTTCAGCCAGGTCTCAAACCTTTTTCATGTGAATGTCTCAAGCGCTACCCTGCCGCAGTCGAGCAACCTTGAGTCCCTATTGCTTTCGCGCAACGCCGGCAACGTGGGCAGTGTTTCGACCCAGTTCCAGTCCGTCTACGGAGTGGTGATGCAGCAGAACGCCGCATCGGCCGCCGTGCGGACAATGACCGACATGACCGATGCGCAATCCCTGGACGCAATGAAACGGGCAATCGAAATCGACGCCCTGGCGGATGCGGAACTCAAGGAAGCGGACCAGATGGGCCAGCAGATCACGGCCGCGGCGCCGGGCAGCGCACCGATTCTCGAAGCTGAAGCCGATGTTTGGGTCGTTCGGGCCAACGCCTACACGCAGGCCGCGCTGGCAGAGTTGATGCGCACGCGCGGAATCGATCTTGCCAATCAGAGCGCGGCAGCGAAACTTGCAACCACAAACAATACGAGCAACAACGGCCTCATTACCGGGGCGCTAACAAACAGGTAATGCGCAATGACGATTCCGATTCCCAATCCGCATATCGCCGTCTCGATGCTTGCGTTCTTTCAAGGGACGCAACTGAATCTCTTCGAGCGTTTTCTGACGCAGGCCGTCGCCGGGATCGACTCAACAAGCATCACGAGCGGAATGCAGAATGTCGCCTATGTCGTCCTGCTCGTAGGCTTTCTCTGGCAGGTCTATCAATCGGCCCTGCACGGCGGAGATGTGCGCGGATTGGGAACCAATCTGATCAAGTACATCGTCACCGCACTCGTTGTGATGAACTATGGATCCGTTTTTACAACAATCAACCAGGGATTCGTTAATGCCGGGAACTGGATCAGCAACGCATCTGGAGGAAATGTTCTTGATAACTGGCGGAACGATATCTATAACCAGTTCAGCCAAAATGGTTTTCAAAATCTCTGGGGGCTAATCACCGGTGCAATTGCCGGAGTAATTGACGGCATTCTGATCATCATTGCCTACATTCTTTATCCGGTCGTCATTGTCGTCTTCGGATTCTTCTATATCTTTTACGGCAGCGTTCTCTATATCTTTGGTCCAATTGTGATCGCTCTCATACCTCTCGGAGGAGCGAACCGCATCGCCAAGTCTTACATTGAAAACGTCCTTATCTGGAATGCGTGGCCGATCCTCTACGGAGGATTCGGCGCTTTGCTGAGCGCAGTCCAGATGGGGCAGGTCGGCCAGATGCTCAACCAAAATAACTTTCTAGGTGGATTGGGAAATCTGGAAGGAGCATTTCTCATCGGTATCGCCAGCATCATCTACTCGCTGGCGATCGCGGTGATTCCGTTTATCGCAAAGCGAATTGTCAGTGGCGATGTGGGGGCTACCGCGGTCGCGCTGGTCGGAGCAGCAGCCACTGTGGTAACGGCTGGAATTGCCGCTGGCGAGGGCGCGGCTGCGGGATTTGCCGCGGCAGGAGCAGGCGGCGCGCAGGGCGCTGGCGCTGGCAGTTCGGCGAGCACGGCCGCAAGTTCGGGCCGGTTAACAGCCGCTTCGACTGGCACGAACCAGCCGGCGCCGCCACAGTTGCTACCGGCGTCTACATCGAGTTCCGTTGCAGAAGCACCGACGATAGAAGGCCATGCGGACCAGATTCGCAGTTCATTTAGCGACGTGATGGGATCGGGTTCAAGCGACACGCAGCCTGAGAGCGAGGCCGCGGAAACCGCGGTTCCGACGCAGGTTACAGGCGCAACTTCTGGAGGAAGCAGCAGTTCTCCGAGAACATCCGCGCCGACCAGGCGTGGGCCGACCGTCCACCGTTACAACATCGGAACATGGGGCGCATACCACGCCGCCCGCGTTGCGGCGCAGGGTTTGGCAAGCGTATCCCGGCGAGCAACAGAAAAGGAGTAGGAGGGATTCATGAAGACAAAGGCAGACCGAACGGACGAGGCCTCCCTGGTGAGGCCGAAGTATTACGAGGTAGATGGGGCCTTGCACGCGAATGCGAATCGTGCCTGGCTCCTGGCGTTTCTGACGATCCCAATCGCACTGGCCGCAATCGGTTTCGCCGTCTTAGTGCGCATGCAGCCGCCGACTGTGATTCGCATCGGCCCGAATGGCGACGCCTCGGTTGTGGGCAAGCCCACCAAAGGCAGTGTGACGGATCTTGCCACAGCGGGCACGGACCAGTTTCTGGATGAAGCCTTCGTCAAGCGCTTTCTGACCAGCTACCAAAACTACTCGCCGTCCGACGTGGACGATCATTGGGCGGCAAGCCTCAACATGATGACCCGCAATCTGCGCGGGTACACGTTGAAAGCCATGGCCGACGACAACACCCGCGGCAAGATCGACGATGGGCAGATTCAATCGGTCTTTCATCTGCGCGAGCTCGACGCCGTATCGGGAGAGCCACTCACGTACCTGATCTACGGGGTCAAGGACGTTCATCATCTCTCGAACGGAACCGAGGTCACCGATCACTTCGTAAACGAATACCGCATCCGGGTAATCGCGGACAAAAGATCGGATACGAATCCCGATGGATTGTGGATCGCCGAGTACAGCGAGCGGCCCATCGACGGCGAGCGCCGCAATCAGATTCTGAACGCGCCGGACACCATAACCAGCAGCGAGACCGCGGCAAATCAAGGAGGCCAGTGATGGCGACAGCAGCAGTGAGCGTACCTCGAAACGAGCATCCGCCGGCGCCGGCCGCCGAGCCGAACCGGAGACGCAAACGCGGCCATGAGGAGGATCAACAGGCCCGATACTTCCTAGCCAAGGAGGGATCATCGCCCGAAAAGCCGGAGCTTGGCGCCGAGGCTGCAAACGAAGGCGAGGCTCTGATCAAAGCATTTCAAACGAAGAGTGGTTTGCTCTATGCCGTCGTGGTCTACAAGGCGGAGGCGGAGATCCAGGGCGGGTCTCCGACATTGGTGAAGCGGCTCGTGCGCAAATAGCAGGGCCACAGGTCAACGGATTCAAAGAGGATACAACCCTGAAATATGGCTATTGTCATCCTCCTTTGACTCCTTATCGCACGCGCGATGAGGAATTCCGCTGACCCGGTTTGAAATCTCGAACCTGGTTGGATCATCACCCACCCCTAACGCGGGCGGCCAGGCGAAGAGATTCATGACCGGGATCGGCAGATCTCTAGTCACTTCGTCTCGAAGCGCCAGACAAGTGAGGAGAAAATGACAGCGACGAGGACACAGAAAACGGCCATCGATCAACGGCTCATTCTTGAGCTGAGCATCGATGCGCAAGGAGAAGTGACCCGCAAGCCTAGCCAACTGGGCCGCAAGGATACGCTCGAAGGCAAATTGCTTGCCGAGATCTATCCCGGCATCCAGGTAGCGCGCGTCAGCGTGCCGCATGAGTTGACGCCGTATGAGCAGTCAGTGGTCGAAAACCGCATGGCCAAGCTCATTTACGGCGGGGTCGAATATCGTTTGGTGGGCGCGAGCAACTCGGCAAAGGACGGCAAGTTCTACTTTGTCGATCTCGCGCACTCCAAGCAGATTGCTGAGCGCTTTCAGCATTGGCCCGAGGCGGCAATGGTGTACTTCGCCATTCTCGTCTCCGACTGCAAGCTGATGGTGGATGAACCAAACTTCCGCGTCGCCGTGGTCCAGGAGCACGCTCTTGGCACCAACGACTGCCGTGGATGGGTTCGGGAGTCCGTCTACCGCAAGCTCAAGATCGGCACCAACAGGTTCTGCCAGTTCCGGCTGGCGTTCGATGCGCATGAACCGAAGCAGGCAAAAGGCGCACTCAAGGCGATGAGCGACCGCGTGGCCGACAGGCTTGGGGTCGATCTCATTCTGCCCGACAGCGCCACGAAACCGGCATTGAAAGGAGGCCTTCGCTTCCTTCCACAGCTAGGCACATCGGGCCGGTTGTATACAGGTCCAGCGGTTCTCGGGATAAAGGAAATCTCCCGGGTGTTGGAGTTTGGATCGAGCTATACGCTGGTTGAGCACGCTTCGGAAGACAGCCTTCAACTTGAGATCATGCCTCGGGCGATCGAGCAGATTCGCAAGGTGAGAAAGGCTTGGGACGAGGGCGATTACGATGCTTTGCTCGAACTGCTGGGCAAATCGTCCAACGTTGCAGCATTTGAGGATGAGGATTCGAGCTTTGATCCTGAATCGTTGGAGCGTGGCGTAAGTCACGTCTCCGAAGAGTGGGAACCGGCTGAAGCAGTGCTTCTGGCCGATCGCAGTGGAACCAGCATCAAGTTCCCCTACGTGTCGAACCAGATCAACCGCAAGCTGGCCCGCTGGGCATTTCGCATCTGCACAGGTGGAGGTTTCCGGTTGCCGGCATTTGCACTGGCAGATGACGGCGTCCTGATCGAGCACCGGGGAAAGATTCTCTCGGCTTCGGACTGGATACCACTGGACACGTCCATCACATCGTTAACGGCGGAACAGGGACTTTGCATCCGGTATCCCATTCGGATGCAGGAGGATTTACTTCCCATCCGCCATCTCACCAACGACGAACTTGGCTCGTCACTCAGACATGCGCTGGGCGCAGATCTTGAAGAGTCCGAAATCGCCAACATCATCGAACGCCAACTCCGCATGGAGGGAACCTACATCCTTCACTCGGAGACGGCGAAACGGAATGGCGGCGACTTCGACTTCGACACTGTCTGCATCATGCCATCCGATCAGCTTCCGCGCTTTGTTGCGGGACGGATTGCGTACGGTGAACAGTTCCGCCAACAGAAGACCAAGCTCACAAAGGCGAAGTCTCCCTGGTGGAACGTCTGCCTGGTCGCTATGAAGGCGCGTGGAAACAGAATTGGTTCCATTACCGATCTGAAGACCTCGTGCCTGGCTGCTGGACGGCCGGACCTTGCATACAAGCTCGTCGAACAACTGCAGAACGCTCTCGACTCACTCAAACACCGGGTTGAGATCGATGAATCGGTGATCAGCGAAATCCGCAAGGAGGTAGCTCAGGCGCCCTGGCTCAAGTTCAAGCGCGAGCGCAGAGTGTCGGATCTGCCGGCTCACCTGGATGTAGCGGACACCGACAAAGTCGGCAGGCTCTACAACGTGTTGCGCAAGGAGCTTGGCTTTCTGCCCAATGAATCCGGCACTGGCTTCGAAGATCGGATGTCGATTGAGGACTTCCGCGGACTCTTCTCTGGCGAAACCGTCACCAAAGGGATGTTCGAGGAATGCCAATTGGTCAACTCGATCTACGCCGATGCCGCCAGCCGGATTGTCGAACGCGAGGAGGAGATCAAACTTCAACTCGCGAACGCACAGGCGCTGTGGGATGCCATGCGCAAGTGCGAGGACAAGGAACAACGCAGGTCGGCAGTGCTTGCGCGCAACAGAGCGCAATCTGCTCTCTGGGAACATGAACAGGAGGCGCGCGATCAGTTCAGCTCGCTCCACCTGTTTGTGCACTACTGGGCGCAGGGCAAGCAGGAGAATCGCAGGGCTTGGGCGCAGGCGATGAACACCATCGTCTCGAATGGCACAGGCTCCGGGGCGGTTCTCTTCCAGTCCTTCCCGCAGGAGATCGTCGATGCCTTTGCGGAGGCAACCGGCGGCCAGCGGGTAAGGGTTCGATTGCCAAAGACCATCAACGGGTACGTCTGGTTTGACGATCAGCAACGCGCATTTCTCGTTGAGCGGATCGCCAATCCTGACGGACCGGAAGGCGTCAAGCGGGTATTCCTCTTCCAGTACAAAGGGAAGCGGAACCTTACATTTGAGGACACGAGTATTCCAGCCGCGCTGGGATGCTCTTAACCCAAAGGAGAAGTCTCGGCATGTGCCGTGGCTTCTCCTTTCTGTTTATGCGCCAAGGAGGCCGCTATGAAGTCGCTCTTGACCATGATTCTCGCTATTTCAGCCGCCGTGGCGGGGGCGCAGACAACCGGCCAGGGCCAGATCCGGCACGTCGAAACCTCGATGAACCATCTCACCGTTCTCGAATTCGGTGAGCCGGTTACGACACTCGCCGTTGGCGATGCGGACACCTTTCAGATCGAACGCCACGAAGATAAGGTCTTCATCAAGCCGCTTCAGCAGGGCGTCTCGACCAATCTCTTCGTGTGGACGGCGTCACGGGAGCTGAGCTATGAACTCGATCCATCCGGTTCGCTTTCCTCCATGGACGTGCTGATCCGCACCGATCCCGCGCCTAATCCGCGCACCGACGCGCACTCCGATGCCCAACCAACCGAGCAGGAGATTCGCAAAATAGCGACATTGGTTCTCACTCAGACACTTGCGGGAGCGGAAGACATTGGGCAGGAATCGAGCAAGGCTGAGAGCAATCGCGTGCAAGTTGCGCTTGAGCAGGTGTACCGCACCGGAGACCAAATCTATATCCGGTACTCGCTAACAAATCGAACGGAGGCGCCGTATCGCTTAACAACACCGGTTGTTTATGCGCAGGTGCCTGGTAAGAATGCGGTATCGCTCGTGAGCCTTCGCAACCACCAGCTCGGGCGCAAGACTTACGCATCCTTCAAAACGCATCGCGGAGTTGCTCTCGATGTTGCGCAGCCGGAGTCCACTCCGCGCGATCTTGCGCCGGGCGAAAAAGCGACTGGCGTGATCGGCATCAAATGCACAGATGGCAATCAACCGCGTCTTTATCAACTGAACTTTGGAATCGACCAGAACCGGCCTGTTACGGCCGAGGCGGTGCTCTAGCCATGGAGGCCACAGGTTACATCACACCGGAAGAGGTACGCCTGGCACTCCGGAAACTTCACTCAGAAGACACGGAGACGAATCCAGAGTTGGCATTGCGCTCCGCGCTGGCCGACGATCTGAAGCCCGTCGATGCACGGGGACGTTGGAAACCAAGCTCGCTGGTGATTCTGGCAGGCGTCTTTGTCCTCGCATTGCTGGGCGTATTCCTTTACTTCTCACTGGGGCGGAGCCTATGAGTCCTTACTATGATCAACCCGGATACAGACGCACAGGGCCGGAAGATGCTGCCGGTGTCGTAGTTCTCGTAGGCTGCGCGGTGTTCGGATTCCTCTGGTATGTCGCTGTCTCCCGCCTCCATCTGCGCAACGACCAATGCCTGGAGATCTTTCTCGACTGCGCCATCGTGTTCTTTGGCGGAGGCTTGATTGTTGCCCACCTCATTGGCAGAAGGGCAAAGCGCGAGGAGAACTGGCCGCATCCTTCTGTTGTCGTGCCCACAGCCATGGATGCACGAATCGTCACGGATGCGCACAATAATTGCGCTACACTGCTCGGCTACAACGTGCATAAAGAGCCATGGGTCTGGCCGGATGCCGTGCGGATCAAGCACGGAGTAATTGTCGGCGGCACCGGCGCAGGCAAGTCCACTTTCCTTGAAAACATCATCGCGCAGGATCTGACGCGCCGCTTCGGCGCGCGCAAGATGCCTATGATCATCTTCGACGGCAAGGGCGAACGTGAGTTTCTGGACCATATTCTGCCGCATATCGCCGCCGCCGGACGCTTGCAGGACCTGCGGATTCTCGACCCGACACATCCCACTGAATCCTGCCGCTACAACCCCTTCTACTCGCTCGACGACGCCTACCAGGAGCACGTGAACTTCATCTTCCGTTCCTTCGGCCTGCGCGAGGACTTCTTCAAGGGCCACCAGGAAGCCTACCTCTCGGATCTTGTCCGCGTCCTGCAGTACACCGGAAAGCTCTTCAATGTCTACGACGTGCTGGTCATGGCGCTCGATGAGGACGTCCTCCAGGACCAGATCAAAGCGGCCAAGGCGCGCATCGCGACGCTCACTGGCCTTTCGATGCAGAAGCGTTTGAACTTCGAGATGTCGGTCAAAATGCTCCAGCGGTCGCTTCAGGACCGCGAACGCGTGGAGAAGATTCAGGGACTCCTGAACGAACTGTTGAGTTTCCTCGAAGACGAGTTGTCGGTCGTGACCGGCGCATACCAGGACCTTCTGACGCTCGACGATGTGCTTGAAAACGATCTGATCTTGTTTGTCTCCTTGAATTCGAATCGCAACCAGCGCGCCGTCGAAGCCTTGGGAAAGATCCTTCTCCAGAATATTCAACTGATGGTTGGCAAGCGGTATTCGCAGACAACCGCATCGCGATCCAAGGATGAGCCGATGCTTTCCGTGATCCTGGACGAGTTTGCGCCGTTTGCTTATCCGGGATTCACGCAGGTTCTGCAGACGGCGCGCGGCGCAAAGGTGTCGTTTCTGTTCTCCTTCCAGAGCCTGCCACAGTTGCAGCGTGTCAGCCAGGCGTTCGCCGATGAGGTCTCCTCGGCACCCGGAACCAAGATGATCATGAACGTCTCTGAGGAAAATACTGCGCAGTGGTTTCTGAAAGCGTCGGCGAGGATTGCGACGAAGAGGCGCAGTTTATCGGTGCGCAAGACCGGCATCTTCACACCCAAGTACATCGAGACTGGCACGGGAAGCGAGAGCGAAGCGAAGGAGACGCGGGCGCGCGAGGACCACATCAAGAACCTTCCCGTGGGGCAGATGGAGATTCTGATGGTCGATAGCCGCGAAGGAACTCTCCACTCTCATCTCCATGTACGCCGCGCGCCCAGCTTCCAATTGGAGGGGATTGAGCCGTATCTCTACCCGAAAATGCGCAGCCCAATGAACCCAGAGATCGGCGTCAATCTCCGCTTCAAGGACGCCGTTAATCGCCGCCAGCGGCGCAGACGGATCGCCGGAATCTCGCTCGACACACTCTACGGAGGTTGATGATGCGACTCATTTCCACCATTCAATTGCCGGCCGTCATCCTGCTCTTCTGTGCGATTGCGCCGGGCCTCGTCGCCCAGACGCAAACCGTACAGCCGGAAAAGACTGGGCCAACCCAACGCCAGCGTCAGGGATTCCTCGACTATGCCATGGGCAAGATCAACCCTTCGAACACCGACTATGGCACAGCCATGGCAAAGGGACGGAGCGATCTTGTCGGCCATACCGTCGACGATCTCTATTTCTGGTCGAACGCCGTAACGCTTGGGTTGCTCGTTTGCGCGGCAGGAATCATCTATTTCGAGTGGCGCTCGGCGGCAAAGAAAGAGATCGTTGCCGCCACCATCATCGCGGAACTCTGGAACGGCCGCGTCAGCGACAGAATCGAAATCCTGCGCCGCACGGAACAGTTCAACCAACTCGTCGAACTCAAAAATCAGGAGACCGAGCGGCTATTATCCGCCGGGCCAAAGACATCAGAACATGAGCAGGATCCAGCCGAAAGCATCACGAAGAGCGTCGGTCAAAACGGATATTCGGGTTCATCGGCTGCGGGTTCCGCGGCAAAGAGTACGTCCCCGGCCTCGCGCGCAACCGAATCGGCAGCAGTGGGTAACGCGAATGATGGTACAGCGCGCTTGCAACAGAGCAACCTGATGTTGCAACGCAGGGTGGAGGCGCTCGAAAACAGCGAGAAGAACCTCAAACAAAGACTGAACCAGACGACGATCCTGCTGGACGAGGAACGCCGTCGCAACGCAACGCTCAAGGGCGCATAGAGAGGGCAAGATGCAACGGAAATCCAGAGCCTGCTTCGCCAGTCATGATGAATGGTTGGCCTATGTGCGCCGCGAATTGTCCCGTGATGAACAACCAACTGCGCTCGCTTACGGCCGCATGGAACTCTTTCTGCGCTTCTTGGAACTGCGCGGTCAGTCGCTTCCGGCAGAGCTTAAGGCGGAGTTGGATCTCATCCTTGGGCTTCCCGATCCAGATCGCGCGGACCGACTCGACACACTCAACGATCGGATCATGGCGCACCTGATCGAAGTGCTGTTTGCCGAAGCCGGTCCAACTCTGGACGAGGAAAAACATACACGGCACCATACCCCGCGACAGCAGACACAGGAATTGCTCGACCAGCTGGCAAGTAGAAATCCGTACTTCCGCCTCTGGATCGACTACAA
>Ga0118677_10014652_pt1 | contig 11020 bp, 6 predicted proteins | sample AliMusrvi5mmetaG_FD_86154 | JGI IMG/M metagenome (GOLD analysis project Ga0118677, IMG submission 86154)
CGGGTTTTTTGTTATTTTTGCTGCGCCTGTGGAGTTTCATTATTTCTGTATGTTTTGAATCGACTACAAAAATATGAGATTCTCAGGCATTTTTTATTTTTAAAGTTTCGGATAGTTGTGAAATAGTTATATATTTTTGATTTTCTGGGATATATCCATTATTAAAACAAATTATTTATAAATCAAGAATATGCACGGTCTCTTATTCAAATCAGGAAGTTGAGTCTTCCATTCTTTAATAGTTTTTGTTTTGATCATTTCCGTTTTGAGGGTAATGTCGACAGCAATACATAAACGAGTGGTAGGCTGGCAGGTCTTAAGGATTTCGTCCAGCATTTTCATATTGCGGTATGGAGTTTCGATAAAAATCTGCGATTGGTTTTCAGAGTAAACACGCGATTCAAGTTTTTTCAAAGCTTTCGAACGCTCATCTGGCTGAATAGGCAAATAACCCACAAAGGCAAAGCTTTGTCCGTTGAAACCAGAAGCCATAAGCGAAAGCAAAATGGACGAAGGACCCACCAAAGGAACAACCGTGAAATTATTCCGCTGAGCAATGGCAACCACATCGGCACCCGGATCGGCAATGGCCGGACAACCAGCTTCGGATAAAACGCCCATATTGTGTCCGGCAAACATAGGTTTTAGAAAACCACTCAGTTCTTCATACGAAGTATGCTGGTTCAAAACAAAGAAAGTAAGCGTATCAATCTCAATGGCGGGATTCGCTTTTTTCAGGAAACGTCGTGCAGTACGCACATCTTCCACGATAAAATACTTTAAATCGCTTACAATCTGGGTATTCGTTAAAGGCAGTATGCGATCGAAAGACGTTTCACCGAGTGAAGTTGGGATTAGATAAAGACAATTCATAATTCATAATTCATAATGAAAAAAAAACAATCAACAACTATCTACAATTAGTTGTCAACTAATAACTGTTCCAGTTCCTCGCTGAGTATTTCCCACTCATAAACCTTTTGGTCCATCTCTCGTTGTTTCTTCTGATAGAGCATTATATATTCATTATCAGAAGCTTTTTCAGGCAATTGAAGCTTTTTGTTCATTTCAGCTAATTCAGTTTCTAATGCTAAAACCTGTTTTTCTATATCCTCTACTGCCCTTTCGGCTTTTTTAATTTTACGGCTTAATTCTTTACGAGCTTCGTAGCTGAGTTTATTTTCTGAAACCTGTTTTTCGGTTGCTACAGTTGCCGTTTTTAGCGAAGTTGAAATTTCCAGCTCGCGCAAGGTATCCATTTTCTTATATTGCAGGAATTCGTAAATACCGCCCAAATGTTCGCGAATTTTTTTATTGCCAAATTCATATACTTTGGTAACAAGTCCGGCTAAGAATTCACGGTCGTGCGAAACCACGATAACCGTTCCATCAAAGGCTTTGATAGCTTCTTTCAATACATCTTTTGAGCGCATGTCCAGGTGATTTGTTGGCTCATCAAGTATCAATAAATTGACAGGTTCCAAGAGTAACCGTATCATGGCCAGACGACTTCGCTCCCCTCCAGAAAGCACTTTTACTTTTTTATCAGACGCTTCTCCACCAAACATAAATGCGCCCAAAATATCGCGTATTTTGGTACGTATATCACCAGTTGCCACGTAATCAATGGTCTCAAACACCGTACGATTTTCGTCTAGCAACGAAGCCTGATTTTGTGCGAAATAGCCAATTTTCACATTATATCCCATTTTCAGTGTACCTGAAAAATCAATTTCGTCCATTATACACTTTACCAGAGTACTTTTTCCTTCACCATTCTTGCCAACAAAAGCTACTTTCTCACCCCGATTGATAATCATTCCAATATTATCTAGAATCAAATGCTTGCCATAAGCCTTCGTCAAATATTCCATCTCTATCGGAATGCTGCCCGAACGTGGAGCAGGTGGAAATTTCAGACTAAGGCGTGAATTATCCTCCAAATCCACTTCCAGTCGTTCCAACCTTTCGAGTTGTTTAACTCGTGACTGTACCTGAATAGCTTTGGTAGCCTGATAGCGGTAACGGGCAATAAATTCTTCGGTATCGGCAATGAGTTTCTGCTGGTTTTCGTAGGCTCTCACCTGTTGTTCATGACGTTCAACACGCAATTGCAAATATTTGGAGTAATTTACATTATAGTCGTAAATTTTCCCTAATGAAATTTCAATTGTTCTGGTGGTAACTGCATCTATAAACGCACGATCGTGCGAAACAAGCAGAATGGCACTATTTGAGGTAGTAAGAAAGTTTTCGAGCCATTGAATAGATTCAATATCAAGGTGGTTAGTTGGCTCATCAAGGAGCAACACCTCGGGCCGTTGCAACAGAATTTTAGCTAACTCGATACGCATACGCCATCCACCGCTGAATTCGGAACATTGTCGGTCGAAATCGCTTCGAATAAAGCCTAAACCTAACAATGTTTTTTCAATTTCGCCATAAAAGTTGCCGTTTCCGATAATCTGAAGATGTTCATTCGCATGCGTCAGCTTTTCAATTAATGCGTGATAATCGTCTGTTTCATAATCGGTTCGCACAGCCAGCTCTACATTTATCTGCTCAATTTGGCCATGTAATTCGGTAATGTGTTCGAAGGCTTTTTCGGCTTCCTCCATTACCGTAGTACCTTCGTTATGAATCATGTGCTGAGGCAGATAACCTATAGTAAGTTCCTTGGGGAGAGTTATTTTTCCTTTGGTAGGGAGTTGTTTTCCTGAAAAAATGCGGAGTAAAGTTGTTTTGCCAGCACCATTCTTGCCAACCAGAGCAATTTTATCTTTCGGATTGACCAAAAAACTTATTTCATCAAAAAGTGGCGATCCACCAAATTCAACAGTAAGTTGTTCTACTGAAATCATAAGTATAACTTTGGGGAAAGTTCTTTTTTAAAGTGAGAAGAATACAGAAATTTATTATTCTTTTTCTTCTATTCTTTTTTGTCGACAATACGCCACAAAATATAAGTGAGAATTGAAGCTAAAGAAAACGCCGTAAATGCTAAAATTCCGATTGGTAAGTTACGCCCCAATATACCTAAGGCAATAAATAAAAGGGAAATGCACATAAGTACAAAAGTTACCTGACGATGTTTTAATCCTGTTTTCAGCAACAAATGATGTATGTGATTTCTATCCGGGTGAAACGGAGATACTCCTTTTTTTATACGGGTAAGCATAATGCGCATAGTATCAAAAAGAGGAATTGACAAAACGCATATAGCAACAGATGGTGCCGACGACATATAAAACGTGTCCGAAACCCGATGATATGCATTCATTTCACAAAATTCAAATACAAAAAGAGTGGTCATATATCCCAACAATAATGAGCCGGAATCACCCATAAATATCTTGTGTTTTCCTCCAAAAACATTATAAATAAAGAAAACGGTCAAAGAACCCACCATCGTAAATGCAGAAATAGAAAGATCTATTCTTCCCGTCATTTTAAAATAAACCGCAAAGAAGATGCTGTACAAAATACCTAATCCTGAAGCAAGTCCATCCACCCCATCAATCAAATTTAGCGCATTGATTATTACGATAAAAACAAAAAATGAGAGTGAATAGCTGGTAATTAAGGACAATTCATTAATACCCAGAAAACCATGCAAATGCGATAGACGTACATCGGCAACCACAATCAAAAAAAATGCAGAAACAATCTCTCCAAACAACTTCCAGGTAACTTTTATATCAATCAGATCATCAACGAATCCGACAATCAGAATAATAAGAACCCCTATAATAATGAATTGAAGTTGATCAATAATACCGTAAGAAAACAAAAAAACTGTCAGAAAAAAAGAAATAAAAATATTTATACCACCCACGTTTGGTACTACACCTTCATGCGAAGTTCTTTTATTTGGTTTAACAACAAAATTTCTTTTTTTAGCAATATCAATTACCATTGGCATAAAACAAAGCCCAATAATAAATGAAATGAGTATTGATAAAGCTGGAAATTTGTGTATAAAGTCGTTCAAATAATGCATTATATTCAAATTCAGTTATTATACGTCCAATCGCTCATATTGAGAATTTTTACTCAAAAATTCAGGAACAATTTTCTTCATAAGGGAAACCGTCAGAAAATTCTTACACATCATACTATTTTGAATCAACTCATCAATCTGAGCAGATACTGTATCATAATCGAACTCCCGAACTTTGGCAATCATAATTTTAGGATTATGAGTTTCCGTGGTTATCTCTTTATGATTCAGAAGTTCTTCATATAATTTTTCGCCAGGACGTAGACCGGTATATTCAATTTTTATGTCAACTTCAGGAATAAAACCGGCTAGTCTTATCATTTTTTTTGCCAGATTAACAATTTTCACCGGACTACCCATATCAAAAACAAAAATTTCACCACCTTCACCCATAGCACCAGCTTCTAAGACCAACATACAGGCTTCCGGAATAGTCATAAAATAACGTATTATTTCTGGGTGAGTTACAGTTACCGGACCACCTTTTTCGATTTGATTTTTAAAATGTGGTATAACCGAACCGTTTGAACCTAAAACGTTCCCAAACCGGGTTGTAATGAATTTTGTTGTTGCATTTCCTTCGGTTTGAAGCTTACGGAATAACGATTGTACATATATTTCAGCAATACGTTTAGATGCTCCCATAACGTTCGTCGGATTCACTGCCTTATCGGTAGAAATCATTACAAACCGTTCAACATTATATTTTACAGCCAAATCGGCCATAATCTTAGTACCTTTAACGTTTACCTGGATGCTTTCTACCGGATTATCCTCCATCATCGGAACGTGTTTGTAAGCTGCTGCATGGTATATATAATCCGGACGAAACATTTCAACCATATATTCCATACGTTCTTTATTGCGAACATCACCCAAAAACGTACAAAAATTCTGATCAGGATACTGTTCTTCCAGCTCTAGTTTCAGAGTATGCATAGGTGTCTCTGCCTGATCCAACAATACAATCAAAGTTGGGGCATATTGCACAACCTGACGAACGATTTCGCTTCCAATTGAACCTGCAGCTCCAGTAACTAATATAATCTTCGATTTTAATTGATTAACAATATTCTCTGATGTGATATCTATTCTAGGCCTATCTAATAAATCTTCAATCTGAATTGATTTTAACTGCTTAATCGAAGGCATATCACTTTTCCAGATACTCATTGGTGGAAATGTAAGTATCTGCAGATTATTATTCAGGAAAATATCTAAATCAACTTTCGGATTAATCTGACTCATTTTAATTGGCGTAACAATAATTGCTTTTGCCTTATTTGCAACAATATTACTTATTGTATTTTCATCTAACTTATAAACCTTAACTCCCATTATTACGCGTTGGGTAGCATTTTTATTATCATCAATAAAACCCACAAGTTTATATTTATTATCCTGATTGGACCGAAGCATTTTAGCTATTCCAATTGCGGCCAATTGTGTACCGAAAATCATTACTGGAGTAATCTGCCCTGAATTTTGGTTATATAAATCATAAATTGTTTTTACAACTAAGCGAAGTATAAAAAGTAACAGAAATGAAAAAAGGGCATAAATTATCAATCCTGTATAATTAAATACGTATGTAGAAGTAGAAAGATAAATAATATAATTGAGTAGTGATATTAACAGAGCATTAGAAGAAACCGCTAATAATAATTTGATTGCATCTACATATCCCGAATAACGTAATACGCCTGCATACGTTTTATATACCCAAAAAAAGAATATTTGCAACACAAAAACAACCTCCATCTGTTGAAATAAAGAAAGTGTTCTTTCATCAAGGGCATTGTTATATAATCTTGAAGAAATATAGTATGATACATAATAAGATAGCAAACAAAGAAATAGATCAACTAACAACACAATCCAACGTGGTATGTACTTCATATTGGAGAACTGTGAAAAGATACCTGAATTCCACAAAAAAGTAAATCTTTCTTTCATACGTGTATAAATAAGTGTTTTCATATGTAAATTAATAAGAGTTTCACGATTTAATTAAAATAAACGGTTTTGATTAAATAAACCAATGTACAAAGATAAGTTTTAAATACGAAAAAAAACAACTTATAGGCACTTTAATTGAAACAAATAGGCACTTTTAAGATTTTAAGCATTATAATTTCATATAAATATCTCATTTTATGAACGCAAAAAAAATATTTTCACTAATTGGTATCCTTAGTTTGCTTTTTATTGAAACAATGCCGATTATTGTTCAAGCTGCCTCCCTATCTACTGCAACTTCAGTGGCTGGTGTAGTGGTATCTCCTATAAATGGCGCAGATAATCAAAGGATGGGTTCTTATAATAAGGAACAAAATCCAAAAGTGATGGTTAATTTTAGCACTACTGGAGTTGGAATGGTTGCTGGCTCAAAAATGACAGCAACTGCAGCAATTACTAATTTTAAAGAAGATTCTTCAAAACTATATTACACTTGGTACTTAGCAAGAAGTGGGTGTGGCTTAACTAAAAATCCAGATGATAGTAAAGGGAAAAATCCGGGAGACACTAGTAAGTGTGACTTGGATAATGATGGTGAAATAACTGTAAATGATTGGAAAATTGCAGCCGCTAAAATCATCGTAAGAGGTTCTTATGATGGAACAGAACAGGCAGTTTCAGCCAATGCTAGTGCTGGTGATTCTGGTTATGAAGCTTTCCCATCACCAGTTAAGGATAAAGAATGGATAATGAATTCTGGTGCGGATATTAATGATAAAGATGCTCCAAATTGTTATGCTCAAGAACCGAAAAGTGGGATTATTTATGAATTAAGGCGAGTTGATCAATCAATTGGCACTTGCCCAGATGGATATCAACGTGTTTGCGCCGCCTCAGATCAATCGACGAATTGTGATGTTTTAAATCCTGATTATAATGAAGCTGATGCTCAAGCCGCTCAAGCCGCTATTGATGCTGCTAATACCTGGAATGCTAATCCGGCTAATGCTGCTAATCAAAAGGTGGTGCCACCAGCTTACGCTATTCCAAAAATAATAAGCAAAAAAACTAATAAATTTTGCGCCGTTACAAATGATAATCCAGTTGATTTAACAGATGTTTATTGTAAGATTACAACTTCAAATTATACAACAGCGCCATATTGCTATGATAACGCTATGGCGATGTGTGTTAAGTATTCAAGTGTAGATGGAACCTCTGGAAATGTTGTTTCCCCTGACACTGATCCAATAACTTCACCTCTTTTGGCAGTTGTTTTTAAAAAAGGAAATCTTTGCAGCTCATTTAACCCTAATACTACTCCACCGCCTGATTGGCTAAGCACTCAAAATTCTATTTATAATAGTGTTCAAGGACAAAAATGTGAAGATGCTCAAGGTGTTCTTGCAAAATTAGATTCAAAAACAAGTTTAAAATGTTCTGCTACGAAAGCTGGCAATACCTGTAAACACTTATTTGCCAAGGTTCCAAAATCAATTGGTGTAACTGGAGATGGAAAGTTTGGTGCAGCGGAGAAAACCTTTTGGGGGGCTAATCCAGCAACTTCTTCAACTAATGGGGGTGGGGTTGATGAGGCTAATGTAGTTGGACTTGGAATTGATAAATTTTCTTGGATGTTTACACCTGGTGATCAGGTGGGATTAGTGGTTGAGGGAGAAAGCTCTTATCCGACCATGCACGCAGATTCAACCTTTAAGAGGATGTGGGCTTTTTCGAAAAACACCTGTACTGCTCTTGAGGATTTGGCAAAAATGGAGGATGCTACTTACGATAGTGTAAATGGTATTCATAATAAGAAAAGAAGGAACATGTATCTTGAAGGTCCTGGTGGTGGTCCTTGTGACATGAGTGATGTTTCAAAATGCACAGCGTTTTTGACTGCTGAAGTCGACCTTGATTTGTGTTTACCGGAAAATTTAATAGACCCAACTACTGATGAAAATTCTAGTGGTAATTCAAAGTTGAGTTTACAGGTTAATAGTGAACCAGCTAATCCAATTAATGATCCAAATGGAAGAGGGGATATTCTTAATGTTTCCGCTGCGAACTTTAATAGTCAAGATTCTGGTAATTTGTTATATAATTGGACAGTACAAATAAGTAGGGATGGATCAACTCCGCCGATTGACACCACGACTTGGAAAGATATCACTAGTGCTATGGAAAGTATTCCTTCTTTTTCCGCACTTGACGCAAGTGGAATAGGGAAGAAAAATCTAGCCATTAATTTAAATTTAAGTGAGGCTTTAATAAAGAGTAATATAACAGGATCTTTTACGGATACTTTTTATCTTAAGATTAAAGCACGGGCAAAAGGCACCGCCACTGATGGTAGTCAAGATGCGGAGGGCTTTACTGTAGTTAAAGTTAGGCAACAACAAAATGAAATAAAAATGTATTCAGTAACAGCTAATAACACGGGTATGTTATTAATGGACGAGGGCGGGACGGAAATCTGCGCCAGTGATGAAGAGAAAAAAACCTGTTACGTTACAAAGGATGAAATTATTGGACTAACTGTGCCTGCTTCTAGTGGTAATACTTTGACTAATTTTTCCTGGAAGGCGAATGGGGCTATTATGGTTTGCGATGCAACGGTTTCCACACAGTGCGCGACAGTTGCTGGAAATAAAGTTTTCGTTCCAATTCTTGGCAATACAGGCGAGGCTGTGGATGTGACAGTAAATGCCATCAACACAAAAACAAATGAGGCTGTTGAACTCAGTAGGCATTTTGTGATTGTAAATCCTAAAGTTGTTTTAAGTAGTGCGGATGAGAGTTTAGTGTGGCCAAAATTATTAGGTTACTATAAAGACTTAAATGGTAATCAGTATCCCGATTACAGTAAAACTGTTTATGAAACCGCTCAGGCTAGCAATGCTAATTTAATCGCAACCTTTTATCCTAGCTCATTAGCAAATAAATCTCAACTCGAATGGATAATTGACGGAGAAACTCAATATGATTTAATTAATAAGACAAATATAGTTTTTCCAGTTAATAAATTAGAAGGCAATAGTTACGATGTTGGAATATTGGCACATTTCAAAACAGGTTCAGAAGTTGATGTTAATAATATAAGAAAGGCCCTTTTAAAGGATTGGAAGGTTGAAGCGGAAAATGTTATTGATGAGGAGCAAAGCGCAACTATTCAGATTAACGTTTTAACGGCTGGTTCTCAAAAGGTTGCTCAGAAAAACGCGCAAACCGGCTTAGCTAGTTTAATCTCTCATTTGCCTGAGAATTTAATGTTTCTACTCAAGATTGTACTAACCTCAGGTGGATTGTTAGTATTAACTGGCATAGTATTTGCCGTTATTCCTGGAGCCAGGCTCACTGGGAGAGAAATCGGGGGGAAGTCGTGGCACTGGAACAAGTCAGCCTTTTCGGGCTGATTATCGTCTCGAACCGTCAGGTATGTTACGGCAGAGTTGATCCAGTGGAGTCTTCAAATATATTTGTACGGAGCGCGCTTGTTGAAAATGATGTCAAGAACTTATTTTCATTCATGATTCATAATCGAAATCTTATTGATGAAGTCAGGGATATTGAAAATAGGGTCCGCAGAAGGAACATTCTGATTGGTGAAGATGAACTGTACGAATTCTATCGGCAGCGGATTCCCGATAATATTTATGATATCCGCACTTTTGGAAAATATCTCAAGGATAAAGGCAGTCAGGATTTTCTTTGCATGAATCAGGAGGATTTGATCCAGTTCAGTCCGGATCCCCTTGAACTGGAACTGTATCCGGACCATCTGAAACTTGGAAACCATGTGTTCTCATGTTTGTACCAGTTTGAACCCGGCAGCCCGGAAGATGGGCTTACTGTTCAAATTCCTTCCACTGCTGCGGCTTCGGTTCCCAAAGAGGATCTGAACTGGATGGTTCCCGGGTTGTTCAGGGAAAAGGTAAATGCCCTTGTCAAGGCTCTTCCCAAGGTTTATCGAAAACAATTGGTTCCTGTTTCTCAGACTGTGGATATTATCCTGAATGGAATTCCAAGAAATACAGGAGCGCTTGCCAATATTCTCAGCCAGTTCATTTACCAGCAGTTCGGGGTAGATATCCCTGCTGCTGCATGGTCTGAAGACAGTCTGCCAGACTATTTGAAAATGCGGATTGCCATTACCGGACCTGAAGGTCATATTATCAGCAGTGGCCGGGATATTTCTGTACTTGAAAATCAGAAAACGGAAGGCATCAGTTCAACCGCCCTGTATGAATCCAGAATGAAATGGGAGCGGAATGCGATTGTTGAGTGGGATATGGGATCGTTGCCTCAATCCATTGACATTAATGGGGAAGGCAAAGGACATTGGATACTTTTCCCTGCATTTGTTCAGGATACTAAACAAATGGACAGCATCGGACTTCAGCTGTTTGAAGATCAGACAGAAGCACTTGCCGCTCATTGCCAGGGAGTGGCTGCACTTGCAGAAATAGTTTACTCCAAGGAAATGAAATTTCTAAGAAAATTTCTGACAGTCCCCCGGCATATGTCCCTGATGGTAGAAAAATGGATGGGAGTAAAAATATTTCAGAAAAAACTGTATCAGACTACACTAACCCGGCTGTTTTCGAGCAATATCCGATCGGGTGATGATTTTCATGCTTATGTAGAAAAAACATTGCCGGATATGCCGTCATTTGCCCAAAAACTGATGACGGTCAGTCTGGAAATTGTCGAAGCCGTTGTTAACGCCCATAGCGACTTGGACAATCTGATCCGAAACAATCAGAGCTGAACTCAGAAAAATTCAGCGGGCGATATTTCCGCGACCAGTTGGGTCTGAGCAGGGAACAAATGGACGAATTCATCATCATCAACCCTGTTTTCAGGAAAGAAGCGCATGGTATCACCGTCGGATTGGCGCAAATGCGGGGACAAATGCTCACTGAAATGTCGGCTGCAAAAAGTGATACCCTAAGATTAAATGCACTGTCGGATTCAATCGGACAATTGCATGGCAACCTGAAAAGGATCACTTACAGGTACTACCTGGATATAAAAAACATCTGTGATCCGGAACAACAG
>Ga0118677_10014654_pt1 | contig 11020 bp, 10 predicted proteins | sample AliMusrvi5mmetaG_FD_86154 | JGI IMG/M metagenome (GOLD analysis project Ga0118677, IMG submission 86154)
CGCTGGAATTGCGCCCGGCAGTGTGGGGTTGATCTTGCTGCCGTATTTCAGCGGCATGAATACACCGGATATCAACCCGGAGGCTAAAGGTGTTTTTGTCGGGATCCCCACGGCACACCGGAAAGCGCATTTTGTGAGGGCAATTCTGGAATCAGTTGCGTTCGCCTTGCGCGACAATGTGGAATTACTGGACGCGTCCGGTATTCACTGCCGGGGAGTGACGTCGCTGGGCGGAGCCGCCCGTAGCACCCTTTGGCTCCAGATCAAAGCGGACATTCTGCAACGTAAAATCACGGTCATGCATTGTGAAGAAGCCACCAGCCTTGGAACGGCTATTCTGGCGGCGACCGGAACGGGCAAGTTTGCGGATATCGAAGCCGCCGTGAAGGCGATGGTCCGGACAACATTCACATTCGATCCAAATTCAGAAAATCGCGATATTTATGAAGCTGCCTTTCGGCAATACAAAGACTTGAATAAAAGGTTGTTTTTAAAACAGGATTAGTATTATGAGCGAATTAAGAAAGATCCGGGCTGGGTTCGTGGGCTTTGGGGAAATTAATACCCCGCGTGAATTTATCGATAAGCGCTGTGTTGATGCCGGTAGGATGTTGGAACAACAGGGAATCGAACTGGTGGCGACTGCTCCGGTTAGCGATGATCCCGAGGGATTGAATGTGGCCCGAGCTATCCGGGAACTCCAGGCTGGCGGGGAGTTTGACTTGTTGATCATTTGTATCGCCGGATGGATTCCGTCTTGGGCGGTCATATCCGTGATCGAGCCGTTCAAACACAAGCCGATGATTCTGTGGGGTCTCACGGGCTGGCAGGAAGGTGATCGCTACGTGACCACGGCTGACCAGGCAGGAACCACCGCCTTACGCAAACCGATGGTGGATATGGGGTATACTTTCAAGTATGTGGTTACCTATCAGGGGCAGTCCCCTAAAATCGATGAAATCATGAGTTATGCCCGCGCCGCTCGCACGGTGGCGCTCTTGAAGACGGTCCGCATCGGCATGGCTGGTTACCGCGACATGCGCCTTTACGGCACGATGTATGATGGGGTGTCACTCAAGGCCAAGATCGGCCCTGAAATCGAGCATTTTGAACTGTTGGAATTGGCGCAACTGATTGAAAAAGTTGATCGACATGAGGTGGCTCGGTTATCGCAGGAAGTCCGGAAGCGCTGGGACTTTGTTAAAGAACCTAAATCCGGTACGGTGGAAAAATCGGTGGAACTGTACCTGGCGATCAGTGCCAAAATCAAAGAACGTGGCTATCAGGGGTTTTCTTTTAATGATGTCGATGGCATTAAGAAGTTGCTCGGTTTCGCCCCAGCGGGTGCCATGACCTTGTTGCATGATGAAATGGACATCTCTTCGGTTCCGGAAAATGACAGTCTGGGCGCGGTAACCCAGTTTATCGTTCGCACTTTGACTGGTCAGGTTGCCGCCTATTTAGAATTCTATGAGTTTCTGGAAAAGGGTGCGTTGATGGGGGTGCCTGATTATGTTCCCGCAGAGATTGTTGAGGGCAAGGTGACCGTCATGCCCAATGCCTTCGGAAATTTCGGGGAAGGATTACTGAACGTCTCGAAACTGAAAACCGGTCTTGTTACGTTGGCGAGGTTGGGATATGCCAACGGCAATTATTGTATGCATATTACCACTGCTCAAGCCTGGACACCGAGCAAGTGGGAAGAGGCCGGTTGGGCGCCGCCCGCCCCGCAACTACCGAGTCTTGAAATGATTTTTGACTACCCTGTAGAGGAGTTTGTGCAGAAGGTCATGAGTCAGCACTACATCATCTCCTATGGAGATAATCGGGCGCTGCTCAAGGATTTTTGCACCATTCTCGGTATCACCACGCAAGTCATGTAGAGATTGCTTTACCATTATGGGGGCAAACCACTACTCCACCTTCCGTTTGGTTAATGAGCACACTAACGCAGCTTGTGTCATGCGGCCCTGAGGCAGGCGATTGTGATGAGCGGATATTTTTACGTTGCGCGATTCGCCCTGTACGCCGACTCCACCTCGCTGTGCCCTGAGGTAATGGCCAATATCAAACTTGAGCCAGGCCAATTGTGAAGCTGGAAACGAATTTATGAGTTCTGTAATCAATTCCTATGAAAACTATTCATTGGACAGTTTTATGAAAGAAATAGTCCGCTCTGGATTGCGCTAAACTCGAAACCGACGAATAGGCTCCTTTGCTCATAGGGCGGGCTCACACCGGGAGTGTAGTATGGTTTTTCTGGGATTCCAGTGCAGCTGTGAAGAGGCGGTGGCTCAGGGCGGCTTCGTCGGGCGTCACGCAACCGGCGAAATGCTTGATCGGCTTGCCGTGGGCGAGTTCGTGCAGGAATGCGGCCCACATCTGCAGGATCGAATCGGTAAACCCGAACTGGAAAATTTCGCCAGTAATCGTCTTGAACGCCGTCTCGTGACCGGTTTGGATTTGTCTCCAGGCCTGTTCACCGCCGGAGTATTCCAGGATTTCCAGGATATCGGCGTGGACGCTTGACCAACGGACAGAGGTTCGGGTTCCGAGAATCTCGGTGTACCAGTTATCCCGCTGGCCGGGGGCGATACGCTGCGTTTTGAGGATCCATGGAAAGGGCTGGTTGGTGACGGGATCCGTAACCTCGCAGAGCAGGGTTGCATTATCCCAAGTCAGGCATGGAGCCATTCCTCCCTTGCCGTCCGGGCGCTCTTTCACGATATCGCTCAGGATGGCGCGCACGTTGCGGGGAACCCACCCCGCGCGGAACGGCACATGGCATGCATGCATGCCGAGGTCGCCCATCACACCATACTCGCCGTTGAACTGGATCATCCGCTTCCAGTTGATCGGTTTGTTGGGATCCAGATCGCTCGAGTGCAGGAACCCCGTGTTGACTTCAATGATCTGGCCAAAGGCCTTGCGATCAATCAGGTCGCAGATTTTCTGCATCGCCGGAAAGAAGGGAGACTCGGACGAGCAACGCATCAGTACGTTCGGGTGGTGCTTCAGGCTGGCAAGGATGGCGTCGCAGGCTGGCTTATCGATTCCGAACGGCTTTTCGCCCATGACATGCTTGCCAGCCGCAATGGCGGCGCAATACATCTCCTGGTGCAGGTTATGGGGGACTGCGATATAGACCGCCTCCACGGCCGGGTTGGCAAGTAGCGTCTTGTAGTCATCTGTCACCTGCTTGATAACCGGGAAATGTCCGGTATACCACTCGCAGATCGACTTGTTCTTGTCGCAAATCGCCACAATTTCGGGGCGCACATCAATTTGAGTCAGATGGCACCAGCGCGCGGCGGCGCTGGCGAATTCGCGGCCCATGAGGCCGCAACCGATGATTCCAAAGCGAATTGTTTTCATTTGGTGATCCTGAAATGCTTACCGGGTGTAACCAAGTTCCTTTTCGGTTTCGCTGATGGCGTCCTCGATCATTTCAAGCCCCTTGAGCAGGACTTCGTCCTCCATGATGATGGGTGGGCTCATGCGCAGGATGTGACCTGCCGGAATCCATGCCAGACCCTTGGCAAAGGCCTTCTGGTAAACCATCTTGCCGGCTATATCCAGCGGTTCCTTGGAGGCCTTGTCCTTCACCAGTTCGATGCCCATCAGGCATCCCTTGGCGCGTACATCCCCCACGATGGGGTGGCGTGCCAGCATAGCCTTCATGTACTTCATCGCTACTGCCTCAAGATGCTGGGCGTGAGTCAGCAGATTCTCCTCTTCGATCACCTCAAAGCAGGCCAGCGCTGCAGCACAGGCCATGGGATTTCCCCCGTAGCTTGATGATGCTGAAATCTTTTCAATGGCTTCCTTATATGGTTCGCGTACCGCGACTGCGGTGACGGGGAATCCATTGCCGAACCCCTTGCCGAGGGTGACGATGTCGGGTACCACACCCCAGTGCTCCATTGCTAGCCATTTTCCCGTGCGGCCCATGCTGGTCAGGACTTCATCCGCCATCAGCAGGATCTTTCGGTCATCGCAGAACTTGCGCAGTTTCGGAAAGAAGTCATCCGGCGGGATGACGGATCCGCCCCATCCCTGGATCGGCTCCATGACGAAAGCAGCCGTATGGTTGACCGTGGCCCGGGCAATATATTCGTCATAGAAGGTGATATATTTGTCGGTATCGATCGTTCCGTCCGCCTTGGTCCACATGGGGCGGTAGGGATTCGGACGGGGTACAAGATGGCTGCCCGGGGCGCGCACAGGCCCATAGGCCGGGTCCCGGAACTCTGCCAGCGACACGGCGCCGTAGGTCTTGCCATGGAAGTCATTGAAACCCGAGATCAATTCCGTTTTGCCCGTGGCGGCGCGGCACACCCGCAAACCGGCCTCAACGGCCGCCGTACCGCAGTCATAGATTTGGAAGCCTTTCAAGTCCCCCGGCAGGGTGGCCGCCATCTTTTCCATCAACTGCGCCTTGATCGGCGTGGTGAAGTCATGCGCGTTCATCAGGGTGCCCGCATGTTTCCTGACCGCCTCGGTGACTTTGGGATGGCAATGTCCAAGCGTCGTGACATAGATTCCGGAGGAAAAATCAATGTATTCATTGCCGTCCACATCCCTGAGAATGCAGCCGTTTCCAGATTCGAAGGCCACTGGGAAAAGTTTTACCTGGCTGCTCAACCCCTTGAAATACTTGGTGCAGCGTTCGTGCCATTTTTTCGACTCAGGCCCCGGAGCGGGAACCTTCATGTTCGGGTATTTGGAGAGATCAATGTGCGCCCAGTAATTGTCTTTTGTCGTGCTCATGCGTTTCCCTTTGTTTATTTACGTGTTCGCGGGTGGATCGGAAATGTGCGAATAAGTTTGTATGTGATAGAAAATAACATTCATGATCAGGCTTGTAAACATAATATCGGGGATAAAAATACACTGGAGGCAAGGCTCCGGCCCGTAACTCTAACGTTTTTGGGGTTGTATCAAGGTGCAACCGGCGCGCTTGAGCGAAGCAGCCTGGGCGGATGCCAGTCCATGATCGGTGATCAGGCCGTTCCACGCCTTCAGGGTGCCGAAACGAGCCAGGGCGGTCTGTCCGATTTTGGTGCTGTCGGCCACAACATACACCTGGCGTGCAGAGGTAGCCATTCGGGTTAGCATGCGTGCCACGGCTAGGGAGTGATTATAGGCCCGGCCCCGGTTGTCGATGGCATCGGCTCCGATGAAGGCAACGTCGGTCTTGAGTTGTTCCAGGTTGCTTTCGGTGAGAGGACCGATCAAATCGGGTGCCTCTCGACGCAGGACGCCTCCCAGTAGGATCAACTCGATGGCATCGCAGTTCTGGAGTTCCGACGCGATAGGCAGGGAAGTTGTGATGATCGTCAGGCGCTTTTTAGCTTTGAGCGCCCGGGCGACTGCCAGGGTTGTGGTTCCTGAGTCCAGGAGGATGGACTGCCCGTCCGTGACCAAGTTTGCTGCCATTGCCGCAATCTGTTGCTTCGCTGCCTCCTGCTTCTGGGTGCGTTGCATAAACTGGAAGTCAAACACGACGCGCCCGCTCAAGGCGGCCCCGCCATGCGTCCGGATAGCCTTGCCGGCCAGTGCCAGCGTATCAAGATCACGGCGGATCGTCATGTCGCTGACGCCCAGCGCAGCGGCCAGTTCGGCAACCTGCGCTTCGCCTTGCGCCGTGAGCAAGTCCATAATTCGTGAATGTCGGCTTTTGGGAGTCATGTTCGATCCTGTTTATATCTGAAACCTCCGATGATCGTCGATTAGCGTAAAGTCGTAAATAAGAAAAAATGTATTTAGGCGATATTGAGGCGATATTCAAATTGCGATACCGGTATTCATTTCCCATATGGATGTTGCTTCGAGCTTAGTAAGCTTGAGATCGTTGACTGCCTGTTCAAGGTGATCCATATTGGTAATCCTGAGTCCGTCTGGGGTTACGAGGTTATCGTTCATAATGTCAGGTGTGTGATTGATGAGAAGACGGCCTCGGTTGAGAGCAGTATGGGGATTCATTTTGAAGAAATCACTGATAGTTAAGTTAATTCAGCCGAAATCATCGGCTACCAGACTGGGGTCTGAAGTCAGAGCAGTTCCAATAATTACAGTCTGGAACATGCCTGGGAATGGCCCGTTGAAATATATTTTTATTGTGGTGGCTGGGGCGATTCGTACAGTCAATGTTACGCCAATGCGCAGTTCGACAACGGAAAAGAGTGCTATGGCTTTTATTGTGCTATGGCTTTTATGTGAACTGTGCCTTTAGTTATGTTATGAATTGCTGGGTTTGCTGCAACGACTTTACTCACGATGATACTGTGGTCAGTTTTCGTCTGGCCACTTCCGGTACCCATGGCAGCTATATCAGCAATTCTTATTCACATGCGGCCCGAAGTACCTTATTAAAGCGGCGTTCGAAGGCAATCTTGATGCTAGCGCCTTTCTTGGCAATGTCTATGACGCCGACATTATTAGGGGAATGCTCAATCGCATCCCTTCCGATACTGGAAACGGCAACAGGTAGGTTGTAAATTCAAATGCCGCAGGTAGTGGTCGTATTTCATGGTTAAGCGACAGCCCTCAGTTCTTTATTGAAGAGCTCGAGAGAGGTCGTGTAGCCGAGGATGCGGCGAGGATAGTCGTTGATCCAGGCTTCAACGGAGGCGATGGCTTGTTTGGTCAAGCGGGCGATATCGCAGCCCTTGGCGACTAACCTGCGGATCATTCTGTTGGCATTTTCGTTTGAGCCCCGCTCCCAGGATGAATAGGCGTGGGCGTAGAAGATGCGCGTGCGAGGTTGAGAGGAGAGGGATGAGGCTTCGAGGGCCTCGAAGTCGAGAAACTCACTGCCATTATCCGTGGTAATGGACTTGAAGATCTGCCGGAAGCGTTTGGGCCCATAGTGTCGTTCGATTCCCCGGAGGGCTTTCAAGACACTCGCTTGAGATTTATCGGGCAGTTTGCGGATGAGGATGTGCCTGTGTTTACGCTCCACCAGGGTCAACAGCGCGGCGCTCGATCCGCGAGCGGGTCCGACGACCAGATCCATTTCCCAGTGTCCGAACTCCTCACGGGTCTCAGCGCCTGCAGGGCGTTGTTCAATGCTGGTTCCGCGCGCCAGCCGTTTGATCACGCGCCGGGTTCGTCGGTTGGAGTACTGGCCGCGTTTACACTTCTCCCAGAGCGACTCATTGCTCACGCCGGGGATCACCCCTTGGTCGATGTAGCGATAGAGCGTTCGGGTACAGACCGTCCCGGCCATCCCGGTTTGACGGATGCGGGAAGCCACCACATCCGGAGACTCCTTGTGTTCGACGATACGACACCGTATGAACTCAGCCAGAGGATAGTTCCGGCCCAGCTTCAGACTGGGCCCCCTGGCGGTGGCATTCAGCGCGTGGACATCTTGCCCACGGTCGCTGCTGTAAACAGACTTCTGGCGCAACTCGCAGTCCATGTGCTTCACTTTACCCCTCTCCAGTTCCCGCTCAATCGTCCGGGGGTGTCTCCCCAGCGCCGCCGCGATGTCCCGAGGAGGGTACCCCCCTCGGGACATCCTCTCCACCACCATGCGCTCTTCCCTAGTCAAATGCTTACCTCTCCTGCTATTTTCCCTCTGTTCCATGCCGTGATCCTTCCTTCGTGTTCTTTGATCGGACCACAAAGGATAGCGATCCACGGCCTGGAACGCTTTCTCTTATCCCTACGGCATTTCACATTACAATTCTCACTGGAAACGGCAACACCATTACACCATTGACCATTAATGTCATATTCTATACATCTATTTTGAACATAATCTTAACGCAAGGAGCAAAATGAAAAGCTGGAAATCCATTCTCGTAATATCAGTTATCATGACGATTAGTAGTCTGGTTTGGGCCGGGGAAGTGGTCCCTCCGGGTGACGTTCCGGCGGATGACTCTCAGCAGGCAATGGTGACGGCCTATATGGCCGCCGTCAATGCAAAGGATCGCGGAAAGCTTGAGGCGGTGATCCATCCCAAATGTTTGGCAGCCATCACGGATGAAAATCGTGACTTGATCAATCGCATCTTGTCCGGAGAGTTCAATGAAACTATTCCTGCTGACCACAAACTCGTCATTAAGCTGGTGCGTCAGGATCAGCTTGATAGCTTGAAGGGTTATGCCTCATTTCCCGTGCCGCCGACCCATACCATTCAAATTAACTGGTTTCCGGCAAAGAACACCCTTCGTGGAAGAATGTTGTTTGTCCTGAAAGAAAACGGCAAATGGCTGGATGTGATTGCCATTCCAACTTCTGAAACCGTGCAGCGCTTCCGTGCGCAACAGGCTGGCCCCGCGTCCGGGGGACAAGCGAAAAGTCCGTCTCATCCCTGACAAAGTTAAATAAAAGGGTGGTCTCAGACGTTTTGTACCGGGACAAAAAATTGTCTCGCGAGCAGCAAGCGTTCAATGGCTTTTTGTGCGGGGCGTGGAAAGTGCAGAATTGGTTTTATCGTCCCACTAATGAAGACGTTGCCCGCTTTTTACGGTATGATGATGAGCATGACCCGCAGTTCCGCCAGACCCTCAATTGGGAGATGCCGGATTCTCGGGATTTTTTCAAACAATGCACCATTCCGACACTCATTCTGGAAGGGAAATATGATAAGACCTTTAGCCGGAACCGTCCGGCCGAGATGCAGGTGGCATTTCCCAAGGCGCAGGTGGCGTCTTTGAAAAGGCCGCGCATTATCCTGTCAAGGATGCACCCGAATTGTTTTATACTGAATTGAATAAGTTTGTCCTGCAAGTGGTAGGCCGTGAATTTTGCCGTATCCGCTGAGCCACAAAAGTCTCGGGGTCACTGAATCCACATGGGTGTGGAATCAATTCTAAACAACTATTCCCTTAACTCTTTCATTATCAATGCTGTGGCGTATTATTGATGAAACAAGATCCAGCGGCTGTGGCTAAAAATATTATTAGATTTCGCCGAACGATCCATGAGGTTTGTGTCACTAATCTAACAGAAGCGAATAAACCAACTTGAGGAAAGGGATTTATAATGAAACTTAGTCGAATATGGGATAAGGGTCACGCTGGCAACTTCTGCAATCTGGGCAGGATCGCTCTGGGCGGGCAATACGACAGGATCGTCAAGCCAGAAGGCTGCTGCCCAGTTGGCCCTCCAATTTCCTGAAGGAAGATGATGACTTTTGGCCGTACAATCTGCAACTGAGCGGTGGGTCGAAACAGACCCGTTATCTTCTCCCGATTGGTCCAGCGCACTGATTTACCATTCCACGGCTCGGCAGATTGTTCCATTGACCGGTCCCTGTAATTGGCTTGCGCCATCATCCAGAAAGCGCTTCAAGTAGGGTTGAGCCATATGGAAGTCCAGCGCCGCCTGGTCTTTCCAGCGTTCATAAATGACAAATCTATTGGGATCGGCAACGGATTCATGAAGCACATAGAACACATTGCCGCTTTCCCGCCGAGTCAGAGAGGCCAACTCGATCAACCGGGAGCGAACTTGCGCCCGCAACTCCGGTTTGGCGTCCATTATCACTATGATCGTAATCATCACATCCATCTCGTCGTTCTCCACCGGTTCCGCCTTGGTTGTTGAAGATATTTCATTTTTGCCCTTCCGAATCGTATTCTTCCGATTAATCCTTAATCACCTTATGGCATTGCTTGTCCCACGCTCTTATGTTGAGACTGTAGCCACTGGAGCGCCTCAACATAACTGGATCTTTGTGCCCGCTCATAAAACCTGACTGTGTCTTCTTCATTTAGCGAGGGAAGCACGTCATCTGTGGATGAAAGCCCTTGAATAAGGTTCTTACGCTTATCCTATTCCTTCAAACGGTCGTTCACGGTCTGACCCGTGGCAACAAGCTCAGCCTCGGGGTCGAGGCTTTGAAGGAACCTACGCTCAATCGCGATACCAACGAGTTCTTCAATCACGATGACGCCAAGTTTTTGCTCCATATTCATCCCGAGTTGTACGCCCATTTCCGCGACGAGCCGGGCGGAGTCGTTTTCTCCCGTCTTAACATACTGCTCCTGCAAATCGAACATAGTCTGGGATAAGTTGCGCAAAAGGGGTGCCTGCGGTATTTCCAATCCCTCGAACGAGGCTGACAACGATTGTGCACGAGTATAGCCTGCCGCCGTATACGCATCCTCGATAGCCTGCATCGATTCCACAGAGTAATCAGCCATGTCGGTCTTTTTGGAGGCCTGCACCAAGACCTGAAACGCGGCACCCGCATCGCCATCGTCTTCAACGGCTCGCCTCTCTTCACCGGTGACGCCGGCGGCGGTGAAAGCGAAATCCGCCGCTGGATCATCGAGAACGACTGGCTCGAGGCCATCGTCGCCCTGCCCGAGCAACTCTTCTACAACACCGGCATCTCCACCTACCTCTGGGTGCTCACCAACCGGAAGGAAAAGCCCCGCAAGGGCATGGTGCAGCTCATCGATGCCCGTCCGTTCTGGGTGCAGATGGAGAAGAGCCTTGGCAACAAGCGCCGCCGCATCGGCGATCCGTCCGACCTGCCTGCGCCAAGCGGAGCGCGGCAGGCAGGCAAGGAGAAAGACCCCGACCACATCGGCGAACTCACGAAGATCTTCGGCGACTTCCGCGACGGCCAGACGCGCAGCTTCACGGAGGAAGACCCCATCACCCACCAGCCTGTCCAGCGCCAGCGCGTCGTCAGCAAGATTTTCGACAACGACGATTTCGGCTACCACAAGATCACCGTCGAACGCCCGCTGCGGCTGAGCTTCCAGGCCAGCGCCGAGCGCATAGCGCGGCTCGACGATGAGAGCGGCTTCAAGAGCCTCGCCACCAGTGCTAAGAAAGACCCCGTCGTCCGCCAACAGGAGATCGAAGCCGGCCGGCAGCGGCAGGAACAAATCTGGGCTTTTCTCCGCACGCTGGGCAACAAGCTCTACCGGGATCGCGAAGCCTTTCTTTCCCATCTGCGCAAATCCGCGTCATCCGCGGTCACACCGCTTCGTCTTTCCACCGCGGAACTCAAAGCCGTGCTCGCGGCCCTCGGCGACCGCGACGACAC
>Ga0118677_10014656_pt1 | contig 11019 bp, 6 predicted proteins | sample AliMusrvi5mmetaG_FD_86154 | JGI IMG/M metagenome (GOLD analysis project Ga0118677, IMG submission 86154)
GGGGATGCTGGCCGAGGTGCTGCATGCAGCCGTCCACGGCGGCGCGAGCGTGAGTTTCGTGCTGCCATTCCCGATGGAGGCCGCGCGGGAGTTCTGGCTGACGAAGGTACTGCCGGGAGTGGCCGCCGGGACGCGGCGTCTGTTTGTGGCCAGGGTGGACGGGCGGATCGTGGGAACGGTGCAACTCGATCTGGGGATGCCTCCGAATCAGCAGCACCGGGCGGAGGTGGCGAAGTTGCTGGTGCATCCGGAGGCGCGGCGGCAGGGAATCGCGCGGTCGCTGATGATGGTTCTCGAGGAGACGGCACGGGCAGCGGGAAGGACGCTGGTCACGCTCGATACGCGGACCGGCGATGCGGCGGAGCGTTTGTACCTGTCGCTGGGATACGTGGTGGCGGGAGTGATTCCCCGGTTCGCGCGCGCACCGGCGTCCGGGGAGCTGGAAGCGACCACACTGCTGTACAAAGATTTGCGGTGAAAATTTCAGGAGTAGTATGGTTGCGGAGAGTCCTGCCATTTTGCGTGTCGTCGCCGTTCTCGTCATTCTGTTGCCAGGCTTGTTCGCGCAGAGCCCGCCGCCGGGTTATGCGGATATCGCGCAGCCGTTTCTCGCGAAGAACTGTGTTTCCTGCCACAACGCGAAGGTGAAGGTTGCGAACCTCGATCTGGCTGCGTATCCGGCCGATCCGGCGGTTTGGGAAAAGGTGCTGGATAAGGTGAGCACGGGGCGGATGCCGCCCGCCGGTTCGCCCGCGCCCGCCAAAGCCGAGGTCGCGGCGGTGGACGGGTGGATCGAAAAGACGTTCGGGAACGCGGGTTCGAAGGATGCGGGACATGTGACGGCGCATCGTCTGAATCGCGTGGAGTACAACAATACGGTGCGGGATCTGCTGGGTGTGTCGCTGCATCCCGCCGACGAGTTTCCGCTCGACGACACGGGATATGGTTTCGACAATATCGGCGACGTGCTTTCGGTGTCGCCGCTTTTGATGGAGAAGTACGGGAAGGCCGCGCGGAATATCGCGCGCGTGGCGGTTTACGGCGAGACGGCGCCGCCCAAGCCTTCGAAGCTGATCCGGTTTTTGGGGAAGAAGCTGCAGGACGATCCGACTGCCAATGCCCTGCCCTTTTCGTATCGCGGCGCGCTGTGGGCGACATGGGACTTCCCGGTGGAGGGCGATTACGAGTTCCACATGCGGGATGCGAACTATCGCCCGCGCGACCGCAACACGCCCCGGCAGAGAGAGCTCAGCCTGAAGCGCGGTCTGAATGAAGCGGAAAAAGCGGAGTTGAAGGAACTGAACCGCGTGTCCGATCCGCCGGTGAAGATGGTGATGACGGTGGACGGCAAAGAGGTGCTGAGCGAGATTGTCGAGGGGAATATCGACTTCGCTTACGCGCATGGCGAGGCCGTGGCGCGGGTGCATCTGACGGCCGGGGAGCATTCGTTCCGGGCTTCGTATCCGGAGTTCGCGGCACTGGAGAATCCGCGCGAGAACGTTAACCGGGACGGCCGCCGGAAGCTGTTTATCGATTATTTCGATATCGTGGGCCCGTTTAATCCGGTGGCGGCCGTGCCGGAAAGCCACAAGCGGCTGTATGTGTGCGGGCAGAAGACGCCGGAGTGCGCGAGGAAAATCATCGAGACGATGGCGCGGCGGGCTTACCGGCGTCCGGTGACGAAGCAGGAAACGGACGCCCTGGCCGGGCTGGCGACGATGGTGCGGAAGGATTCCGAGTCGTTCGACGAAGGGATCCGGGTGGCGCTGCAGGCGATTCTGATGTCGCCGAATTTCCTGTTCCGCGTGGAGCACGATCCGCTGAGCGATTACGATCTGGCGGCGCGGCTTTCCTATTTCCTGTGGAGCACGACGCCGGATGAGGAACTGCTGCGCCTCGCCGACGAGCGGCGTCTGCGAAAGCCGGGCGTGCTGGAAGCGCAGACCCGGCGCATGCTGGCGGATGCGAAGGCGGATTCGCTGATCGGAAATTTCGCGGGGCAGTGGCTGGGTCTCCGGCAACTGGACAAGCGCAAGCCGGATCCGGGGCATTTTCCGTTTGTCGACGATGAACTGCTGGAGGCCATGCGGCAGGAGACCACGCTGTTCGCGCGGGCCATTATGCGGGAAGACCGCAGCGTGCTCGATTTTCTGGACGGAAAGTTCAGTTACGTGAACGGACCTCTGGCGCTCTACTACGGGATTCCCGGCGTAAAGGGCGAAGAGTTTCAGCGGGTGGAACTGGACGGTGTGAAGCGCGGGGGCGTGCTGACGCAGGGGGCGATTCTGACGGAGAGTTCCTACGCCACGCGCACGTCGCCGGTGATTCGCGGCAAGTGGGTGCTGGAGAATCTGCTGGGCACGCCGCCGCCACCGCCTCCGCCGGATGTGCCGTCGCTGGATGAGAAGAAGGTGGGCTCGGTGACGTCACTGCGGCAGAGTCTGGAAGAGCATCGCGCGAATGCGGCGTGCGCGGTTTGCCATACGCAGATGGATCCGCTGGGATTCGGGCTGGAGAATTACGACGCTTCGGGCGCGTGGCGGGATAAAGACGGCAAATTTCCGATCGACAGTTCGGGCACGCTGCCGGGCGGCGCGACGTTCAAAGGTCCGCAGGAGTTAAAGCAGATTCTGCGGTCGAAGCCGGAGTTGTTCGCGCGTAATGTGACAGAGAAGATGCTGACCTATGCGCTGGGGCGCGGCGTGGAGCGGGCCGACCGGCCCGTGGTGGACGGAATTCTGCAGGATCTCGCACAGCACGATTACCGGTTTTCCAATCTGGTGCTGGACGTGGTGAAGAGCAGGCCTTTCGCGGGCGCGGTGAGTTCGGGTGGAGAAGGAGTGAAGAATGCCTGGTAAACAGATGGAGCGGCGAACGCTGCTGCGGGGAATCGGGACGGCGCTGGCGCTGCCGCTGCTGGATGCGATGATTCCGGCTTTCTCGCGCGCGGCGCTGACGAAGGCGCCGTGCCGGAGCGCGTTTCTCTATGTGCCGAACGGCATCATCATGGACCAGTGGCTGCCGTCGTCGGCGATGACCGGAGCGCCTGGAGCGACAGCGATTCCCGAGGCCCTGCCTCGCGTCTCCAAGGCGCTGCTGCCCTTCCGGAACGATGTGCTGCTGCTGAGCGGGTTGACGCAGAACGGCGGACGGGCGTTGGGCGACGGGCCGGGCGACCACGGCCGGGCGGGCGCGAATTACCTGACCTGCGTGCATCCGAAGAAGACCAACGGTAAAGATCTGCAGGCGGGCGTGTCGGTGGATCAGATCGCGGCGCGGCGGCTCGAAGGGAAGACGCGGTTTTCGTCTTTGGAACTGGGCTGCGAGGAAGGCGTGCAGGGCGGCAGTTGCGACAACGGGTACAGCTGCGCTTACAGCAACAGCATCTCCTGGCGGACGCCCTCGGCTCCGAATCCGGCGGAGATCCGTCCGCGCGCCGTGTTCGAACGGCTGTTCGCGGAGCAGGATTCGCCTCGCGAAGCGCGCTATCAGAAGAGCATTCTGGATGTGGTGACGGGCGATGCGCAGAGGCTGAGTTCGTCGCTGGGCGGGGCGGACAAGCGCAAGCTCGACGAGTATCTGGCGTCGGTGCGGGATGTGGAGAAGCGGATCGAGAGCGCGGAGAAAAGCAGCGCGCGGACAACGAAGCCTTCCATGGCCGCGCCGCCTTCCAGCATTCCGGCGGAGTTCGCCGAACACGCGCGCATCATGTTCGATCTGATGACGCTGGCTTTCCAGACGGACGCCACGAGAGTGGTGACGGTGCTGCTGGCGCTGGAGCAGAGTCCGCGGGCGTACCCGGAGATCGGCATTCCGGAAGCGCATCACGGGCTGACGCACCATCAGGGCGACGCGGAAAAGATCGAGAAGGTCACGCAGATCAATGCGTTCCACATGAAGCAGCTGGCCTATGCGCTGGAGAAACTGCGCTCCACGCCGGATGGGGACGGCATGCTGCTGGATCACGTGATGCTGACGTACGGCAGCGGCTTCAGCGACGGCAACGCGCACGATCATGCGAATCTGCCGGTGGTGTTGGCGGGGCGCGGGTGCGGAACGGTGCGTCCGGGGCGGCTGGTGCGGTATCCGAAGGAAACGCCGATGGCGAATCTGTTCGTGGCGATGCTGGACCGGATGGGCGTGCCGGTGGAATCGCTGGGCGACAGCAACGGAGAACTCGGCTATTTGTCGGACATTTGATGATGAAAAGACTGTTCGCCGCGATTTGCGGTTCGATTTTTGTTGGCTCCCTGGCGCTGCTGAGTGGCGCCGAGTTTCCCCAGGCGGAGATTACCAACGGGCTGATCAAAGCGAAGCTCTATTTGCCGGATACCGAAAAGGGTTACTACAGGGCGACGCGCTTCGACTGGTCGGGGCAGATTCCGAGTCTTGAGTATCAGGGACACCAGTATTTCGGCGAGTGGAATACGCGGCCGTACGATCCGAAACTGCACGACGCGATCATGGGGCCGGTGGAAGAGTTCAGCGACGTGGAGGCTCCGGGGTACGCGGAAGCGCCGGTGGGCGGGACGTTCCTGAAGATCGGCGTGGGCTTTTTGCGGAAGCCGGCGGAAGCGAAGTACGACCACTTCAAGACCTATGAGATTGTCGATGCGGGCAAGTGGTCCGTGAAGCGGCATGCGGACCGGGTGGAGTTCACGCAGAAGGTTTCGGACAAGAAGACGGGCTACGGGTATGAGTACACGAAGGTGGTCCGGCTGGTGGCGGGGAAGCCGCAACTGGCGCTGGAACACCGGCTGAAGAATACCGGCACGAAGGCGCTGGAGACGGACGCTTACGATCACGATTTCTACATGCTGGACAAGCAGCCGACCGGGCCGGATGTGGCCGTGAAATTTCCGTTCGAGGTAAAGGCGGAGCGGGAGTGGAATCCGGGCCTGGTGGAACTGCGGGGCAAGGAACTGGACTACGTGAAGGAACTGGGGAAGGGCGAGACGGCCTTCAACAGCCTGACCGGGTTTGGTTCGGATGTGAAAGACTACGATATCCGCGTGGAGAACAGCCGGACCGGCGCGGGTGTGCGGCAGACGGCGGACAGACCGCTGGCGCGAATCGTGTACTGGTCGATCCGCCCGACGGCCTGTCCGGAAGCCTATATTCATCTCGCGGTGGCGCCCGGCAAGGAGTTCACCTGGCGCATCGCTTATGACTTTTATTCGGCGAAGTAGCGCTTACTTAATTTTGAAGTTCACTTCGATGGTGGCTTTCACCGGCACGGCTTCGCCCTTCAGGGTGGCGGGCTGAAATTTCCACTGCTCGACCGCTTCCACGGCTTTGGTGCCGAGGCCGGCATCCGGCGTGCTCATGACGTTAATCTGATGGGCCATCCCGTCGGCGCCAATGACAACCGACAACGTTACCTGGCCATCGATTTTGGCGGCGCGGGCTTCTTCCGTATACTGCGGATCCACTTTGAAAATGACATGGGGCGCGGTCACCTCGCCGCCGATTTTATAGACTTTCCCTTCGTTCGCGGCGGGCGCCTGCTGTTCGGCGTACGTCAGGCCGATGCAGCCGAGCAGCGCGATGGAGAGGACTCCCGCGAGGCGCAGAGACGTGGTGGAGGAGGTACGCGGCAGGCTGCCATCGAGCAGGCGCGCGATTCTGGATTTGAGCGTTTGATGAGTCAGCATATGACACCCGATGAGTGAGGTTGAGGTGAGTTGTCGTGCGGTCGCGAGAAGAGCTTCCGCGTAATTCGCCGGCTCGAAGCCGGCGGAGAGAACAGCGTCGTCACAGGCGGTTTCCTGTTCCTCGCGCAACTGGCGCGCGACGGCCCAGACGAGGGGATGAAACCAGTAGACCGCGCAGGCGAGGTGGGCGATCAGGCTGGTCCAGAGATCTTTGCGGTGGATGTGCGCGAGTTCGTGGCGGAGCGCCGCGACGCGCTGGTTGAGCGGCCAGGAATCCGCCTCGGCAGGCAGGAGAATGACCGGGCGGAACAGTCCGGAGACAACGGGGACGGAGATCTCGTCCGCGCGGTAGACCGGGGCAAAGTCGGTAGTGCGTTCGGCGGTTCGCATGATTTTCGCCAGGCGCCGGTACCCGAGCGCGAGGCGCAGCAGGAGGACCGAAGTTCCGAGTGCCCAGAAGACCGCAAGCGTCGGAAAACGATGCGCGGCGGCCGAGGTGGAGAGCGAGGCGGCTGTCGTGAAAACCACCGGCATGCGAACCGCGATGGTGTGCGGCTTGAACGCGAGGGTGAGCGGCAACAGCAGCACACCGCTGAGGGCGATCGCGCAGATCAGGTGGCGCATGGCGGATGTGGAACGGCGCAGCAGGGGCAGCGCGCCGAGTGTCGCGGCCAGCAGAACGGTGACCTTCAGCAGCAGGACGATCATGATTTCTTCTCCTTCCGGGCCTTGCGGATCATGCCTTCCAGGTCTTTCAGATCTTCCTCGGAGAGCTGCGAGGCCGCGGGGTCGATGAACGCGGCCGCGGCGGCTTTGGCGGAGCCATCGAAGAAGGTTGAAATGAGCCGCTGGATGGCGGATTGTTTGGCGGTTTCGCGTTCGACGGCGGGCAGGTAAACGTATTTCAGACCTTCTTCGACGTGGCGGATATGGCCTTTGCGTTCCAGCACGCGGAGGATGGTGCGGACGGCGGAGTAGCTCGGCTCACCCGGCAGGCGTTCCTGAATTTCCTGCCCGGTGGCGCGCCCCAAGGTAAAGAGCACGTCCATGATTTGCCGCTCCCGGCGGCTCAGGCCGGCATCGAGCTGCGCAGAATTCAACACCATGCGTAAAAATTAACATCGCGCGGCGCCGGTGTCAAGCGGTGTTTGCGCGCTAAGATCGTGTCATTCAATTCCCGCCCTCAGGAGGCCGCATGCTTCACCGGATTTTTCTTATCGCCGCACTTCTGCTTCTCCCCGCGTTCGCCGACGCGCAGGTACGGTTATTGCGCCACCCCACTTACAGCAAAGGCAAGGTAGCGTTCAGCTATCTGGGCGACATCTGGGTTGCCAATGACGACGGCACGGCCACGCAGCGCCTGACCGACAATAAGGCGCGCGACGTGTATCCGCGTTTCTCGCCGGACGGCAAATGGCTGGCGTTCTCGTCGAACCGCGACGGCAATTACGACGTGTACGTGGTGGCGGCGGAGGGCGGCCGGCCGAAGCAGCTGACGTGGCACACCGCAAACGACACGGTGGTCGGGTGGACGCCGGACGGGAAGAATATCGTGTTCAATTCCGTGCGCGGGCGCGGGGCGTTTCCCAGTGTCGCGACGCTTTGGGAAGTGCCGCTCGAAGGCGGCATGGAACAGCCCCTGCCCACGGACTGGGGCTCCTTCGCGAGCTACTCGCAGGACGGCGCGAGGATGGCGTTCACGCGGCACCCCGCGGTATGGTCGCGGCAGCATTATCGGGGCGCTTACGCGGCGGACCTGTGGGTGATGGACGTGCGCGCGACCGACGTGACGAAGAAGTTCACGAAGCTGGGCGACGCGGATTACAAGGGCAATTATCTGTGGCCGATGTACGGGCGCGGCGAGATCTATTTCGTGGCGGACCGTGTGGCGGATGAGAAGACGGTGAAGTTCGCCGGCGCCGAAGTGATGAAGAGCGTGAACAATATCTGGAAGATCTCCGAGAAGGGCGGCGCGCCGGTGCAGGTGACGCACCACACCAGCGGGAATCTGTATTTCCCGAGCATTTCGGCGGACGGGCGCACCATTGTTTACGAAGAGAACTTCGGGCTTTGGAAACTGGACACCGCGACGGGAAAAAGCACGGAGATCCGCATCAGCGTGAAATCCGACGAGAAGGAAAGCGAGACGCGGCTGCGCACCATTCGGGGCGAGGCGGACGCGTTCGATCTGTCGCCTTCCAATAAGCGGGTCGCGCTGGCTTCGCACGGCGAGATCTTCACGGCGGCGACGGAGAAGGGCGAAGTGCAGCGGGTGACGGAGACGTTCTGGCGGGAGCAGGATCCGCGCTGGTCGCCGAACGGGAAGTGGATCGCGTTTGTTTCGGACCGGACGGGCCGCCAGGAAGTCTGGCTCTCGGATGAGATGGGCAAGACGCAGAAGAAGCTGAGCGACGCGGACTGCGATAAATCCGCGATTACGTGGTCGCCGGATTCGAAGACGCTGTTGTGGTCGGGCTCGGATCATCAGTTGCGCCGCGTGGATGTGGATTCGGGTAAGACGGACGTGATGGTGAAAAGCGATGTGGGGGCGGTGGCGACGCCGCAGTTCTCGCCGGACGGGAAGTGGATCAGTTACACGAAGCAGGACCGTCTGACGCGTCCGCACGTGTATGTACGGCACCTCGAAACCGGCGCGGAGACGATGATCGGCGGGGACGATTTCCTGCAGTCGAGCGGCGCGAAGTGGACGGCCGATGGCAAGAAGCTGCTGCTGCTGGGCGGCGTGGGAGTGCCGAGCATGGCGGCGCTGAACCGCACGACATTGCAACTCTACAGCGTGGCGCTGACGCGGATCGACAAGGGTCCGGACGAAGGCGTGGACTCGGAAGCGCAGGCGGAGGCACTCGAAGCCGCGCCGCGCCGCGGGCCGGGGGGCGCACCGGCGAAGGTGGACGTGAAGATCGAGTTCGACGGGCTGGACCGGCGGATTAAACAGCTCACGTCGATGGCGGGGTCCGTGACGAATGTGGTGCCGGCTCCGGACAGCCGCACGTATGCGTTTACGTCGATCGGCGGGGGTGAGCAGGGCGCGGGCGGCGGTCCGGCGATTTACACGATTGTGGAAGACGGCACGCGGCTGACGCGGCTTTCGACGGCAGCGGCGCCGGATCCTTCCGCACCCGTCGCGCCGCAGGGTGGCGGCGGTTTCGGCGGACAGAGCGAACCGCAATGGTCGAAGGACAGCCGGAATCTGTATTACCTGCAGGCGCGCGGAATTTATTCGATCGCGGTGCCGGCCGCTCCGGCGGGAGACACGGGCGCGGCGGCAGGTGGTGCGGCAGGCGGCGGGCGCGGCGGTGGACGCGGGGCGGCGGCTCCCTTGACCGCGACGGCGGTGCCGGCGGCAGGCGCTGCTCCGCGGCGCGTGAACTTTACGGCGCACATGGAAATCAATGCGTCGGATGAGCGCCGGCAGGTCTTCGAAGAGGCGTGGCGGGTGATGAAATACCGGTTCTACGACGCGAAGATGCATGGCGTGAACTGGTCGATGGCGAAGGACAAGTACGAATCCCTGCTGCCGCACGTGGCGGACGTGGAAGAACTGCACGACGTGATCATGGAGATGATCGGCGAGCTGAATGCGTCCCACACGGGCATCAGCGGCGGCGACGTGGAACCGGGCCGTGAAGTGGCGCAGACGCATTATCCGGGCTTCGATGTGGAACCGGACGGCGCTGGAAATTTCAAGGTCGGCTGGATCTACCGGAAGGGGCCGGCGGACCACGAGTACGTGAAGATCGCGAAGGGCAATTTCATTGTCGCGGTGAACGGCAAAGAGCTGAAGGCGGGGGACAATTACTGGCGGCTGTTCAATCTGCTGCCGGGCAGCCGGTTCGAATTTCTGGTGAACTCCGCGCCGAAGCTGGAAGGCGCGTGGACGGTGGATCTGCAGCCGCTCACGGCAGTGGCGCAGGGCAATCTGGAGTATGAGCGCTGGGTGGACGCGCGGCGGACTTCCGTGCGGGAACTGTCCAAAGGGGACATCGGTTATCTGCACATCCGCGCGATGGATGCGCCGTCGCTGGCGCGGTTCCAGAGGGATCTGGTGGAGAACCTGGACAAGAAGGCGCTGATTATCGACCAGCGCTTCAACGGCGGCGGCGGCATCGATCAGGAACTGCTGGCCATTCTGGCGCAGAGGACGCGCTATGAGTCGTATCAGGGGCGCGATTCGGTGGTGCTGAACCGGCCGGGGTCGGCATTCTTCGGGCCGATGGCGGTGCTGCAGAATGAACGGTCGGCGAGCGATGCGGAGATGTTTCCGGAGGGCTTCCGCGCGTTGGGTCTGGGGAAGGTAATCGGCACGAATACGATGGGCGCGGTGATCGGCACGGGGTCTTTCACGCTGCTGGACGGCTCGGCTCTGCGGACGCCCGGCTTCGGTGTGTTCGGGGCGAAGGGCCAGAATCTGGAGAACTACGGCGTGCCGCCGGACGTGTGGGTGGACAACGGTCCGGCGGATTTTCTGACCGGGCACGACCGCCAGGTGGAGAAGGCGGTGGAAGTGCTGCGGGGCGAGATTCGATAAGCTGCCAAGCGGCGGCCGGCTTACGCCTGCCAGCCGCCTCCCAGTGCGCGGTAGAGACTGACGATGGAGACGAGTTCGTCCCGCTTCAGACGCGCGAGCGCGAGATTGCCCTGGAAGAGGTTGCGTTCGGCGTCGAGCACCTGCAGATAGCTGTCGAGACCGCCGGTGTAGCGCAGGTTGGAGAGGCGCACGGAATCCTGCAGGGCTTTGACGAGGAGTTCCTGCTGGGCGCGCTGCTCGGCGATTCGATGGTAGTTGACCAGGGCGTCCGAGACTTCGCGGAAAGCCGTCTGGATGGACTTTTCATAGCCGACGAGAGCTTCCTGTTTCTGCGCTTCCGTCAGGCGCACGCCGTTGCGGATACGGCCGGCGTTGAAGAGCGGCAGGGTGACCGAGGGCGTGAAATTCCAGTCCCGCGCGGGGCCGGTGAAGAGGCTGGTCAGGGCGCGGCTCTGGGCGCCGAGCAGACCGGTGAGTTCGATCTGCGGGAAGTACTGCGCTTTCGCGGCGCCGATGTTGGCGTTGGCGGCGATGAGCGACTGCTCGGCGGCGCGGATATCGGGGCGGCGCGCCAGAAGGTCGGCGGGCAGACCAGCGGGAATCGCCGGTGGCGCGGTTAGTTCGTTCAGCTCTTTGCCGCGGTCGATGGCCTGCGGATTCTTCGCGAGCAGCAGACTGAGAAGGTTTTCGTTCTGTTCGATCTGGCGGTGCGCGGCGGCGATCTGCGCCGTGGCGGTGTAGAGGAACTGCTCGGCCTGGCGCACGTCGAGCAGCGTTGAGGTGCCGCCGTTCTTGCGCAACGTGGTGAGGCGCAGG
>Ga0118677_10014657_pt1 | contig 11019 bp, 7 predicted proteins | sample AliMusrvi5mmetaG_FD_86154 | JGI IMG/M metagenome (GOLD analysis project Ga0118677, IMG submission 86154)
ATCGAGGATGGGGTGCAGCGGGCCGCCGATATCATCGGGCAGTTGCTTGTATTTTCACGCGGAAAGGGGGGGGAACTCCTGACTTTCAGCCCGGAGAGCCTGCTGCGCGAGGTGGAGAAATTCGTCGCAATGACCTTTCCGAAATCCATCACCTTTCGTTCAGACCTGGGCCGCGATCTTTGCAACATCACCGGCGACCAAACGCAACTCCAGCAGGTCTTGCTCAACCTCTGCATCAATGCGAGGGATGCGATGCCGCAGGGCGGAACGCTCACCCTCTCGGCGGCCAATAGCGCCATCGTCCCGGCCTTTGGAGATATGCCATCGGAAAGCCAGCATGAGCGCTACCTCGCACTGAGTGTTACGGATACAGGCTGCGGTATCGCGCCGGAGATCATCGACAAAATATTCGATCCCTTTTTCACCACCAAAGAAGTCGGCAAAGGAACGGGGCTCGGTTTGTCTACGGCGATCGGCATTGTGCGCAGCCACAACGGGTTCATCAGGGCGGTTTCGGAAGTAGGCAAAGGCACCACCTTCACCCTTTACCTGCCCGCCACGGATGCGGCCGTACCTGACAACCGGGGCACCCCCGCATTGGATATCCCCACCGGGCAGGGAGAATGGATTCTGGTGGTGGATGACGAGGCCCCGATATGCAGAATCGCGGAGCGAATCCTCCAACAAAACGGCTACCAGGTGCTGACGGCCAGCAATGGCGATGAAGCATTGAAGATCTATGGAGAGCGGCGCCAGGAGATCAGCCTGGTGCTGACCGATATCTCCATGCCCGCGATGGATGGCATCGAACTGGCGCGCATCCTCACGCTCACCGAACCGAGCGTCAAAATCATCGTCTCCAGTGGCAAGATCGACCAAAACCACGATTCCATCCTGAGCAACCTGGGCGTGAAGGGGCGGCTCTGGAAACCGTATCGGGCGGATCAACTGCTCAGGACCACGCACGCCATCATCCACGGAGAGACGCCGCCCACCGGGGCCGGGCGCAAGAGGGGCGCGCTACAGCAGGCACGCAGGGAAGCGGCGTAGAGGAGCTATCGCACCTATCGGCCTATGCCTCCCCATTCAGCCATTTCCCAAACTGCGCATCCAACTGGTTGAACATTTCCCCGGTGTCCCGGGAAACATCGGTAAACTGGCCCCACTTGGTGGGATCATGCGCCTTGCCCATGCCTTCAATCTCCCGGATGAAATCCTCGACCAGCACGCGTTGGGCGGGGTGTGTGAGGCGAAGATGCTCTTTGCAGAGTTCCGCCGTCTGCTGCTGCCGATTTTTGGTTCCGAGTCCCATGGTGGGGCAATCGTATCCCGTTGTTTCCGCCCTGTCCAGAATACGCTGGAGGCCCCGGAATGCCTTTCCAATCGGCAGGGTTCGCGCAGAACGGTCAACGCCAGGGACGGCCCCCCTGTTTTTTATATTTCGAACTCCCGGAAACGACGTAAATTGAGGATTCCAATCTTGGTTCAGCGAGCTACCATTCAGCCTCCCCCCCCATGAAATCGTACATTATCAATCGAAAGATTATTGCGCACACCACCGAAAAGAAGCCCCTTGTTTTTTTCCTGGTCCTCTTCTTCCTTGGATTGGGAGCGCTTGCGGCGAGAGCCGACGCTCAGAAGGTGGAGGTCACGTTCCCGGACGATTCCGTCAATCCTCTCGCGACGTTAAAGGCAGGCCACCCCCGGCTCTTCGCCTCGGCGGAGCAATTCGAGACCATCGCCAAAGCCACGAGCGATCCTCTCCATGTCGAGGTAAACCAACGCGTCATCGCCACGGCGGAAGCAACGATCAAAGAGCCGTTGACGGAGTATAAGCTGGTCAACCAACAACTGCTTGCCCAGTCTCGCGCCGCATTCCAGCGGATCGTGGTTTGCTCGATGGCCTACCGGTTGACCCACGACGTCCGCTTCGCCAATCGGGCCAAGCAGGAGATGTTGAACGTGGCGGGGTTTAAGGATTGGAACCCGGTCCACTTTCTGGACGTGGGTGAACTGGCGATGGCCGTAGGAATCGGATACGACTGGTGCTACGATGCGCTCTCCGCGGATGAGCGCACCACGATCAAGAAAGCGCTCATGGAAAAGGCGCTCGTTTTTGTCCCTCAGGTTTACGGGAAGCACGCGACCGATCGCAAGGATCTCGATAAGCGCCTTTGGTGGGCTGTTAATCCTTATAACTGGAACCAAGTTTGCCATGCAGGCCTGCTGACGGCGGCGCTGGCGCTTGCCGACGAGGAACCGGAAACCGCCAGGCAGGTAGTGCAGGGCGTCCGGGCCTATCTGCCCATCTCACTCCACAGTTATGCTCCAGACGGCGCCTGGGCGGAAGGGCCCGGCTACTGGGGTTACGGCACGGGCTTCGCAGTCATGGCGCTCTCGGCGCTGGAAAGTTCTCTGGGGACGGACTTCGGCCTCGGCAAAGTGGAGCCGACGTTCGCCAAGACGGCCTTGTTTCGCCTCCAGATGGAGGCTCCCAATGGCGTGATCTATAACTATGCCGATGTGAAGACAACCTGGGAGTCGAGCGCTTCTCCGGCCCTTGACTGGCTGGCGAATCGTTATGGCCCATCGGTTGTGGCGGCACAGCTCCGGGCCAGTCTCACCAAGCAGTTTGCCTCCCGGCCCGCCAACAAGGAGAAAGACCGCATGTTCGCATTGCACGCCCTCTGGCTGCCGGTGGAGCCCAAGGAGAGCGAGTCCGCGCCGCTGGACATGCACTTCCGTGGCGAAGCGGATGTCGCCGTGTTTCGCAGTGCCTGGAAGGACCCGGAGGCGCTCTACCTCGGTTTTAAAAATGGGCAGAACGGCGTGAACCATGCGCACCTGGATCTCGGTTCCTTCCTGCTGGATGCCGACGGCGTGCGCTGGTCCGCCGAGTTGGGATCGGATAATTACGGTATGCCGCAATATTTTGGTCCGCTGCGCTGGACCTATTATAGGCTCACTAATTACGGGCATAGCACCATCACGCCCGGCGACACCTTGCAGGCCACCCGCGGCCTGGCTCCAATCTATTCCTTTGAGAGCACCCCCGGCGTTGCATCGGCCATCGCCGATCTCAGCGCCGTCTATCCGGGCTCTGCCAAGACGATCCTTCGCGGCGTTTTTGTCCAGAACCGCGCGCGCGTGCTGGTGCAGGATGATATTACGGATCTGGCCCCGAATACGCCTCTGAACTGGCGCATGATCACCGCCGCGAAGATCGACATCTCCAAGGACGGTCGCGTCGCCACATTGACACAGCAAAACAAGACCCTTCGGGTGGAATTACTCTCACCCGCCGATGGCACATTCAGCATCGCCTCTGCCCTTCCGCCGAAGCCCGAGGAAGACCAAAATGAGGGCTACTCGATTTTGCTCGGTAATGTCGCCGCCAAACCTTCGACAAGCAGCGTGAGGATTGCCGTGTTACTGACGCCGGTGGGTCCAAAATGGCCTGCAAACTTGCCTGCGCCGAAATTGGAAGCCTTGCCTCTCCCGACTCCCTAACAGCCTGTTGAAAAACTCCCAAGCGGGCCGCGCCTCTAAGCTCCGTTCGATCACGTCAACGGCTTCGTCGTCGAGAGGAAATCCCCTCCGCAGAACTCAGCGCATCCCCCCTTAAATCGCCCCTCCGGATCATTGTCATCGGTGCGCAAATGTAATTATTGCTGGACACTCTGTCATTGTCATCTTCCTTCAAATGTAATTGTCTCTAGGCGTGAATGCCTCGCAACTTATGGGATCGCCCTCCAGAAGGCTTTTTTTGCTCGTCGTAGCCCTGATCGTCGTATTGGGGGTCTTTGTCGTGCCCTGGTACGTCCCGTCGGGGGAGCCAAACTTTTCCGATTCTTATACTTATGGATTCAGCAACTTTGCGGCGTGGCTGTGCATCGCGATTGTTCTCCTCGCGCTGACTCTCCGGGGCATCTGGGGGCCGAAGCCACGCAAGGAAAACCGGCTGGATGACATTTTAGAAACCCTGCTAACGCCCCCTGAACCGCTCGGGAAGGACAGGCCTCTTTTGTGGGCGTTTGGGATTGTCTTGGGCCTCGCTTTTTTGGTCATCGGGTGGTGGTATTCTATCCTACCCTACGCCTATTTTGGCGAATCCAGATATTTCCTCACCCGTTTGGACCAAATGATCCTGGGGCTCAAGCCGTATGCCGATTTCGAATACCACTACGGTCCGGCGACGTTGTACCCGGCTCTCTGGCTGTACAAGGCGGGGTTTTTTTCCGTGGAACAGGCGTATATCGCGACGCTCCTGGTGCAGTGGGCGGCGGGGCTCTACTGCCTTTATTCCATCTGCCGGAACCTGGGGGGAACCTTTGCGCGAGCCACTGTGTTCGTTGCGATTGCCATTGCCAGTATCAACATCCATCTTGGCCCGAATTGCTCGCCCCTGCGTTTTGCCTTGCCGATGGCGTCGATCCTGTTTTTCCACCGGGCCGTGAGCAAAGCGGTGCTTCGGCATGAGAGGGGCTTGGTTCCGATTGGAATGGCTTTTTTCCTGACGCTGCTCAATTTTGCTGTCTCGCCCGAGATGGGCCTGGCCGTGGCGCTGGCCCTCAGCGTCTATTTTATCGCGTTGCTTCGGACCCCCGAGCGGCGTCTTTCGATCGGCCTTGTTTTGGTAGCCGCATCGATGCCGGCGACCGCGCTGGTGTTCTCACCGGACTATTTCTTCGGGGTGTTTTCCTTCGGCAGTGGGGGAGGCACCTTCCCGATATTCCCGACCATCCACATCGTGGCCTTTCTCGCGGTGGTTTTTTGGATTTTGCCTGGGCTTGGGATCATCGGATTCAACAAAAAATCCGTCGTCGGAGCCGCTGGAGCCGCTCTCTATGTCCTGCTTGGTCTTCTGATCATTCCGGCACTTGGGCGCTGCGATGGCCTGCATGTTTACGAAAACGGCATCGGAGCGCTGCTGCTTTTTCTGGCGGTGGCGTCCCTATGGAGTCGGGACATGTTTCCCGTCTGCGTTTTCTTGTATGTGATGATTTTCCCCGTCTGCTGGCAGTTTGGCTTTTGGAGCCACTACGCCGAATCCATTGATCAAGTCTGGTCTGTTCGTGACGAACTCGCCAAACGCGGGCCAGATTCCCATGAAGGGGCCCCCTCGTTCCCGACAGAGCACTCGCCCATCAGGTATAGCAAGCTGCTCCCCTTTCCCGCGGGATTGGCATCGCTCCAGCCATTCAAAACGCTTGCCGCTCCCTTCGGGTGCGATGAAAGCATGGAACGTTTCCTCAAAATGACGGGCCAATATGTGGCGGGGTATTTCCTCCCCGGCCTGACGGATATCTATCGCGAGGCCGATGTCAAACGCCAGGCGGCCATTATTTTGAGGTCGGAGTATCTGATCGTTCCCGGGAACGTGCTCGCCTCTTCGGAGCGTATCGATCCCGCCGCGATCGCAGCGCAGGAATCGTCTTTCCTGTCTAACCTCCTGTTATTGCCGATCAACCTTACGGTAAAAAACAAGCCCTTCATTCCCGAGAAAGAGGTATACAACCTCATCGCGCCTCATTACACCCCGATTGCTCGTTTTGGGGGCTACGTTATCCTAAGGAAACAAGGTCCAGCCGGGAAGTAATACGGAATTACCGGGTTCTCTTTCTGACGATTGCGACGGCGGAGAGACCGAAGAGGCGGTTAAACTTTGCGATATGCCGTCCGGTTTATTGGCGAGAATCCATGAGCGATTGAGCCATGCGGGCTGTGGCTTGAGATCGGAATTCTTTTGCATGGCGCCGGAGCCTCGATAAAGATCATTCCGTGGCCGGCAAGCCGGTTCGCCGCATCGCGCAGGAAGCCGCTGTCGTCTTCCCCATGTTCCAGCACATGCATCATCAGGATCAAATCAAAGAGATGGCCCGAGGGCTACTCCGGCAAGATCAAGGTGTTGCCCGCCACCGCATTGGGGGGGGACCGCATGGGCCGGATCTATTCCGACCATGTTGGTTATTTTTTCCCTGTCATTCAGTGTTCTTCCGCCAAAGGCTTTATCCCGACGGCGAGCATGTTGCCGACACGCAGCGAGACGTGCTGATCGGCAAGGCCCATGCGGTCCAGGGCCGCTGTGATTTGGGCTTTGACGCTTGCGGGAAGCGGGGTGAGGCGGAGCCAGTATCGCAGCGGGTAGGCATTGCTGATCGATTGCAGGGCAACCGGAGCAAAGCCGACGCGCGTCAATAACGCCCGCACGGACTGCGGGCTGAAGAGTTGCAGATGCTCCACGTCGATAATGGGGGAACGCAGCCCAAGCAGGCGATTGAACGGCGCACGCCAGTTGTGGACCACCACGGCCAGCATCCCGCCCGGCTCCAACAGGCGGTAGGCCTCGCCGACAAATTGACCGGGATCGGCCAGATGCTCCAGGGTCATGAAAGAACACAACAGCGAGGGCTTCACATCGGCAAGCAGGGACGAGGAGAACATCCCTTCGCGCAACATGGCCCGCACCGCGGGCGGCGCCGCTTCAATGGCAGCGCGCGAGGGTTCGATCCCAATCACCGGGTTAAACCCGCTTTCGCACAGCCAGGGCAGCAACGGCCCGCTGCCCGCCCCGACATCGACGGCGGCGTTGCGCCCCGCAAGCCGTGCCACATACGGCGCCAGCACCTTTGCATAACTTGCGGCGGCGGCTTGCGCCTCGGGGCCGGAGTCGAAGGCGGCTTCGGAGTATGCTGTTGAAAGGAAATCGGTGGCAGGGGGCGTGGGCGCATAAACCAGATCGCAATCCGTGCAGCGCACGAGGCGCAGGCACATGAACTCCGGTTGCTTGCGCGAGGCGTAGGTAAAGTCGCTGACTTTTCGCGGATCAATGCGCTCGTCCGCGAAGGGGACGTGGGCTCTGCCGCCACATGCCGGGCAAGCTCTTTGTGAGGTAGGCTCCATCATTTCAGCAAAAGTCTTTCTTGGTTTAAGCTGCGGGTTAGTTGCGGCCCCGGTGCCGGGCGGGGCGCACTTCCCCGCGCACGATGAGGCTGCGGCGGATAAAGGGAGGCCGCGCCTTGGTTTCCTCAAAAATTTTACCGATATACTCGCCGAGCAGCCCGATGCCCAAAACACTAACGGAGCCAAAGAACATCACCAATAAGGAAAGGAAGGTCATTCCTCTCGGCGCCAATGCAGGGAACAGCGCGCGCACGCAAATGCTCCATAACGCCAGGCAGACGGACCCGACGCAGGCGATACCCCCCAGCGCGGTGAGCAGGTGCAGCGGGATGCGGGAGAAGGAAAAGATGCCCTTCTTCGCCCAGCCGATGTTCTTAATCCAGTTATTCGTACTCACCCCGAACATGCGCTCGGGCCGCACATAATCGACCCCCACTTGCTTAAAGCCGACGTAAGCGCGCAGCCCACGCAGGAAGGCATCGCGCTCCTGGCACTGGAGCATCCAGTAAACGACGGTCCGATCCATCAGGGAAAAGTCGCCCGCGTCCTTGGGGATCGGCACCTCGCTCATGGCCGAGAATAATTGATAGAAGCCATGATAGCAGGCTTCAAGCAGCACAGGCATTTCGCGCTTCACGCGCCGCCCGTAAACGACGTCGGCCCCGGCCCGCCACTCGCGGACAAAGTGTTCGATCACTTCCGGGGGGTCTTGCAAATCTCCGTCCAGAAGGACGCACGCCTCCTTGCTGGCGATCTCCATTCCGCTGCGAAAAGCCGCCTGCGAACCAAAATTGCGCGCATGGGTAATCCCCAGCACATGAGGATCGCGCGCGCTGATTTCCCGGATGACTTCGGCGGAGTTATCCGGGGAGTTGTCGTTGACGAAAATGATCTCGTAATCGAGCCCGATGCGCTCGAAAACCGCAACCAATCGCTCGTGCATGATCGGAATGGCCTGTGCATCCTTGTAACAAGCGATCACCGCGGAGACGGACTGCTTTTCCTTGAGCGGCTGGTCCTTCTTGGTGAGCTTCGCAAAATCGGCGCTTGCCAGGTAATGCTTCCACCAAGCCCGCGTTGAAACCAGGCCCTCTTCCAGCTTGATCTTCGCCGTCCAGCCCAAAAGCTTTTTGGCCTTCTCCGCGTTCGCATACCAGTTGTCCAGATCCCACGAGCGCCCCGCCCCGGGGCTGAACCGGGGCTCCTCTGCAATCGCAAAGAGTCTGCGGGTCAAATCGGCGAGGGTGGCAAGGGAGGTGCGGATGCCGGACCCGATATTGAAGGACTCCCCTGCGATTTCCGGGCTCATGCCCAAGGCCGCATCCACAAACGCTTCGAGCGCATCGTCGACGTGGAGAAAATCCCGGGTCACTTCCGCGGGCGCGAAGGGCGGCAGCTTCCCGTGCAGGCTTTGCTCGCAGAGCACCGGGATCAAGCGCGAGCTATCCTCATAAGGCCCATAGACGGAGTACAAGCGCAGGTTGGCCACCGGAACGCCACGCGTTTTTCCGTAGTAGGCAATCGCCTGGCTCGTTGCCGCCTTGCTGACGGCATAGTGGCTGTTGGGAATCTGGACGGCCGCTTCCCCGGGCCCGGACGCGTTGAGCCCGTACTCAGAGGAGCTCCCGGCGTGGATGTAGGCGGCCAGTTCAAATTCCGCGAGCGCCTCCATCAGCCGGATGAAGCTGAGATAATTGGTGGCGTGGATGCGCTCAAAATCCTGCTCGAAGGAGTAGGCGCCAAAAGACGAGCAATCAAACACCGTCTTGGGCTGCACCCGGCGGAGAACGGACAGGACGCTGACGGGATCTTGGAGGTTCAGGAACGTAATATTCGCCGCCGAAATTTCATCGAGCCGCCAGGAATTCCCGGAGAAGACGGAGCCGATGACATCCTCCCGGATTGCGAGGCAGCGGCGGAACAAGTTCGCGCCAATGAAGCCACTCGCCCCGATGATCAGAATGGGGCCCTGCAGGCACTTTATTTTGTTCTCAATGTTCATGCGCGTTTCCCCGCAACCATCGCGCGAATTCCCTCCGCGTCCAGGCCGCATTGGGCGCGATGGAACGCTTGTGATCCGTAGCGGCCCGTCGGGTATCCGAGGGCGTGGCGGTGCTCAAAACCGGCAACAGAGGCCCCGCGGCGGGCCATGGCGAGGGCAAGGTGCATCCCGAGCCCCCCGGCGGCCACATGCTCCTCGATGACATAGAGGCTGCTCCCTGCCACTTGGGCCCAGAATGGCTCCGGGACCTGGTCGCCCACAAACTCCGTCACAGCCCAGACAGCCGGCCTGTCGCAGGCCGGAACCTCCAGCAAAGCCTGCCAGGCGACCCCAGCCAAGGGCCCAAGAGCCGCAAGGGCGCCTCGCTCACCGTCCAGCACTTGTCTCCAAGGGGCGTATCGGGGCACTTCCAAGCCCTTGGGGTGCACGTCGTATCCCAGGCGGAGATAGGTGGGCGAAGAAAACTCGCCCAGCATGGCGGGAATATCGTCGTCAAACGCGGGTGCCAGAACCCGCACGCCCAGAGCATTCATCGCGGCGCAATCTTCCAGCGCATGGTGGGTTGGGCCCATGTGGCCGTAGGCATAACCGCCGCCGTTGCCAACCAGACAAACCGGAAGTTTGGAAAAGCAAATATCATTGCGTATTTGCTCAAAAGGGCGCGCGTAGCAGAAGGGAGCTATGCTATAGGCGAACACTTTATAGCCCTCGCGCGCAATACCAGCCGCCACACCGATCATGTTTTGCTCGGAAATGCCCGCATTGACGAACCGGCTTCCAAAAGCCGCCCGCACCTCTTCCAGCGCCATAAAGCCGAGGTCTCCGGTGAGGAAAAAATAATCCTCCCGGTTAAGCTCGGACGCGACCGTTGCCGCAAAAGTCTTTCTCATAAGCCCCCCTCTCCTCGGATCTGCGAGCAGGCATGGTGATACTCTTCTTCAGTAAGAGGAAGATAATGCGATTCCATTTTCCCCTCAAAAGAGAGCCCTTTGCCCTTCACTGTGTCCAAAATCACAAAGTTCGGTTTTTGGGAGGATTTGTTTTCCAGCGCCCTCTTTATTGCGGCCCAGTCATGCCCGTCAATATGTTGCACATGCGCGCCGAAAGAGGAGATCCGGGGGGTCAAGTCGCCGCAGGAGATGATTTCCTCCGTTTTGCCAAATCCCTGCAGACCATTCTGATCAAGCAAAATGGTCAAATTATGCAACTGATGATGGACCGCGAAGGCCAGGGCCTCCCAGCAGCTCCCCTCCTGCCATTCGCCATCAGAAGAGAGGCAATAGACCTGACGCCCTGAGTTTTGCTGCTTTGCAGCCAGGGCCAGGCCCGCCGCCAGCGATGGCCCATGCCCCAAAGATCCCGTGGGAAAAAGCAGGCCCGGAATTCCGGTGCCGCTGGGATGCGCGGGCAGGAGCGTGTTATCCTTGGCGAACGTTTCCAGATCCGATTCCTTGAGCTTCCCGAGGCTCCAGAGGGTGACATAGAGCGCCCCCGCGGAGTGGCCCTTGGACAAGACGAAACGATCGTCGGGTTTTTGAACCAGATGCCCAAGCGTCATCAACGCGTCGAGACAGGAAATATCCCCGCCCAAATGGCCGATATTTGAGTCATAATGCAGCTGGAGAAGCCGCAGCTTGGCCGCCTTTAGAAGGGTATCAAAAGAGGTTGTCATCAAATGCGTTACGCGCGGTTGCCAGGGGAAAATCAAGAACGCGGCAGCGTTTGCAGACCGCCGTTCCGTGGATGGCTAAAAAGATATGAAGGGTGCGTTGCCTGGTGTTTTTGGATGAGGGTTCGCTCCCATGAGGCGCAAAATTCCCGATCTTTTCGTCTTAGGGATTCAGGGGATCTCTGGAGGAGCATGGATGGAAAGCTCAAAGAAGTTGGCCCATCCATTTTGAAGAGGCAAGGAGAATATCCGGCCTTCGGGGGCGCCCAGCAAGCGCGGGTAATTCGTGATTGGAAAAACGGGAATGATGGCCCATCTTTCCCCCCACCGTGAAGACTCCCTCCCTGAAGCAAGCTGAATGCGCCCAACCCCAACGGGAAGAGAATCCGGGTGGCCTGAATCGCACCGACCTTCTGCGCATCGCCCTTTTGGTTCTCCTGACCAT
>Ga0118677_10014660_pt1 | contig 11017 bp, 7 predicted proteins | sample AliMusrvi5mmetaG_FD_86154 | JGI IMG/M metagenome (GOLD analysis project Ga0118677, IMG submission 86154)
CATGGCACACCTCCACGCCAAAACATCGCGTCATGGATGCGACACATCCTGTCCACTTATGCCTAAAGGGTTAAAGACCTCGGAGTTGCCCGAGCAGAGGCATCTGTTCTTTAGGCTGAGGGTGGCCGATAATCAGATGTCGAGATTTTAGTAACTAACAGACTGGTCCGATAGGGAGTTCAAGGAGACGGCTATGGCCGGGATCCAACTGGACACCCAAAGATCCCCGCGCCTCGACCTGGAGCGCCGGGCTTTTCTCGACCTGCTCCGCATGACCAATACGATGGTGGAGCCTGCAGCCATGGCCCGCCAAATGGTGGTCCTGGCCCAGCACCTCTCCGGCTGCCAGTCCGTAGGCCTGCGCCTCAAGAATGGCCCCGGTTTCCGCTATGCGGCCAGCCTGGGCTTTTCTGAAGGCTTCCTGGATCTCGAAGATGACCTCTGCTCCACGGATGAGGCCGGGCACCTGGTGCGGGATTCCGAGCGCCAGCCCCTGTTGGCCTGCTTGTGCGGTCGGGTGTTGTCGGGTCAGGTGGATTGCAGCATGCCCTGCTTCACGGACCGGGGCAGTTTCGTCACGACCTCCACCACGGCCCTGCTGGCCCAGGGCCATGGGGCTCTGCTGGGGCCGACCCGGAACCGCTGTCACCGAGAGGGTTTCGAGACCGTGGGCCTCTTTCCCGTCCGGCGGGACGGCGTCACCTACGGCCTCATCCAGTGCAATGACCCCCGTCCCGGCTGCCTCAGCGCTGAATCCGTGGACCTCATGGAGAATCTGGCCGCCACCGCCGCGCACTTGTTCCAGTTGGCGATGGCCTAGCGGACGGCTGCATCCTCCCGGTCCTGGGCGGTCCTCAGTCCCCGGCACCTTCCGACCGGGACCTCAGAACCAGTACAGCCAGGGGCGGCAGGGTGAGGGCCAGGGACCAGGGGCGGTTCATCCAGGGCAGGTTCTCCGCCAGCAGATTGCGGTCGCCGTTGCCCAGGTTCGACCCACCGTACACGGCGGCATCGGAGTTGAGGGCCTCCTCGTAGTGGCCGGGTCGAGGCACGCCAATCCGATAGTCGTGGCGCGGGACCGGCGTGAAGTTGGCCACCACGAGGAGGAATTCGCTCTCAGACCAGCGGACGAAGCTGAGCACGGACTGCTGCGCATCGTGGCAGTCGATCCATTCGAAGCCCTGCCACTCGAAGTCCCGTTCGTGCAGAGCCGGACTCTCCCGGTAGAGGTGATTCAGGTCCCGCACCAGCCTTTGCAAGCCCCGGTGGAGGGGGTAGTCCAGCACGTACCAATCCAGGATGCCGGCGTGATTCCACTCCAGGCCCTGGCCGAACTCAGTGCCCATGAAGAGCAGCTTCTTCCCCGGGTGAGTGAACATGTAGGCGTAGAGCGCGCGCAGGTTCGCGAAGCGCTGCCACTCGTCGCCGGGCATCTTGTTCAACATGGAGCCCTTGCCGTGGACCACCTCGTCATGGGAGAGCGGCAGAATGAAGTTCTCGGTGAAGGCATAGAGCATGGCGAAGTTGACTGCTCCCCCACCTAAAGAAAGGGGATTCCCAGAGCATTTAAGCGACATGGGCTGATTCCTTCTTCAAGTCGGGTTTGCAAGGCTTTGGGATCTTACGATCCCGGCGCTCTCCGTCCGTGTCGGTGCGTAGCACCGGGACAGCCTCACGCCGTGGTCCAGCCTCATGGTCGGTCGAACTGCTCTGGCGGGACTCTCGGACCCGCAGGGTCGGCAAAGCCTCCCCGTTCGCAGTTTCAGTGGTGCCGGACGACAACCGAAGGAGGCAGTCGGCCCCCCAGGACCGCCAGGATGCCCTGGCTGATCCTTCGTCCAGCGTCCCTCCATGGCAATGCAGTGCCAGGAAGGCCGAGAATTCGTCACGGTCTGCGTGCATCCCCTCGGGGATGAACTCGCAGCCGCAGAGGTGCTTGCGCTCACTCATGAGCTTTTTCGTCCGCTTGCCACAGAGGCAGCGGGACGAAAGATAGGTGGCCCGGGTCGAGACCATCTCGAAGGTCCCGCCAGAGCCTTCGGCCTTACGGGCGTAGGCCGACTGGAACAGGCCCGGGGCCTTATGGCCCACGGACCGGCCCCAGAGCTTGGCCCAGGACCGGACATTCACCTGTTCGGTAATGACCTGGTTCCCGGCCAGGGCCAGGAGATCGTTCACCAGCTTCCCCTGAATGGACTTCCGGTGGGCCGCCATGCCCCGTTGGAGCTCTGCCAGGACTCCCCGAGTGGCCTTCTGACGGGCTGACGCCTGCCAGGGCTTGCGCTGGCTCCGGGGCACGATTGCCCCGTTGGGCCGGTAGTTCCCCGGGTTGTTGGCCCGCCGCTGGCGGTCCAACTTGCGCTGGTAGCGCCGCCGGGCGGACTCAGCCCGGTCCAGGCCGGGACAGAACGGGATGGTTTTGACAAAGCCTTCACCGACCACTGCCACCTGGGAGGGGCCCAGGTCCAGGCCGACCAGGCCGTCGTGGACATGGTGACTCGCCTTCTGAAGCGGGGTTCCCCGCAGCACGAGCTGCACAAACACCCGCTCCCGCCCCCGGATGGTCCGGGTCAGCAGGCGGCAGTATTTCACCCCGGTCTCGGCGACGGCCTTGCCGTCCTTGGTGGTCCGGGTGAAGGTGGTCGCGGCCACCCGGAGAGCGTGGGCCTGGACCTCGTTCCCGGGCTGAACGATCATGGGCAGGTCCAGGTTCCCGTGGGCGCCGGACCACAGAACCCGCCCATCCCGGAACCGGATGCCAGCGGCGTTGGACTTCCCCTCCAGGGACTCCAGTTCTCCGTAGCGTTTGAACCGGGGCTTGCCAGACCCGCCAAAGGACCAGCGCTCCACGGCTTTGAAAGCCCGAGAGGCCACCTTCTGCTGGGTATGAACATCCAGATGCCCCCGAAGCCAGCAGTCCTTAGCCAAGGACGGGTGCTGGTGTAGCGCCGCCTCGGTGAACCCGTGGCGTTTGCGCAGCGCCTCGAAAGCCGCCTTCTTCTCTGGCCCCTTGGGCATGGCCTTGGCCTGCTCAAAACCCGGATCGTGACGCATCCGCGCCAATCGGCGCAGAGCCTCGCCCTCAATGGCGTTGTATATCTGCCGCCCGCCCTCCTTACGCGAGCGCAGGACGCCGAGGTCCTTCGAGGTCGCTAGAACCTCGAACTCGCAGACGAAACTTTGGGTTTTGGCTCGGGGCATCAGATCCTTACAGATTCATTATCGGCGCATGGATTGGACAAATTTTGTCCATTGCGCAAAGGTCAACGGCTATCCCCCACCTGAAGGAAGGGGCTTGCGCCGCATGAAGTTGGGTCAGCAGGTCCTGGTGGTAGGACCGATGTACAGGCTTCTTGCTCATGTAGCTCAGGGTGTCGTTCATCCAGCCCATGTTCCACTTGAGGTCGAAGCCCAGGCCGCCCAGATAGGTGGGCCGGCTCACCATGGGCCAGTACGTGGATTCCTCGGCGATCATCAAGGTGCCGGGGCAGCGCTCATGGGTCACGAAGTTGAGTTCCCGCAGGAACGCTATGGCCTCCAGGTTCTCCCGGCCGCCGTAACGGTTGGGGATCCACTCACCTTCCCGGCGGGAGTAGTCCAGGTAGAGCATGGAGGCCACGGCGTCCACCCGGAGGCCATCCACGTGGAGTTCCTCCAGCCAGAAAATGGCACTGGAGATCAGGAAGTTCTTCACCTCGTGGCGGCCGAAGTTGAAGATCAGGGTGGACCAGTCCTGATGCTCCCCCAGCCTGGGATCTTCGTGCTCGTAGAGGGGGGTTCCATCAAAGCGGGCCAGGGCGTGGGCGTCCTTGGGGAAGTGGGCTGGAACCCAATCCACGAGTACGCCGATGCCCTGGCGGTGGCAGTAATCCACGAAGTAGCGGAAGTCGTCCGGGTCCCCGTGGCGGCTGGTGGGGGCGTAATACCCCGTGGCCTGGTAGCCCCAGGAGAGGTCCAGGGGGAATTCGGTGAGTGGGAGCACCTGGATGTGGCTGAAGCCCATCTCACGCACATAGTCCACCAACCGATGGGAGAGGTCCCGGTAAGAGAGGAACCCACTCTGCCCGTCGCGCTGCCAGGAGCCCAGATGTGCCTCGTAGATCGAGATCGGGCCATGTTGCCAGTCCTGCTTGGTGCGCCTCGCGAGCCAAGCCCCATCCGTCTAGGGGAAGGGCGCCGCCGAGGGCACGATGGAAGCGGTCCTCGGGCGTAGCTCGAAGCGCTGGCCATAGGGATCCGTCTTGAGCAGGATCTCTCCCGTGGCCCGGTTTCTCGCCTCGTAATTGTAGAGCGTGCCGGGCTCCAGGCCGGGGATGAACAGCTCCCATACGCCAGAGCCTGAGTGCACCCGTATGGGGTGGCAGCGGCCGTCCCAGCCGTTGAAGTCGCCCACCACGCTAACCCGCTCTGCGTTCGGCGCCCAGACGGCGAACAGCACGCCAGGAATCTCCTCCACCTCGTGAGCCCGCGCTCCCAGGAACCGATAGGCGTGCCAGTACCTCCCCTCCCGGAAGAGGTGCAGGTCGAAGTCTGAGACCTGCGGCGGGAACGTTTAGGGATCGTGTGTGATTTGCTCGCACTGTGCATCATCGGTCCACCGCAGGCGGTGGTGCCGGGGCAGGTCCGTATCGTGACCGCGCCACTCAAAGAGGTCACTGTCGCCCAACCGTGTGAGTGGCCGTTCCCCTTCGAGGATGGAGACCGCCTGGGCCCGCGGCAGGAATGCCCGCACCAGGGTAGTCGTTCCCTGCTGGTGACGCCCGAGTAGTGAGAAAGGATCGTGATGCCTAGCTTCGGAGAGCCCGATGAAGGCCCCGGCTTGGTTCATGGTGGTCCTCCTGGGTTGAGCTTGCCTCTCGCACCAGACCCAGGTCACGACTGGCCTAAACGATCCAGGCAACGGGAACGTCCAGTGTTGAGCCAGTTCGTGGCCCCACAATACCCATTTCCAGGCAACGGCCTACCCTATCTCCAGGGACCCCTGGCCCCCAACCTTGCCTGGAGTGACATCGAGCGACGGAACGCGCAAGGCCCACACACCATGGTGGTGTGCGGGCAGCAAGCCTACTTCCTGAGCTGTCTTCGACCTGGAATGGCTCCTATGAGAGCCCCAGCCGCTTGAAGGTCCGCTTCTTGCCATCTTCCACTTCGGGCTGATCGAAGGGGTCCAGGTCCAGGGCGAAGCCCAGGATCCCGATGATGGCCTGCCAGGCCATCATGAAGGCGCCCACTTCGTGCTCGTTGAGGGCGGGCAGGGACCAGCGGAGCAGGGGCACGCCCGCGGCCTCCAGGGCGCCGGCAGTGCCCTCAGCCTGGGCGCGCAGGATCTCGCTGCCGGTGAGCTGGGCCAGGCCCGGGTAGGGTGAGCCGGCGGGGGGGTCCAGCTTCTCAGAGGTGTCGGCTCCCTCCACGGTCATGAGGATGACGCCCAGGTTGCGGGGGCCCGCCATCCAGCGCTGGAGCTGGCTGTGCTGGTCCACGGGGCCCACGGCGCGGATGGGGGTGTAGCCCTTGCGGCTGCCGTCCTGGGCCACCTTGCCCAGGGATTCGGCCACCAGCTGCACCCACCAGGCCGAGAGGTTGTCCAGGCGCATGGCGTAGGGCATGAGCACCCACTCGGTGATGCCCTTGGCATGGGCGTCCAGGAGCAGGTCCACGGTGGCGGCCACGCGGTCATGCCACGGACCCTGGCCCGCCTCCATCTGGGCCACGACCTCGCGGCCCCCGGCCAGGAAGGCCGAGGCATCCTTCCCCATCCAGCTCAGGGGCAGGGTGCCGATGGGGGTGAAGGCGGAAAAGCGGCCGCCCACTTCCACGGGAATGGGCAGGATCTGGCAGCCGTTGGCGCGGCCCCAGGTGGCCAGGGGATTGGCATCGTCCTGGGTGATGAGGATGGGGGCGGCCAGATCCTTGAAGCCGGGCAGGGCGCGCAGACGGGCGATCCAAGTCCAGAGCTCCAGGGTCTTGCCGCTCTTGGAGGCGCAGACCAGCTGATCGCCGGGCTGGATGCGGAAGTCCGGTGCAGGCTCCGGCGAGGCCAGGGTCACCCAGTTGCGATGAGCTTGCTCGTTGCCAAAGGCCCGCAGCAAGGTCTCCGAGGGCAGGAGCGAACCGCCGATGCCGCACCAAAGCAGGCGCTTGGTGGGGTCCAACTTCGGCAGGGTGGGCTCGGCCACGTGGCGCCAGCCCCCCATGGGGTGATTCACGATGGCCTGCCAGTGCGCGCGCGTGTCCATGTCAGTGTCCTTTCGGGGGAATGGTGGCGTAGAGATCCAGGTAGGCCTGGGCGGGGCCCGCCCAGCTGAAGTCCGCCTTCATGCCCTGGCGCTGCACCTGTCGCCAGCCAGCGGGATCCGCGAAGAGGTCGAAGGCGCTGTTGAGCGCTTCGCCTAGGGCCCAGCCGCTGGCCGCGTCGAACATGAAGCCGGTGGCGGTGCCGTTGGCCAGGGTCTCTGCCGTGGCGCCGACCACCGTGTCCGCCAACCCGCCGGTGCGACGCACCAGGGGCAGGGCGCCGTAGACCTGGGCGTAGAGCTGGGTGAGGCCGCAGGGCTCCTGGCGGGAAGGCACTAGCACCACGTCCGCCGCGGCGAAGGCACGGTGGGCCAGGACCTCGTCATAGCCGATGAAGACGGCCACGCGACCGGGATGGCGCTGGGCCGCCTGGCGGAAGGCGCCCTCGGCGTGGGGATCACCGGAACCGATGAGGACCAGCTGACCGCCGCGGTGCACCAAGTGGTCCACGTTGTCCAGCACCAGGTCCAGGCCCTTGAGGGGATCCAGGCGGCCCACGGACACAAAGAGGGGGGCGGCCGGGTCCTCCTGGAGGCCCAGGCGGCGCTGGAAGTCCGTGCGGTTGGCCGGTCGGCGGGAGGGGTGGCGCAGGTCGTAGCGGCTCTGGATGTGAGGATCCGTGGCGGGATTCCAGATGGTCTTGTCCACGCCGTTGAGGATGCCGCGCAGATCCTTGCTGCGGTGGGCCAGGAGGCCCTCCAGGCCATGGCCGCCGAAGTGCTGGATCTCTTTGGCGTAGGTGGGGCTCACGGTGCTGATGCGGTCCGCCAGGCGCAGCCCGGCCTTCAGGAAGCCGATGTCGCCGTGGTACTCCACGCCCTCCTGGGTGTAGGCCTGGGGCGGCAGCCAGAGGTCGGGCAGGATCGTGCGGGAGAAGCGGCCCTGGAAGGCGATGTTGTGGATGGTCATGACCGTGGCGGGGCGGGGCCCACCGCCGAAGGCCACGTAGGCGGGCATGAGACCCGTCGGCCAGTCGTGGCCATGGAGCACCTCGGGTCGCCAGCCCTCGGAGTCCCCGACCCGGCCCAGGTGAGCGGCGGCGAAAGACAGGGCGGCGAAGCGCCGGGGCAGGTCCTCGGAGTAGTCGTAGGGCAGGCCCTTCCGGTTGAAGTGGCCGGGCTGGTCCAGGAGGTAGAGGGGCAGGCCGTCGGCCTCGGCCTTGAGGATGTGGGCGGGACCGCCGCCCATGATGTCGGGCAGGTAACCGACCTCGCCCTGCACCAGCACCGCATTTAAAATGGCCGGATAGGCCGGAACCAGAATGCGGACATCGGCGCCCAGGGCGCGCATGGCCCGGGGCAGGGCGGCCATGACATCGCCGAGACCACCGGTTTTGACATAGGGGAACAGTTCAGACGCTACAAACAGAACTCTCAAAACCTAGCGCTCCAGTTGGTTCAGCATGCGCTGGGAGATGAGCGTCACGCCACCCTCCGTTCGGAAGAAGCGGCGGGCATCTTCTTCGGGATCCTCGCCCACCACGAAGCCTTCGGGGATGCGGCAGTCCCGGGCCACAATGCACCTGCGCAGCCGGGCGTGGCGGCCGATGTCGCAGTCGGGCAGCACCACGGCGCCGTCCAGGCGGGCGTGGGAGTGGACCGACACACGACTGGAGAGCATGGAGTGGTGCACGTGGGCACCGGAGATGATGCAGGCGCCCGAGACCAGGCTGGAGAGGGCCACGCCGTTGCGCATCTCACCCGCATGGACGAATTTCGCTGGCGGCAGCTGCTCCTGGTGCGTGATGACGGGCCAGTTCTTGTCGTAGAGATTAAGGGCCGGCAGCACCGTGGTGAGGTCCATGTTGGCCTCCCAGTAGGAGTCCACGCTGCCCACATCGCGCCAGTAGGGATCCGGGTGTCCTTCGTTGGGAATGCAGCTGTTCTCGAAGCGGTGGGCATAGACGCGGGATGTCTCCACCAGCTTGGGGATGATGTCCTTACCGAAGTCGTGGCCTGAGTTGGGATCCTTCGCGTCCTCGATGAGGGCCTTGTAGAGGAACTCCGCGTTGAAGAGGTAGATGCCCATGGAGGCGAAGGATTTGTCGGGCTTGCCGGGAATGGCGGGAGGCTCGTCGGGCTTCTCCACGAAGCCGACGATGTGATCCTCCGCGTCCACATGGGCGATGCCAAAGCCCCTGGCTGCGTCCCGTGGGACTTCCAGGCAGGCGATGGTCATATCTGCCTCGTTGTCCAGGTGGTCCTTGAGGAAGATCTTGTAGTCCATGCGGTAGATGTGATCACCCGCGAGGATCAGTACGTTCTTGGGGCCCGCGGCCTTGAGGTTGTCCATGTTCTGGTAGACCGCGTCCGCCGTGCCGCTATACCAGGCGTCCTTGTCCATGCTCTGCTGGGCGGGCAGCACATGCACGTATTCGTCCAGCTTGCCGGCCAGGAAGGTCCAGCCGAACTGAAGATGCTCCAGCAGGCGGTGCGAGTTGTATTGCGTCAGCACCATGATTTTACGGAAGCCGGAGTGCACGCAGTTCGACAGGGTGAAGTCGATGATGCGGTACTTGCCGCCGAAGTCGAGGCCCGGCTTGGCATAGTGGTCCGTGAGGTCCATCAGCCGCTTGCCACGCCCCCCTGCCATGACGAGGGCAACTGTGTGCCGGGGAGAGAGTCGCGATTCAGAAATCGTCAACATGGGAGATCCTTGGGCCTGGTTGAATCATAGCTCTGGACTGTAGAACTGGAAGGACTTATCCCACCGGCCAGGGGACTTGGCGGGTCGGCTGACGCAGGGCCTGGGCCAGTTCCAGCAGAAAGCGGGGGCGGGGCACACACTGGAATCCGTAGCCCAGTAGGCCCGCGTGGGGCAGCTGGCCGTCGATGAGGGTGCCGCCCCCGGCGCTCATGAGTGCGTCCAGAGCCAGCAGGGACGCGCGACTTGCCTCGGGCTCGAGGCTGAACATACTCTCGCCGAAGAAGGCGCTGCCCAGGGCGACGCCATAGAGGCCGCCCCGCAGTTCCCCGTCCCGCCAGGCCTCCACGCTGTGGGCGTGGCCCGCCTGGTGCAAGGAAAGGTATGCCTCGCGCATGGACATTGTGATCCAGGTTCCATCCTGCCCGGGCCGCGGGACGGTGGAGCAGTGCCGAATGACCTCCGCAAAGGCCGTGTCGAAGCGAATCTCAAAGGGACGCTGGCGGAGGCTGCGCCGGGTCCGGGCCGAGAGGTGCAGGTGGCCGGGGCGGAGCAGGGCTCGCTCCGGTGGCGACCACCAGAGCAGGGGATCCTCCTCGCCGAACCAGGGGAAGATGCCACTGCGGTAGGCCAGCAGCAGCCGCTCCACGCTGAGGTCACCGCCCACGGCCAGGAGCCCGTCCTCGGCCAGCTCCGGGTCCGGGAAGACCAGACGCTCGTCTAGGCGAAAGATAGGCACAGCCGGCCGTCCACGAGGTCCACCTGGGCCCGGCCGCCCGAGGCCAGGGGCCCAAAGAGGATGGCTTCAGCCAGGGGACGCCGCAGTTCGCGCTCAATGAGGCGCGCCATGGGCCGGGCGCCGAAGGCGGGATCGTAGCCCTTCTCCGCCAGCCAGGCCCGAGCCTCGGCTGAGCAGCTGAGGGTCACGGCCTTTTCCTTTAGCTGGGTCTCCAGCTCGCGCAGGTGCTTATCTGCCACGCGCTCCATATCCTGGCGGCCCAGGGGTGCGAACTGGAGGATGGCGTCCAGCCGGTTGCGGAACTCCGGGGTGAAGGCCTTCTCAATGGTGCCCGTGGCGGACTTGCGACCACCAGCTTCGGCGAAACCCACCTGGCGGGCCGACAGCTCCCGGGCCCCCACGTTGGTGGTCATGACCAGTACCGCGTGGCGGAAGTCGGCGCTGCGGCCGTGGCTGTCCGTAAGGGTGGCGTGATCCATGATCTGCAGCAGCACGCCGAAGAGGTCGGGGTGGGCCTTTTCCAGTTCGTCCAACAGGATGACCGCATGAGGCTGCTTGCGAATGGCGTCCGTGAGGAGGCCGCCTTCCTCGTAGCCCACGTAGCCCGGTGGCGCGCCGATGAGGCGGGCCACGGCGTGCTTCTCCTGATATTCGCTCATGTCGAAGCGCAGAAAGGCGATGCCCAGCGCCTTGGCCAGCTGCTTGGAGAGCTCCGTCTTGCCCACTCCCGTGGGCCCCGCGAAGAGGAAGCAGCCCATAGGCTTCAGGGGATCCCGCAGGCCTGAGCGAGCCAATTTAATCGCGCTGGCGACGGTTTCGCAGGCCACGTCCTGGCCGAATATTTGCGCTCGAAGCGCAGCTTCGAGCGAAGCCAGGGCCTCTCGATCATCGGCAGTGACTGAGGCCACGGGCACCCGCGCCATGCGAGCCACCACGGCCTCGATGTGGGCGGCGCCCAGCTTCTTGGCGCGCTCCTTTTTAGGCAGCAGCTTCTGCGCGGCCCCGGCCTCGTCCATCACGTCCAGGGCGCTGTCGGGCAGGCGGCGATCCGGGAGGTGCTTGGCGGCCAGGCGCACGGCGGCCTCCAGGGCCTCCTCCGAATACTTGGTGCCATGGTGGGTTTCGTAGACGGACTTCAGGCCCTGCAGCACCGCCAGGGCATCGGCCATGGAGGGCTCGCTCACTTCGACCACCTGGAAGCGCCGGGAAAGGGCGCGGTCCTTGTCCAGGGAACTCTTGAGATCCTGGAAGGTGGTGGCGCCGATGCAGCGCAGCTCTCCCGAGGCCAGGGCCGGCTTCAGCAGGTTGGCCGCGTCCATGGCCCCGCCCCCCGTGGAGCCC
>Ga0118677_10014661_pt1 | contig 11017 bp, 6 predicted proteins | sample AliMusrvi5mmetaG_FD_86154 | JGI IMG/M metagenome (GOLD analysis project Ga0118677, IMG submission 86154)
ATTCGGCAGTCGTAGCGGTTTCGGCATCCGCCCATGAAATAGAAGTCAAAAGCAAATGTCCCGATAAATCGTCCGTAGCCCCTCTAAGTCGCCCTACGCTAACGGGCTTGATGCAGCCCTGGGCCAGGTTGGAGCCAACCCTCAACTGCCCCCCAAAAACGACTCCTGATCCCGCCAGAGGCGAATCCAGGGCCCTCTAGCCGCACCTTTCCTAATCTCTATTGGCCGGTTTGCTTTGCGTCCGCCGGCTCCGCCGGTCGAGCAATTGAGAATTCGAGGACGGCGTAACCATCTATTTGGAAGTGCTCGACTTCGATGTCCACAGTCTTGTCGGCTGCGAGTTCCAGTTTGCCCGAGTCACGCGTGGGTCCATGCCACCCCCAGTTTTCGATGACCGGTTTGCCGTCCACACTGACACGGACCCCGTCATCACTAAGGGTGCTTAATTCCCACGTGCCTTTTGTCAGGGGCAGGCGCGTCCGGGCGATCATGCCGAAGTGATCCCGGCCGAATTTGGCGGCGGTGACTTTTTCTGAGATGCCCAGTTCACTGGGGCCGCGCATCCCGTAACGCAAGGAAAGCTCATCGAGTTGAGCGGACACGGCAGTTGGGCCCTCCGCCAGCTTGCGGTACTGATTGAGATTAGTGCGCGGGTCCGCATTGGTGGGCCACTTGAAGAAGGTCGCTTGCCATTCCGCAGCGAGCAGGGTGCCTTTCATTTCCGCCAGCGGCTTGCCTGCGGCCATCACTTTCAGCGCGTACGGGCGTACCCCGGGTTCGGTGGCACTAACGGTGATTTGCGAATCGTCCCCCTTACCCGGCACAGCCGCCGACACGCCGCGCACATGGTCACCCATGGTTTCCACCCGCACATCCGCTGTCGGCACTTTGAGGACCTCAAAAAGCGCTGTTCCACCGGCGGACTTGACCAACCGCATCAGCGGCATCACGTGGTCCCAGGGACCCCACTCGGTCATGATGATGTTCTGGCGGCCGCGCAGTTCTGGCCGCGCTCCGACCGGATGTTTGGTGCCGAACACTTCGTGCTGAGGCACTTGGAGCGGTTGGACGGTCCGTTGGCCGTCACGCGTCACCTGGTAAGTGGCATCAGCAATGATCTCTTTGTCCACGCCAACCAACTTATTCGGTCCGAGCACCACCTCTCCCGGTCCGCGAAAGTGGAAGGCGACGCTGTCGCCGTCGAAGGTATTGGCGGCAATCACTGAACCGGTCGAGGCATAGCCATTGGCTTTGCCCCAGTTTCTCTTGTCGAAGTCCGGATTGGCTCCGCCCCAGAGGTGGACCCCACATTTGTTCTTCACGAACGCATTGTGAAGGATCAGGTTGTCGCCGCCGTGATCAATGTTTACGCCGCCCCGTTCGAGCCCATAGCCCATTTCGCCGTTGCCCTCGAAATCATTGCCGGCGATGAGAGACTCGCGTGAGTAACCAGCCCAGATGCCGCAGATACCGTTGCCCACGATCCGATTCTTCAAATACTTGTTGCCGAAAGAGAACGTGTTCTCGATTCCGTGCGCCGGGGCGTAGGAGAAATCGTTGCCGATCAGCAGGTTGTCGGTGTTGCCGCGGCGCTTGTACCATTCGACCGGGTGCTCGCCGATCTCGCCGATAGCCTCCCGGCCAGCAAAGCCAAAGAAGCCGTCGCCGCCGTGCGTGACGGAGTTCTCAGCGAACACATTCTTGTTGTTCTGCTCGAACACGAAGATCCCCGCGGAGTCCTGCCCGCGGTTGTAAACCCCATGACTGTAGCCGCGGACGCAGAAGTCCACCGCGTTTCGGCTGATGACGTTGCTCTCGCACCTCCACAGCGCGATTCCCCAGCCGGAGTCGAACGAGAAGTCATTGTCATAGATTCTCGAGACCGTGACCCGGTCCAGGCACAGCGCATTCTGGCCGTGCCAGACGCGCGAATTGCGCACAGTGACGTTGGCGGAGTCTTCGATATACAGCGCCGCGGCGTAAGTCTTGAGCCATTCGTGCGCGTCGTTATTGTGACCGAAGAGCCAATCGCCTCCATCCTCCGCCACCGGCGTGGACTTCAGATAGGCGCGCCGGTTGTCCGAAGCGTCCAAATCATCGAGCAAGAGGCCATTGGCCTTGGTCGCCCAGAGGCCGCACCAGAATCCACTGATCCGCGCGCCGCGGATTGTGACTCCCGCCTGGCCGTTCAGGCGAATGCCGTAACCTTTATACTCGTCAGGCCGAGTATCTATCAGCGAGCCGCGGAGGACAGAGCCCTTGGCGAAGTCAATTTCGATATTGGGCGCGCCGACAACGATGACTCCCTGGTCGCCGACGTCCCGGATGACCAAGCCCTGCGGGATTACCACGCGACAAGACTGGGTGAGGAGGGTGTTGGGGCCCGCTAGCGTGATGGTTGGCCGATCCACTCCGGCAGCCCCAGCCGAGGCAGCAATGGAGAGCACGCAGGCCAAACTCCAGGTAAAGCCAAACGGCGACACAAGGGGCGCGAGCGCCCGCAATGAAAGCCTGTGAAGGTTGATAACTTGCTTCATCGGTGGATCGTGCCAAGTCACCCACACCGATCAAGACCTTATTCACTGAAGTCTGAATGCTGAGTGCGTCTTGATACTGCCGCCATCGCCGTGGGTAGGGCGCGTCACTCCGTGCGCGCCGCCGAACCCCCGGAAACCCTGCCAACTCTCGCGACTTCGGGCATTCGCGGCGCGCACGGAGTGACGCGCCCTACCCGCATCGCTCAAAAGCTCAATTCGCGTCCGCAAACGGGTCCCCGATCAATATTTCCTGAAACTCGCGCAACAGAGCGGGATTGCCCTGGACATCTCGATCCTGCTGCTGGAGGCGAAGAAAATGGGCACGGCCCAGGTAGCCACCGGCATAAAGATGCCGCAGTAGAGGGGTAGCTCGTTCGTCGGTGACGCGGTCGTGAACGGATCCCATGGCGGCAACAAAGCCAGATCGGCCATAGACAAGATTTACCAGGATATTCCGGTCAGCCATCACTGGGGTGTCCACCACCGTGCTGGATCCCGGCTGAGCGAAACCGCCGACCGAACAACCATTCAACTGAGCGACCAGCCCTCCGTTGCGCAGGTCGCGCGCCTGTTCCCACGACACCAGCGAAAGCTCGGGATTGGAATGGACATTCCACCAAACCACCCTCCTGCAGGATTGAGCCATGTGCCCGACAAAGACTTCGCTGGATTGCCAGCCTTCATTTATCCAGGGCAAGGTACGTGCGTAGTTCATAAACGCCTCCAGCGAGTCATATTTCTCGAGCTTCACTCGCTGATAACCGGCCGGGTTGTCCTTAAATGAGCCCGGGCCTTTCTCGTTGATGGCATAGAACTCGATCTGCGCCGCGCCTACTGCGTCCCAAGCTGGTTTCCCACGCTCGAGCAGTCCGAGATCGTTGGATACGAGGTACAGCCCGCGCCCATATTTTGACTCGCCCCGATGAAATGCCGTTGCTTTCTTGAAGAAGCGGTCAAGTTGGCCTGCCCATCCCGCGTAGTTGTTCTTCGCCGGGTCCGCATAGCCTACAGGCAGGAACGCCGTCCAAAGCTCCGGCCCAAAGGCCGGACCTTCAGCCAGATCGTCGTAGTCGTGGGGCGGGACAACCAGTGACTCCACACCGACGATTTTAGGCCAATCGGTTGAGGCCGCGTGACTCTTGAGCACCGTTCCCGGAGCCACACGCTGGGTAACCGGCATATCCAAGTCCTCGAAGTAGCGGGGCCACAGACGCACCGAGTGGATATCCGCCCGGGGCAGGAAGAAGGAGGGCAGCTTGATATTCCCCACGAACAAGGCCCCTTCCAATTGCGGGTTTGCGGCATGCCAGCCATGCAGCGCGGCGCGGATTTCCTCGGGGTGCCGGTTGTCCAGGTCCAGGATCGGCAGCAAGGCGATGCCGAACTGCCTCCGGCGGGCCGAAGCCTCCAAGTAGCCTCCCAGTGCCGGCGCAATCAACTCATAGAGCCGTGCATTCACGAGGGCGAGTGCGCGGGTATCAGCCTGGATGAAGCGGGCGGCTGTGGCGAGTGAACAAGCACCTGAAGGCGGCGCGAAGAAGGCCCCTACAGTTCGTGGTAGAGCTGCGGCAGGATCCGCCTTGCCGCTGGAGGAAAGGCTTCCGGCAGTAAGGTCGCCCGTGGCGCCATTCACCGTCGGACCAGTCGGGGCCAACAGCAATAGCGACAGCGTCAGCCAAGAGAGAGTGGTTGGCCGGGTTCGCTTCATGGCGACGAGTATAATCGCCTGTCGCCGTCCTTCAATGAGAACCAACGAACGAACTGCCGCTTCACCTGTTTTTCATATAGATGGAAGTGTCCGCCGAGGGGCACCTGGAAGCCGCCTCATGGTTTGAGGCGCGGAAGCCAGGGCTGGGCAAGCGATCTAGCCGGGATGTCATCGCCGACATGAGCAAGATTTAGCTTCTCTTCCCGCCAGCACCGGAAGCGGCTGCATGCGATGGTGCCCCTCAACCCTCAACCCTCGACCCTCAATTCCTCACGGCACCACCGCCCGATAGAACCGAGACCCCGAGTTCGTCACGCCCCAGTCCTCGAAGTAAATCACGGCGTTCGTGCTGGTCAGGTTGGTCAGCGTCTGCCAATTCGTAAGGTCGGTCGAAACCTCCAGAGTCACGCTGCGCCCGAAAAGAGCCTGAACGTTTAGAGCAAAGTCACCGTTGGTCGGCGACAGCAGCGGCTGCAAATAAGGCCGGGCTGGAACCAGCGGATTCAGCCCCAGCAGGTACTTCTGCAAGTTGCTCAGGCCGTCGCCGGCCGGGTCGTTCCAGGCAAGAGACTGGTCGCTCGCTTGGCCGACTGGGTGACCGAAGTACTGCACCAGCCACCAGTCAGGGATGCCGTCGCCGTCGTTGTCAAGGGTCACGCCGTCCGCCATCAAGCGGCTAGCAAGCGCCTGAGGAGAGCTGATGCCGCCCGTTGCCACCGCCGTTACGGCATAACCGACGTACTGCGTGCTTCCAACTGTCGTATTCGTTTCGCTGTAAAGACCAATGCCCGCGCTTGCCTCGCCGACTTTCAGGTAGCTGCCGCCTGGCAAGACCGCCCGAAACACGTCGTATCGCAGGACGTCTCGGTCGTTGTAGCCATCGTCTTCGGACAAGGCCCACATCAGGATGTTCGTTCCGTCCGGGCCGAAGCTGGCTGCGACAGCCGTTGGAGGCGCTGGTGCCGCTGCCGCGGTAGCCACTTGTATGGTCGGCGATAATGGGCTTTCGTTGCCAGTCGTATCCACTGCACTCACTGCCACGAAATAGTTTGTTCCCAGCGCCAAGCCTCGTAGCAGGACGTTCGTGCCCACCACTTGCACCGGCGATGGGGCTCCTTCCACGGTGGCCGTTCCGTCCCAGGACGACCCCACCGCTCCCGCACGATAGTAAACCCGATATGCCGCAAGGTCCGGCTCGCGGTTGGTCTGCCAGGAAACCCAAATGCGGCTCTGGCCGGCAGTCACGCTGACATTCGTGGGCGTGCCAGGCGGCGTGTTATCCACAAGGTTGATGCCCACTTGGCCATACGCATCGCCCGCAACCGACCTCAAGCTTACGCTCGCGTAGGTTCCCCCTACGGGTGCGCGCAATTGCAGTCTAAGCGTTGCATTCGTGCTAACAACCTGCACTCCCGGCGTGTTCGTATCCGCATCACTGCTGAGAATGTCCGCCCCAACGGCTGACGCTGTGAATAACCACGCCTGAGTGGCGCTCCCCCCGGTGTTGAGCAACAGGTTGTTCACCATCACGGTCATTTGCGAAACGCCGTCCGCCGGCAGGGAATTCGTGCTCGGTTGTAGCCACAGGGAACCTGTCGGTAGCGGCGGGGCCACGGCGTACGTGCCAAGATTCGAGATGGTCACCGAAACGAGGTTGGAAACCATGTCCACCATGCCGCCGATCAACACCCACCGATTTGTGTTTTCGTCCAAGCGGTAAATGCGAAAATCTGCTTCATAAAGCCCCGCGGCCTGGGCCGCGCTATAGGCGATGGCCAGAGTTCCCGTACCGTTAAAGCTATTGGAACTCGCAAACCGGTAGATGCCGCTCACGCCGTAAACATAATTGCTTGCCCCGACAGGAGGTAAGGGGCCAAGTATCGTGGGCGGGTTCTTATCTTTGGGATGCACGCCACCGCCAACAAGGCCCGCAACCCAAGTTGTAACAATCTGAGAATCTCTAGTCATCACGTCCTGCGCAAAAGTCAAAGTCGCGCCGACGTCCTTCTCCCCTGCTTGGACAATATTATTGGCCGTGTTGGCGACGGTGCTGACTGCCTGTTTGAGAATCTGCCGTATGAGCAGTGATGCGTAGCCGACCCAGCGCCGCTCCTTGTCCACAATAGTCTCGCTCGGAAGCTGACTCGCAGTGAGCTTGGGATAGCTTTCCAAAGGCAACCGCTTGGTGATCTGCCACAGGCGACCATGTTCCTCCACGGCTTCAATGCCCCTCTCTACCGAGAAAGCGACATCCCCTGACAAACCCAAAGTCCCAATGCCGGGGATGGACACATGCAGGAGGTCACCTCCCACATCCGCGTCAATCTTATCGGCCATATAGACGGACAAGTCGTAGGTCGCTGAGTTGAGAGTCTCGTTGGCCAGATTGAGCAGATCTTCCATGAGATTGGCTTGGAGGTCAGGTTTGAGGGTCAATCCCGCCCCACCTTGGGCCGCAGCATTCCAATGGGGGGACTCCGAGAGCAGGCGTTGGTAAGCGGCGGCGGAGGGCAGGTCCAGGCTGAGGTCTTGCGTGTACTCGCTGTATAAGCTCGTATCCGCAATTTGGTAAGGCCCAAAGTTCAGTTGCACCCCCAAGGGCGACACGCCGACGCTCTGCTCCAGTTCGACTTGAGTCGCGAATCGGTTCCCATTGGGGAAATGCAGCTTGCACCGGGACTCCCCGTCCGCTCCGATGAACAGCGAGAGGCCGCTGAGATCGAACCCCTTCTTCGGGGACTTCTTGCTGAAGAATACTCCGGCCTGTGCGGAAGCCGAGACACTGGCGCCACATCCCAAAGACAACACAGTTTCAGAGGACGGCTGGTATGTTTGCTCCACGCCGGCCATCGCATAGGTCTCCGCCGAAAACTCCGCGGCGAGCCCAACCCCCGCTGTTTTCCCCAGCTTCCAACCGAGTTGCGCGCTGGCGTCGCCATAGACGCCCAGCCGCGCCTCGCCTTCCGCAGACATCAGCTTATCGCCCTGGAAGTAAGGCTCAACGGCGGTGCGCAGGCCATCGTAAAGCCCAAAGGTCAGCGGGTTGCCTGCACAGGAGAAATCGTCTCCCAAAGTGAGATAAACCTTGAGGGCGTTCTCGTAGGAGTCGTCGGTCGTAGGGGAATTGAAGTTATATTCGGAGGAAAGCTCTCCCCCGCCCAACACGCCTGCTCCAGCGCTCGCCTTGGCTCCACCGCCCAGGAGAACAATCCCAGGCGACTCCACTTCGAGACCCGCGCGGAGCTCAACATCACGCGTCCGCTTGATGCGTTCTTCCCCTACCTGTCCCCCAGCAATCGTCTGCCGAATTTCAGTTGAATAGGCTTGTCTGCCCTCCCCCTTCACCGCCAACGGCGCTGCGACGCCTAATTTGCCTCCGATGCCGACCCCCACCTTGTGCTTCCATACCTGATCGTACTGCCGCGGCACGGCTTGCGCCTGGAAGGTCTGCTGGACCACCCCAGATTCCAGGACCTGGAAACTCCAAGCCGAATTCAGAAGCAACATTGAGGAGGCGGGAATCCGCAGCCGTAGAATCCCATCCGCATCGGGCATGCCCGCGACCTTACCAGGCCAGTAGTCCGAAACGTCTCCCGTTTGAGGAATGACGGTTCCTCCGGCCACCATTCTCAGCTCGATATTCGCGCTCACCGCCGGCGTCTTCCCATCAGCCGCGACTACTTTGTAGTAACGGTAGGCCACCCCGCCATCCTCGATCTGCGTCAGTACGGGATTCACGTCCGGTTGAAGTGGTATGATGCGACACGGCCCGTTCAGGGTCGCGAGTTGAATTGTGCCCTTGTCCGTCGTTCCGCTCGTCACCGTGACGCCAGGCACTTGTTTCGGCGCAAACCCCGCCGCGCTCACCTTCAGCAGGTAACCGGAACCCGCCGGGACATTCGCTAATGTGAATCTGCCGTTCGCATCCGTGCTGGCTGTGAAAGGTGTGCCGTCAATTCGCACCTGGGCGTTGACGACTGGCGTGCCGTTGCCCTGCACCAGGCCGGTGAGTGTGCCGGTGGATACGGCGCGGGTATCCACCGCGAAGATCGGCGACGTGGCGGTGCTGCTCCCGGCTTGACCTGGAGGCAGGACGGAACGGAACCCGTCGAGGCCGTGGTCGACCCCGTAGGTCGGGCCGTACTCATAGCGGTTCGCCGCCCGGCAGCCGATCGCGTAGCAGCCCAAACTGCCGCCCCGACGCACGCGGTACGGGCCCGAAGGAGGACCGCGTGGGTCACTTTGCGAGCCACTCGAATAGGAACCATGCCAATCCCAGCACCACTGCCATACGTTCCCCGCCATGTCATACAACCCATACCCATTCGCCGCAAAATACCCTACAGGAGAAGTCCCAGTGCTGAACGCGGGATGATACAGCCGCGTTGGGCTGACGTCGTAACTGTAACTGTGCGAGCTAAAGTAATTTGCCCGGCTGTGGGTGATCGTGTCCGCATCCGACCATGGAAACCGATGCCCGCTGGCCCTGCCCCGTGCCGCCTTCTCCCACTCCGCTTCCGTCGGCAAACGGTAGCCGCTGCTCCACCTCACATACGGCGTCACCTGCCCAGTCCGATACCCCACACCCAAGCCCGCATCCGTGTAATACGCCGGCGTCCGCCCCTCCTTCTCGCTTCGCGCATTGCACCACTTCACACAGTCATACCAGTCTATCCTCTGCACCGGGTAGGTGCTCGCTGTGCCAGAACCGGCATGATCGAACGTGTAGCCATGTGCAATAGCCCACTGATAAACAGTATCCCACAGGCTCTTGGTCACCAGATACTTGTCCATGTAAAACGCGCTCACATACACCGTGTGCAGGGGGAGTTCATCGCGGCTCCCTTCGCTCGGGTCCATGCAATTACCCATAGTGAAGTTTCCCGCGGGAATGAGCGCCATGCCGCTGGGGGCGACGGCATCACCGGCGGTCACTTGGACCCGGACATTGGCGAAGAGCTTGGCCGGCAAATCGCTCCCGGCATTCCAAGCGACCTGCTTCCCGGCGCCGGGGGAGACACCGCTGCCGACCTTTCCGGCGAGACTGGCGCTGGGGTAGGACCACGTCGCGCCCGCGTCGGTCGAGACCGCGACTGTCACGCTCAAACTGCTGTTGTCCGGGTCGGACAGGTCGTAGGTGATGTCCACGTAGCCCGTGCCGGACCGCTGGGCGGCGCGGACGTTTGAGACGACCGGTGGCGCGGCAGCCGCCGTGTAGCTCGCAAGGTAAAGAAGCAACAGGCACAGCAACGCCATACCGCGTCGACGCTGAAGGTTTGAATCACTCATAATCACTCCTTGAATTCTGTGTCCGCACATACGCCCGGCGCGCGGACATTCTTGTCCGCAGCAGGGTGGAGCGGTTTGTGGGGTATGGGCATTTTCGGAGGCGTGGAACGTTCGGACGTTGCTGCGGACAAGAATGTCCGCGCGCCGAGACAAATCTTCCTCTTGAGGGAAGCTGAGAAGGAACGACTTTAGCTCCGCTTCGATGTGGCAACCGCCCGGTCTGTGGCTTTAGGCCCATGATTCCGACGCTGCCGAAAGCCACGCGCTTGAACCAGTTATCAGGAGCGCTCAGCTCAGGCGGACGCCATCATGACCAGTTCCCATACGAAGGCAAGCGTTCTTAAATGGCCCATTTCCAAAAGGGCGGAGCTCGTCAGTACCACCATTTGGAGTGCGCCGGCAGAGCGAAGCGGCGACGGCGCTTTGGCTGCTGCAAGGCATTGCCCCAACTGAAAGCGCCGTCGCCGCTTCGCTCTGCCGGCGCACTCCATAAGATGCCAGCCTCCAGGCTGGTGGTACTGGCGAGATACGCCCTTTCCAAAAGGTGTCTTGGGCATTCGGCAGCAGCACGAGGGGGGCTGCGCGGCAGAGAAAGAAGACAGCGGAGGGAGGATGGAGAGTAGAGGATGGAGGGGCATGTTTCGGGATAAATGCTGGCCACGACGGTGTGGATAGCGTCGATTTCCATGCCGCTCCTGACGGAGCTTGTTTCAACGAAGAACGGGGTTTGCTATAGACATGGCACTCGTGAAGGAGCTGTCCGGACAAGCCAACGCCCTATTGTAACAGCGAAGAATTGACCGACGCGAGCCCGCCACATGGTTAGAGCGGAAGAACGATCCTGGGCGACGTGCTCATTCCGGCTTGAAGCAAGGGTTACTCTGAAACCTGTCGCCTTCCCTCTCCGCTGCATCGGCGCCACAAGCCACAAGGAGGCGTGTCGAAGGCGCTTTGCATGGGGGTTGCATGCGATCTGCCCTCTCTTTCACCTCTTGTTGCGCTCTTATTCTCCTCTTATTCTCCTCTTGTTCTTCTCCTCTTTTCCCGCCTGTGCGGCCAGCCCGCTGGCGGTGCAGCACCCAGACCCGGGCCGGGACGAGGGCCTCGGTTAGGCGCATCGGTCCGCAGTATTCCCCAGCCTCCACCTGCTGCCAGGCGCGCATGAAGATACGCGAGCCAGGGAGGGCCACGTGGAGGTAACGCTTCAGCTTCCTCAGCTCTTTCAGCTTCTTCAGGTATAGACGTGTGAAGTGGCTTATGCATTCATCCGGAGCGGGCAAAAGGCCAATGAAATTGAAGTTGCGGCAATACGATCTGCCGGCGTTGCACGGCAGCAAGGCGAATGCCATGATGTCCTCAGTGGGAGCAACCGCCGTTATTTCGCGGCACTGCCGAAGCGCACACCGTTCACGTACTGGCCAACCGACAGGTTCGCCTCGGCCGCGGTGTTGGTGGGCTTGCCGTTCAGCCGCAGGTTGTCGAT
>Ga0118677_10014663_pt1 | contig 11016 bp, 11 predicted proteins | sample AliMusrvi5mmetaG_FD_86154 | JGI IMG/M metagenome (GOLD analysis project Ga0118677, IMG submission 86154)
CAATAAAGCTGTCAGGGCCGCCTCTTTGTTTGGCTCAAGTTGCAAGTCGCCCGACCTGGATCCAAGCTTGTCGAGCGTGGCTCCAATGGACGCCAAACCATCCAAGCCCCATCGCGGCAAACCAATCGGGTCAGGCGTCGGTATGATTCGCAGACTTCCATGCAGTTTCAAGACTGCTGGTCGGGGACAGCCGAGGCGTAAATATTTCTCAAATGACGAGCCGGGCCGACGCTTAGTGTCCGGGTTCTCATTCTCATAAACTACCTGATAGAGTAGCGGAGTGGAGCGGAAGTGGGTCTTTTGATAGTAGGCGCGTTCGATTAACGAATCGAAGTTGGTAGTGAAAACGGCGGCGCCTCTGGACATGGCCGAGGCTAAGCATCGGTGCAGGTATGTAGGCGCACCTGTTTCATCAAAGATGCGCAGGATCTCCAGACCCGGATCTTTGCTTCTAAGTATCTGCATGACTTGCTCGAAGCGAACACGTGTGCCAGAGCCTCTGCTGTATCCGGTAATGAGTAAATGACTGATGGCTTCGCGCGCTTTGTGGGTTTTAGCAAGAAAAGTGGCCAGAGATGTGTTGAATGCCGGAGCTGTGGGCAACCCGGACGGTGCAGAAATTCCAGCACCTGCGATGAAAGCCAATTTGGTCCCAGGTAATGACTGCAATAACCTGGTCCAGGTACGTAATGACGACTGTGTGGACATGAAAGTAATGGCTGATGTATCTGTGGTCGAGGCGCAAGCAAAAAACGCTCATATCCTTGGAATCTCAGGGCGAATTCATGAAGGAGAGCTGCCTGAGGAAATGGGTGTTGGAACCGAGGCGTGCGGAAGGTCATGGATTTTGTGTTTTTGCCGGCGATGGATTCTTGGCGGCTGTTGCTTGCCGGATCAGGCGTAGTGCGGGGTGGTTTTGGGCCGGCCAGAGTCTCGTCCGGACAGAGTGCTCCGGTGGGGCTTTCTGTCTCATCGGCGGCTCCGGAGTGATGGCGAGAGCCTAACTCATGGAGCTCTGGTAAAGGACGGCCTGGCTGCGGTTACCATGATCATTGCCCGCCGATGACCCTCAACGTGAGCATGTGCTGCTATACAACCGGCACTTGGGATGGGAGCACGGGACCTAGTCATACGCCCGCCCCGTCGAATGCCGGCTCCTTTGGCTGGTCGGTTGTCTGCAAAATCAAGTACGATAGAGTCTATGTGCTTAATACGGGAGGAGCCAGGCCCGAAATTACGTTCCATGCTTATTTCTCCGTAGATAACGGCTGCCAAATTGCCTTGCCTACCCCGGGAAATTGTGCGCTTGCAGGTCTGCGTGCTCATGCCCACTCGTACTTCGTTAATGGTTGGGCAGTTGCTTATTTTGAATAACCAACTCAGCGGCCCCGATGCGCAGGTTCGAAACCCTAGCTCCTTCGCTGGACTGGCGAGGTCCTATATGCCAGACTTCAGGAAGAGGTGGTCAGAGCCGAGCCGCTTGCCAATTCTGCAAACCGTCGCAGCTTCGCCGCTATTTGGAGGCTTTCTGGGGTGTTTTGGCTGAAAAAAGGTTCGAACGTCCTCGCCATACCCGCACAAAATGTTGCTGCTTCCGGCAATAAACAAAGAACAACCGCTTAGCAGAGCGGTTTTTCTTTGTACGAGGACGGTGTTTACCAGAAAAGTCGACGAGAGGAATGTCCGGACAGCAAACAGTAAACACGTTACACTGAGCCACAGATTCAGGTTCGAATCGCATCCTCTTTGGTGCAACGTTCAACCCTCACAAGGTTAACTGTAGAATGTAAGAACGAAGAATTGACAGCAGATAAACGGGTATGATAAGATGGGTTCATGGAACCAATCACCTATACAATCAATCTTGCGCCATTGGAGGAGGGCGGTTTCTCCGTGACGGTTCCGGCATTGCCCGGTTGCGTCACGTGGGGAACAACGTTTGATCATGCGGTGAACATGGCGCGTGAAGCCATTGAGTTATGGCTGGAAGAGATGTTGGAACACGGCGAACCGATCCCGGAAGAGCGCGGTGGGGCGCATCCGGTAAAAGTCGGTGTTCAGGTGCGTAGGCCGGCACTTGCTTGACCCGGCTGCCCACGGTGCGGCCATCGGAAGTGGTTGCCGCATTGAAAAGGGCTGGCTTTATCGAGAAACGGCAGAAAGGCAGCCATCTCGTCCTTCGGCACGAGAGACAACAGAGAACAACGATAGTGGCTCTTCATGGTCGTGATCTGGCGGCACCCACTTTAAAGGAGATTCTCAAGCAAGCCGGTCTAAGCGAAGAGGAATTCAGGGAACTACTTTGAAGGGCTGTTATGTTTCGTCGAAGTGACGACTCGCGGCTTTAATTATGCGAGAACTCCCCGCCTGCAAGGGCGAGGATGCGAGCCTGTTTCATATCGTGCCCGGGCGGGTGATTGAAGGACGGTTTTTGGCGGTAGCGAGAGGTCCAGGAGGTGAAGCCGGTAAAACCAGGGAATACCCTGGCTCCGAGAGGAAGCTGCGGCCATGCCGGGTTGGGTAGCCGGTCCACATGAGCCGGAGAATGATTGCTCTGTTACCGATTCAGAGGTCTGAGCAAACAATCAGGCTGAAAACGGCGTCTTCCTAAGTGTTTTGGCGGCAAGCAGTTACGCAGGAGCCAATTTAAAATAATTTCTGGCGGGTTTTTCTCTGGGTCGTTTTCTGGTATGACGTGATCAGAAAGGCGCGCGCGATGGTGATGTCAACTTTCCGGGATGGCAGCCGGAGAAGTCCATTCAAGTGATCGAAGACAATGGGCTGACGCGGGTGATGGTGAGGGGCCACCCGTATATGAAGTGGCGGTCGGGGGAGGAAGAGTGCGTTCGCTTGGCAATCGTGCAGTTGTACGAGTGCGGGTTGGGAACGGAGGAAGATTTGGCGGCGGCGTTTGGACGGCACCTCAGGTCGGTGCAAAGATACGTGGCGGATTTTGCCGGTGAGGGAATGCAGGGCTTGATGCCGGAGCGCCGAGGGCCCAAAGGACGGTGGAAGCTCACCGCGGAGTTGCGCGGGAAAATCTTGCTGATCGTTCTGCGGGAAGGAATCTGGAAACTGGAAGCGATTCAGCAGCGGCTGCTGGAAGCCTGGCATGAGACGGTGAGCCTACCGAGCATCCAACAAGTGTTGGAGGAAAATGGGCTGGGCGCCCCGATCACCAGGGGCGTCGGCGGCGCCGTCGTCCAAGGCGAGCTTTTTGCCCTCGAGCTGCCGTCGCAGCAGTTCGCTCTGCCTTTGGATGGCCCTGCCGCGCAACGCGGAGAGCAGGTCGGCGCCGGCAGCGTGGGCGAAAGGCAAAATGCAACGGGAAACAGCAGCGCTACGGGAAGCGAGGCTGGAGCCGCAGACCTGGGCAGAGGATGGCGGCGCGACTCCCATTCGCCCGCGCAGCGAGTTTATTTGGATCGGTTGGAACAAGGTGCTTACAATGCGTATGCTGGCGGGCTGCTGTTTGCGCCGTTGCTCGCGCAGTATGATTTTCTGCCGACCTTGCGCCGAGTCATCACGATTCCGACTCATGAAGGTTACAGCCTGGAGGAGTTGGGGTTGACGTTGTTCTATTTGGACGTGTTTGGGTTTCGGTCGATGGAGGACTTTAAGCGCGCTTATCCTGAGGAGTTTGGCCTGTTGATGGGACGCGCCCAGAGTCCAAGTTTGTTCACGCTGCGGCGGTTCCTGCACAAGGCAAGAAAGTCGGGCAAAGGAGAAGAGTTGATCGATGAGTTTGCCTTGGCTTATTTGAAGTCCGGCCTGGCTGAGTGGGGAGTGATGTGTATCGATGGGCATTTCATGCCGTATTACGGGCTGTATCCGATCAGCAAGGGCTGGCATGGCGTGCGCCAGATGCCGATTCCAGGAAGGTCATTCTGCCATTGCACCCCGTATTGCACCCCGTATTGCACCCCGCGCGCTTAAAATAGGGGCCAAAACGGTCCAAACGGGTCCCTGGGGTCAAGTTGTCGGAAACCGGAAGCCCTTATTTGCCAGGTAGTTCCACTTGAGTCCAAGATACTCATGAAGAACCTGAATCTTCCAGATGACGCGGCAGCACGTCCTGCTTATAATCGACAAACATCTGCTCCGGGCGGATCGCCAGCGGCAAATCCCTCCCAGTTTTAGCTGTGTGGACCACCGACTGGTCGCCACCCTCACTCGAGCCGCTGTGACCACAGCGCCCGGGCGCTGTATCTGATCCTGGTCACCGTCGGCGATGTCCAGGGCCTCAGCTACTACTCCGATGCCGCTATCGGGCGGCACCTGAAAATGGACCCGTTGCAACTGGCGGCGGCCCGTCAGCAGTTGACGCGCGCCGACCTGATGGGGTGGTTTGCCCCAGGTTTTTTATCCGTGGAACGAGGAATGGGCGCAGAAGAGAGAACGCCTGGAGCACCTGCTCACGCCTGATGAGCTCGAGTGCGCCCGTGCCACCACCTTGAACGCCCACTTCACCGCCCCCGAGGTCATCGAAGGGATGTATGCTGCGCTCGGACTCCTCGGCTTCAGCCGTTGCATGCCATTGCGCTTCGCTTCGACCCCGCTTCCTCGATCGGTCTCGGTTTGGATTCTGTCCTTCCTCAACGAAATGTCGTCCTTGAATGCAGCCAAGGTCTCATGCCTCTGCGGCAGAAGATCTCCGGCGGCTTGCGCACGCTGAAGGGCGCCCGCATCTTCGACCGCATCCGCACCTATCTTTCCACCTGCCGCAAGCAGGGATTGAATCTCTGGACGGCAATCCAACAGGCGATGATCTGTCAGCCGTTTATGCCCCGACCCTCATCGGCTCCTGGTCAGACCTGAGCAGTTACATTACTCCGAGCCACACGCTACTCACAGTGCATCCAGAGTAATCAGGACGCTTTTGAGCCCCTGGTTATTCGCTGATTATCCTTGACCACAGCACCCTTTTCGTATTACAAAGCGCCCAATAAAGAACCGGGCGATATACGGCACTGAGTTGAGGATATGAGATATGTTGGCTCTTCGGTTTCCGGTAGGGTTGTGACATGTGGGCTTCTCGTGGCTGCGGGGATGGTCATAACAGGTTGCGCCACGTCCACGCGTACGGTGTTCGTCACTTCTCCTTTTGACCGTTACGATCACAACAGAACCAGGGAGCTAGTCACCCCTTCGACCTGTGCTACTACTAACATCGTCAAGACCCAGGCTTACAGCCCCAGTGGGTCGCATTTCTTTCCGAAAGCCCAGCTCCAGGGAGCCTCCACCTCGGATCCCCTACCCGCCGCCAACCTCGTCCCCATATTCACGGGCATTCCGCTACCCTTATCGGGCGTGAAGGAGGCATCTGGCACGAGCGACCGGGACGATCTTCTTGATTTTCTCGTCCGGCCGTTGCATGCCGGGATTGAAAATCCCGGAGGGGCCGCGGATCTCCAGGAGGCAGCGCGGAGATTCAAACCTGTGCTGGACTTCCTCGCAGATCCAGAAAGCCTGTGCTCGACCAACCGGCAGCAGATGCTCAATAGATTGCTCTCCCAGCGCATCGTCGGCGCTCGCCGGGACATCGCCGATAAAGTCGTTGATGCCCGTTACATCACGGCCAACGCCTTTCGGGATGAGATCGCGTTCCGCGTCGGGTCTTTCTGGTTCATCATATGCAAGTGGAAGGATTCCCCCGGCTATTCGCGGCTTGTCGTCATTTCGGAAGAAGTCACGGGCAGTGTTCTTAAATCCAGCCCGATGCTGTAAACGGAGGTCCCAATGCCAACACCACATGAGGAAATTGCCGCGGCGCTCCTGACGGTGCTTCAACCACTCAACGGCGAGTTGAGGTTGCTCGCGCGTCTGAGCAATCCATTGATCAATAACCCATCGGAAAAGGAGACTCATCTCTTCATTCCCGACCTGCACCTGCTCACCCCGGATAGGCATGCTGAATACGCTTACGGGTTCAACTATTCCGAAAGCGACCCCGGTTTTACAAGGAGCGAGCTACTGGCGGCGCTGCTGGCTTCTCTTTGTCGGTTGAGTTCCACCTGGGACCGTCAAGGCGACGGCGAGCTCATGACTGTCCAGCTTGGGGACTTTTTCGATCTCTGGCGCCAATTTCCCGGCGACGTTGACCAGTCCCAAATTCAGGATTCCCACGCCCAAATCCTTGACCTCCTATACAGAGCGGCGTTCGAGGGATCCGAGGAGTGCCTCGAAGCGGTCATGCTGCTTGGGAACCATGATACGCGAAAGGGGGAGTTCTTGGATGGGATCCAGTTCACAAGGAATTACCTCAACGAGGACGCAAACGGAAAACCCTTCCTTTTCGCCAACCATGGAGACGTTTTCGATCTCATAGAGCATCTCCCTGACGCACTTAAGGAATTTGCGGTGGACTACTTTAGCGGCACGCATCAGGTGAGCACCTATGAGCTCGGCGCTCTCAGCGAAGCAGCCGCGAAATACAATGGCGCTCAGGATTTCAGGTTCGCAATAACCCAGCCTGACCACGACCTGGCTGTGGACGCTGCCATCGCAATACGGGACCCTGCGGCTGCCCTGCCCGAGCGCTTTTGCGAGGAGATCGCTGCCCCTGAGGAGGCTGCCGAGCAGCACTTTGGCAAATACTACCAGGCAATAGACGATGCGGCGGCAAAGGACCTCATGGGTCAGCACGTCCGTGTTGTTGTCATGGGCCACACGCACATGGCCAGGATGGTCCTTTATGAGCCGGATCAGGGGCGACCCATGCTCCTCATGGACGTTGGAGCCTGGATCGAAAGATGCACGTACCCAATTGCCGACAACGGCGCGACCATCAATGTGCCCTCGGAACCGAGCGCCCAGCTTGGGGTCATTAACGGCAACGACGCTCGCATTTACCAGATTCACCTGCCGCCGCAACCCCAACCCTCATAAGTCGCAGATAACCCCCCTTCATTATGGACACATTTGAGCTCTGGTCCTACAACGTTCAAGGAGATCTCGGCGAATACGCCGAGCACACTTACCTCCGGTGCCCCGACAGGGACGCCTATTTCAACTGCTGGGGCAACCATGCCTCGCCCAAGCAGGAGCCTGGCGTCCGCCACTTCGCATGCCAGGGCCTTTATGAGGTTGCGGACAAATACCGCCGTCCCTTCATGCAGGCGCAGGACACCGCTGGCATCGGGGTTTATGGCGTCAACGGAGTCTGTCATCAAACAGCCAACCTCTTCCTTTATTCCACAGGTAGGATGCTCACCGTTGCCGACGGCGTGAAGGGATACGCCATCACCTGCCTGGCTTACGGTCCCTATGGGGATTACGGCCTGCTCAACGCGCCACTACAGGCTCCCTTTCTGGCGATGTGGAAAGCGTCCGTCTACGATCCATGTTACGAGGCTTACCTCGACGGCGGAGAACCTGGCGGCTCGCTCTTTCATTGGATGAAGCAGCTCCATAATGAAATCGTCAGCCTGAAGCTGAAGATCGATCCGTTTGAGATCCTCCACCGCCAAGCGGCCATCTTGGTCGAACAAGCTGTCCCAGGATTGCTCGCCAACGTATTCAAGGACTTGCATCTAGATTTCCTCAAGGAAAAGCGACAGGTCCTGGCCGCCAAATTGCCGGCGGAAAAGTCAGCTGCCACCATCAATGACCTCTCCTGCCAGTTTCAGCAGGCCCTCGGCGAGAGAATCGGTGACGACGCCTATCAGAAGCTGACCGGTCTGAAACCAGGCAACACGATCAATATCATCAACCCGGCCATCTCGGCGACGGTATGACCCGTGCGGCCTGGTTGCCGCCGCGCCAGGCCAGAATTGTCATCCTTCATCCTTTCATTATGCTGCGCATTGCCCTGATGCATGTTTATCGTCCGTGGATCCCTGGTGGCGATGCCAAGGCGGATAGGAGCGCCCATCTGTGCCGCCTTTCCCACAACCATATTTGGCCGCACCAATTGGCTCTCCTCTCCGTGACTTGATGTGGGACGCGGAAATCATGGCAGGCCTTCCATTGAGGAACGTATCAAGGAGCTTCGGTTTTCAGAGGACAACGAAATTATGAACGGTCTTTTTGAACCCTCGGCGAAGATCATCGACATCCACGTTCACATTGGCGGAACGGGCAAAGGCGCCTCAGGGCATTCCTCGGGATCGGGTGCATCATGTCCGAGAAGTTCAAACTCAGCCCTCGTTCGCGGCGATGCTCCTTGCGTTACATGCCAACCTGACCGACGTCAATGACGATGGTATCAAGTCCATCATCCTCCAGGAAGTGGACGAGGCGTCCGATCTCTACGGGGTTGTGCTGCTCGCCCTGGACGGCGTCTACCGCAAGGATCAGGGTGGAATGTGCATGGAGGCAACGCATCTTTACACCCCGAACAAGTTCGTCAGGGGCCTTACCAAGGGCCATCCAAAGGCACTCTTCGGTGCGTCCGTGCATCCTTACCGGCGTGATGCGGTTCAAGAAGCTGAGCATTGTCTCGAGCTGGACCCCGAGAACCCCTATTCGCCGGCGGTGGTGCTCTTTAAATGGGCGCCTTCCGCCCAACAGATCGACCCTGCCGACGACGCTTGCGTGCCATTCTATGAATTCCTCGCCGAGCGCAACGTGCCGCTGCTGTGCCACACAGAGGCCGAACACGCCATTCCCACCTCGGACGAGGCGGCCAACCGGTTTAACCATCCTTGTCGCCTGCTGAAAGCGCTCAAGCTGGGCGTTCGCGTCATCGCTGCGCATTGCGCCACGGCGTTCTGGAGCGAGGCAATCGAGCAGGATTGCTTTGAGGATTTCCTGTGCATGCTGCGGGAGAGTGAATTCCTCTACGGTGATATCTCCGCCTTTTGTTGGCCACAGAGAATCCACTACCTCAAGGCGCATCGTTGCAAACAAGGCTTTTGTCGGGATTGGCGGCGGCATCGCTGGAATGGCCACCGCCAAAATCCCAATGGCGCAATACGGGCAAGGGGGCAAGGTCGAACCTGTGGAACTGATTGCCGTAAGCATAAAGGGTATGGAGGTTTTTGCAGCGACCGAGCTTGAGGGAAAGCAAGCGATTGGCGGAGCAGTCCAGGAGTTCGAGGTTGGGATTCGCAGTAAGGTCAAGAGAAGTTAGCTGGTTGCCATAGCAGTCGAGAGTCAGGAGCCTGTAGAGGGCCGCCGTACAGAGTGTAAAGAGGCGGTTCTCCAGGACATTCAAGGGTCCGCAAGGCAGTGAGGCCGGAGAGATCGAGCATCTCCAGATCGTTGTAGCTGACATCAAGGTGCCGCAACTCCGTCAGGCCTGTGAATTCAACGGAGCAGAGTCGATTTCCCGGACAGATAAGCTCGGTGATGGCGCCGGCCGGGGTCAGGCCATAGCGCAGCTCGAAATACTGATGGGCGTCATGGAACACCACATAGGGCTTGCCGGCCAGCGGTGCCAGCTTGGCGGTCAGTTCGGCATCCAGGGCGACCAGCTTCTGGCGGGTCTCGGCGGCGTTGCTGTCGTAGACGGCGGCATGGGCGGGGTCGAGCGTCTTCAGCCGCGTCGCCACCGCGTCCACCAGCCGGCCGGCATTGTCCGGGTCGAGCCAAAGATGGCCGTCGATCTCTTCGCCGTCCTCCTTGGCGTGCTCCTCGTGGCTGTGCCCATCATGCCCATGATCATGGGGCTCCCAGACGCCGCCCTCGCGGGTGGGCAGGGTTCTGATGCCGGCGACCTCGCCCATGGCCAGCGTCGCCTTGGCCTTGCCGACCGGACGCTCCAGCCAGGTCTCGAAATCCTTGCCGACCCAGACCACCAGCTGCGCCGCTTCCAAGGCGCGCATGTCCGACGGCTTCATGGCGTAGCCATGGGGCGAGTTGGTCCCCGACACGATCAGCCCCGGCTCGGCGATTCCCTTCATCACCGCCGCCACCAGCCCATGCAGCGGCTTGATGCTGACCAGAACGTTGGGAGTCTGTATGGAAGGGGCGGAATCGGCCATGGCCGGGGATGCGTTCAGCAGACCGAGGAGGGCGATGGCGAGGAGGGGCTTCCGCATGGGTCTGCTCCGTGCGATGATTGGAAGTGATGATACGTTATAATATAACATGTCGTGGATTCCAAGCATGGCCTTTCCCGTTCCCCAACATGATCACCGCGCCTGCGTTCACGGAGCGCTCGACGCCGCCGAAGTGGAGTGCCACCGCCAAGGCGCGCGCCTGACTCCCATCCGGCGGCGCGTGCTGGAACTGGTGTGGGAGAGCCACCAGCCGGTCGGGGCCTATGCCCTGCTGGAGACGCTGGCGCGGGAAGGCTGGTCGGCGGCGCCGCCGACCGTCTACCGGGCGCTGGAGTTTCTTCAACTGCATGGTCTGGTTCACCGGATCGCCTTGCTGAACGCTTTCACCGGTTGCTCGCGGCCGGGCCTGCCCCATGCCGGCAAATTCCTGCTCTGCGCCGGTTGCGGCGCGGCGGCGGAATTGGAGGACGAAGACATCGACCGCGCCGTGAACGAGGCCGCCGGCCGGCTCGGCTTTTCCGTCTCGCGCCAGACCATCGAGGTCGAGGGGTTGTGCCCGGCTTGTCGCAGGACGGAGGCCTCGCCATGAGCCATACTCCCCTGGTGCGGGTCAGCGAGGTTTCGGTGGCGTTCCGCGGCCATACCGTGCTCGATGGGGTCAACCTGACGGTGGAGCCCGGTCGTATCGTCACCTTGGTCGGGCCTAACGGTGCCGGCAAATCCACCTTGCTCAAAGTGGCGGTGGGGCTGTTGCCGCCCGATCGCGGCCGGGTGGCGTTCGGCGCCAGGACGGTGGGCTATGTGCCGCAGAAGCTGGTGATCGAGCGTATCCTGCCGCTGTCGGTGCGTCGCTTTCTCGCCATGGCGGTCCGCGGCCCGGTGGGGCACAGCCAGTTGGAGGACGCCTTGACCCTGGTCGGAGCCGGCCTACCCTGGCCAACGGCGCTGATTCGCCGCCGCATCCGCATCCACGGCCTGCGCGCCCGGGTCTTTCTGCCCGGTTTCGTCAGCCACGACCGCATGAGCGAACTCTACGCCGCCGCCGATATCTTCGTCATGCCAAGCGTAGTCC
>Ga0118677_10014664_pt1 | contig 11015 bp, 3 predicted proteins | sample AliMusrvi5mmetaG_FD_86154 | JGI IMG/M metagenome (GOLD analysis project Ga0118677, IMG submission 86154)
GATTCTATTATTCCCATGCGTTCGACTGGGGCAACGAGTTCGCGCCCGGCAATGACTGGGACTACGAGAACCCGGGCGGTGACACCCTCATCGGCGGCAAGGAATGGTGGAACACCATGCCGGGCTTCATGACTTCCGCGCGGAAATATGTGGATCAGAAATCCATCCCCCAGATCGTGGAACTCGTCAAAACCTACGATCCCGATATCTTCTGGTTCGACACACCCGGCAAACTGCCGCCATCGGAAAACTTCCGCATTCTGCATGCGGTGCGGGCGGCCAGCGCGCGCGTCGTGATCAACGGCCGGCTATTGAAAGACTGGGGCGATTACGATTCCACTTGTGATCGACCGGCCGATTTTCCCCCGCACGATGGCGATTGGGAAGGCATTCCAACCACCAACGAGTCCTATGGTTGGAACCCCAAGGATAATTCCCACAAGCCGGCCTCGCACTTCATCCGCTTGCTGGCAAAGTCCGCGGCTCGCGGCGGTAACACCCTCATGAATATCGGACCCATGGGCAATGGCCGCTTCGACCCCAAGGATGTCGCCATTCTCAAGGCCATAGGAGCCTGGTGGAAAATCAACGGCGAATCGATCCGCGGCACCACCCGCACCCCCCTGCCTGTCCAGGCCTGGGGCGAATCCACCCGCAAGGGCAATACCATCTATCTGCATGTCCTCGATTGGCCGCAAGACGGCAAACTCGTCGTCGGCGGTTTGTTAGCCGACGTGACCAAGGCCCGCCTGCTCGCCGATGTGGGCGGCGACGTGACTGGCGGCGGTCATAGACCGCCGCTACAAAATCTAGCAGTCACGCGGATCGGCAGGGATCTTGTCATCGCCGTCCCCGCCAGCGCTCCCGACCCGGCCGATAGCGTCATCGCTCTAGAGTGCGCGGCTGAACCGCAAACCGATGCTGCACGCCTGCTGGCGGCCAACGCCGCCACTAACACCCTGCGCGTATTCGACGCCCGATTGGAAGGCAAACTCGAATTCGGCCCCGGCAAAGTCACCGATGCCTGGGTGAAGAACTGGACACGCAAGGATGATGCCGTCGCCTGGCCGGTGCGCCTCAATGAGAAGGCCACGTTCGAGGTGTCCATGGTGTATGATGCGCCGACGGACATCAGGACCAACAAGGTGGCGGATGGCGATGCTGGCAAGGAACCCGTCGTCCCTCACATTGGCGCGGGTGGTGCCTATGTCGTGCAAATCGGCCCACAAACATTTACCCGCAAGGTTCGCATCGGCCTCAACGTTGAAGAACCGTTGGGCAGAGTGACTCTCGATCCGGGCTCCTGCACGGTCCGCGTGTCCGCCAGCGAAATTACCGGCGAGGAACTCATGCGCCTGCGCTCGCTGGTCCTCAAACCGGCGCTGGATTGACTGATGGGAATTCCAAAACAGATTGATAAACTCAAATTGAGGGTGAGTGACACTGCCATGGATGCGGTGGGCAGGATGTCCGCGCCACCGTGGCCCGGGCATCCTGCCCGGTGCCTTCTTCCGCCCAATCCCAGGTCATGAAACTCACGTCATCAACCGGAATGCCGACCGTTCAACAAACTACCACAGGAATCGGTTTGTTGTTCTGCGTGTTTGGTGGAGCCGGTTTCCTTCACGCGGCAACCGGCACCGCCACCCCTCCATCACCTTTCAAACACCCCGTGCTCGATTGCTGGAACAAACCGACAGCCGTTGCCAACAAGGGTCCCCAACATGAATCCAAGCGGGTCAAGGAACTGATGGATCTATCCGAAGCGCAGGTGCGGGCGATCATTCCCGCCCAGCCACCGACTATTAGCGACAATTGCCCGGCCTGTGAGCGCGTCAAACCACATGGGACGCTCACTTCCTGGCTAGGTTACTCGCCGTTCCCGATGGAGTTCGATCCGCTCAAACCCGATCAATTCAAGTGCGTGAAATGCGGCACGACCTTTCCCAATGCCGGCTTCCCGCTCAAATCCGAGACGTTCCAGAACATGCTGGGCGAAGAGGTCACGGTTTTCTACTATGAGGCCGACTATCTCTCCCGGACCCCGAAGGAAAAGGTCGATAACAAACCACACCGGCTCTATCTGTCAGGATTGGTGGATAACGCCCGCTGGAACTGGCTCTCGCCGCGCGTCAAGGAACTTGCGGAGTTATATCATGACACTCGCGACGAGCGCCTTGCCAAGCGGTTGATCCTGATCCTTGATGAAGTGGCCAAAAGGTATCCCCACTACCTGCTCACCACCGATTATGGTCTGCGCTATGTCACCACCAAGGGCCAGAAACCTCCCTACGGTTTTGTGGACACCCGCTGGTCACGTCGCGCCGCCGACGATCTGCCGCAGGATCTGCTGGCACTCTTCGATCTGGCCGCCGCCAGCCCCTCGATGGACGCCATCACCAAGAAGAGCATCATCGACGGGCTGTTCATGGATCCCTTGAAGCGGGCGGAACTGCGCGACGCGACGTCCGAGGATCCGTATCATGGCAACGAATGCCCGCTCAAGGCCATTGCCGAACGCGCGCTGGTGCTCGAGGATCCGGACCGTGTGCATATCGCCTATCAAATCATCAGGACGGTACCGCAACATGCCACCAGCTTTGATGCGCTATACAATCAATCGCTGGGATACGGCTGCCTGTTCCGGATGACATTCTTCGAAGGGGCCCGGCTCCTCGACGGCTACAGCGACCCGCAGGGTTATGTCGGCAAGGACGGGCTGCATTTGGAAAACATCCACCCCATCAGCGACATGGAGGAATATTATTATCGCGTCGCCACGGGATGTGACCAGCTCCGCCTGCCCAGCGGCGGCTGGCTCACCTATGACGACTCGGGCTCCGGCTTCGGCCCCACCTGGTGGTCGGGTGTCCCCGGCGAGACGTGCCGTCCGTTGGAACGGAGTGGCAACGTGCTGCTGCCGGGATTGCGCCGCGCCGTGCTGGGAGCCGGCAGCGGCGACAAACAGATCCAGGTCGCCCTGGATTTTGCCGAGCATGGCGTCAACCACGGCCACCAGTCGGGACTGGCCATGCAGATCTATGCCTTCGGCCATTCATTGGTGGACGATTTCCCCTACCACAAGAGCGTCCTGCGCGCCTATGGCTCGCATACAGTCAGCCATCCCACCGTGGTGATCGATTACAAAAACCAGGAGGGCAGGCACACCTCCGGCGATGTGGAAATGTATGCGCCGCTGATGGATGGGGTTGCCGCCATCCGGGTGAATGATACCCGTGCCTACAACGGCCTGGCCACCCATTATACCCGCTCGCTGGTCCTTAACTCCATCGATCCCGACGCGCCTTATGTCATCGATATCTTCGAGGTCGCCGGCGGCACCACCCACGATTACATGCTGCGCAGCTCGGGCCAACACCATTCCACCGGCACGTCATCCCTAACAACCACGCCGCTGGCCGGCGATCACCCGCTGCTCCCGGCGGACGAGAAGTGGGTGGAGCCCCGTCTCTGGGGGGCGGACATCGGTTCCGGTTATGGCCTGTTCTTCGAGGCGAAAAAGGCCGCCATTCCCGGGCCGTTCCATTTCACTTCGGCCTGTGACACCCCCTGGGCACAGCCCTCCGGAGCCGGTGCCGAAAAACAGAATGGCCTGGTGGGCGCCTGGCTGGCCGGACCGGATTCCTGGCCGGATCGTCCTGCCGTCGGCATCCGTCACCATGTGGCGGTGACCGCGGGATATGAGTTCATCGACGCTACCTCCCCATCCCTGGTAGAAATGGGTTTCCACGGCAAGGAGGATGTGCCCACCGACCAGTGGCCGCGAGTCCCCCAGCGCATCATCCGCCATACAGTCAAGGATGGCGGCTCAAGTGTCTTCGCAGTGGCGCATGAACCATATCATCACGCACCGCGAATCACCTCCGTCACGCGCCTCGACCCGAGCGATGACAAACTGGTCGCCCTGCGCATCGAGTCTCCCGGCCGGGTGGACACATTCTTGTATGCCCTCGACCATAGCCGCGAGGTCATCGCCGATGGAGTCACCATGAACGGCCGCCTCGCTCTCGTTTGCCGCCAGGACAAGCAACCACCGCGCGCCTGCCTGATAGATGGCACCCAACTCAAGGCCGCTGGCGTGGATCTTGCTAACAAATACGCCGCTGTCGAAGGATCCATCACCTCCGCGCAAAGGCGCTGGGATGGCAAGGGGGTCAACCGTCTGAAGGTTGCCCCGACATCCGCCCTGCCCGCGGGTGATGCCTTGCGCGGATCCTGGATGATCGTGAAATTCGGCCCCTGGGACGCGAATGCGGGCGACAGCAGAAACCCGAAGAAGAATAAACAATTCCCCGGTGCCACCCAGGCGATCGAAATCGATCACGTGCTGAGCGAGGGCTCCGACACCTGGATTTATACGAAAATCGACCACGGGCTTGAACTCACGGACAATGGAGTCGCGGAGTTCTATTGGCCGTGCCGCACCTTTGCCGGAGCGTGCCGGTTTGCCATCTCCAGCGCAACCACCACCCACCCGTTGACACTGGCGCCACGTCCGCTGCCTGTGGCGATTGCGCCGCCGGCCACCACTCCGGATGGATTGAAGCCCGGGGTGAAAGTGGCCACTTTCGGCGGGACCGGCCATGATCTGAAAACCCAACAGCAAACCTCGGAAACAATCCTTGCCAAGGCCGATGCGAATGCGCTGTCCACCCTTGTCCGCAAGATGAAACTTCCCGGAGCCATCCGCGTGGAAGGATCTCTCCAGGTGCCGGTTGACGGAATCTATACATTCCACTTCGGCACCTCGGATGAATTCCGATTGTTGCTCGCTGGCGTGCCGGTCATCGAGGCCTTCCGCGGCTGCAGCCTGATGCCCGAGACCCGCGATGTCAAACTGGCCAAAGGTTGTTACCCGGTGACCCTGGAATGCTTCCGGATCAGCGATTCACGCCTCCCGGTCTGGGCCACCGCAGACTGGCAAGCACCCGGCCTGCCACGACAGGATTTTCTATCAGTCCTGCGCGCGTCCTCCACCACCCCGAATTAACAACCACCGATGAGCATCATTCAAACCGCCATCCTTCTGGGACTGGCTCTTGCGCCGCTCCACGCCCAACAGGCAGCCGCGACCTCACTCAACACCGGCCCGTGGCAACTGGCCATGCAACCGGACGTCAAGGAATCCGGCGAGCAAATCTCCATGGCAGGCTATGACACCGCGCAATGGATCACCGCCCAGGTGCCGGGCACCGCCTTTGGCGCATATGTGATCGCGGGCGCGGAGAAGGAGCCCTCGTTCGGCGAGAATGCCCGCTCGGTTGACCAGGCCAAATACTACAAGAATTATTGGTATCGCACGGAGTTCACCGTTCCGGCGGACTATTTTACAGGCGGGCTGATCTGGCTCAATCTCGACGGCGTGCATCGCGACGCCGATGTCTTTGTCAACGGAACAAAAGTCGGCTCGATGGCGGGGTTTTATCAGCGCGGGCGCTTTGATGTGACCAAGCTGGTGAATCGCAGCGGCAGGAATTCCCTGGCCGTCCTCGCATATCACATGGTTTTGCTCGACGGCAAAGACACGGGAAGTTCGTCGTCCCCATCGATTTTGTGCAGCCGCGGGTGGGATTGGATGCCGCGGGTGCCCGGATTCAACACCGGCATCTATAAGGATGTGTATCTGTCACATACCCAGGAGGTATCACTGGTGGACCCGTGGATTCGCAGCGAGATGCAGGACCTCAATTTCTCCGAGGCAGATCTTTCGGTGCAGGCAAAGCTCGCCAATCATTCCTCGGCGGCCGTGACCGGCCAACTGGTGGGTGAAATCAACCCCGGCAAGATCCCATTCACGCAGCCGGTCACACTCAAACCCAATGAAACGCAGACGGTCACTCTGACCTCGAAATCCGTGCCCGCATTGCATGTCAGGAATCCCAAGCTGTGGTGGCCTAACGGTTCCGGCGAGCCGAATTTATACACCTGTGGTTTGACCTTCAATGTCGGCGGCAAGGTCTCGGATCACAAGAACCTCACCTTCGGTATCAGAAAATATACCTACGAGACCAACAACAATGTGCTCTATGTTTGCATTAATGGCACGCGCCTGTTCCTGAAGGGCGGAAGTTGGGGCCCGCCCGAGTTCATGCTGCGCAACCGCTCGGCTGGCGACTATGACACCCGCATCCGCTTCCACAAGGAGATGAACTTCAACATCATCCGCAACTGGCTGGGATCGACTCCCGACGAGGAGTTTTATGCGGCATGTGACAGGTATGGCATCATGGTCTGGGATGAATTCTGGAACTCCGCCAAGGGCGGGAATCCCGCCAACCTGGACATTTACTTCGCCAATGTGGTGGAGAAGGTCAAACAACTCCGTAATCACCCGTGCATCGCCCTGTGGTGCCCGATGAATGAAGGTACGCCGCCGCCGGAGGTGACCAAGCCGCTGCGCGAGATTGTCAGAACATACGACGGCGATGATCGCAATTACCAGGGCGACTCCGCCCGTGGCAAACTCAGCGGCAGCGGACCATGGCATGAAGTCGATTTGAAGGAATACTTCGTCGGCATCCCAACCACCAAAGGCGAAACCCAGCCGTATGGCCTGCGCAGCGAAATCGGACTCGCCACCTTTACCAGCTTCGATAGTTTCAAAAAATTCATACCCAAGGAAAAGTGGTGGCCGAAAAACCCGTTGTGGTCCGTGCACTTTTTCTCGGGTGGCGGGGCACCGGATGATTACATAGCGCACATGTCGGAGCGTTACGGTGCGGCGTCGGACATCGAGGATTTCTGCCGCAAGGCCCAGTTGCTCAATATCGAAGCGTCCAAGGCGATGTTTGAAGGCTGGCTGGACCACTGGAATCGGGACGCCTCTGGCGCGATCATGTGGATGAGCAATCCGTCCTATGCGGTATTTGTCTGGCAAACCTACGATTACTATTACGACACGACCGGTGCCTATTGGGGCAGCAAGGCCGCCTGCGAGCCGCTGCACATCTATTGGAACATCAATGATGATCGAATCAGGGTGGTCAACACCTCGGGCACAACCGGGGACAACCTGAAAGCCGAGGCGGCTATCTATAACCTGGACGGCAGCAAGAAGTCACAGCAAACCGCAGTTATCAACTCGTCCCACAAGGAGGTCGCCGATTGTTTCAAACTGGCGGTGCCTTCCGATGTCACCGCGACACATTTCCTGAAACTCCGCCTCACCGATGCCACCGGCAAGGTCGTCTCCGAAAACTTCTACTGGCGGGGCACCAACTACCGAAATTACTACGGCTTGAACAATCTCAAGCCGGTGCAACTGGTGGTCACCGAGCCGAAGTCGGAGGCTTTGACCAACGGCATGACCCGGATGACACACGACATCACCAACCCGGCCAACTCCGGCACGGTGGCCTTCTCGATCCGGCCCAAGCCCGTCATCCCGAGCACCGGCGAGCAAGTGCTGCCGGTCTTTATGAATGACGGGTATTTCGCGCTCCTGCCCGGTGAGACCAAGCACATCACCTTTGATTACCACCCGGCCAAAGCGGGCGGTGAGAAACCCAAAGTAGTCGTCGAGTGCTGGAACAACGTCCCACACCCGACACCGACCTTCACTCCGCCACCACCGAAGTAGCCGCAGTTACCAGCACCTTGGAGCACCTTTTGGGGCACCCCGGAACAAAAACCTGCGCCGCCGCCCAAGCCGCCCGCCAAGCCAGCACCACCAAAGAACGGTGTCCCTGACCCCGGCAAACAATATTAACACGATCAAGACCCCGATGCGCGGTGCAATCTTTCATAGTCTGATGATGGTAATGGCATTCACCGCAGGTGCCTATGCCGGAAGTACAGCGGATGTGTATGTATCTCCCAGTGGGAGCGACACCAACGCCGGAACACTTGCCGCACCGTTTAAGACGATCCAAAAGGGCGCGAATACTGTTGCGGCCGGAAAAACTTGTTACATTCGGGCCGGAGTTTATCGGGAGGAAGTGACCCTTGGCAATTCCGGAAGCTCCGGCTCCCCGATTCGCTTTCAAAACTATAATGGGGAAAGCGTAACCATTGATGGCACCGACATCACCAGCCTCACCTGGACGCCATATTCGGGAAATATCTATGTGGCGGACATCACGGGTAAAGGTCTTAATGCTGCAAATTTAACCCAGTTGTTCCTCGCCGATCAGATGATGCAGATCGCCCGCTGGCCCAACAGCCGGTTTCCGGAGGATTTGTGGAATGTAACCAACCGCTGGGCGGCCTCGAAGACCGGAAGTTCTCATGGTGTCATGGTTGACAGCGGGGGAAAATACAATCTTGCAGCAACGGGAATAGACTTTACCGGCGGCCTCGCGGTCCTGCAAGTCGCTCATAACTTTTATGCATACACCAGGACAATAACCAATCACACGGCGGGTAGCAACACGTTCACCTATCCAGCCGACCTGCAGCTCGGCTATGATACCCAGCCATGGAATGACGACCACTATTACACCAGTGAGAAATAGAATGATCAACATTAGGACTACCACCATGTATTATAAGATACTCATCCTCTTTCTGGGAATTTCCCTTGTGCCGTTTACGGTGCTGGCGGGTGACCTCACCTCGCTCAACGAGGGTCCGTGGCACTTGGCTCCGCAGCCGGACGTCAAGGACACCGGCGAACAGATCTCCGCGCCGGGCTATGCCGCCGTGAAATGGCTGGCCGCGCAAGTCCCCGGCACCGCATTTGGCGCCTACGTCAGCGCCGGGGTGGAGCAGGATCCGGCCCTCGGCGGCGATACCGGCCCGTCTATCATCAAGAAATACAACCGGAACTACTGGTATCGCACCGAGTTCGCACTACCGGCGGATTACCAGACCGGCCGGGTTTGGTTGAATCTCGACGGCGCGCACCGTGATGCGGATGTTTATGTCAACGGCACCAAGGTTGGCAGCATGCAGGGGTTTCTCCAGCGCGGGCGCTTCGATGTGACCAAGCTGGTGCATGGCACGGGCCGTAACGCGCTGGCGGTGCTGACAACCCTGCCGGTGCTGGATAAGGATAATGAGGGCAAGGAGAAACCCAATCCCACCATTCCGTCATTGATCTGCAAGAATGGCTGGGGCTGGATGCCCGATGTTCCCGGGTTGAATACCGGCATCACCCGCGATGTCTATTTAACCCATACCGCCGAGGTTTCACTGCTCGATCCATGGGTCCGCAGCGAGTTGCCTAATCTAACGGAGGCAAACCTTTCCATCCAGGTGGAGGTCGCCAATGCGGCCGCCACGGCGGTGACCGGCGAGTTGGCGGGTGAGATCAACCCGGGCAGGATTCCATTCAGGAAATCCGTCACGCTGCAGGCGGGTGAGACGCGAACCGTCACGCTGAGTGCCAAGGACACACCTGCGCTGCACATCGACAATCCCAGGTTGTGGTGGCCCAATGGTTATGGCGACCCGAACCTCTACACCTGCCAATTGCAATTCTGCGCGGGCGGCAAGGTCTCTGACCGGAAAAACCTATCATTCGGGATCAAGCAATACGGCTATCAGACATTTGTGAATGTTTTATACTTCTGCATCAACGGCAAGCGGCTGTTCCTGAAAGGCGGCAGCTGGGGCACGCCGGAGTTCATGCTGCGCGGCCGCACGGCGGCCGATTACGACGCCCGCCTCCGCCTCCACCAGGAGATGAACTTCAACGTCATCCGCAACATCCGGGGCTTGACGTTTGACCAGGCGTTCTACGATGCCTGCGACAAATACGGCATCATGGTGTGGGACGAATTCATGCCGCAGCCGCCATCCGTCGGCCTCAGCAAAAAGGCCATCTCCAATGCCTACGCGCTTCTGTATCGCGAGCTGAAAAATGGCCGACCCTCGGCAGCGGCGGCGGCCGATCTGGTCAAGGTGGGCGGGCTGACACCGGAGACGTCGGCGAAGATCGCCGGGATGGTTGCCAGCAAGGCGGAGTTCCAGGAAATCATCAACCTGGTTGACGATGATTTTCGCGCGGCGGAAGCGGCCCAACGCAAATCGTTAGGCGTGGTGGAAGCCGACGGCTATGCCAAGGGCACGTCCCGCGAATCACGCATCTACTACGCGAATGCGATCGATAAGATCAAACAGTTCCGCAACCATCCATCCATCGCGCTGTGGTGTGTGATGAATGATGTCCAGATGGACCTGATGCTGCAGGAACCGCTGCGCGACATCATCGGAACTTATGATGGTTATGACCGCAACTCCCAGCCATGCGGCATCAGGGGCTATGCCGCCGGGTCCGCATCATGGGCGGACCTCGACCTGAAAAGTTATTTCAGCGGCGTGCAAATCAAGGCGGGTGAGGACCAGTTCCGCAGCGTGAACGGAATCCCGACATTCACGACCTTTGACAGCCTGAAGAAGTTCATGCGCCCGCAAGAACTGTGGCCGGATAATTCGGCCTGGAGCAAGCACATGTTTCCGGCGGATGCCAAAGGCAAGCCGGGTGATGGCAAGGACAGTGGTTACACGGCAGCCATCGCCCAACGCTACGGCGAACCGTCCGGCATCGAGGATTTCTGCCGCAAAGCGCAGTTGCTCAACTTGGAATCGATGAAAGCACTGTTTGAAGGCTGGCTGGATCACAGCGACCGCGATGCTTTCGGCCTGGTCCTGTGGATGAGCAACCCCGCTTATCCCGCGCTGGCCTGGCAAACGTATGATTACTATTATGACACCACCGGAGCCTACTGGGGTGCCAAAACCGCCTGCGAACCATTGCATATCTATTGGAATGCCAGTGATGACCGCATCCGGGTTGTCAATACAACCGGCAAGTCCGTGGACAACCTCAAGGCCGAGTTGTGGATCCATAATATGGATGGCAAGGAGAAATCCCGTCAAACCGCCGTTGTTAGTTCACCCTGCAATGCGGTGGCCGATTGCTTCAAACTGATGGTCCCGGGCGATCTTTCACCAACCCACTTTGTCAAGCTCCGGCTGACCGACGCCGCCGGCATGGTGGTTTCCGAGAACTTCTATTGGCGCGGCACCAAGTATCTCGATCTGTCTCTTAT
>Ga0118677_10014666_pt1 | contig 11013 bp, 20 predicted proteins | sample AliMusrvi5mmetaG_FD_86154 | JGI IMG/M metagenome (GOLD analysis project Ga0118677, IMG submission 86154)
CTGGACGGCGGAGAGACTGTGCAACTCCAGTCCCGCCAGCAGACTCTTCTTCACATAGCCCACCGCGTTCTCGACCCGGCCTTTTTCGTTGGGCTTTCGCACCCCGCACGCTTTCGGTTCGAAGCCGTAATGTTTCGCGAAATCCTCATACCGCGGATGATACGCCGCCCGTTGGCCGTATGGATGCGACAACACCGCTGTTTTTAGGTTGTCGATCATCACCGCACCGGGTACGCCGCCAAAGAACCCGAAGGCGTTCTGGTGGCAGGCGAGGAACTGTTCCATCGTTTCGGATAGCGTGAACTCCACATAGAGCTTCCGGCTGTAGCACAGCACCATCACGAAGAAGCTCAGGCGCCGCCGCGTGTTGCCCACCGCCAGGCTCCCGGCATTACCCCAGTCCACCTGGGCGCATTCCCCCGGCGCAAACCCCAGTGTCAGGTAGGGCTGAACCTTCGCCGGGCGGATCGAACGGATGTACTCCTTGAGGATGCTGTACCCGCCTGTATAGCCGTTCTCGCGGGCACGGCGCAGCACCTGCTTCGCCGTGTACGGGTGCTGATCCAGCCACCGGGCAATGTCTTTCCTAAACCCATCCAGTTTGCTCTCCCGCTTGATGCCCTGGCGCGGACGGTAACTCTCCTCATCCAGCCAGAACCGGACCGTACGCTCGTCCAGCGACAACTCGGCGGCGATCTGCGGCGCCAGTAGCTTGTCACGGTTACTCAACTCGTGGATCCGACAGTACGTGGTGTACTCGATCATGCCGTCCTCCTCTCCGGCACCGACAGCACCTGGTAAAACGGGGCTTCCCAGTCCAGAAGATTCTCTTCCATCAGCCGCCTCCGAACTGCCGCCAAGTCCCCCTCCGACAGGTTCAGCGCCTGGCATAGACTCCGGTCCGAGTAATACGACAGTCCCTCCGCGTCGCCCACCGTCACCAGGAACAAGTACAACCCCCATGCCGCCGCCGGACACCGCCGTATCAGACCGTCCCGTACCAGCCGGTGGTCCACCCAGCTAAACTGTTCAGGCACCCGCCTGACCCGCTCCTCGCACAACACCCGCTTCTCTACCTTCATCGCCATCGCTCCTTTCAGTTTTGGTTTACGATCCCGGGCCTTTCCCAAGGATCATTTGCCCTCGACTGTGGAGCCTTTTTACGGCCGTTGCGATGTCATCACGTAACACCCCCGCAACCTGCGAAATCAGGCCGATAATCAACGGATTGTGCTCAAGGCAGTCATCACGTAACACAGCCTGAACGCCATTATCATGTTCCTTATCAACAACTTCTGACTGGCAGTCATCACGTAACACGGCCTCTTCCGCCGCCCGGGCTTCCTTCTGGCGCCGACGCCATTCCTGCATCCGCTTCACCTCGTCCTTTTTCGTGGTGGAACTCTTCCCCTTCCGCGAGCCAAGTGATAGGGATCGTCTCAAAGGTGGCCGTCAACAAACAAGCCATGATGAACCAACCGAACTTGAACCGCTCTGCCCATTCGTTCTCCAAAAAACCAAGGAATGAGTCCATGAAGTTACCCCAATCCCTGAAGAATACCCATCCAATGAAGACGAAGACTGGAATATTCCCAACTGTGAACGGAATCCATTCTTGTGCTGTTTCCATTTTTGGGCTACTCAAACAATTATTGGCGATGGACTATACACAATGGTCTGTTGCGGACTATTTGCCAGAAAACTCACCCTTAAAGACCTTTGTCGGCGAACTTGAAACATTGTCATTGGCTTCTCTTGGCCCTGAAGGAATGGTGGTGTCCAAAATCATCTCTCTAATGGGATGTTGTCTGGGTTTCACAGATGGCGGGGGCTTCTGCGAGGATACACTGACACTGCTTATCTTCATTCCCTTGGGTGCCTTCCTGATAAATCGAGTGCCAGCCTCAGACCGATCCAAATAAGGCGACACATCCTTTTCCACACAGAAATAGCCATCCACCCACTTCGTGTTTTCAGGGGCTCCCGCTCTATACGCCCATCCCACCGCCATCAGGCAATCCAGACTCTTGTAGCCACGGTTCCAGTTGGAGAGATCATAGAAGATCCAGCCGGCATCAGGGAAATACACTTCGATGAATGCATGACCACTGTCCTTACCGATGAATTTGGCATCCACCACCTCAGCCGGAATGCCGATCTTACGGAGCATAGAACATGCAAGGAGGGACATGGGGGTGCAACTTCCCTGTCGTTGTGCAAGGGCCTCATCTGAAGTCCTCTGCCCCTTCACAAACGTGATGTTCTCATTTATCCAGTCACAGACCCCTTCAACCACCTCTTCGGCAGTGCGCCCTTTCTTGACAATGGAATCACAAAGAGGCCCAAGAACAGGGTTATTGGGGTTGATTCCCTCCTTCTCATCGGCACCCAGGGAATTTGGGAAACGCTTGAGCACCTCCGCGTCATAGGGCAATTTTGCCGATGTGTAGATCGTGCCGAAGCAGGAAAGTTCCACATCCAATCTCTCCTCAACGGTGATTTTCCCGGCCTTGGGTGCATTCCACGACATCTGGTAATAGCGGCGGGGCTGTCCACGGTTGTCCGATGTGATCTCCGTTTTGTCCGGAGGCTCGCTGTATGTGAAATGCGACGACTTTACCAGCTGCCAGTTGCTCTCCCCCCAGAAACTCAACAGTGCGGGAAGGGCGGCGACGGTGGGGGCTCCCGGTTGGGCGGTGATCTCATAGTGGCGGACTACACGAAGCCTGCGTTGACAGGACTTATCCTGCAGGGCAAAGGTCTCTGCATAGGAGTTCCAAGCCAAAGATGCAACAAACACCCAAAACACACATTTACTGGTACTGTATCTCGTCATAACCGTTTTCCTTGCCTTAGCATAATTTATTCCCTTACGAGCAAATCGAACTACCTGCCTTACACTGATCACGTGAGCCAATTGTCAAGAGCCTGTAAATACAGAAGCCTATGCCCAAAAGTGCTGGCACCAGGGCAATTATTCCCCAGAAAATAAGTTGCTTACCTGTGTCCGGCAATGGGGGTTGCCTGGTAAAGGCCTTGTGTGCTCCCCAAAATGCCATGACAGAGTAAATCGCAGGGAATAAGGCAAAGAAGCCCACAAGGCACCCTATGGGAGTTGGTTTGTCAGGAACACTAGTAAACATTTCAGGCTCTTTTCATTCGGTTGGGCGAACGTTGGGCGATTGTTCTGTTGAATCCACTTTAGGATGGTGTACCCACGTCTCAACCACTCGTGTCAGATCACTGTGTTTTGGACAGACTGGATGTTTACCGACATGGTAGTCAATCACGTATTTCCCACCAGATGGACACTGCGGCAATTCACCTAAACAGTTTTCTATAACATCCTCAGTACGCACCTCTTCCCCAAGGCTAAGACCTTTGGACATAGGGATCCCGCAATTGATGGCATGGTCAATAAGAACCAAGTTATGGAGGCACTTTAGGTGCTGGGCTTCCCGGTGTTTTTTAAGAAAGATGAGTGATCCTACAACGACAATCACCCCTATGACAGCCAAGGCCGTTACTATCCGGATGCTTTTGATCGAAAATACCTTCATTTTTTCTTCATCCATACCTGTTTCTGTAGCCGTATCGGTTCTCCCCATCTGTTCCGGGGCAAAACCCAAGATCAATCAGCAACCACAGGGAGCCAAGGAGGGGATGCCACCCACCAGTAGCTCATCCCGTTGTCGCTTCTTGTAGGGGACATCATCAAGGTCATGTTTCATTTTTCTAGTCTTCCGTTGTTCCGAACAATTATTAATACCGAGCCTCTTAACCCAGGATTCTCCTGAGAGCGGCTAGTCCCCTCTGTCTGAAGGGCTTTGATCGTATCCTGAAGCTCCTCCATCGCCTCCTGAAGATGAATCATCACAAATCTCTTGTTCATATTTGATTCCTATGTCCAAACTTTAATGCTGCCGAGGAGCGGGCTTGTGAGCTGTGCTGCCTCCCTTTTCCCTGAATATCATAGTGCCCTTCTTGTCGTCTATTGACCATTCATAGCCAGCGATTCGACAGACAGAATCCACAAGATCGTAGAGCGATATGTAACGGGCAAGGAATGTGATTCCGGCATCGTTCACCTTTTGTCCAGATACCGAGAAAGGATCGACGTTTACTTTGACTTCAGCAGGTGGGTTGGTCGGACAGAGCCCAAGGCCAATAAGCCGTCCATCCTTGCCCGTAGGCTCACATTCCCCAGCTCTTTTCTGAATGAATTCCAAAACATCATACAGGTTTGCTTGCCTGAACTCGACTTCATCAATGACAATAGCCTTCAGTTTACGAAGTGTGCATTGCCCCGGGGTGGCTGTTTCCTTGAATGAATCAATGGGGGTTTTGCATCCCGTAAACGCAAGGATCAGAATTATTCCGATGGAAATACAACATCTCATCATATTAATCATCTTCAGCGTTGGCATCCCTTTCACTTGGGTGGGCTGTCACTTGGTTATTCAGGCAAATCAACGACATATCTGCCCGTGGTCCCCGCCCCATTAGGATCTCATCAATATCTATTTCTGATCCGTATCACGTTTATTTTCAGAGCCTAATATGAATACCCAAGATCGCAAGTATTTCAAGGACTAGCCATGGCACCATGGTTGAAAGCAGTATCGCAGATACCCAGTGGCCACTTCGATTGATGTTACATGCACTTGTAGCTCTGGACGTATAGTCATCATTCGTGAAACCTTCCTGCAAATGCACACCCCAATCGGTCGGAGACAAGATCTGAAGAAAACTTGGTCGCGGTCTCGGGTTCCAGATTCCATGCCCTACTGGATCAAAGCTACTCATTGAAAATCCATTCCATTATGTTTTCCCTTTTTTTGACCGTGTTCCAAGATATTGAACCACCAACAGCCACGCACCCACAACGACACAGAATATGCCCCACCAGAATGCCTGCTCATGTGAAGCTTCGCCACCGCCCCTGTATTGCCACGTATGAGTCTTAATGACATATGCACCTAATGCGATCAAGCACACTGCGGCAACGTTACCAACAATTAGGCGTAACTTATTCATTATAAGCCTTGATCCATCTAACGCTACTAACAATGCTATTAGTCATTTCGGGAATTCTGCCTTCAAATGGGATAAAGAAGATATATTCCACGAAGGAAGGGATGAATAATACAGCAACCAGAAGCAGAATTACTGTCAGGTAGATGACTTTGTTCATGGGGCTTTACTCGTTTATTGGATGGATTGGACGGGCAGCCTTCTTCGCCCCTGCAGCCTTATGGGGAATTGGCTTTACGTCACCCAGATCACCCGAGGAATCGCCCGCAGCTTTCACTCGTTCAATTTCCTTGATCAGCTTATCCAACATTTCCTTTTCTGCCACCGAAGAGACCGCTTTGGGCTGCTTTATTGAATGTTTGACGGAGGGACGATTTAACCCAACCTGCGGGGTAGCCGTTTTTGCCTCTTCCTCTGCCTCTTTTTTTGCCTTCTCGGCAGCCAGCTTCTCAACACGTTTCGTTTCACTGTCCACAAGTGTCAGCTTGAGTTTATCCGACTCCTCCACCGAGGCAAAGGTTCCCATTTTCTGGATTTCCCGTGGTGCAGGGCATTTCAGGGGAAAGGGTGGTGTCGGAATCTTTGCTTTTCCTTTTTGTGACATCTCAGCTTTGGTCTGGGATTTCCGCCACTCCTTGCGAAGGTTTCCAAAGGCCACGGGTAAAGCCTGGTTTTCCTTCTTTACCACATCAGAGAGGACACGAAATTCTCCCTGTGTTACTGACTTGAACGTCGTGACACCCTCGAAATCAGTGAGGCGAACCAGCACATATACCTGCCCAGTCTCAGATTGTGCCCAGATCAGACCCGGAATCAATAAAAGGAGAAAGACTACGGCTATTTTACACAGGGAGGCTGTTTTCATTGGATACTTGTCTGACTTGAATATAGGGACAGTAATTCAGCATTTTGACTTAAGGTAGCCTACAAATCATCAGAACCCAATTTGTCAGAACCTGCAACCAGCGGTCTATATTTAAGAACTATCCGTATGCCTGCTCGTGACCTTGAACACTCCATTCCGATTCTGGAGTCATTGGAATAGTATTGGCTTGTGAAACGCACCCACCTTTTGACCGGCTTTGATGCCAACAGCTTTGTGAGCTTTGCCTCCTCATCTTTCACATACTCCACTTGCCGTTCCATCTTCCTGCGTTGGGAGTTATCAAAATCAATGGCGGCTTTCTGGCTGTCATACACAGATCCATAAGCGACCTTCCGATCATTGGTCTGCCACAGTTCCCGCTCCTGTTTCAGGGTAATCTCAAGTTCCGACACGCCCCTTCTCATGTATTCAACTTCTTCCTGCTGCCTACGGACTTTCAATTCATACTGATTCATGGCCAAGGTGATGTCGGCATCCTGCTGCTGTTCAGTGCAGTTGCCATACTGGGATTTGAGCAAATCCTTCAATCTTTTGTATTCCTGAAGATAGGCATCGTCATCTGAAAAGAAAGTCAGATCCTTCCTGGCTGGCAGAGCAACCGCAACATCTTTCCCGGTAAAGTGATCATTGGTGAGGTGATAGGCAACAAGGCATGTTTTGTCGTAAACAATAGCCCTGAAAATGACCGTATTGGTGTTTTCTGAAACCCAGAGACTCCCACTGTTGGTTTCAAATCTTTTCACGTCTGCCCGGCACATTCCCCACACAACCCTGCCGCCGCTAAGGATATCTGGTGAATCGTTGGTCTGGGGGGCTTTTTGTGGAATATTATTGGAAACCGATGGAGGCTGAACCTTGGATATATCACCAGCAACATTCCCAGACACAAGAACGGCTTTCAGGGAGAGGGCATTGGATGATGCGGCCACTGGCTGAACCGTATCTGTCTCATGTTTCTGCAATTCAGGCTTGGGCAATTCAGACTTGGGCATGATTCGTACAACCACATTCGAGGCAGGAGCAGGTGGCGGGGTAGAGGGATAAGTGATGGTTTGTGCCGTTTTCTGCAAAGTTCTATTTGTAATTAGATTGACCGTAGCCACATGCATATCCTCTTGCGGCTTCTTCACCGGCGGAGTGACCTGCTGATTAGGGGGTATTTGCCTCGTACATTTTGTGAACAGGAAGTCTGCAATAGCCGCCCGCTTGATAACAACAACCGTTCCAAGGATCAGGATGAGGATAAGGGTAATCACCATTATTTCAGGGATGATCTTTTCCAGTAAAGTAGGCTCCATTTCAACGGATGGGTGCTCGACGTGAACAGGAACATCAGACTGATTGTCAGGCTCCGATTCCGATTTGCGAAGTGAGAGTCTGGCATGAACATGGCTGCCTGTCTGCTGGTTCACTCCACAGGAAATGCAGATAACCGCATCCTGTTCAATTGGGAGGTGACAACTGATGCATTCCCGTGGAGCAGAGCCGTCTTTTGCACTTATGGGGTTATCTGGCAATGCAGAGTCGCAACTCGGGCAGTGCATTGACGAGGGATTTATCGTGCTGGGAGTGCATAGCTCTGTGTTGCAAGCGGGGCAGTGAAATCTCAGGGATGGAGGAGGGATCTGAATAATCGTACCACATTGAGGGCATCTGATCATTTTCCCTGCTCCAGCCTCATCAATCGCCAGGGCCTTCTCGCAATCCGGGCAGTGAAACAGAATCTCCGCCATGTCAATGACTCCAGGATATTACAGACGTTTTGATCACTCTGCTTTTTACTCCCCCTAGGTGTTTCTGTCTATACCCCTAAATGCCACCCCCTCACCGCCCGGAATTGACTCGGTAGCCATTCCACCACCAAATATCGCCTATAATCTAAAAATTGAATAATTGCGGAAACTTTCAATAATAGGAACATGAATCACTTGAAACAGTCTGTCGTTAGCGATCCCGATATTCTGGGTGCACTCCTGTTTTCGATGGCACCCGCGTACCGGTTCAGAATCTTATCGCTTGCCTTGAGGCTGGCGATTCCATTGATCTGTTCCTGTACGACTTCCCCTCTGTCAAACGGGGTCAAGTGATTGCCGTTCTGGAAGCGGCCAAACAGGATTTGCTTGAAGCCGTCCCAGCATGAAAGTAATCCTGGACGAATGCCTTCCCCGGCGATTGGTGAGAGACCTTCATTCGCACACCGTTACCACTGTTCCCCGTCAAGGATGGGCAGGAAGGAAGGACTCCGAACTGTTGAGCCTGATCGCAGGTGAGTTTGATATCTTCATCACCATGGACTCCAACCTGATTTACCAGCAGTCTCTGTCTGCCGACTTTCTGTGCGTCATTGTTCTGCATGCCCCAAACAGTTGCTATGAAACGCTCATCCCCTTGGTAGGTCGCCTCCTGGATGCCATCAGTCATGCCAAACCGGGGACTGTGATTGAACTGTCGGAATAGTCTCTCCAGCGTGACCACACCGAGCGAAACTGCTCGCATGGAATTAGGGGCAATCACCTCGCCACATACGGGCAATTAATCTGAACTGGATCAAAGCTACTCATTTGCGAGTATTATTCTTTATTTCTTTCATCCAATCGTTCACACCCAGCCTGAGTTTGGCAGCAGCAACTGAACTGAAAGCCAACCCAGCCGACAACAGAGATGGGACAACGTATATTTTCATTCCTTCCCCCAAGCCCAAGAAGTAACTGGTGCCCATGATGTGATATCCGCCAACTAAGATAAAGAATGCTGACACAATAAGAGCAAAGTAGGCATACCGACGAATTGGGACTCCAGGTTTAGCCGCAAAGAATATCCCTACGGGGAACAGAGCATAGCCAATGAAATGGAGGCTTGTTAGTTTTCGAGGGGGAATCATTGAAGATACGGCCACCACAATCAGTATCGAACACATACACGTGAGGAGAGATAAACTATTACTGATCTTCATCTATTCACCTCTGCAACGTTAGCCTAATGTGCGGACGTTTAACGAGTCGCATCAGATGGCAAGCTGGGATCGCTGTCTTTTCCTAGTGCATGCAATTTCCGGTTGTATCCAGCGATGAGTGCCTCTTCGGCATTCACGTCGATTCCTGCAACACGCTCATATGAGACAATACAACCAAGCTGGCATACGGGATACCCGGCAACTGGCTTGGGATCACTCATCTCCATCCCCTTTGAAAGATACGTGGCATGACCAATGTCGCTCTGGCGTTCCGCCAGCCAGGCACCTGCGTATCTGATGGATTGTCGGTATGCCTCGTCAAGTTCACTCACCAGATTTCTCTGATCACGGTTCTGCCGCTCCCTAATGCCACAAGCCGAGCATCAGATTTTCTTAGAAACACCCGAAACAAAGCCCCAACCGATGCAGGGAAACAGAGCGTTAATATGCAAAACAAAGCGGCATAAAGAATAAACATTACATCATTCTCCTATTGTTCCAGCAGTTCCCAATAGAATTCAATCCAACCATGCATCAATTCGGCTCATGAGCCCACGTGATCCACACCACGGGCAATTTGTCTTGTTGTGGTGTTTTTCATAATAATCCTCAGGACAAGCCCCGGTTCGTTGCCTCAGGACACAAGCCCCTTTCACATTTCCATCAGAGTTATGACAGTACGGGCACACCACTTGCATATTCACAAAGGCATAAAGAAAACCCACGGCCATGAGCAGTCCCACCACGGAGGCCATGATGGTGATCCAACGTTTATGATTGGGGGTGATAGTCATGGGATGAAGTTCCAACTCACCCTTGAGGAGGCAGCGGAGGGGGATCCATACTGGTCTGCTTTTCTGATTCACTCCTAATTCGTATACTGTCATTGTTCAGAAACAAAACTATTGTCATGGCCAGAAACAAGGCAGAGACGAGGTCTGCCAAAGTGCTGGAGGCTACATCGAGAATCCTGCTGTCCGGGGTGAATAAGAATGGGACGGTCAAAATGATGCCGGCCACGACCCCCAGGACGTTGATCACCAGAAGATAACCAAATACTCTCCACCATTGCCCTTTGACGATTGCTTTTGAATAGTCCAAAGCCTGCTTCCCTGAGAGACCGCGAAGGGCAACGACGTATATGATCAGCGAATAGTACAGCCCCCAGATGATTCCGGGAACAATCAGGAGCAGGCACATGCCCAGAATGATCAGACCCGCCAATAAACCTGTAATAATTGATGCACCCCAGCGGGACAATGCATGGCGGAGAGACTGCTGCCAGGTGATTGGTCGGCCTTGCATCGAGCCCTCAATTAACTTGGCAAGGGACATGGTGGCCAGCACCCCGATAAAGAACTCCGTCAACTGGATAACCTTCATGTAGATCTTCAAGCCGCGAAGTCCGTGCTGGTCTATCAGGTAGTCCACGGGAACAAATGTCAACCCGATGTTGATGGGGATGTATACGATAAGGAAGATCGCCAAGATGCTTCGAAAGTGACTACGATATTGCTCCCACCCCACTGCAATAACCCTGCCCAGTCCATATCGGGTGAGGTTGATATCCTGATCCATTGTCTTCTCCGCTTCCTTTAAGTGAACTTATTATTTTCCAAAGCCTTTTGCCCAGATTTTTCCCTATCCCCCTTCTCTTCCCCGCCACTATAATCCCCAGATCCGACAGGTGTCTATGGGTTATGATATAAGCTGCTTAATACCTACGTTCAGCGTTTTGTTTGCCCTGTCTGTTTCGGCCATACAGCCACCCTAATCACTACCCCATCCTTCAGATCAAACAAGATTCCATTCGATGGATAGTATAAAACTTCTTTATTATCCGGACACGCGAGCGAGAAGTTAATACCTGATTGTATAAAATGGGAAATGTTGGTGTCCGACATTCTCACCATTTGAGACGGCTCACCAAACTCTGACAAAATATCCTTCCTATTAACGGACTGGCCTTCCTTGAAGGACAATCCGCAAGAAAGAGAACCTCTAAAAGGGAATTTGGGCCCCGCGCGCTAGCGGCTATTGCAACACCTGTGATATGAAAAGGTCACGCGGTAAGCTACGTTCTTCATGTGCAGCAACACAAGGAGAACGAGATGGCTTACAAACGCGTGACCGCAGGGGA
>Ga0118677_10014667_pt1 | contig 11012 bp, 7 predicted proteins | sample AliMusrvi5mmetaG_FD_86154 | JGI IMG/M metagenome (GOLD analysis project Ga0118677, IMG submission 86154)
GCATATCGCTCCTCCGGCGGAAAGGCTTTGGGGAGCCGAAAGACTTCCAGCGCCACGCGATGGGATTTCTGCCAGACGATCAACTCGGTGAAGTGACGAATTGCCGTGGGCGGACGGCGCGGTGGCTGGCTGACCTCTGGCATCTGAGCTCTGACCTCTAAACGCGGCCGCGCTCAGACCTTGTCGAGGTTGAACGCCGCGTGCGCGACGCGGGCGGCCTCGTCGGCGCGGTCAAGGTCGAGGACGATGGAGATCTTGATCTCGGACGTGCTGATCAGCTCGATGTTGATGCCCGAGTCGGCCAGCGCCTGGAACAGCGTGGCGGCGACGCCGGAGTGGGTCTTCATGCCGACGCCGACGACGGAGAGCTTCGCGATGTGCTCGTGCACCGACACCTGGCCGCCGCCGATTGCCTCGAGCACCGGCTCGAGGGCGCGGACCGCGCGGGAAGTCTCGGTCTGGGGCACCGTGAAGGTGAGGTTCGCCACGCCCTGGCGGCCGACGTTCTGGACGATCATGTCGACGTTCACGTTGGCGTCCGCCAGCGAGCGGAACACGCGGGCGGCGGAGCCGGGTTTGTCGCGGATGTTGCTGACGATGATCTTGGCCTGGTCCTTGTCGACGGCAACGCCGCGGACGACGACCTTCTCCATGTAGGCGACTTCTTCTTTCACGATGGTTCCTGGGTTGTGGTTAAAGGAGGAGCGGACCTCGAACACGACGTTGTACTTCTTCGCGAACTCGACGGAGCGGGTCTGCATGACCTTGCTGCCCGAGGAGGCGAGCTCGAGCATCTCGTCGTAGGAGATCTCGTCGAGCTTGTGCGCCGTCTTCACCACGCGCGGGTCGGCGGTGTAGACGCCGTCGACGTCGGTGTAGATCTCGCACACGGCGGCGCCGAGCGCGTGCGCCAGAGCGACGGCCGTGGTGTCCGAGCCGCCGCGGCCGAGCGTGGTGACGTCGCGGTCGGTGCTCACGCCCTGGAAGCCGGCGACGAGCACGATCTTGCCGCCCTCCATGGCTTCGCTGACGCGCGCCGGGTGGATGCCCAGGATGCGCGCCTTGGTGTGCACCGTGTCGGTGACGATGCCCGCCTGCGAGCCGGTGAGGCTCACGGCGTCGTAGCCGAGCCGGTGGATGGCCATGGCGAGCAGGGCGCAGCTGATGCGCTCGCCGGCGCTGAGCAGCATGTCCATCTCGCGCTCGGGCGGATCGGGCGTGATCTCGCGCGCCAGCGCGAGGAGCTCGTCGGTGGTGTCGCCGCGCGCGCTCACCACGGCGCACACGCTGTTGCGCTGCTCGAACGTGGCGACGATGCGCCGCGCGACGTTGGCGATGCGCGCGGCGTCGGCGACGGACGTGCCACCGTATTTCTGGACGACGACGGGCAAGACGACCTCCGGCGGGAACGGCGCATTAGTTTAGCAGACGACCGCGCCGCCCGGGCCCGTACGCGACGGGGGCCGGCGGGCCTTGCGGGCCCGCCGGCCCCGGCCGGCGTCACATCCGCAGCGCCTTACTGCTGCTGGGCCTGGATGAAGTTCGCAGCGGTGAGGCGCGCGTTCTCGTAGGCCGCGGGATCGTTCGAGTACTTGGGGAAGTTGAAGACGTTCTTCTGCACGACGGGGTAGGGGAACGTGGTGATCGAGCGCAGTGCCCTGGCGACGACGGCATCGCCGCCCGGCAGCGTCTTGGCGAGGCGCAGGTACTCGCGGTCCTCGAGCCCGTCGCGCAGGGCTTCCAGCCGCAGCGAGGAGACCGGCGCCGCATACGGGTCGTCGAGTCCGTAGCGGGGGTAGTAGCCGGGGTAGATGAGGGAGCAGTCGCCGTTGGCGCTGGCCACGCGGTGGTACGAGAGCGTGTCCTGGTATGGGTCGCGCCACGAGCCGGTGTTGGGCTTGAACCACTCGTTGAGTCCCCAGTTCATGAGCCCGTCCACGTTCCACTGCTGCATCAGCCAGCCCCAGACGCGCTCGTCGGTGTTGGGCTTCTCGATCACGTAGTTGGGGATCTTGGCGACCTGGCCGTTGGCGTAGGTGTACCACCAGATCTCCTTGCCGGCGGCCTGCTGCTGGCGCAGGGCCGGGATGCGCCCGAAGAAGTAGAAGTAGCGCACGCCCCAGATGTCGACGTCGTCGTTGAGGAAGCCGTTGGCCTGCTTGACGCCGCCGAGGCTGCGCGGCCGCGGGTCGTCGGTCAGCAGGAACTTGATCCGGTAGCCGGACTTCGCCGAGGCGGCATGCAGGACGCGGGCGTACTGTTCGGCGGCGTGCTCCTCGGAGCTCTTGGTCGTCTCGTCCATGATGTAGGCATAGGCTTGGTCCTGCCAGCCGTGCTGCTTGTACATGGCACAGAGCTCGGTGAGGTAGGTCGAGAGGCGCGGGCTGGAGGCGTTGTACGCGCTCTCGAAGCGCCACGGGAACCAGCGCACCCAGGGGATGCGCGTCGCATTCATGTCCAGACCGCCCGCGTCCAGGTACGGCGCGAGCGTGGCGGCGTACGCCTGGCTGTCGAAGTGGCCGCTGTCCGAGACCACCGGCAGCTCCAGCGGCGCGACCGAGCTGACGCCGTGCTCGCTCAGCATGCGATAGGTGTTGAGCAGCAGCTTGCGGCGCTCGGTCATGTTCATCCAGACCTTCCGGCCCGCATCGCCGAGGCTGAGCTGGAGAGCGCGCTGGTTGAGCGCGAAGCCGGTGCGCGTGCTGAGCTTGGACCAGCCGAAGGGCCATACGTGCAGCGAGAACGGGATCTGCAGCGGCGCGTCCTGCCCGCTCTGCACGATCAGGGTGGCCGTGTGATCGCCGGCGGCGGCCGACGTGTAGGGGACGTGGGTGAGCAGGTAGAAGGCCGTCGTCTCGTTCGGGACGGACAGAGACTTGCCGAAGTCCCTCGGCGCGAGCGGGTCCGGGTACTCGCCGGCGCTGGCGCGCAGGTTGCTGGTCGGCTGGGTCACGTTCACGTAGTAGACCTGATCGAGGGCCGTGTTCTGCGTGATCAGCGGGTCGCTGTCGGTACTCCAGGTGAAGGTGACGTCGTGGACGCCGCTGAGGACGACCTGCGCGCCTTCGTACTCGTTCTCGGCGGCGTCGAGCTTGATCGCCGGCGCGGCCACCTGGCGCGCGGTGGCCTGCGTTGTGGGGAACGCCCGGTCCGTAGCCGGGATCACCCACACCGCGGCGTGCGCGGTGCCGGCCGCCGCCAGCAGCAGCAGCGCGGCGGCGGCGAAGGTGAGGGTGGCCGCCGTCAGGCGGGCCGGCCGGGTCTGCAGCGTTCGGCTGGACGTACGTTCCATTGAGTCTCCCGGGACGAGGTATCTCACAGTCCCTATCGGCGAGAACCGCTTCGAGTTGAGAGCGGGAACGGTGAGGGCGGGCGCCTCGCGGCGCCCGCCCTGACAACGCTCTCCGATCTGCCGCGCCTCAGAGCTGCGAGAAGTACTTGTCGATCTCCCAGTCGGTGACCTGCTCGCGGTACTCGTACCACTCGTTGAGCTTGTTGGTCACGAAGCGCTCGAAGACGTGCTCGCCGAGCGTGCGGCGCACGAGCTCGCTCTCCTGGGTGGCCTGGATCGCCTCGTAGAGGTTGTTGGGCAGCGAGCCCAGGCCGATGGTCTCGCGCTCGTCGGCCGTCATCTTGTAGATGTTGGGCTCCACGCTCGGGGGCAGCTCGTACTCCTGCTCGATGCCCTCGAGGCCGGCCGAGAGCATGACGGCGAAGGCCAGATACGGGTTGGCGGCCGGGTCCGGGTTGCGCAGCTCTGCGCGCACCGTGCTCTCCTTGCCCGCCACGTAGAGGGGCACGCGGAGCTTGAAGCTGTTCACGTACTGGTTGAGCAGCGCGCAGATCTCGCGCATGTGCTTGAGCTGCCCGGCGATGAAGCACTTGGCGAGGTCGCTCAGGTGGTCGGGATCGGTGGCGCTGAAGAAGGCGTTGTCGTCGCCGCGGAAGAGCGACTGGTGCACGTGCATGCCGCTGCCGTTCTCGCCGTGCATCGGCTTGGGCATGAAGGTAGCGTGCACGCCGTTGTGCGCCGCGACCTCCTTGACGATGAGGCGCGAGATCATCACGCGGTCGGCCATCACGAGCGCCTCGTCGTAGTGCGGGTCGATCTCGTGCTGCGAAGGCGCGACCTCGTGGTGGCTGGCCTCCATGGGGATGCCGAGCTTGTCGAGGGTGCGCATCGTCTGCTTGCGCAGGTCGTTGCCGAGGTCCGCGGGCAGCACGTCGAAGTACCCGCCCTCGTCGATGACCTCCGGGCCCTCGGCGCTCTGGAAGTAGAAGTATTCGAGCTCCGGGCCCACGTAGAAGTCGAGGCCCATCTTCTTGGCCCGCTCCAGCTGGCGCCGCAGCACCCAGCGGGGGTCGCCCTCGAAGGGCTTGTAGTCGCGGTCGAGGATGTCGCAGAAGACGAAGGCCGTCTTCTCGCTGCCCTGCGCCCAGGGCAGGATCTTGAAGGTGTCCCAGTCGGGCATCGCCACGATGTCCGACTCCTCGATCTCGGCATAGCCGGAGATCGAAGACCCGTCGAAGGCCGCCCCGCTCTCCAGCACCGCGTGGAGCTGGCGGTCCGGGACCTCGACCATCTTGAGGTTCCCGAGGATATCCGTGAACCACAACTGGATGTGCTTCACGTTCTCGTCCTTGACGAGCTTGGTGATCGTGGCCTGGCGCTCTGTGCTCATAGTCATCCTTTCAGGCCGTCGGCGCCCCCCAAGAGGGGCGTGGTTGCTCGTATGCTCTCGCGTTTCTTCCTGCGGGCTCCTTTTTCGAACCTCGAGGGCACGGAAGGTCGCACCGCTCGAAAGTGCTCGCACGCCAACAGAGTAGAACACGTGCGACCGCTCGTCTACTATGTACAAACAACAGGCGGCGAATAGGACACGTTGTACATTTATAGCACGATGAAAGCAGTCGGAGGACCTCGCGGCGGCGGCCGCGAGCACTCCGCCTGCGGCGTCGGCTTCGTCGCCTCGACGGCCGGCGATCCGAGCCGGGCCGTCGTCGAGTTCGCGCTCGACGCCCTCGTCCGCCTCGAGCACCGCGGCGGCGTCGGCGCCGACGGCCAGACGAGCGACGGCGCCGGCGTGCTCAGCGCGATCCCGTGGAAGGTCCTGGAGCCGTGGCTCGCGGAGCAGCGCCTGGCCGAGCCACGGCCCTTCGCGACCGCCGTCGGCATGATCTTCCTGCCGCGCGAACCGGGCAAACGCCGCCTTTCGCGCCAGCTTGTCGACAAGGCGCTTCGCGACGAGGGGCTCGTGGTCGTCGGATGGCGCCGCGTGCCGGTGCGTCCGGAGGCCCTGCCCGGCGCCGTGCGCGGCACGGAGCCGGTCGTGGAGCAGGTCGTGGCGACGTCGCCCGTGCTCTCGGGGGACGACCTGGAGCGGGCGCTTCTGCTGGCGCGCCGCCGCGTGGGGCGCGCGCTCGCGCGCCAGCCGATCATAAGGCGGCTGGACGACCTCTACGTCTGCTCCCTGTCCTCGCGCACGGTCGTCTACAAGGGCATGGTCAGGTCGGCGGTGCTGCCGGCGTACTATCGCGACCTCGAAGATCCCGCGTTCGTGAGCCCGTTCGCGGTCTTCCACCGCCGCTTCAGCACCAACACGGCTCCGCGCTGGAACCTGGCGCAGCCCATGCGCCTGCTCGCCCACAACGGCGAGATCAACACGCTGCTCGGCAACCTCGCCTGGATGTCGGCGCGCGAGCCCGCGCTGGAGGCCCCGGCGTGGGGCTCGCGGATCGCGGAGCTGCTGCCGCCGCTGCACGCCGACGGCAGCGATTCCGGAGCCCTCGACAAGCTCGTCGAGCTGCTCGTCCTGTCGGGGCGTGACGCGCTCGAGGCCTTGATGATGGCCCTGCCCGCCGCGTTCGAGGGGCGCGGCCCGGCAGAGCTCCATCCGCGCCTGGCGGCGTTCTACGAGTACTACGCGGGAGTACTCGAGGCGTGGGACGGCCCGGCCATGGTCGCCTTTGCCGACGGCCGGTCCGTCGGCGCCTGCCTCGACCGCAACGGGCTGCGGCCGGCGCGCTACGCGCTCACCCGCGCCGGCCTGCTCGCGGTCGCGTCCGAGGCCGGGGCGGTGCCGCTGCCGGACGGTGACATCGTCGAACGCGGGCGTCTCGGCCCCGGCCAGATGATCGCCGTCGACCTGCGCGCCGGGCTGCTCCTGCGCGATGCCGCCGTCAAGACGGCCGTCGCCGCGCGCCGGCCGTACGCCGAATGGCTGCGCGAGGGGCGGCTGCCGCTGCCGCAGCTCCCGTTCGCGGGCGCCGGCGGCGAGGCCGCGGCCTCGGCGGACGACCTGCTGCGCCGCCAGTCGGCGGCGGGGTTCACGGTCGAGGACGTCGACCTCATCGTGCTGCCCATGGCGCTATCGGCGCACGAGCCGCGCTTCTCCATGGGCAACGATGCGCCGCTGCCGATCCTTTCGAGTCAGCCGCACACGCTCTACGACTACTTCACGGAGCGCTTCGCGCAGGTGACCAACCCGCCCATCGACCCGCTGCGCGAGCGGCTCGCCATGTCGCTCGCCATGAAGCTGGGCCGGCGCGGCGACCTGCTCTCGGCGGAGGCTGGGCACGCACGTCAGATCGAGCTCGCGTCGCCGATCCTCAATGACGCCGAGATGGCCGCGCTGCGCCGCTCCGGGCTGGAGGCGCGAGACGTCTCCACCCGCTATGACGTGAGCACGGGCCCGTGGGGCCTGCGTGACGCCGTCGAGCGGCTTTGCGACGCGGCGGCCGAAGCGGTGCGCAAGGGCGCCGAGGTCGTCGTGCTGAGCGACCGCTTCCCGCCCGCGAGCCCCGGCACCAGCCACGTGCCGCCGGCGCTCGCTGCCGGCGCCGTCCACCACCACCTCATCCGCGAGGGCCTGCGCTCGCGCGCCTCGCTCGTCGTCCAGACGGCGCAGTGCTGGAGCGTCCACCACTTCGCCTGCCTCGTCGGCTACGGCGCCTCGGCGGTGCATCCGCATCTCGCGTTCGAGACGGTCCGCGACCTGTGGGCGCGGGGCCGGCTGACGGCGCCGGCCGGCCCGTCCTCCGCCGCGGACGCCCAGCATCGCTACCGTGTCTCCGCCGAGCAGGGTCTGCTCAAGATCCTCTCGAAGATGGGCATCTCGCTGCTGGCCAGCTACCACGGCGCGCAACTGTTCGAGGCTCTCGGTCTCGGCCCGGACCTCATCGAGCTCGGCTTTGCCGGCACCCCTTCGCGCATCGGCGGTCTCAGCGTGGAGGAGCTCGCGCAAGAGACGGTCGTCGTCCACCAGAACGCGTTCCCGGAGCTGACGATAGAGTCGCTGCAGGACCTCGGGTTCGTGAGGTACCGCCGTGCCGGTGAGTATCACCTGAACAACCCCGAGGCGGCCAAGACCTTGCGCGCGGCATGCGTCGAGGGCCGCGCCGACCTGTACGAGCGTTACAGCGAGCTGCTCGCCGGGCGGCCGCCGACGGCGCTGCGCGACCTGCTGCGGCTGCGCGCCGGCGGGGAGCCTGTGCCGGCCGACGAAGTCGAGCCGGCGGCGGCCATCATGCGGCGCTTCTGCACCGGGGGCATGTCGCTCGGCGCCCTGTCGCGCGAGGCGCACGAGACGATCGCCGTGGCCATGCATCGCGTCGGGGGCATGGCCAACTCGGGCGAGGGGGGAGAGGACCCCGCGCGGCGTCGCACGATCGACGATGTCGACGAACGCGGCGACTCGGCGCGGTTCCCTCACCTGAAGGGTCTGCGCAACGGCGACGAGGCGGCGTCGCAGATCAGGCAGGTCGCCTCGGGCAGGTTCGGCGTGACCACCGCGTACCTCGCCACTGCGGAGCAGCTGGAGATCAAGATCGCCCAGGGGGCAAAGCCCGGCGAGGGCGGCGAGCTGCCCGGCGACAAGGTCACGGCCTACATCGCCGCGCTGCGCGATTCCACGCCCGGCGTCACCCTCATCTCGCCGCCCCCGCATCACGACATCTACTCGATCGAGGACCTGGCCGAGCTCATCTACGACCTCCGCCAGGTGAACCCGTTCGCCCGGATCTCGGTGAAGCTCGTGGCCGGCACCGGCGTCGGCACCATCGCCGCCGGCGTCGCCAAGGCCGGCGCCGACGTCATCCACGTCTCCGGGCAGGCAGGCGGCACGGCCGCTGCGTCGCTCAACTCCATCAAGCACGCCGGCATCCCCTGGGAGCTCGGCCTCGCGGAGACGCACCGGGCGCTCCTGGAGACGGGGTGGCGCCGGCGCGTGCGGCTGCGTGTGGACGGCGACCTGCGCACGGGGAGGGACGTCGTCGTCGCGGCCCTTCTCGGCGCCGACGAGTTCGCCTTCGGCACGGGCGTCCTGCTCGCCAGCGGTTGCGTCATGGCTCGCGTCTGCCACCAGAACAAGTGCCCCGTCGGCATCGCGACGCAGCAGGAGCACCTGCGCCGGCGGTTCGCCGGGGAGCCGGCGCACATCGTCAACTACTTCGCGTTCGTAGCCGACGAGACGCGGGCGCTCCTCGCGCGGCTCGGCTGCCGGACGCTGGGGGAGGCCGTCGGCCGGACCGACCTGCTGGAGTCCGCTGCCCTGGAAGTGCCAAAGACCGACGGTCTGGACGCTGCCTGGTTCGAAGGGGGCCGACTGGAGCGACCGCCGGCGCGGCCGCTGCTGCGGCGCGCCTCGGCGCACGCCTCCGAACCCGCAGGTGCCTCTGAGTTCGCAGGCGCCTCCGAACTCGCAGGCTCCTCCGGACCCGGCGCCCTCGCCGGGCGTAGCGGCGCCTCCGGCCTCGACGCGCGCCTCCTCGCCGACGCCGGGGTGATGGAGGCCGTGACCTTCGGCCGGCGGGTCGTGCGCACCGCCGAGGTCACGAACGCCGACCGCGCGGTGGGCGCGCGCATCGCCGGCGAGATCGCCCGCCGCCACCCCGACGGCTTCGAGGGCGAGGTGCGGCTGCATCTTCGCGGTGCCGCCGGCCAGAGCCTCGGCGCGTTCATCCAGGACGGCGTCGCCATCGACCTCCAGGGAGAAGCGAACGACTACGTGGGCAAGGGCATGGCCGGCGGCGTCATCGCGCTGCGGCCGGCCGCTCCGTCCGCGGCCGACGCGGGCGTCATCGCCGGCAACACCTGCCTGTATGGGGCCACCGGCGGCAGGCTCTACGCCGCCGGTGGTGTGGGCGAGCGCTTCGCGGTGCGCAACTCGGCCGCCTGCGCAGTCGTGGAAGGCGCGGGCGACCACTGCTGCGAGTACATGACCGGCGGCGTGGTCGTCGTGCTCGGCCCCATCGGGCGCAATCCATGCGCAGGCATGACCGGCGGCACGGCGTACTTCCTCGGCGGGCCGCTGTTCTCATGGCTGGACGGGCACGCGACAGTCGCCGCGGAGCCTCTCGACGAGGCGGCCGTTGCGGAATTGGTCGCTCTCCTGCGCGAGCACGCGGAGCTCACGCAGAGCCCTCGCGCCTCCGCGCTCCTCGGGGATGCAGCCGCGCTCCGGAGCAGGTTCCTGCGCGTCCGCGCCTCCCAAGCGCCGCCGGACCCGGCCCGGGATGCGCCCGGGACGGTGCCTGGGGCGATGGCCTCGTGACCATTCGCGCCTTCTGGCGATGCGCCTGGCGGGAGCGCGCTGCGGTGGTCGCGCCCGTGCGTGAGGTGGTCCAGCGCCGCGTCGCCACCCCGAGCCTAGGCCATGCGTGGTTCAGGCACGGCCCAGCCTCATTGCGCGCGGGACGGTCGCGGTGTATGCTGCCCGCGATATCAGGGGGGCGGGCACGGGGCCCGCAAGTGTCCCGAAAGGAGACTGCATGGCGACCGAGGCTTACTGCGTCAAGTGCCGCACCAAGCGCACGATGAAGGACGAGAAGGCCGTCACGATGAAGAACGGCAAGCCCGCCACCCAGGGCATCTGCCCGGAGTGCGGCACCAAGATGTTCAAGATCGGCAAGAGCAAGTAACAGGTCCCGGCCCGCACGAGCGGGCCGTTTTGGTTCACCGGCCGGGGCCGGCGCCTTCAGGGGCGCCGGCCCCGGCCGCGTCTACGGACTGCATCGGAGACATCCATGAGCGACGAGCACTTCTGCACCTGCACGGACCTCGAGTGCCCTCTCAATCCAAACAGCCCCGGCTGCAGGCACAGCACCTGCGACCGCTGCATCAGGAAGTGCCTCAAGGCCGGCGAGATCCCGAGTTGCTTCTTCAAGGCCGTCCACGACGACACGTCCGGTAACGACGACTGGACGTACCGCGGGTTCTTGGGCTGGGTGACCTGTCACCTCGAGTAGTCACGCCGCGCCTGAGTTGAAGATCATCCCGCTCGCGACGAGCCCGAAGGCCCAGATGAGCCCCACGACGGCCGCCACCAGATAGGCGGCCGCCGGGTAGAGTGCAGCGAAGGCCCCCAGCTTCTGCCTTCGGCGTAGCCCTCGACGAGCGCGTTCATCCTTCTGTCCTCGGCTGATCGCCCGACGTCACGACGCGTGCGCGCTCACGCCTCCATGCTCGCGCTGCGTCGCGCTGCGTCCAGACGGACCAGACGATCAGTGCCATGCACGCGATCTCCACGGTCGCGAAGAACACGTAGTGAGGAGTCAGCGACCCGCCGCCCACGACGAACGCGGTTGTGACCACCGCGGCGACGGTGTTCGCCCAGCGGTTGAGGCTCGGCTTCAAGACGCGAGACACGAAGATCATCGCGACCGGGATCTCCAGCAGTATCGCGAACGCCAGCAGAAGCCCCGGAGTGACGTGCACGCCCGCTTGCCCAGCCCACATCTCCTGCAGCGCTCCGGGCTTGATGAAGGTCAGGATGTCCGCGAAGACCATGTTGAACATGACCACGACCCAGAGCGTCGAGAGTCTCGCCCCCAAACTCGATGTGCCTCCCATGGTGACCCCCACCTTCCCTTCCGCTCGATTGCGCTGACCGGAAGAGAGCCTACGGTCGCGCCGGCCGCCGGTCGTCACCCGGTGGGCGGAACCTCGGGTCAACTCTGGGGGGAACTTCGGCGCGGCGGCATGCCTCTGCGGGGGGACGCCGCCGGTGCCGAAG